>Ga0181469_100353_pt1 | contig 17055 bp, 12 predicted proteins | sample InSIn2SAF170_2_FD_119081 | JGI IMG/M metagenome (GOLD analysis project Ga0181469, IMG submission 119081) | Clean room microbial communities from NASA Spacecraft Assembly Facility at Jet Propulsion Laboratory, Pasadena, California, USA -... ... | reverse complement strand
CCTTTAAGTCCAATATCATTCACTGAACCCGAGGCCCAAAACACCATAAATATCCTGCTGCAGCAAGAAGAAACCGATGCACAGCTTGAAAACATCCAGAATACCATCGGAATCAACGCAGACGGGTGGACATCCAACGAGGAGTATGAGGATGCCGTGGAGCGTGCAAAATTGGTCAAAAAGCAAGGCCTAGAGAGCCTAGACACCCAAGAAGAAAAGGAAATGACGTCGAAGCATTGGCTTTTTGACGATTTTGATGAGGAGGGTTTGTGAGGCACGACATAAGCGCCTTACACTGACGTCGATACAGTGGGTAGGTTCTGTATTTATCTCTCTCGCCGAGTCTGCCAGACCGTGGACCAAGACACCAATGTCTGTGCTGACGAGGTGTTGGCTGCAACCTGTCAGCGATGGCTTCGTCAAGACCGAAGTACCACCTACGGGACCATGCTGAACTGGCGGCTGCAGCTATCCGACGTCACCAAGAAGGAAGTGTCGAGCAAGTATGCTACCTGGAGCTTGGACGGGTCAAAGATTTGCTACCAGTATAAGAGCCTGCTCGTCCAATGCCAGACGCATCAAAATGCACATTCCATCCCATCTGTGTGATCGGAATGCATGTGTGTTGTCAATGTAGACAGCCTATCATATGAGCAAACGAGTTCGCATTGGGCACAGCTCTGAAATTACCTACGACAAGTAGTAGAGTCTGAATTGATGCACTCCTTTCCACAGCTCCTTAAGAGTTGGTATCCCGAAGAACCGAGAGCCTCTATTTATAGATCTGGGCAAAGCCAATCAGGAGTAGAAGGCGGACAACCAATCAGCAGGTGTATTTCTCCTTGATCGTGAAAACTACACATTGCGGAAGTGACTGAGCCTGAGTTGTACTGTAAAGTGAATCAAACAACGCCTTGTTACGCTGACGGTTGATTGCCAACGTAGCTGGCCCATGATAGAGCACCGCACCGTCACACGTGATATGCAATTTGACAGGGACTTCTGCACCGCCGTGGCCAGGGCAGCTGACATATTTCAACCACACAAGCCTCACGAAGTCGACTAGATGAACCAAAAAGGGTGTAAGTATGATGAGGGACTATCACACTGAGGACACAATCAAATAGATGTAAAAGTTACCAGTAATTTCCGCCATTTTCACGGCAGAGTATTTGAGGTGTTTCAGGCTTAACCATAGCTAGGACAGTGTAATCTACAATGGATGCATCTTACCTGCTTCTGAAAGAATCTGTGCAAAATGAATACTGTAGAACTTCGACTTCGCACATCAGTGTAGCAGCTTTCAGCAAGAACTCGACTCGCGAGACAAGGCCAGGTTGCTTGAGAGGGGGCGCAATTCTGCTGGTAGATTCCACTATTTGCGGCACATCTGGATGCAGTAGTGCGCATCGAAAAGTGTTGTGGAAAATGTCAAGCAAACAAAGCTTACATTGTGGCTTGCATGGATGTAGTGGGTTGGGGAGGAGGGTGGTTTTGGTGACAGACCCGCCAAATTTGCGGCACTGTACACGAGCCGCATCTCGCAGGCGCACGTTGGCCATTATTTGTCGTAGTGCCGCCTTCTCTGGATGGTTCAGACAGAGGCGGTCGCAAAAGCAGCGGCAAGAGGGCGGGTGAGACGATGAACATGTGATGACATGATTCAGCGAGCATGCAGCGATTCCATAATCTTCTTCTTTGTGGTATCGGGATGAGTTGGGGCACGCTCTGCGCTACAGTATCTTTCAGCTCAGAATACCATTTTACTGCAGTGCTACAAAGCTTGTCCCTGCTTGTACAGTACACTTCTCCACGGTCTCTTGGGCGCTTGGTCCCTCAGAATTGATGGCTGGACCGATCTTTTAGCGTATCATTAGACGACAAGACAAGACAGTGTCTTAAAATCTAACTGTGCGGTGAGTTTGGAAGATATTGGTGAAAGCCAAGCGTTGGAATGACCATGGATGATAGTGGAACGAATACATTGGCTCATAGGCGGGCCATCTCCGGGGTCAAATGGTTTTGACCTTCGTTTTTCAATCTCTACCTCGAATTGATAGACCACCATTACTGCTGCTAAACAGCAGCTACTCATTCGTCTACGTAGCCGGTCACATGGCATGGTAGGCTGTCGTTCAAGTCATACCAGTGCATCCCGTCTCTTTGGACATTCACATATCGAAACGTTTGTAGGAAGGCAGCAATCTTGTGGAGGATCCAAGTTCAGCTGTCGTAACGCCAAACGTTGTACTCGGAGTTCATCCACGCTGCTCGTTTGTTTCGGATGCCTCGGTGCCATTTGGTATCAGCCACAAAGACTCGTCGCCCGTCCAGCTCAAAGGTGCAACCTGGCTGTTGCTTCCGCACCGTCCTCGTGCCCACGACCTCAACTGGCGGCGGTTTGGTAGACGATCTTGTCTGGCGCGCCGGAGTCATGCTACTGGGACTTTCCTGCTCGGATTCGAGTGAAGCAACCCTTTTCTTATGTCGAGCTACTGCCACTGGCTCGGTGTTCTTCGCCGCACCAACTTCTTGTGCTGCATGGCGTCGGGTACGCTCTAGTGCTTCAGCTTCCTCGATGGCTGTGTCAGATCCTAGTCTCCGCTCAGTCCGCCAAGGTTGGACTGGTTGATCCGAGGGCTGGCTAGATTTGTCTTCTTTCTCGTAAGATGCGCCTCCTTCCACTCGAGGATTAGGCGGCGGTCCTCTTCGTTGCGCCTGCGGTTCAGTCGGTGGTGCTGATGGAACCTCCCGTTCCTGCATCCTCTGAGCATTTGCTGTTTCTCTGTTACGGATGACCGTCTCCCGATACGCATCTAGCGCGCTGCAAAGTGTTCGCAACCGTGCATCGGCGCCGTGGTCGAGAATGTTCTTGATTGCTCGAATGACTGCTCGTATGCCATTTGCGTCGTCCAAGAGATGTTTTGACAGTCCTTCGACATGGAAGCTATGTTGCTCTCCTGCAGCCGGAGCCCTCAGCCAATGTACATTCACACAGGCTAGTTGATGGTCCATAGTGACAGAGAAAAACTGAGGTTCGTTATAATCGAAACTTCCCGCTCTGAAGCTACGCTGTATTAATTCCAAATTGCCATTTAAGGCGATGGCTCCAGCTCCGGCGACCTGGTTTGTTGCTACATAGTGGGTCCCATTTTTGGCCTGCGACTTGAATTCGATATCCAGAAATGGAAACCGAAGCTTCTGATCCGGCACGACGTAACTCCGCCCAAATTGGTCGTCAATAAGCAGATCGATGGTCATAAGCTGTTTGCGGCTGAAGGCTGCCTCAGAATATCCAAAGGCAAGGTCGGGCTTGGGTCTTGGTAGAGGGAGCGGATTCGTAAGTACATCTGAATCGAGTGGCACAGGGATAGAATTAAACCACGATTGATCGGCATTCATTTCCAATCTCTGGTCGGGGATCTCATCCATAGCGGGAATGAGATGTGGAGCTAACTGTTTAATGATGACATCCTCGGCCTCGTTTCGAAGCTTCCTGGATTTCTCTTTCAGCTTTTGGATGGTGGCGTCGTCCAATTCAGGGGATGTCCGTGAGCGTGATATTATTCTATCCGCTCGTCGTACCAGTTCTAGTGGTGGGTCCTCACGCTCGATGTAGATGTTGCGGTAGCGCAACGACTGGTGATAATCCGTATCATGCACACTGGCCGCAGACCTCTCAGATTTTCTGGACGTGGATATGGTGCCTTCGAAGCTGTCCCTCGGGGATGGAAGCACAGGGGGGGCCTTGCGGGACATGTTGCCTAATTCTCTCGGAAGTCGGGTTTCGTACTCTGTCGGCGCTCGTCGACACCAGCAGGAGTGGTCCAACCAATCCTCAATGAAGTTCTCCTTGCCAGGCGCTGCTCTTGACTCTGCCTGTTGCGCACGGTTGTGTCTCGGACGTTTCGCGTCGTGGTTTGGTTCGTCTCCGGTATGCCAGCAACGTCGTCGTTTGGCTGTTTCAGTTAGCAATAAGATTCATTGCTGTGGGAGAGGTGACCAACTGCTCTTTTGTGCCGTTGAGGTCCTCGGCTGGACTGGGTCCTTGGAGTTGTCGTCGTGATTCACTATCCGGGTGAGTTGGGGGGACAACAAAACGCGCAGCAACGCTGGCTGACCTTTCTGGAGAATTCTCACAGCCTGACGCTCATCCTGAGGTTGTATCTTTGCCGAGTGTTGCCGTTTTCTAGTTGGTGTTGATGAACCCGTCAATCCTCCTCCTCCTTTGCTTGTGGTTCGTTGCTTCAAGTCTCGTGTCGCTTGGATCCGCGGGCTACTGCGAGAGGGTCGGGGTCTCACTTCGCGCGACTGTTCCTGGTGTTGATTGTTGACTGCAACTGGTCAGTGACATGACCATGCGGAGTGAGAACGACCGTTGTAGGAGACAGGACAACTGACGGATCTCTTGAAGTCTAGGGCTCTTTCGCTTGCGGTCACTTGTGTCTTCGTCTTCTTCGTCGTCTTTGACGGAGCGGCACCGTTTGCCTGTCGCAGTCAGTCAGTCAATGCGAGCCCCGAGAGATGAGGAGTGGTCCTTACGGTTGGAGCGATCAGGCTTGGCCAGCGGCTGGTTGCGTGTGTCGTGTCCTCTTTCGGTTCTGCCGACGTACCGCTTTGCAACACCAGCTGCCATGTCGATTGGCAATCACATGGAGGAAAGTCCGCTTTCTATAGATCGCGCAGGAAACGAAAAAGACAGAAGCGGGGATTGCGGGAAGCGGAAGCTGGCGTTGAGTCACTAGAACCCAACCACTTGGCTTAGCCGCCGAGAAGTGGAAACCCACTAGCGGAATAATGGTGTCCAATGCCGGCCAGCAGTCACACAGCCAATCATGGGCACTCGACCCTCACTGTATCACGTCTGCTGCCTGCAAACGCGGCTCTGGGTGCAGTTGTCACAGGCATTAAGCCTCCACTGCTTCCAAGGTCGATTCGCTTATCCTTCTTGCTGAGGCTGAGCACCTGACCAGCTGTGCACGCCTCCTTTCTGAGAAGCTACCGAGAACATCTATGCACGCTCGTCCAGGTTGCTTAACGACGAGTATCTCCTGCCCGCCGTGCGATGTCCTGCTGGCTTGCGGCGCAAGGTGGACAAGACTGAGCGAGGCAGATTTCGTTGCAAACTATCCAACAGCTACGAAAGTCTTATCAGCATGATCGTTAATACAACCTCCACTTCTGGACCTCGACTAGAGGCGGAAGGTAATGATGGCGGGCTGAAGTTGACCCTTCCTTTGTATCAGGTACAGGTCGACAATTTGAACGCGAAACGTGGCCAATCTCAAGTGCAGCTCGCGACATTGGGATTTGGTCAAACAAGATAACGCCCTCACGTACTTCCATCAGCTTCTTAGCACTTCTATCTGCTTCCGAATACTTCTCTATACCTAGGCATGCCTTCGTTTCTACCTACCTGTTCGTGTTGCTATCGGTGTGTGTGAATTGCTATCTACCTCTCAGAAATTTCTATATGCAACCTTTACTTCACCATTGTCCATTTGCCTTGTGCGGATACTTCCTTGCTACGAAAACTGTAATAATTGAGTTTATCATGTCTGTAGCCTAACTTAAAGCTGGAATTTTGCTGCCTGAATCCAGTGTTTCACGTGGTACCGACCCCACTGCGACCTGAGATTTTGGCCGCATTGCAGTTGAGAAAATGATTGCCTGCAAACCCTGTGGTGATGTACTTCAATGTGAAAAGTACACGATCCCTCATTGCAAAGCGTTTGAGATTGAAACGGCCGATGTTCCTCTAGCCATCTCCACCGCCATCCATCCTTCCATCTCATCCACTTTTGTGTCTGGCGATTGACATGACCAGGAGTGCTGAAAAAAAGAAAACGTTTCGCGAAGCCGCAGAAGCACTGGTAGCAGAACAACATCCAACAATCTGAGCGGCACTGACGGTACATAGATAGTGGGGCTACCAAACGTACAACTTGCGGAGGACGAGACGACGGGCGAAGATGATTTCAAGTTCAAAACTTCTCCCGAGGTCTGCGCGGTCATTATTGACAAGGACAGCGAGCGAGGATTTGCTCAGGTCAGCGGCGGCGACAGTCCTACAGAGATAGTCCAAACAGGAGTTGGGGAAAGGGGGGAAGTCATGGTGAAGATCTTGACTGACCAGTCGTGCATGTTATATGGTCGTCCTACGGCCCTCTTCGTTTATCCTCAACCATGAGCTTGCTCTCTCTCGACACGATGTTTCCCATACGGATGATCAGATGCTGGCACATCTCTCGCGATACCTCGATGGATGGTGATTCCGTCTCATCGAATGGTACTCTAATTGCTAGAGGTTTTCTCATATGAGGGTTCTCATGTAGGAATTGAAGGAGGCAATCAGTCTGCAACGATGTCACAAGAAATGGTGCAGAAGACTCGTTGCTACGACATTTTCTCTCTGTTTTGGTGTCAGCACTGTTCGTTGACATGGTGAGATACCCACCTTGGGCACTCATTGTTTTTGGCGGCAAGTGGTCGGAACACTTTCGTACGGTTTCATCCAGGCCTTTTGGGTGCTCTACTTGGCGCCACCAGCTTAAGGTGGGTCGAAGGTAGTCATTCGATTTCAGTGAGCCCAGCCGGGCAAAGGTCATGACCAATGCACACAAGATAAACACTTCTGGAGCATGGCCCCAAAAGTCAGACATAATTGTTTGAGCTCGCTTTTTCGCTACATTGTGATGGATAGCGCTCTTGTTAAGCTGGACGAGATCAGAGAACCTCCTCAGAGATGCTAGTTGTTGTTGAGAGAGTGGTAGATATTCGTTGCTGAACGCATTCCTTTCCGACTCGAGTAAAGCGATCAATCTTGTCGTGGTTAAACTCTGTCCAGAAGACATGGTACCCTCTTCAGAAGCACGATCAGACCATAGGAAGAAAAAGAAGCGGAGAGAAGAAGTAGAAAGGGAGGAGAAACAGGTAGAAGAGGAGAGTAGCTGGTAGCAGGCGCGGCTTGTTTGCAGCCCGTGTTTGAACGCGAGAAAGTGGATCATTTTGATTGACCATCCGCGCTCTCGAGCTGTCGAGGCTGGGTCTATCACCCTTCCCAGTACGTTGAAGCCCAGGAAGCGTCCCGTCCTGCATCCTCTCGGTTGTTCAAATGTGACGCATTCCTGGATGTCTATTATTGACTTCAAGATGCACGGGCATGTGCCATTTTCCTACTGACCGGTTGTTTCACCGCGATTGACAGCATAAATGCACAGGTCATCCCATGCGTTGATGGTTAAACATTTATGAGGTTGTATGACTCCGTATGGCAGACTCAGCTAGTAGCTCAAGCATCCGCCGTACAACTAGGCATGTGAAAGCGCCCAGTCTGCCTGACCAGCCATCGTTCAGCTACAACGAAACATGCACCTGTGGTCAAACGATGGATCTGGGAGACGCGCTGTGGATTGGCGAACAGGTCTTCTGTCATCAAACTTGTGTACCTAGCCAACGATACTGCACGCATTGTGGGGAGTCTACAAGATGTGCTCTTAAACCCTGCTCCGGAGGACTTTGTTGGTGAGTGATGACATCGTGTGACGAGTTTGCGCTGATTCTGGTCATGAACAGTTTGTATTGTGCAAAATGCAAGGAAGCATACAAGAGCTTCAAGCCAGGAGCCTCCGGTGGTGTTGCTCTGCCAAAGGCAATGAGGAGCCCTTCTGATTCCCCCTAGCAATGGTACTAGGCTTTGGCGAACACAAACAAATCGATAAACCACAAGATTGATATCTCCAAGACCGTCAACGCAGAAGGCGAAGTGGGAGCGATCGCGAGACAAGGAGCAGAGACAAGGTATCAGATCCATAGTGAACATCCGAAGACTCTCGGAAATAGCCTACGTTGGGACGAAGTGTGAAGATGATGTCATTGTTGATGTGAATATTCACCAGAGATTGTACTACATTACTACTGTGAACGTTCCTTCCAGCGTCGGATCTTCTGTACCATTCGTCTATCCGAAACCTTCACCATCGAAACTGTGTTGTCGCTTCCTCAAGGTCTGCCGACGGCGGATTAGCGTCGTCTCGTCGTCGTACTCCTGGATCTGCCCCCGCGGTACCCCATTCTGAGGCCTAAGCCACGTCTCAACTAGACAGTGGTACTCTGGCCCGTGAGGGGTTCCACGTTGCTCGTACACACCGAGGAAAGAAATCTCGCCCATAATGATCGAGGATTTGTCTGTTTCCTTCACCTGGCCCTGGGATATCTGGTGCGCGGCCTGAGAGGTATTGCGGGGTCCTTGATTTCTACGTGCTCGCCGCCCAGAACCAAGCATCGGGTGCGGGGGACTGTTGCTGCAGCTCTTTACCGGCTTTGTCAGTGGCTTTATCTTCAAGTTCAGTTATCGCTACTGCCCCGTCCTCGAGGCAGTCACTAGAACTTGGTGACTCTAATATTTCAACCGAGTCATGCCTGTTATGTCGCTGCTCCTCCTGTTGTGTATTGTCCTCGACAATTTCTGTGTGAAGGTTGCTCTGCGCTTTGCGGCGTCCAAAGAGCAACTCTTGCACGGAAGGGAGAGAAGAGTCTGAATCTGTGTCGCGTTCCGTGGCATCGTCCTAATACTGCTGTCAGCACCCAGTCCTGATACTTTGAACACGTCTCACATCAGTGCAATCAGTCACACTCAGTCTCTCAGTCGGAGTTGGAGATTCATCATATTCAGCTGATTGATTGCAGGCAACGGACTCCTCCATAGTTAATCGACCAGCTGGTACGCCTCGAGACAGGTGTAAGGCCAGATTTCAGGTGGCCAGGAGTTTGTGCAAAAAGGCAACTGAACAATTGTCGTTGGCAGCGACTGCTCATGAAGCCTGACAGAGGTGAAAAACCTCTTACTGTTGACACGGGCTTTATAGCTTAGGAAAAAGTGTTCGTGATGCCGTGATCGTACCTTCACTGGCAACTGCCTTGTCAGACAAAGCCGTGTGATCAACGCAAAGCATGATGACACATGCTAGGGAGGCCGCTCGATTCATGAAATGTTAGCTTTACCTTGTAGATACAAAGGGCCAAAGCCCATCATAAGTGACCAGTGCAAGCACAAAGATGCTTTCTTCAGCGGCCACACCGTCCCACGTAACATGAACATGCACTACCTTCACATGCTACCCAACTGCCTACCCTTGTGACTCTGTTGTCGCAGCGTAAGTGGTCTCCACCATCATGTTTTCGATCGACATCCTGCTGACTCTGCGATGACAGTCCACGCCTGTACTGATTGAGCGTCAAGTCGCTTGGTGCAGGACAGACTCGTGATCGTCGCCATCTCTATGCAAAGCGGTAGGCTCTCATTAACCAACACCTCTTGCGGCGTCGCTGGCGACTGCAAGATTGTGGGGTAATTGCGATTGGTCTCGACCACGCCCCATGCTGGCTTGGTGATGCATGCACAAGGCAGAGGCGACTGGGATCTTGCTTACAAGCCTGTGTGGGGAGCTAGCGGCACCTCTCTCGATGACAGGCTCGTCAACGGTCATGCTAGATGTCTCACGGAAGTCTGGCTGTGCCTCGCTTCAGCTCAAGGGGCCAAATGATGTTGGCTTATCAACATCATACTTGATCGCAATGCCACTCGATGTATAATATACTTGCAATTAGCATCATTCGGTTTATCTCGTCAATGCGATCATTTCAATACTGATCTTACCATTTCCCTTCGAAAATTGACACGGCCAAAGCTTGCTACACCTCTCTACTCCAAAACTCAACCCCCTCGACTTCCTACCTCTGCCGAAGGCTATAGCGATGGCGTACGATTGCTATATGGGGTGGAACAGCTAATCTAGACGTAGGAGATGTGAGTCAGCTGGTAAGACCTCGTGGTCAGTTCCAAGTAAGTCGGTGTGACTCCTCGAGTAGGGAATCAGACTGCAACAGTAAATCGAGGCCATTAATCTTGTATGACGGCGAGTCTTGATACGGTAGCTAGGGGTCTTAATGACAGGACAGGCAGTGGAGAGCCTGCCGTCCTAGAAAGCATGTTCTTGGTTAAATCGATTGTCACTGTTCTGGTCGATGCAGCGTTGTGCAATAATCTTTAATGGTCTATGGCCTGGTTGATTATGGGTCTTCAGCAAATGAACCAGGAAGGGACGTTGGCATATAATGTGTTTATTATTCTATCAAAAAACTGTAAAGCAGTTGTACATCCCCACGTGCCTAGGCAGCCCGAAGGCATGTTTTCGTGTTCACTCACCTTGACAGGTGGTCCATCCTGCCCTTGTGTCTATGCCACCATGAGAGACAGGCAGCCAAAAAAGGTCAGCATGAAAGCCCGGCCGAAGGTCGGATCTCGCCGCAATGTGCGAGTTCCGCCTGTGAATGTCATGATTCCTAAGCTGGTGACCGAAGGCTTAGAAGTCGAGGTGGTCATTGAAGCCGGAGTGGCAGCTGCACCCGAGCTACCTGTACTGGTTTGCCCTGTGACGTTTGGTAAATTGGTGGATGGCTGTTGAGTCTGGGCATAGACAAGAGTGCTGTTGGCAACGCTGGATGGCTGTAATGTCTGGGTAAAGGCACTGACGGTTAGAGCGCTCGTGGAGCAGGTCGAGGTCGTATTCTGTGCCTCCGGATAGACAAGAGTACTGTCAGCAACAGTAGAATTTGCGCGCTTCCATCCTTGACCAGTGCTGTTTCCTGTGCCTGGGCTGTTCCCCATCGTCGAAGTGGGTTGAGGTGTAACGTAGGGACCAGAGTAACCTGGGGTTAGTGGTGGTCTACTTTGTGCATTGTCAAGGAACATGTTCATGAGGTTACCTGGGTTTAATCCAAACACCATGCCGGCATTACAGTGGCTAAAAGGGCTGGACTGAGCGCAGAAGAACCATCTCGGGTTGTTGTCGCTGACACTGAACGCCACAACCTTGTCGTCGTCATCGTCAGGGTTGAAGTTGCCGAATCCGGAGTCAAACCCTCCGAGGGTTTTCTGACACGGGCTCTGAAGCGACGATTCTGTCACGCTATGGTTGAGACGACGGAGTCGAAACACCACAACATCACCGGGCAACGCCTGGACCTGCGCAGGATTAAAGAGGATCTGATCCTGCATTCCAACCTGAACGATATGGGTCTTTTGAGGGATGGGCGCCTTCGCGAGAGTCGCTGCATCGCATCTAAAACCTATGTCAAGGGAAGCTGCTGACATACTTGAATTGTTGCCGAGAGAAATCGTGCCACGGATGTCGCTGCACCTAGCAAATGTAAGCACGACTTTGTTGATTCAGAGCTTTTGTGCACCCACAATTCATTGTTCGGCCTTGCCTGGCTCGAACCCGCGAGCACTGTGAGGATGAACGTTGTCAGCGTGAAAAATTTCATCTTGAGAAATACCTGATAGTTGTGAAGCGAAAAGAGAGGTGGAAGGTGACGAGAAGAACCGAGTGCGTGAACGATGTTGATATAAGGCAGAGCACATGCATGTTGGACGGGTGGGGGCGCGCTTTTGAAGCACAGGAACTCTTGATGTGGGTTTGCTTGTAGGAGGGTGGGGGGTGCTTGTGGGTGACTAACCTACCCATGCGCAGGAGTAAATGTGACACCTAACGAGGTACAGTCATGTTTTTTGGCTGCAAGTTAAATAGTCTTGATAGTGTATACACTTGATGGTCAAAATCACTGCGGCAAATGCATTATTGTGGTACCGTACTGTAGAGTATGTTCAAATCTTCAATAACAACTAACTAGGTAGTATGTTCAATTAGCGTGCATTGCAAATCTGTGCACAGGCATCCTGCGGAAAGGACGTTTTGCTTTGACATCCTCGTGCGCTGACTACCAAAACTTTCAATTGATGTGAGCATGATAATCACAATGATTGTAAAGACGATAATGACATCGTAAAGACGACTAAAGTTGAGCTATACCTCCTTACAACAAGCTTCTCGGATAGCAATGTTGAAGTACAGATATGGAGATTCTAGTTTACAAACCCCTCACATCATCGAAACAATCGGGTGAGAAGGGCTCAAGCCCTGCCTTCTTGCCACCAATCTCATCACCGTCACGTTCGCTATCGGTGCTGACGTCGCTATCTTCGCTATCTTCGCTATCTCCGCTATCCTCGCTGTCTTGGCTACCTTCATTGTCTTCGCTGTCTTCGCTAATGTCGCCATCGTCGTCGTTTTCGTGCACAGGTATCCTAAAGGGCTGCACGACCCTTCCTCGCATCTTGGCAATTGTCGCATCGAGCTTGGTCACCTCATCAGCACAGGACAGGTGAGCCGCAGAGGCCCAGAGCCTTGGCCGTTTGTCACTCAGGCTGGGGGCCTTGGCATCCATGTGCTCTGCCATCGACGAAGCTGGTCGTTTCCTGCACTGTGTACCCAGGACTGACGACCTCCGAGGCCTTGGATACTTAGTATCCAACCTTCCCATCACTGACGAAGCTGATCGCCTCCACGCTTGTGGACTCGGAGTAGGTGATGGTTCCGATTGATCGAATGTTTCTGGAAAGACTTGCCGTAGCCAAATGTTCCAAGTCTCGATCGTCGTTGCACTGTAGAGTCCAGAAGCGCCCTCAAAACGGTGACTGGCCCAGTGCAAGGCCCTGGCCCTCCACGTTTGCGCATCCACTGCGAGAGTTGAGTGTCCCACGTCATCTCCAATTTCTGTGAAGAAAACGTTGATCCCTACCCTCTTGTTCAACAACCATGCGATCTCTGGAGCTACGACCCACGTCATAATGGGCTGTACTCTCCAGGTCTCGCAGCTCTTGGTGATCCGACAGCCGATAGACATCTCGGAATCCGGCGACAGTTCAACAGAGTGCATAGTGTGACACTGTAGGCAGCTGACCGCGAAGTTCAGGTCCACAAGCGTGGTCAAATCGTTACACAGAGTTCTGAATGTCTCTGTGGTCATCCTTCGTACGTCCGGTGATGGAGATCGAGTCGTGTAGACGCGGAAATGGAGGTAGTTCATCTTCGGGAATGAATTTCGGGTGTAGATCGTGACACCACAACCTTCGCAGTCGAATGCTATATGGACTTCCGGCTCGAAACTTGAGTCGCCTCCATACACGAGTTGTCCCAGCTTTTGGTGGGTTACAAGGTCGAAGACGTGAGCCATGATGATTTGATACAGACGTTGCTGACGGTCTGCGATCGTTGAGAGGTTTTGCAGGATGTTTGCGAGTATCGAGTAAAAGTCACAAACTTATATGGTGCGGAAGCAAAGGCTGATGAGCAGCGGAATGTTCTCTGAGTCTGCGCAGATGCTAGTACAAGGATGGCCTACAAAGACGCCAAATCTCATGGGGTTGGAAGGTTGCTACCACCGGCCGGTCCTTAGTAAGCTGATCAGCATTTTCGCACCCCCTGTGTGAGCGAACTCAAGATGGAGAATTCAGATGGGTACCAATAACTTCGGTGCAGCTAATCGCCGGAAGGAATCGTGAACAACGTCGTCATCTCGTTTGTGTACGATTAGGACTGTGTATAGCTGGTGTGTTCAGGTGTATCATGAAGAAAGGGCAACGAGTAAGCGTTGCGAGACTAAGGTCGCATAACTCGAGACGAGGAATGTAGAGCCTGCAACAAGGACGGAAACGAATATGTGTTAAGGTAAAGTGTAGCACTTTTGGGTAAAGTTATAAATTAATTGAATGCTTGCATGCTTGCATGCTTGCATGAGTGCATGATTGAACGATTGTGATTACTCGGTTGCTCGATTGCATGCTTGAATGCTTGAATGATTGGATGGTTCAACAGGCCACTGGCACTGGCAGTGTGCAAATGTGACCCGAACACGTGACTCAATAATCAATTACGTACTACCATGCTCAGAGGGCTGGTAACATATCTAGCTATTTGACACCTTGAACGTGTTGCAGATACGGTCTCTTGCCCAGTGGTAAGGGTCGCTGCATCTTCGACACAAGTAAAACAGTGCTTGGTTACCAGGCCCATCATGGAACAGTGGTGGAAATCGTGGTACCATCGAGCAGTGCCAGAGCCAGGGAGATGCCACCGGTTCTTACGGTGGTGGTTCTATTTCTCGGCACCGGTCACAGATTCTATTGGGATCCTTCAGACACGGCCAGTTGTGGAGATGGGGTTTGTTTACTCTGAGGGGGGTGTGAAAGAAATGAGACATGCGAGCCTTGTGTCTCATAAGGGGATATTTAAGATCGTCCTTATCATGCAAGCTGGAGTGGCCGACACCAACTCAACACCTGTGTAGTACGAGCACGAGCATTGTACGGCAAGAGGAAATCGCCAGTCAAAGATTGCTTACACTTTCATCATGGCGAACGACCGTCCAGAAAGCATGGACCTTGACCCACGACCTACCGTCGCCGGCGAGTCTTCACACCAGGATCCACCTTCACAGACAAATGCCGAGGAACCGATGTCGCAGGTGCCAACTGACAGTACAGGAAGCTCCGCCAACACGCACGAGGTAGGTAATTCCAGCAGCTCAACAACGGGACCTTCTGGCGATCCCGCAGAGCCGACTGCGACCATTGCTCCCGCTCCCACGGGCCCAACTCCGACCAATAATGCTGATTTTACAGTCCCAACTCCGACCAATACTGCTGGTGCCACGATCCCGATTGCAGAGAGTTTGCTTTTCACCCATTCCGACTTCGCCTCGTGGGACAAGTATGATAGCAACAACGAGGGAAAGGGCGATTTTGACATATGGCAATTGACCCCCGAGAACGGGGAACCAAGATCTACCATCACGACGACAGGAGCCGCTGAAGCTTACTTGGGCCTGCTTACGGCATTGTCCTCGGTTCATACGCATTGGAGCAAGACCGCTGATGAGGTACAAAGAACGCAGTACAAAATAGCCAATTGTGTTTTTAAAGCGGTCAAAGAGAACAGGGATCTCAGCGCTGTCTGGCAATACGACGAGCTCGCGGACATAAAGCTTAACTCTATCATCGACCGCTCAAGCTACGACAAATTCGGACCCTCCATACTACTCCATCCCTCAGAAGCCAAGGAGGCTACTGATATATTGACGAAAATCCAAGGTCAGTGAATGATTCACCACTAAAAGCGCGAGCCAGTTAACTCTGTTACAGACCTTGGGATCGTCCTCCCGGACAAAACCACGTTACGTTTCCTGGCTGACGAGGCTGATCCGGATGACGGTGAGACCGACTCTATCTCTGAGTTTGGAGACTCGACGCCGAAACTTGACACCACAAAAATCAGACTAGAATTGGCGAAGGCCTGGGTTCATATCAAAACGCGACACCAATCTATGACGGATGACGTTGTTAAGCTGTACAAGCACTGTAAAGACCACGGGAGAGCACCGAAGAACGATCCGGAGCGTTCCGAACGAGAAAAAATTCTAAAAACGATCGCTTCAAAGAACAAAATGATCAGGAAGGAGAACGAGGACCATGGGCTCTATAGCGAGCTTGGAATCGTGAACCCATCAGTGCTTCAAACGTGGTATACCCGTGACGAGCCATCAGATAAATCCAAGTCAGGAGTTCCCGTGGATCCAAAAGTCAAACTCGAGGAGGCAGATCAAGGCCAGGCAGAGAGAATCAAGCAGGCAGAGCTAGACCTAAAAGAGCAAAACAAGAAAGACCTCTATGAAAAGTACGTGCTATGGATTACACATCAGTTTCCGATCAGTTTCTTGCGCAGCAAAGCAAATTGCATACCCAGTTACCGAGGAAAGTACCCCAGTAACAAAAACCTGCGGTGGTATTACATGGCGCAACATGGGATAGATCCATACGACAAGCGTTCGTTGAGCACAACCGAGTCGGACACGGAAAGGTCCAGATTTGATGGCGACAGGTTTCTCCGTTCGATCTACCCAAAGGACGATCTTCACACTCGGCCACCCATTCCTCCCAACAGGTCGCTGGTCAAACAGGAACCTCTTGAGGAGACGCCAAAGTTCCCAACGGTCCGGAGACATTTGAACCTGGTGTCGTATGGGGTATCCACTGAGCAGTTCGAACCTGGCTATACTTGCTTCGGACACCCAAAACAGTCGCTGCATGATCTGTTCTCAAGGGCAATTCTACAATAGCAGGGTAGTAACACTCAATGCCCAGCTCCATTGCCAGCGCCTTCACTTTGCGACCCATTGTTGACGGCTCCTCCTTCCAATCCGTTGTTGACGACTTCCGCCTGCGATCCATTGTTGACGACTTCCTGTACTACTTTACCGTTGAGCTTCAAATGCTCAAGGACACGCGCTACTTCCTCCGCCGACGGTGGTGGTTGGACAACCTTGCCTAGACGCGCGTCGACAACTGCCGCCCGTGACCAGACCTTCCTCTGGATGCCTGTGGGTAAGTAAGGCCAAATATCCTTGTGAATCTCACCATTAGGCCCTGCCAGGGCCCGGGAGATAAAAGTTTGGGCCGTAGTGTCACCGACCAACGACGTCAAACAAGCTTTCGACATCCCGATTTCCATCAACTCCCCATACGCCTCTTTTCTATAATGCACCACCACCATCGTCATCGGCTGTGCGTGTGCTGGAGAGTTCATAAACGCCTTGAGAGCCACGTACTTGATACCCCAACCGTGTGCTTGGAAAGCACCCTTGTTCGGAAGCGGCTTGTCCTTGCCGACGAACTCGTTCTTGTGACGTACGATGTTTAGGATATCGGGCATGTCTCTACAGACTTCAAAAATACGTTCGCCCCCTACCTCGCTCTGGTTGTAGATGTGAGCTATCCCTTCAGCCATCTCTACCAGATACAGTCGTGAATTTGGATTCCTTCCCTCACGCACGTGTTTGTCGACCGCTATGATTTTTTTCCCGAAGAAAGTATAGCCAGGTTCGAACTGCTCAGTGGATACCCCATACGACACCAGGTTTAAATGTCTCCGGACCGTTGGGAACTTTGGCGTCTCCTCAAGAGGTTCCTGTTTGACCAGCGACCTGTTGGGAGGAATGGGTGGCCGAGTGTGAAGATCATCCTTTGGGTAGATCGAACGGAGAAACCTGTCGCCATCAAATCTGGACCTTTCCGTGTCCGACTCGGTTGTGCTCAACGAACGCTTGTCGTATGGATCAATCCCATGTTGCGCCATGTAATACCACCGCAGGTTTTTG
>Ga0181469_100352_pt1 | contig 17070 bp, 17 predicted proteins | sample InSIn2SAF170_2_FD_119081 | JGI IMG/M metagenome (GOLD analysis project Ga0181469, IMG submission 119081) | Clean room microbial communities from NASA Spacecraft Assembly Facility at Jet Propulsion Laboratory, Pasadena, California, USA -... ... | reverse complement strand
TTGTTCTCGTGCTGAATGGGAAAGGATAGTTATAGCCCCGGTAAGCCCTCTGGTTATCGTTTCCGCGGGGATTTCCCTTCCACGTGTATCGATAACGCTCAAGTCCGATCTCGCAACAGGAAACAAATATTGCATCAGTGGGGTAAATCGTACCTGCATGCCAGGAACTTTTTGACGACAAATTTCATAACAAATAGCAGTGAGCAGCTCAAAGTTGTTCTTGAAAAACATATTCTACTGGGAAGATACAACAATTCGCAAAATGTCGTCAATAATTAGCTCGATTCAGTCATTGGTCATCGGTACCGACAAGAAGGCTCTCCTTCTGGGTGCTGGCTTCGTGACCAAGCCGACAGTCGAGATTCTCGCAAAGAACGGTGTCGAGGTCACCGTTGGTGCGTAACACTACGAATTGCCTAGACGAGCTGTATGCTGACAACATGTAGCCTGCCGAACTCTCGAAAGCGCGAGGAAACTCTGCTCAGGCATCGCCAACACCCGTCCCATCTCTCTCGATGTCGACGACGACAAAGCCCTCGATGCCGAAATGGAGAGAACCGACCTGGCTATTTCCCTCATTCCCTATACCTACCACGCAACTGTCATAAAGTCTGCAATCCGAAAGAAGAAGAATGTCGTCACAACATCCTATGTCTCTCCTGCCATGATGGAGCTGGACGGCCCTGCTAAAGAGGCTGGCATTACTGTGTTGAATGAAATTGGTTTGGATCCCGGCCTTGATCACTTGTATGCTGTAAAGACAATCGAGGAGGTCCACAAAGCTGGTGGAAAAATCACAAGTTTCAAGAGTTATTGTGGTGGTCTACCTGCACCCGAAGCCAGTGACAACCCGCTGGGTTACAAGTTCTCCTGGTCGAGCCGAGGTGTGCTGCTGGCGTTGCGAAACACAGCGAAGTTCTACCAAGATGGGAAAGAAGTTACATACAGTGGCCCAGACCTCATGGCGTCAGCGAAACCATACTTTATCTATCCTGGCTTTGCCTTCGTGGCGTATGGAAATAGAGATTCTACGCCATACCGAGAGCGATACAACATTCCTGAAGCAGAGACACTTGTACGTGGTACCATGCGATACCAAGGTTTCCCAGAATTCATCAAAGTCCTCTTGGACATTGGCTTCCTCTCTGAAGACAAACACGACTTCCTCTCGCAATCTATCCCGTGGTCAGAAGCAACGGCTAAGATTGTTGGTGCCACATCCCACTCTGAAAATGACCTACTATGGGCGATCAGCAGTAAGACTCAGTTCGGTGATAATGAGGAGAAGGAGCGCATCATAAGCGGCTTGAAATGGGTTGGAATCTTTGGAGATGAAAAAATTGAGCCAAGAGGTACACCACTCGACACACTCTGTGCGACATTAGAGAAGAAGTGCCAGTATGAAAAGGGTGAGCGAGACATGGTCATGCTACAACATAAATTCGGTATCGAATGGGCAGACGGCAAGACCGAGACGAGGACAAGCACTCTGTGCGACTACGGTGATCCAAACGGCTACTCAAGCATGGCGAAACTGGTGGGTGTGCCTTGCGCAGTCGCCTGTCAGATGGTCCTTGATGGACGAATTACCAAGAAGGGTGTCCTCGCGCCAGTGACTTGGGATGTTGCTGAGCCGCTACTGATAGAATTGAAGGAGAAACATGGTATTGAGTTGGTGGAGAAGACTATTGCATAAGCAATCTGTTCTTTCGTAAGGACAGTCGATTACAGCAAGCATGCATGATAATTGAGGTTATTGGGGCTTCAGCTTACGCTGTGCGGCCTGCTTATCAGGTCAAATGGCACCTACCGCAACGAACCGCCGAAACCGGTCAGACGATGGTGATAGTATCTTCATCTTCAAAGCACCAGATCAAGACACCATTTCTTTCTCTCTCCATGTTCATACCATATCCACAGCCTCTAACAGCACCTACCGCAGCAATCTCCTCATCTGAAAGCATACATTCGTAATAAACTTAACTGTTGCCCGTTTATGAACTCGACTTACCAACAGCTTATCGACAAACCGCGACATCATAGCTAAATTCTTGACTATATATCAGAATACACGCCCTACGTCGTCCGCACACAGCACGAAATATGCCTAGAGTCAGAGGATCAGAATACTGATTCACGTGGGCTTGAGAAGAGGCTTGAAAGGCATGGATGCAGTGGTATGTTAAGTCATATAAATTAAAGTCTTCGGAAGCTTGCTCCTGTGACTCGCAAGCACACAATCAGTCAATTGATGCTATAGCGCCAGATACAGTGAAGCAGGAGGTCCAGACGATCAGTTCAGGCATAAACAGTGCCCAGATATGCGCCAAAGCCCGCTAGCACACAATACAGACCCGTCGATTCTTTCTAGTTAGTTAGTAAACCTCCTGTTCTCGTTCTCGCCGAACAGGGTCCGTCTGGCGTTGGGTAGGGCATCTGTCTCGCACATCTTGAGTCGTTCTTCGAAGGTGTTGTTCAATTCGATCTTGCCGCCGGAGCCTGTTACGAAAACGCCACCAGAACTGTAAGCTGTTAGCGTCTCTTCTTGCCAGAATTCAGAGCCAAGGAATGCGACAGCATAGCTCAGACTAAGATTGGACTTCAGTGACTCACGATTCCTCCGGCAGGTAGTTCTTCTCATCAATGACTGGCTCAACATCGTCACCGGTCTTCTCTTTGTACTCCTTGGCAGCAGCTTCCGCGGCGGTCTTCACTGTGTCTTGTTCGTCCTTCTTACACCGTACGCCAATTTTAGGCTCATACAGCATGTACATAGCCTCCAATATCAGGCCTTTCAAAGTCTCTTCATAATCCGAGTCCTTTCCTTTGTCGGCAATCTTCTTCCTCGCGTCTTCGAACAACTTGTCTAGCAACTCCTGTCGGGCTTGTAGAACACGTAGTCGGGTCTTGTTTGCGGAGGTAGAGCGGGTGATCTGTTGGGACATAGCGGCTTGCTTGAACTTCTTCTCGTATTGACTGTCCATAGACTGTGTTTCCTGACGAACCAATTTGGACTTCTCGATAGCGAACTCTTCATCTGCTTTGAGTTGGATTTCGCGAGCTTTCTCAAGGGCTTCTTGTTTGATGAATGCGGTCATCTTCTTGAGTTCCTGGGCGACCTGTAGCACGGCTAGGTTAGCGGCTGCTCTCGGTGGCTACAGAAGCACTTCTTCTGCTGCTAGTTGGAACTGCCACCTCCGTCTAGGATGAGCTCGTGTACAAAGTAGACATGGCTGTAACAGGCGCAGTAACTTGTGTTTGGGCAAGGCTTGCGTATTACTTACTTGGTCGTCCGAAAGCGCTTGAGCCGACATGTTTGCGGTTGATGTATGTCAATAGCCGTAGAGGCTGGAGATTTGAACGTTGTGTTAAAGATTTGCTCCAAGCAGCTTTATATGCAACAACCGGAATTCCTTAGTGATTAACGACGTAGCGATAGTGGGAGGAAGGAGGAACTGTCGCCCTTTCCAAGCTTCAAATCGTCTATTCGAGTCCGTGAGAAGCTCTGTATCCGTGTCGCGAAGTCGAATAGCAGTTGCGAAGCTTAAAGAATGTCCGTCGAGCTTATTCTAACACTTCTTTCCTACAGTGGGCTTTCACTACAGTAAACATAGCAGGCATGTCGATAAACTGATCAGGAAGCGCAGCCAAGCATCATGTTCCACCATTCAAGTTCTGGCTTCGAGAGATGCGACCCACAGGCGGCCATTCAACGTCACTTCAAGTTTTGTCTCATTAGCAGCTCTGCCTATTCGCCCACATGTAACCTCGTTCGGGGCCTTGTCCCATCAGCAACCAACTCTTTCTTATTCCGTCACTAGTTAACAACAAACATCAACATCTGCTCGACTCAATAGCAGACAAACAGCATTGCCTTATGTGCCGATAACACCCCTCGAAACGGTTGATGTGTCAAGATGCATCAGTCTAGACTCTTGCCAGCTGATTACTGCTTACCGCTGCTGGAACAAAGGCCAAAATGCCTGGATTAGGTGATCTTTCACCTCAAGGCACGATTGCTGTACGTCCTCTCTTAATGCCAACGTGTTCGATACTGAATCGCATCAGATTGGAATCGTAGTAGGCCTCATTTCGACCTCAGTACAGAGTCTGGGTCTTACACTACAACGACAATCCCATTTACGCGAGGATGAGAAGGACTATGAAGATCGGAAACCAGCGTGGAAGAGACCTAGGTGGCAGGCTGGTATGCTGATGTTCGTTGCCTCCAACCTGATTGGAAGTACAATACAGATCACTACTTTGCCGCTACCTGTGCTCTCGACACTCCAAGCTGCGGGTTTGGTCTTCAATACCGCATTCGCAACCTTGATATTAAAGGAGCCATTTACCAAATTTTCGGCTATAGGGACGGTACTGACGTGCGTTGGTGCTGCTCTCATAGCTACCTTCGGTGCGATCGGAGAACCTGCGCACAATTTGCAACAGTTGGTTGATTTACTAAAGAAGAGATCATTCGTAACGTGGATGGCATGTACATTGGCTGTCGCAGCCGCTACAGTCTTGGTGGCACATATGCTTAAGGTTTACTCTTCGCATAAGCATATTCTTCAACACTGGTTTGACAAGCACGAAAGGCCTAATTTCGCGTCCTCCCCAGGCTCACCACCACGGCTGAAGAGATCGTTCAGTAATGGACTTCCGCGACCCATGCAGATACGTCTCTCACGCCTTCGCATAATTCGGGGATTGGCCTACGCTCTGATATCCGGCATACTGTCAGCGCATTCTCTTCTGATGGCCAAGTCAGCAGTTGAGTTGATCGTCCGAACCGTCGTCGACCACATCAATCAATTCAACCGCTTCGAATCTTGGTTAATCCTTCTGGCACTGTTATTCTTCGCCCTTACACAGCTTTATTATCTTCACCTGGGACTTCGACTTTGCAGCACCAGTGTTTTGTACCCTTTTGTCTTCTGCATATACAACGTTATAGCAATTTTAGACGGTCTGATATACTTCCAACAAGGATCTCTATTAAGCCACCTGGACGCTGGTCTAGTCTCGCTTGGTACTATCATCCTGTTAGCAGGCGTCCTAGCACTTTCCTGGCGACTGGATGATTCAACACCACAAGAACCTGTGGCTCCACTTCTGCCGGACACACCACTTGGACCAGGCATGGGCACATTGACGGCCTCTCAAGAAAGTTTGACTTCACCATCGATGTCTTCTCGTAGGGGAAGTATGGGCGGTGAGCATGAACCACTTCTTGCGCGAAAGCGTAAACGAGCGCACACTATTGACCTTAACATGACCTTACCAGAACCAGACCAACAGGATATTTGGGCTGAGCTAGATGACGAAGAAGATGCGCATGGTGACGTTCTTGCGTCACTTCCGAATACATCTGTACCCTTCTTGCGATCGCCCAGGCGAAGAACGGGATCAAACACGTCTCAGGCAGTGTCTAGCACGAGTGAGACAGACGACCAAGAATCGAGCAGCTCACGCACAAATCCAAGGACGCAAGCCCAGGGCAATAGTGGTCGACGTACGGCAAGCGCACCGCACTCAGCGATGAAGAAGACTAGTCTCGAGAGCACTCAGTCCAGTAACAGTGCTGATGAGGCTGAAGACTTGACAACTAGAAATGGAAGGAAAAGAGGGCACACAGTACACTTCGAGGAGCGAACAACGCCTAGTCGGTTCGATGTTGGTGGCAAGCATAGAGACAGGGACCAGAATTCCCGGGATAGTGGTGGCAGACGCCGGTCTTAAATAGCGAATTCGACAGGTTCGGTTCACCACTTTCTGCGTTGATTTCTTGAATACCTTCCTCCATCTACTGACACTGCTCGATCTTACGTTTTCCAAGTCCACTCGCTATCACACTTCCCAATCTGTTAAGGTTTTTGATGAGTTCGTGATACATTTCTCGGATTTTCACTGCTCTCTCTCCATGAACGTGTCCTCTTCATGCCAGCAATCCTTCCTTCATTCGTTAGACCCTTGACAGACATGAAGACAAATCTTCACGAAAGACTGAGACGCAGATACCGAGTAAGCTACCTCAAGTCCGCGCCAAGCAGTTCTCCGGCGTGACTTGTATAGAAGTTGGTAGCATGGCCAGTAAGACGACAATATCAGTGTCATTTAGTCATTCCGTACAAGAGAAAGCAATTCCTATCCAGTGCGTCATTCAGTATCTTGAATCCATGTCCCTACCACTCGCATCCTTCTCACCATAAGCTACGGTAATTCCAGAATGAACTCCTACTCCACTTATGTCGTGCTATACGCACGTACGATGTGCATACTGCATAACTGTATTTCGTCTGCCTAACATGAACTCTCTTCGATTCCACCGTGTCCTCGTATTTTCTTCCCAACACGAATCAACACACTCCATAACCTCGCAAAGCCTTCCTATCTCGATGCACTGCACTGCCTTGTCCCACTTGAATTACTGCAGTAAATAGTGAGGTCATCTCCAATCCATTCAATCTGTCCACAACACAGCACCTGACGTAAACGATATACCGATCCCTTACAACAACAGAACAACAATGCATGACGATTCTATCACGATCTGTTGCTTGTGGTTCGTGGCACAGCACGGCATAATACGATATTAAGACGTCATGCAGTACCCGTAGGACTCGTTGCATATGTGGCTCGATGGAGATCTTAGTACAGTAGGAGTAGTGTATAAGAAGTCGAGTATACCCCTCGACCATCGCTAACTCCCTCTCACCATTGAAAACAATACTCAACCTCAATTCCAAAAACCCAAAACCCAAACAAACCCCCATCAACAAAACAAACATGTCTCAAAACGAGCGCGGCCAAGGCGTATCCCACGCCACAGACTCCTCCGTCCCCCAAAGCGTCCAAGAAAAGGTACCATAACACCACCCCCCTATACTCTCCCTCTCTAATGCAAAAAACAGGTCCCATCAAGCGTAGAGCACCAACTCCCCGACTCAGTCCACAACACCGGCTCCAACAAAGAAACAGGCAAGGTATCGCACGCCACGGGTGACTCTATCGTCCCGCAAGCACTCCAAGAAGGATTGCCGGAGAAGGTTGAGAAGATTGTGCCGAATGCGATTCATGATACTCGGGGGGCGAAGTTCAGTGATGGCACTACCGGGAACTAGAACTCGAATTGAAATGCTCCGGATGGTGATGGATGTGTGAGAGAGAGAGGCAGGAAGCTGCCTGTTGTATGAATAGAAATTATGTGTAATAATATATCTCACTCATTTGAACCTGCCTGCTATAGCTACGTATCTTGTACTTGGTGCCTTTCATCTTCACCTCATGTGTGTGTCTATGCTGCAATCCTTGACCAAGCAAGCAACGAATCTATGTCATTCCCTCCCCTCATGTAGACACATACAGTTACTCTATCCAAGACTTCAGTCTCCAGACCATACTCAACGTGACGGTTATATCCAGCCTGTTCAGTAGACACAGCCAGGCCAAACCATTCACAGGCCACAAAGAGGAAAGAAAAGCGTGACTTCTTGGAAGGGTGAGAGAGGGCCCCAGAGCGGAGGATGTTGGTAAAATGGACCCTGAGATAGTGAAGGAGGTTCATGGATCTGAGTTGAGGATAGCTTCGGCGGGTGGTCATGATGAGCGAGACATAAAGAAGCGCTGAAGTGATTGCCAAAGTATTGTTCAGTCTATGAGGATTCTGCTCATAGTGATGTCGATATCGGTATTGATGTATCCTCCTAGATGTAAGAAGTGGAGCTGTACAAAGGAGATGTTACTGCAGTCAAAGTTCATGCCTGCCAGACCTTACAGTACCATCGTCCGCCAAACGTCTGATTCGGGGTTGCTGTACGGGCTACGATATCAATGCCTGCTCGATGGGGATGGAACAAGAGGTATTGAAGCTCAGTGAAGTGTCAGAACACCTCATTGTGAATGACCTCTTGTACATCCATTGGTTAAAGATGGGATAGAAAGATTCTAGCAGAGTAGAGGCGTGAAGATATTTGTAGGGATAGATCTGTCTGACAGAGGTCGTCAACCTCTAGGGAAAGCAAAAATATCAATTTCCCCTTCCGGCTGCGTTATGGATGGGATACCATTGTGTTCTGCATGCTTGATATTGCCACCGTCGCCCACTATATCAATTGGATCTTCGGTTTTCTTTAGAAATCTGGCCATAAAATCTTTACCCTTGGCCTCTTGTAAGACTTCATCCATATCTCGAAATCTGCCCTTCTTGTTCGAGCCTGCTGTAGAGTCCTGTGGATCGAACACATGTTTTTTCCTCTGTGCTTTGGTGCGCACCCCGTACAGTAGTCGGTAATGTAATGCCTGAAGTGCATCCTTTGCTTCTGTCCGTCGCATGTGTGACGCACCAGAATCTGCAATGCTAGTAAACAGGCTATGGATTGTTTCAGCAAGGTCATCAACATGACTGTTGAACATTGCCTCATCAGATTTACGATTGAGTAACAATGTACGGGCGTCGACTGAAGACGAGGTAGAAGAGCCTGAAAGTGATGCTGGTGGATGACCATCAGAGATGGCGGCGTCCAGGATGGATACAAGAGCTGTGAGGGCGACATAATCAGGTCCGGTCGAGGATGAGGCGTGCCAGGTTGTTGAGAATGATGGCGACAAAGAGAGGTGATTTGTGAGGGTCACTAGAAGTGGTTCCGTAGTAGTACTACTAATGTTCTGTGCAGCTCTGGAACCCAACAGAAATACCAGTGCAAGCTTGGTATGAAGTGCCGTGGCTGTGGGCGATATTGGGGTAACATGGGAGATAAACTGCGCTTGGAGGACGGGATCGGTAAGATTTGCACCCAGATCTGTGAACAAGCGCTCTTGGATATGTTGTCGAGAGTCCGAATTGGGTAGATTGATTAACTTATCGAGTATCGTTTCGACTGCCTGGCATATTTTATTGTTGCTCATCGCTTCATGATCTAAAGACAGACGAGAGATTATTGATGTGAATTTACTTAGTGTAGCGAAGTCCATGTCCTGACATATCAATTGGAAGAGACGCAGGGCTGCTAGAAGATGTTTGTTGTTCGTCCTCTGGAACTCGCGTTTCAGTTGGTATTGAGGTTGGATTTCTGTGCCGTCGCGGATGGCTGTATTGTCCGCCCCCAATTCAACGAAAGTATTGTGAATGTGCTCAGGAGTAACATTAGCTCGAGTCCAACTAGAGCTTGAAGCTGCTATGCAGTTGATGTAGGACTCCCGTAGCTCGTCGGAGTCCTCTTGTAACACTGCCTCGAATGTCCACCTCAAAGCCGTATCATCCAGCTGACCAGCTTGTGCTTGTTCGGCCATGAAACCAGACAAGTAAGCACGATCTCTGGCCTCAGTATCTTTATGCTCCCATAGCCGATGTGGTATGGCTGCTCTGGGAAAGACCTTCTTCTTGTGATGTTTGCCTGGTGCATCTCTCAAACCAACTCTGCCGAAAAAGGAGAAAGTTTTCTCAGTGGTAAAGGCTTCTGTCCTATCAACAGCATTCAATATACGAGTCATATCTTCTGGGTCCTGGCTTAAATTTCCTTGAAGTATGGCTGTCAACAGATTCTTGTCACGTTCTTTTCGCCTATCTTGCTCCATCTCCTCTGTTGACATTTGAATTTCAGCATTGGCTTTCCTGATCTTTTCCTCTGCTTCTTGGTCGGCAAGCTGTTCATCCATAAGAAATTCGATGTCAAATTTTGTTGTTTGTTGTCGCCTCTGCAGGGTACGTATAGACTCCTTATTGATGATTGGATTGGATCGACCTCCAGTGTACATACTTAGCATTTGGACTCGTTCTTCTTCCCGGTTGTTTGCCGCATTCGACACGCCAGAGCTCTGGGGAGGACCATTGCTTTTCTTCCGATCCAACAGGTCGGTCAACGACTCGAGAGACTCGTTGTCCTCCTCATCAGAGTCGCGGACGGCGACAAGCTTGCCATCTTCAATAACTCTGCGGTCCGAGGAGGGTAAATCGGCAAACGAAAATGATGGCGGATTGGCTGATGCAGGAGATGTTTGCGATGATCGGCTGGGCAGCCGGAAAAGGGCAGGTCGCTTCACCGACAAGGGTCTCGATGGGCTTTCAACTGCTGGGCTTCGAATGGGTATTGGTACACTTCTTCCACTCCTGGGTGTCGTTAGATGTCGGCTTGGAGAAGCGTCGTGCGCGGAAAGCTCACGCTTAGCGAGTCCATATCTCACTCTCGAGGTTGCCGGTGTCTGTGGAGTGCTCTTGCTAGGTTGAGAGGTGGTGTCGATCACGATGGTGTCGTCGTCGGGCTCTGATATCGAACGCTTTTTGGGTATCGTTTTGGCATGAGACAGGAAGAAGTCGGCGATGTTCTGTGTCCTAGGCTGGGACATAGCTGCCAACGGCGATATATCGGTTACATAGCCCGGTAGCGAGTTTCAATAAGACACCTGTATTCATGCACTGGCATACGGTAAGAGCGCGCCGGATAACGCGAACAGGAAAGGAAACGCGTCGTGCAGTAATTCCGATCACGGTGACCTCAAATTCAGGCTGTTAGGCAAAAACGATCTCCTACATGGGAGATTAGCATTCATCTTACTCACTCTTTGTTCGCAGCTGTATCAATATTCTATTCAACAAATCTGCTCTGATTGCTATACAGGAAAGCAACCCTCTTCCGTCATCCGGTTATCTCGAATTACTTGGCATTTCTCTATTTGCCTCCTGCTTGACCTTCTTAACCAACGTTGTTCTATGCAGCAGCTTCGCAGAATGGCTGTTGATACGACCAAGAAAACCAAAGGGATCTCGCATTCATCGATAAGCTCAGGAGAGTGACTACCAGCTGCTTCATCACAGCTTGTTGTCATCGCACTGGCTTTGTTCATAAGTCTCTTGGTACAGTCCCTCGTCTTTACCTTTTTCAGAGTCGTGCCATGTCAACCTTGTTCAATTCGTTTCGTTGTCCATGTTGAACAATGGTAAGTGTCGTATCGTTATGCTCTTTTATTGGATGCTCGTCGCAGCGGGATTCTATTAATATCGGCTACCGACCCTCACCACCAGTAGTGTCCAGCATATCCAAACACAACTTGAACCAAAGCTTGACAGAATCTTAGTTCTATTGCAAAGAAATACCTTAACCAACAGTATGTCTGAAGATCCGAGGGACAGGAGCCTTCGAACCAGAGTTTATGACGCACTGGGGCATGATAATGCATCGTTTGCCGCTCGTACAGCGAGAGACAATTATGAGCCTCATATAACACGATATACCACCACGCATTCCAGACCACACGACATTAACCCCACATCACAGTACCATCAGTCATCCAGATCTGTCCACCGCAGTAGAGCACCCGATCGATCATTGAACGAGATATTCGAGATGCAAGGTGTCCGAGAACGAGCTCGATCACGACAGGGTAGTGTCAATCAGCGGAGAATCATCCCCAATCGCTTTGCAGGTGAGGATGATGAGGATGACCGTGTTGACTGGCGTCCATTCCCTCCAGTAAGGGATGAAGACTGTATCCGATTTGGGATAATCCACGACAGAAAGCCAATGCAGAGGGCTAACTTAGCAAATGGCCTGAAGCACGACGCCCGCGCTGACGTGGCGTACCTGACTTGGCGTTCCCACATCATGGTGGAATGAGTGCTGGTAGGTCTCGCTCTCGTTCACACTCGCAACGACATGTTACTGACTGCAATAGCCATGGCCAGCCAGATTATCTTACCAGGAATAGGTCTGTTCAACACTATCGAAAACCCCCTTCTCGGCCTGTTGGTGCTTGTCCTCCTGGTTGGCTCTAGTTGGCCGTTGCTGATCTCAGATTTGGTGCAGCTGCTGTGCAGAAGTACCAATCCTAGTGTTGTAGGTAAGTTTGTCTTCGAAATCAAGTGTCAGTCGTTACTATGGTCCCATCTCTTTTTCGTTCTTAGCCTGCCACTTATGCCACCGTTCATATATAGAGCAATGTGAAATCATGTACTATCCTCACAGAATACGCGCACGCCAGTGTTGACAGCCTTATCGCACGATATCATTATGGTGGTCGTCCCTGATCGCTATTGCAGCTGGAGTACTGTAAATACAATACTTAACTCCGATTGGTTCAGCCAATAACAGTGGATAAGTTATCTCTGCCTTTCCACGACCTCAACTGATCAGTTGGTAAAATAGATTTCGTCCCTTCATCCTGATTTCCATGATGGCTGCAACAAAGCTCGTTATTAGAACTGCTGCCGAATCCTGTGAGCTCGCGATGTGTGATTTTCCAACCAAGCGCGTATTTCAGCTCACCCGATTCAATGCACTTACGTAGACGACGTCTCTGCACCATGCTCAAAGCTATCTACCATGTTATGCCCGAGCCGCCATCAAGAACTAGACAGTCACAACAGAAGTACCGTACCCCTCTTGTGCAAGCTGCTGCAGAGAAAAATCCACAGTAAGTCAGCCCAGTATGTTGTGAGGCTGTGACGGCCACCACCTGGGCTTGTGGCGCCCTACACTGGCCAGACGTAGGTCAATGAGGGCAAGAGGCCGCTCTACAAAACACATTTCACAAAGCATTCACTGCAGAGTCTGCCTTGCATAGTACCCAAGTCTTGGCAGCGCTTGCTTGCTGTACATACTCACTTATCCAGGTACTTAATCCATTCAACCGTCAACTTCTTGATCAACTTCTCGTTACCACAGACAACTTCTGCAGCTTAACTCCACACAACTGTGCAGTTCGTTGATATGTCTTCAACTATCCTCTTCCCATTCCTCCCCTGCCTAGGACTCAGCCGAAAGCCTACCTCCACAACACACGGCAAATTCCAAACTTTATCATCTAGATATACCGATAATGACAACCCCATGACCGAAAAATCCCTTGCTGAAGCCCAAACCGCAGCAGATAACCTCCTCACCATCCTCCTCACCACCGAAAACCCCTCCACCGACCCACGACGCCAAAGCTATCTCCATCCCTCCCTCCCCACAATCCAAAGCCAAACCTGGAAAGAATACGTCGCGAAACTCATCCTCTCCGGCCTCGAAGCAGCGATCCGAAACGGTGTCATCGTTGGCAAAGCTATGAAAGACGCTATTGATAAAGCAATTACAGCAGCAACCGGTTTTGCAAAAGAGCATCCTGTGTATTTCACGCTGATTGCGCTGGGTGTGCTTGTGATTCAAGCACCAGAGATTCTGGGGTGGCTTGGCTTTGCGGAGGTGGGGATTGTGGAAGGTACGTTTACATCTTGCATCTACGTCTTTTTCGTTACATGGTGTGAGTGGTTACAGTCAGATGCAGATGCTGACGTGGATATGTGTGTAACAGATTCTTTCGCCGCGCTGTGGCAAGCTCGGTACGCTGGGTACGTGCCCAAAGGGTCATTGTTCTCGTATTTTCAGAGACTTGGGATGGTTTGGCGTCGTTAATGTCTGTGTCGTGGGATTGTGCATATTGCTGCTGAGGAAGTAACAGCTACTGTATATCCGGTCCTAAGTCAAGGCGCGCGAGGTACTAGTAAGACACTAGGGGGTGGGAAGGTTTGTACAGGGGACTGATGCGCGTTGCATCATCTAGATACGTACAGTGCATTGGCTTGTGCGTGGGTATATACATGTCGTTCGCGTCCGGCCTAAGACGATGTGATCTATTCGACACAGCGATACAGTGGTGAGGAACCTCACATATGGTGTGTGTTATGTATGCTCCGAGAACTTGGCCTGTCGGTATAGTTGAGAGACAGTGATATCATTCAATAGGCCGATCTGGAATCCACTAAGAAAAAGCCGACAGCTGGGTGTATCCATGGTGTTCTTCTCTTCTGCTTACTTCCTTGGAGCCTTTCATACGGTACTCACTCTGAGACCTGGCTACTCAATTTTTGCTTGGCACGAAAGTCCATCTGGTTGTGAGCCCAATGATAGCCTGCTTGAGGTTGTATTTTGATGGGATGGTAGTCAGTGTTAGGCCTGCCTTGTTAGATGATGGAGGCGTCAGTAGCAAAGTTGCAAATGCAGAGTCCTGTCCTGTTAAAGATGCACACCATTACCATTGACCTCGGTATTTTGGCTCACGCCAGCGCCAGACTGGATGGCTTCCAGTAAACGTGGAGAGACTCCTCTACCATTGCTTTCCTCCACTACAGCAAGGAGTTGCATAAAAAAGTCTTGCCTCAGCACTTCCATCAAATAGTCACTGGGATCTATCATATCTGAAGCAGCGTATCTTAGTAAGCCACCATAAGGCTGGCTGTTGCTGGCTTCTCCCAGGAATTGTCTCTCAACGTCGGGCAACGAAGAAGTCATGATTTGAGTCCAGTCGATTGCCGCTAGCCGTGCTATGAAGTCGAATAATCGTCCTTGAGCAATAGTTACTTGTCGCTGACCCTTTTTCGTCGAGACGTCATGATTCGAGTGTGTCAAGGATGTCCAGCCAAACAGTAGAGAATAGACATCAGGATCTGTGAACACCCTCCTCCAGAGAAGCCCTTGGCCTTGTGCTTCGCCACTACTTGCCCGGGCTATCACGAAGGTCGATGTTGACGGACTGTCCACGTCGAGCAACGCAACGATAGTTTCAAGACACCTGTCGGCAACTTCAGTGCTTTCCGAAGCAAGCCATGTAGTGATCAATGATTGTGTGAGGGATGGACTGCATGCCACGAAACCTGCACCACTGGGCAGATCTGCAGCTTTTCGAAGGTACGCCAGAATTAATAACTGTATAGCCGAAGCAGGTGACTTGAGGCCGTTCTCGAGTTTATCGGGAGTAATGGTCTCCTTTAATTCATCAAAAGGTAGCAGAAGGACGACCTGTTCTAGAAGGCGAGTTAAAGGTTGAGGGTCTTGTTGCAAAGTTTGCAAAGTCTGTTCACCCTGTCGGAGGATTTGCCATAGGACGTCTCGGGACACATGGGAATCAACATTGCGTGTTGCTCTGCGTAGTAAATCATCGTTCAAAGCCACAGACTGATCGTTGCTGACCTCGTCGAGATGCGCGAGAACGTCACGAAGAAGAGTTGGTCGATCTTCCACGTACTGATCCATCACGGCGGAGATTCAAAGCTATGGTCATGACCATATCAAGAAACGAAATATAGTGGTATAAAACTTTAGATAGTATACCAGCTGCTGACGTTGCTCATTGAAGCCTTGCTCATGTTCGTTTACCTTAGACGATCGCGCTAATTTCTCCGCAGCTCCACAGTGACAAGTAATGCCCTGTGGCCTTATGATCTTAGCAAAAGCAACAAACATTGACTGCCTGCACTCAATCAACGGCTTCATATACATTCGAGGAATCGCTCACAAAGTCGTTTAATTCTACTAGATCCAGCTCCAGCTATGGCTTCGTCTCTGGCAGCAGCACAAGTTTCAGAAAGCTCACAAAAGGTGCTCCTACATCCCTTGGTCCTCCTCACAGCCTCAGATCTTATCACCCGGCATCGATTACGACAACTAGAAGGCCCAGTGGTCGGAATATTGCTCGGGCAGCAAGAAGGAGCACAAATTACCGTTGAACACGCTTTCACAGCAAAGATACAGGATGGACTTCTAGATCAGACAGACGACTGGACTACGAAGCGTATACAACAGTGTGAGTTACATAGCTCAGCCTTTTGCCTTCTGGCATGCTAACACGGTGAAGATAAGGATGTTCATCAGAAGCCTGTGCTGGAGGTAGTCGGGTGGTTCACATTATGTCCGCAGGATGGGCCACTCCCAGAGCATGCGATCCTGCATAGACAACTCACAAGTCTGTATGTCGAAAATGGGATCATGCTTGCGCTACATCCTACCGAGTTCAAGACTGCAGATGGAACAAGGGGCAAGCTGCCGATATCAGTCTATGAAAGTGTGCAGGAGGCGGATCCTATCTCGAATGATGGTGCAATGCAGGTCGATGGGAAAGAAGCCGCCACTTTACAGTTCAGATCAGTTCCATATGTCATCGAAACGGACGAAACTGAGATGATAGCCATAAATTATGTTGCAAAAGGAGCTGGAAGCGCCGTGGCAGTTGCGGAAGCCTCCCAGTTGGAAACGAAGCAGTCTGGAGAAGCTTCGTTATCTGGACCTAGAACCCGAGGAGCAGAACAGAAAGAAGTGAACTCATCCAAGGACGCTCCAACTGAGAAGGTCCAAATATTTACGACAGAAGAAGAGGACCAGCTTGCGGGCATGACCACCAGACTTAACAGCGTAAAGATGTTGCAACAAAGACTACAGCTTATTTCGCAGCTCGTCGAGTCTATACCACCCTCCTACTTATCCGACCAGAGTATACCACTGTCACCTACAAGCCCGTCTCCGGATCAGGTCGTACAGTTACGCAATATCCAAGCACTGCTAACGCGACTGTCTCTCCTCACACCCATTGGTCAAAACGAATCAGAAGCCTATCAGCAAGCGTCACAAGCACAATCAAATGACGTAGCAATTACCTCCATACTCTCATTGTTGGGTCAAGACATACAGTCCTTCTCGGAGCTTGGTCGTAAGTTCGTGACGGTGGAGCAGACCAAAAGCAATAGAAGCAAAGGCAAGGGAGCACTAGGAGGCTCTCAGTTTGGCGGCTTCGACGAACACGACGCTCGAATGGCAGGAGTCAGCATCAATTCTCTTTTAACTTGAAGAGGTTCATGCATCATCGATGGTACGAAACCAGGAGAGGTTGTTCTTTAATGCTGCATAGCGATGGCGTTCTGGCGAAGCAGGAAGCAGTCTGTACGTTCAACGTAGATGAGGTAGTACCTCGAGTGGCCTATGACAAAGTGGTCATGTAGTAACAATCACGGCTGTCTATCCAGTCGATACTAAAGCTCGCAACAGACAGCGAACACGACATACTTGATGAAACAGCCACCCATTTTACCTGTGGCACCTCTTGGCTAACGGATAATCTGCTTGGCGATCACTGCCAGTAATCTTAATCAAATGCGGTTCTCCACATAACAATTAATTCCGACTTCACCAGTTCCTGCAGCATGCCGGAACCATCAATCCCTGTATCAAACGTCGTTTAGAGTACTGTAAATAATTCTGTCTGAGGCGATTGTTCCAGTACATCAGCATTACTTGTAGGAGCGAAGTCGATTGGAAGGAGTAC
>Ga0181469_100351_pt1 | contig 17077 bp, 18 predicted proteins | sample InSIn2SAF170_2_FD_119081 | JGI IMG/M metagenome (GOLD analysis project Ga0181469, IMG submission 119081) | Clean room microbial communities from NASA Spacecraft Assembly Facility at Jet Propulsion Laboratory, Pasadena, California, USA -... ... | reverse complement strand
CACAGCCTCACCCCCCACATAACACTAACATCCTCCATCGACCCCACAAAAACCTACAAAGACAATCCTCAAGCCTGGCTCTCTGCCCTCCCTATCACCACTAACCTGCGCAAAGAACGCAACGAAATAACCATAACGCTCGAAACCCTCGACCCCGGCACGGACTTCTTCAAAAAACTCACCATCCGCGCCAACAAAAAAGATGCCAACCTTCTTGAGCTTGCAGCATCATGTCGCGCCGCCGCCATCCCAACACTAACATCCGAAGAAGCGCAACAATGGGCCGAGAATGAATACAGTCCGCATTTAAGCCTGATGTACGCTGACATACCGATCGCAGAAGTCGAGGCCAAAATGGGCGATATTGAGACGCAGCTGGGGTTTGAGTTGGGGAGTTTGTTCGATTGTTGCGGGGGGACGTTGTGTATGGGGGCGAAGATTGTGCTTGTTGATACGGGTGATTTGCATGATGTGGCGGGTTGGAAGGTGCTTGCGGAACGGGAGGTTGAGGCTGTGAGTTGGAGGATGGGGAGGGGTTTGATCTGAGGTTTGACTTTGATTTGGTGTTTAAACGCTGGTTGTTCTTTTGGGTGTTGCGTGCTATGAGCGAGGCCTGTGATGGACAATGCTATGTACGTATGCATACGTCGAATACGTTGGGTAGCTTGACACATGTCACTACGCTTCCTACCTACATATGTACTGTAACACTTATCGTGCGAGAGTTGTACGCCTGGGTGTGAGCGTTGGCAGTGGCTGACTTGAATGAAGTGAGTTCAATGAACGTGAATGATGAGTATTGAGATGGACCATGGCGAACGTTCGTACATATGTAGTGCGTATTGGTACATACTGACCACGTCAAAATGCTTGGTACATATCTCTGCACTTCTGTGCTCTACTCAAGCAAAGTACGTCAGAGATGATGCTACCAGGAAACCCCCTCCTAATCAGTGTTCACGCCATCCGCCTAAACAACCCCATATAAAACCTCGCCTCCTCCAAACTCTCCAAGACATCCTCCCTTGCCGTATGCGCATACTTCTTCCTCGGCACTCGTTCCAACACACCCTCCGAACACCACCGTCTCACCCCCTCCTTAATCGCACTAACATCCAAAATCCTATAATGCAAATACTCAACCACTCCGCTCCACGGCTCCTTGACCAGAAACATTTTATCCGCATGCACAGAATTACCAGCCAGTAACGCCGTTCTTGGTTCAGGGATGTACTGCTTGATGTATGTCAGGAGTTCGGATGAGGCTTGAGTTGCCTTGATGGCGGTGGGTGCTTGACAGGCGGTGACGAGGCCGGATGCTGTGTGGGTGTTGATGCACCATTCGGACATTGTAGTGAGGGTGGATGAGGGGGTTGATATGATGGCGTGGTAGCCTTCGGGGTCCAGGAGGGTGAGGTCGTGGGTTGTGATGAAGCAGGAGATTGAGAGGATGGTGTCGGTGGTTGGGTTGAGGCCTGTCATCTATATGCATGTATATACTATGTCAGCACGGTTTGCGAGATCATGGATGAAGGCCCGTGTGATTGGTTAGGCAGCGATTGATGAGGAAGCCAGTTTCATGAAATTAATTGCTTCAACGTAAGAGTCTGATAAGAATGGGTAGTCTTGCTTACCTCACAATCGATCCAGACCAGCGGGTCCGTGCTTCTCGATGTAGCCATCTCCAAGATCGTTTTCTGGCGGTCAGTGTTTGCCAATCCAGCTAGCTGGCTATTTTCAGATGTTTGATCAATTCGAGGATGGCGAAAGTGAGAGAATTGGCAGAAAGCAGGGATAGTACTGCGACGGGAACGTTGCCCAAGAGTGGTAGATAGGTGTGAGAACTGTGGTCTTCGAGGAACGAGAGCTGAAGTCAATCGACCGAAGCGCTTCAGCATTGGTTTTACAGCAAGAGACTTCCAAATCGTATTGTGCGAATAAAGAATCTGCAGTTCGAGCGAGGAGATTGTCTAGGATGGTCAACTCGTAGTGCGAGAGCCTTCACCATTTGCAATCGATGAACCACTTTCCGACATAACACAAAGGTACTCAACGGGTGGAACGGCAGAGTGAGATCCTCAAGATTTAGGTGTTCATAGAATGTTTAAGTGGTGGAATCATCATGTTTTCATCGTACTTAAACAAGGCAGCAAGGCCAGTTACAGAAGGAGTGCTACTAGTAGTATGGTGAAATTTGCTCAAGGTTGGAAGGTATTGATGGATATTTTCGGTGAAAAGAAACGTGCTGAGAAGTTGGTTGGTCATTCATAATTCTGCTACATCCAGTCTTCTCCTCATGAACTAAATCATAAACACCAAGCTTATTGCATGCCGCCCACAGTTTCGCAATGCGTACGGCATCAGATACCTTGCACTCCTAACCATCTAGCCATGGCAACCTTCCACTGCTGTAACTTGGCCCCGGTCACGCGTGATTCGCCAACTCAAGTTTTATGTTCAAGAATATAACTAACATCAGTCCCCAATCATTTGTTGTGTGCGTTCGTAGTTCTTTCATAGCCTCCCCTCTAGCAGCCATTGATTGGAATCTGCAAATACTGATCACCATCATGAGCAGCGCTAACATGCGATAACGCATCAGATCTTAGAGCTGGGTCACAGCCTAACTGTGTGCCAACCATGCCTGCATATCGAATATTTCGTATTGTAAACCCATTTGGCTGTTTTGTTTGTAAGCTTTGGGTCTTTTTCGAAGCACATAATGCTCTCACAGCTCTTCGTCGTCGTCGTCCTTCTTCTTGAACAGAGCTCCACCAAATTTTAGTCCTGGAAATGCTGGCTCAGGGTTGTTCGTACTCGTCTCGGTTGCGGATGGTGCACTTCCTTCAACGACCTCGTTGATTGAGCTCGAAGCATTAGTCAACTCCTTGCCAGCTAATCTATCCTTCAAGCCTTGATCAAAATCTGCCATACTCGATCGATGTCTCTTAAACGGACTGCCTACTGAAAATTCATCCTCCTTCTTGACCTCTGTTACCGCAGAAGTTGATCCCACCGAGCTGCCAAAAATGTTGGTTTCAGTGGTAGCACTAGCAGTACTAGGCAAAGCTGCGCCATTCTCTCCAGCAACATGCGGCGAATTTGTAGTGCTTGGGCTGGCAGTGCCAGACTTGGAGCTCTTCCGCGCGTCTGATCCGCCATTCTGGTTCAGCGGCTCAGCAGAGTGCTGGCGTTTGAGCTGAAAATATCTTAGCCCATGTCTACCATAACGTACGTGAAGACCAGCCTCAAAATCAGGAGTAAAAGCATCATTATAGTGTTCACGTACCTTCATCTTGCGAATGCCCTCAGAAACTTGGCCCGCACGTTCTGCATCTTCTGCCGACAGGTATTTCGGATCCTTTTGGTCTTCGATGTCATCCATCTTGCCTACAACTTCTGCGTTCTCATCCTCACTATCACTTTCCATTCGGTCAGCATCTTTGGTCGTGGTTTTGGATTTTCGCCGAACAGAAGGCGAGTCCGTTTCTCGGTAGTTTAGGAAACCGATTGTGCCTTCTTTCTTGAGTGGCCCAAGTGAAGGCAGATCTGCTATGCCACTTCTACGCTTGACCGAGGTTGGGGTCTTTTCCGATTTTGGTGGTTGTAGGATGCCCATTCTCTGCAATTGCCGCTCGCCTCGGTAAAAGAAAGTGAACGTAGCGTACGGCTTGTCAGTAGGATCGATTCCAGTCACAGTTTGAGTACTAATAGTCTTGGGATCCAAGGATTTCGGCTTGGCAAAACTAGTGGTGTGGTCAACATCTCTTCCACTCCCACCCTGACCATTTGCTTCTTCATCGTCGTCGTGGGCATCGAATTGTGGTGAATATTCACCTCGCTTGATCTCTCCTGACGCTAGAACTCGGAACAGGGCAATCTTGATTTGACCAGTAGCTTCTGGTATTGGATCGTCGTCCTCGTCAGAAGTGTTGGACGCACTGTTAGAGGCCTCATCATCAGAAACGTCCTGCAATTCACCATTGGGACCATATCTCAAAGTCTTTTTTCGAGCATCTTGGTTCGCAATTCTGTCCATCTCATCATCACTCCCATTAGTAGTGGCTTGGACTTCCTTGCGCTTCCTCCGTCGTTTTTCGAGTTTCTGCCTTCTCTTCTCAATAATAGCAGCTGCGTCTTGACCTTCCAAGTCAAGACCGTTCAGCCATCGTTCTAGACCGACCTCTCGGAAAAGGAATTCTCTTTCTGCCAGGCCACCGCCTTCTGAATCTGGCACACTGACCCAACGACTGTTAACCCAAGTTTCTTCGGACCGACGTAACAATGTCGCGACTTCTTCTTTTGCACGTCCATCAAAGTAGATGTAGGCTGCGATAGTCTCGTTCGGCGACGTAGTCAATGGCACGTATGGGCCAACTGCAGCTTGGAACTTCCCTCGCTCACCAGTATGACCAGGCAAACCTCCTACTGTTCGTGGCTTCGGATTTGGATTCTCGGGTGATGACTTCGGTGTAGAATAAGGTATGTCTTGACCAGGAGTTAGCAATGTTATAGATATGGCAAATGTAGACTGTTCTGGTTTTGCATCTTTCAAATCGACCGGTATTCGAGGAGGAGGTACCGGGATATAGGTTGAAATTCGGGAGACTCGTGATTGCTTCTGCACCGAGTATTCGGGTAGAGGCCCATCCGGCGTATGAATTGAGACAGCTAAGCCTTTGAAGCAAGGCATGTCGGGTGTACCAGCAACTCGCGTGTATCAAGGGTGGTGTGGTGAGTTTATCTTGTAGAAGGTGTCGAAGGTGAAATGGTTTTTAGGTAGGCTGCGCTTTCAGTCGCCCTTAATCGTGTGTTGTGTTTCTATACAAGATACAATGGAAGAGGTATGATATCTGGTAGAAAGAGTGTGCAAAGAGAATTGTCGATGCTAGCTAGAACGCAACGCCTGCAGTTTAGTCTAAGTCGGTGAAGACAATGGGACAATAGTGCCCTTGTCGAGTCTCCTCCACGCGGCTTGGGTGAACTGTCATCAAACGCTGCTGTGTGATCACCGGCACCAATGGACGTTGACTGTCACAAGTGGTGATTGGTCTTGCAATAACAATGCCAAACAGCAAGTCTGATCTTAACAAACACCAACAACTAATGCAGAAATGGTAACGACTGAAGCGGCTTGAGTAGTGCAAATGCGCCAAACCTTCACGACAGACCTCAACCTTACCGATGTGACACGAGCCTTGGCATCAGGACCACGTGTAGATGTCTGCTTCATTTCACTCAATTTGTATAGCTACGGGGTACTCCAGTATTGGAACCGTTGATCAGGACGGTTGTTCTTCTTCGTCTGATTACAAGAATGCTACCGTCAACGATCAACAAGATTGGCTTGAAGCTCGAAGATCTAATATTTACCTAGGTTCATGGTTCGAATAAAAACATGCTCTAAGTTATATGCTCTCATTTGTTGTCTCGTTAAGCCACTGGGTCATATATCATACGACAATTTCAGAACACCGGGAGGGCTCCGTCCTTGATGTGACGACGATCGCCTTAATATCGTCGACAGTCGTTTCCAATAACACTCCACCGCCTTGATCCAGGTCTGGGCGTGCTTTCCCATACGCTACCTTACTTTCCGCATACTCATCATCCTCGGCATGACCTTCGAGAGTGAGCTTCTGGTCATTGAGTCAGCTCTGCACCTCGAACACGAGAACACCTGTGCCCTTCCACAGAGTAAGGACAGAGGAGGAGTAGTTGGACTGATGTTCGTTACTGGCTCCCGATTGCATACCGCAACTCATACGGTAATGCTCAAATCAGTGGGCTATAGAATCGTACACCTTCTCCGGCAGCTTGTTCATTGTAGGTTCACAGGTAGACAACAGTGAAAACATGTGGGAAGTTCTGAAAGAGTTGATCGACTTTCGCTACTACTACTCGAAGTGGCAGCATATCGACATATACGTCAAGTGGTATTTGAATAGTATGCTCAAACCCATAACACAACACCTTTCCCCTTGCTGCTACACGATATTACGCTAGCAAGGTAGTCCTCTAGAAGTTCCTGCTACCAGGTGGCCCGAAACCTTGATGCTGAACGCCTTGCCCAATGCTGCCGTATGATGAAACATGATGACCTGGCGCAGCGATAGGACTGCCAATATCTCCTAGCCCTCGCATACCCACTGCCCCTGCATTATCTTCCACGAACTTGATAATTTGTCCTCGCGCGTTATCAATCATGACCTCAAATGTGCCGCCGCCGTTCTGAACGTTGCCTTCCGTATCGCATATACCCAGCATTTCATCCATGGTTACTGATGCTTCTGTCATTGGCTTGATCTGTTCAACTTGTCGAAGAACTTCTCGTGCTGGATGATACCCATCGCCTTTGGACCCGGCCAAACCGTTCAATTGTCGGCACGCCTGGACAAGTAAAAGTCGAACGGCGATTGGCCTCGGCACATGCAGCCGTCCAAGACCAGGCTGTGCTCCCATCGGGTCGAATAGTGGTTGAGGCCATCCTGGCCCGTTGCGAGGTCCACCTTGTCCAAAGTGCGCGCCGTGTATGCTGTTGAAAGATGAACCCCAATTCGAACTTCCCATACCAAACGCAGCTGACTTATCATTGACGAAGCTAGTGGCGAAAGGAAGTCGCCCAGTTCCTGGAGCACCCAGGGGCGTCGGATGCGATCGACTTTCGAGCTGCCCCACAAACGGCTCATCCGAATCGTCCAGGAGTGCCGAACTTCCGAGCTGAGTAGCTATCTTGTCTACATCTAAATCACCCTTCGACTGATCCCCACGTTGTTTGTCGGGTGTTGCGCTTGATGGTCGTGCTATAGGTCCTGGTCGCGCAATTGGTGCAGGTGGTATTGATTCCGGCAGAGAAGGTTGTCTTGAATGCGATGGAATGTTCGCTACAGGAGGTTGAGGCAGGATGGGTGGCCCAACACCTTGCAGTGGATGATGATAAGGCACGTGTTGATTGGGCTGGAAATGTCTAGGTCCATTAATGCCAGGAGGGAAATGCATACCATTTGGAGGAAATCGTTGGTGATTGCCCATCGGCGGCCCGGAAAACATATGCATTGGAGCAGAAATAGGCAAATGTGCAGGTGCACCAGCTGTAGTGCCGTTGATGCTGACGCCATGCATATTGCCGTAGGTATGTGGAAAGTGGCCTCGTCCAAGGTTATTCAAGGGTGATCTTGGGGCAGATGGTTGAGGATGATGGAGTGGTGGTCCTTGCCGTGGGTTTTTGGGTGGTTGAATGATGCCAGGAGGTGGAGGTGCGCCAACACTGGCAGGGGACGTTGATGTATATAACGCTTCTGCACTAGCTTTTTGGGAGTGTGGGGAGGACGAAAGCGACTGTTGTGACGGCTGTGATGGTTGTCGGCTGCGATTGGGGCTTGGTACATTCGATGGCATTATAGGAGTCGCCGCCGTGGGATGTGGTGACGGGACGTGAGCGTTTCGAGCTGGTGGATGCAGGCCTGGAGGCAAAGCGATTGCTTGCGGCCGAGGGACCTGCTCTGCTTTCTTAGCTTCCCTCTCTGCTTTCGTAGCTGCTTCCTGCTCCTTTCTTTGCTGGTCCTCCCGATCTTTTCGTTCTCGTTCCTCCTTAAGACGTAGTTCCTTGGCTTCCACTTCTTTAGCCTCTTTCTCCTCCCGCTCTCGTTTCCGCTGCTCTTCACGTTGCTTTTTCTCACGTTCTTTCGACTCCTTGGCTTTCTTTTCAGCTTCTTGCTGGCGCTCACGCTCTTTGGAAGCTCTTTGAAGTTTTTCGGCCTCTTTCTTCACCCTCTCTTGCTCGATTGCTCTGCGTTCAGCCTCACGCTTCTTGCGTTGCTCCTCCTGCTTGGCACGTTTTTCTGCAGCTCTTCTTTCCTCCTCTTCGCGTGCTGCGGTCTCCTGTGCAGCTTTCTCTGCATCACGCTTTGCCTTTTCTTCGTCCTTTACTGCTTTCTGACGAGCCTTCTTTTCCTTCTTTTTAGCGGCGTCTTTGGCTTTCTTAGCTTCGCGTTGCGTGTCCTTCTGCATCTCCTCCTCCAGTTCTTCGAGTAGTTTCTGCTGTCTCTCGTGCGCTACCTTTTCTTTATACGCTGTTAGAACTCTCTGCTCGAACATACGGGCGGCAAATATCTGGAACATGCGTCGACCTTCCTCCATGCGTTGCTCTTCCGTCATGGAATCCTACAGCAAGTCAGCTCTATGTTTCAATAAAGATCAAATCTGTTTCACCATTTCATCGCCCTCGAAATCGTCCTCTTCTTGACTATCATAGTCCTCTTCGTCGTCTTCATCGTCGTAATCGTCATCTTCGTCTATAGGGGGATGATTATGACCTTGACGAGGATTTTGATGAGCTAGAGGTGGAGCAGGGTAATGAATTTCTTCCTCACGTTGCATCCGTCTTTCCGCCAATTGTTCCATCATATCAATGAAATGCTTCCCATCATTTTTCAGTAAATCGTCTGCGACGGTTAAGATACCGTCTGGAAAAGTCAGCACCTTCTGCTTGTACGAACGAGACTACACCACAGACCTTTTACTGTCAAACTGTTTCCGAATTGGAAGAAGTCAGCCGGACCGGGAGGCAGTTCATCGTCGTAGTCCTCGTCACTATAAGCATCCTCATCCTCCTCGTCATCGTACTCATCTTCATCATCCAGCTCGTCACCGTCATCGTCTAGCTCGTGGATGCGGCCTTGCACAGGAAAAGCGCCTGCCATAGGATGTTGACTTCGATAAGCGGCTGGCGTTCGAGGTGGAGGCATTGACTGAGGACTTTCAGGAAGCTCGTTGTTGTGGTTGGCAAATTGCTCGAGTTCCTGGTAATAAGCATCATAGAGAACCTCAAGTTCTTCTTCAATAGCAGTCCTCTTCCTCCCGCATACAGAACAGCTACAAGAGTGTTTCTGTTGTTCTTTCATCTTCCGGAGAACGGCCTCCTTCTCGACTCTGACGAGAGAGCGCCTCTCATCCTCACCAAGTTCCAGCCAGAATTGTTTGATGTTTTCTCGTTCAGCCTGGGTAGAGGTGTTCCAGATATGGTCATTTGAGTTGGTCATCTTATGCGCAGACCGTAGCGCAGCGTTGGACAACGTAGGGAAAGGTTTCTGCGTCGTGGAAGCAGTATTTGGTGCATGACCCGGGTGGGAGCGTTTCTTCGAGCCCTTCTTTCTCTTGCTTGTGTTTAGCCACGAATGGTCCGGTCCCTCTAAATAACTTTGCGCATACTCGATGTCCTCGTCATTAGAGTAGAATTCGTCCTCGGCCTCCATCAATTGATCTTGAAAGTCGGGGTCGACATAATCAGTCTCTTCGGTAAAATAGCCCTTCACAGGCCCTCTTCCTTGTTTCACGGCCGACAGCTGGCCATTTTCAGGAGCGATGTTATCTACACGACCATTCGATACTACTTCCTGCTGTTCAACCACACGCTTTGCGGCTTCCTTTTCCCGGCGTTTCTGCTTCTTGCGGTTCACAATTGGAAGCGAAGAAGGCTCACCAGCAGATTCTGTGGTGTCACCAGTGCGAGAATCTGGCTCGATCTGAGAGGTAATGGACGTTTCCACATGTTGTATCTCGGGAGACTCTTGTTTCAGAGGTAATGCAGAGAGACTTGGAACTGACGCAGGCTTTGACACAGGACCGGAGTGGACGGGTTTGTTCGCTGTCTTCTTCGATCTCGAAGGCATCGTACTGCTGATGATCCGATATGTTTCCTTCTCTCCTACAAGATGAATCACCTGAACTCAAATGGTTGATTTGTGTTTGGTTTTGACATGGATGAGATTGAGGACCGGCGGGGACAACGAGCGTGATTGTATGCGATGTTTGCTTTCGGTAGACCGGCGACAGACTGAAAGAACCAGACGATTAGAAGTGCGAGGCAATCAACTGTATTGCAAAAGAGCGTGGCAAGCGAGTCGTGTAAATTGTCCTGTCATTCGTGGGGTGCTAGTGAGTAGTGAAGTACTATTACTACAAAGGTAAAGGTTACGGGCTGTGTGCAATTACTCTGAGACGAAGACAAGAATCGCAGTAGCCGCCGCTCTAGAAATCCCACCTTCACACCTGCCTCCTTTCTTCTCAACATCACATACAAGTTACAGCTTACTACACATAGCCAGCGACGCGAAACAATCCGCGACAGGTGTGCCATATTTTCGGATCTGCCATCGTATTTTCTCTATTCAGGAACCATTCAATATCTCTGACGACTTTACTCCATTTGTCAACTCCCAACACTTTACCACAGCCCGGATAGCCTACGTTGGACAACATCGACACGAAGAGCTGCATCAATATTGAGATACTGAAAGTGTTATGCGATCACATGGTCAATGATTTCAGCTTGATCTATGCAGAAAGGTTTATGCAGCAGACATAACGGCTTTACGCGCAATCGCTTCAGCCGACAACCAAACCTTGGTTGAATTGTTACACCACCTGCCGATCCATCAGCGTCCATCACTCTTATACCGCCATTCTCTGCCAACATTTGTGCTTCTCACCGCTCCAACTGCCCTTGAGTCTCAATTGTATTCATTTCCAGGCATCTAGCAAGTCTACGAACCACGATTTTTAGCCCCACTAGCTGAGCCACTCCGGCCGTCCAGACTGATCATGGCCCAGAACCAAGCACAACAAAATGTTATGAGAAGGTACGATACATGCGGTGGGACACCGAAGACCTAACGGAAGCGCTGCCTCACAATCCTTGATACGAGAACGTGATCTGCCGTTCTCACTTAATTTATCGTTCGAAGATCGAGGCTGACTGGCTGACTGTAGGAAACTTGTCATAATAGGTGACGGTGCTTGCGGAAAGACTTCTCTGCTATCTGTATTTACACTCGGATATTTCCCTACTCACTATGTGCCTACCGTCTTCGAGAACTATGTTACCGACTGTCGAGTGGATGGTCGATCTGTACAACTTGCGCTCTGGGATACAGCGGGTCAGGAGGACTACGAACGACTGCGACCACTTGCATACTCCAAATCACACGTCATCTTGATCGGATTCAGCGTTGACAGCCCGGACAGTTTGGAAAACGTCCAACACAAATGGATAGAGGAAGCAAGAGAGAGATGCCCAGATGTACCAATCATTCTTGTGGGCTTGAAGAACGACCTGAGACAAGACCCAATTGCGATTGAGGAGATGCGTAAAAAGAGCCAAAAGTTCATCACACCCAAGGAAGGCGAGCAAATGGCACAGAACTGCGGTGCCAGGAAATATCTAGAATGTTCGAGCTTGACGGGCGAGGGTGTAGATGATGTTTTTGAAGCGGCAACACGAGCCGCTCTTTTGACGAATGGGAAACAAAGTGCGGGAGGATGCTGTATAATTCTGTGAGCTTGGACATCATTCGTTATTTGAGCGCTGGGAGCTTTGGAGTTGATGTTTGGAAAGAGTATAGGATGAAAAGTTCGGAGGCTCATCTGTGGTATTAGACATTCATTCACTGCTTGTTACTGTACTTGTCTCGTTCAGGTAGCGACCGTTTCTTGTCAGATCTGTTGATTAGGTTCTATGAGAAGATTTTCATGCCTGTGTACAGTCCGTACTGCCTCCAGGCCATCCTAGCAATTCCGATAAACAAAGCTATGGGCATGTTTTGGGATACCAGAGAAATCAGCGCATGTGACAAGTCTCTGCTTGCTATCCCTCCTGTACACTGCCCTACCTCTAGCCGGGACGTACTGACTCTCTCAGCATAGGGAAGCATCATCTTGAGTCGTTTCCCCAGACTTTTCCTCTCCCCACTTCCCCTTCCTCTTCCTTCAGAGCGTGGCTCAGGATGTATACACAACACTCGTATGACCACGCTGGTTTGCAGAGCATGAACCCTTTCTCACGAGGGTGTTATACCCTTATCCATATTTTTGCACGACACAGGTTTCCAAGCAATGAGACATGTTATACACCTACGTCCAATTCTCTGGTTCACATCCTCTTCCACTCATGATCCCAGACCTTCGCAGGACCCCCAACACCACCTGCAGTCGTCCCGATCCACTCAACCTGACTCCTTGCATATTCAATTGGAATACCGCCACCCCGCTCCGGTATACTCCAGGTACCAGTCTTCATCTGCGCCTTCCTGAACAACTTCCCAGCGTCTCCAGCTCCAAGTCGCAATTCCTCGTTGGCTGCAGCCATGGCATTATACTGTCGTTCGAGCTCGAGTTCGCGACGCCGCTTAATTTTTGCACGGTAAAGATTCCAAGCTCGATGAATAGTCCAGTGGCGTAGAGCACGATTGCGAGAGAAGCGGAGAGGCCGGGGAGTGAGGGTTGTGGGATGGTGAAGGTGGTAACGGATTAAGGCTAAGAGTTTGTTAGTCGCACCATTCTGGAGAGCAGTTTTCAAAACCGAATGCGAATTCACTCAATGGGTACGTACTGATTCGTTTGTCTGTACCGCCCTTCTTTTTCTTTGCAAGCTGAGGTGAAGAAGTCGAAAACGAAGCTGTCGCTATCTGAGGTCTTGGATGTCGCGTGGTTCGGAGTGTATTCTGGAACAGAGCTGTACATGCGGTGCCAGATGGGCGAAGAGCAATACTGAAGGCACTCGCCAGGGCAGAGCGCAACGAGAAACAAGTCATCGTTGATGTGGTAAGTATGGACAGGCCATTCGCAAAAGTCCTTTGACAACTTCACCTCTTCTCAATCTTCTGGAATGCCAGGGACTACCCAAACGAGCTAGCCCAGGGATACGTTCTCAGCCTCGTCGACACAAGGCTGCGGCTTTGATCTACAGTATGTGTTCCCAGCTTGTACGACAAACTTCGAAGTGTTCAAGGATACAAGCTTTTCCGGGATCGTGGCACGCTTGTCGTATGACAGAATCAATCATCCCGCTGGACTGGAGCAAGAAACTTTGACCAATCCACCTTTGAATACTTTCGTGTCAGTATATGGTTATTGATGCCTTATTGCCTCACCCATTGTACTTGCACTGTACCTGTGGCCCATTCCCGCTTCTGCTTTGCCAGGCATCTGAAGCCGCTTATCAAAAGGAATTACTTACCCAGGTCGGTTCCTTCTTCCTAAGACACATGCAATCTCCTCGCATGCACCGTTCACAGCAGGACTTAACCGGTATTATCCTCAAATTGTACGGTGATTTGCATAACAGATTACGCATACCAGAAAGGCTGGGTGCGCCGCGTTTGTGCTAAGCGAGGGTGATAACCGTTATAGCAGCCCAAAGCTTGAAAGCGCCACTACCGTCAACAAAGACGTTACGAGCAGGTCTGTTCCTCGTCTGACCAACCACGGTAGGATGCGCTGTGACCATCCATTTTCTTCCTCACAAATCATTACAGTAACTGGTGGTACTTGGGCTTCGATCCGAGTCAGCCAGAGCTGTCGTTCCTCATACAGTATTGCTAGAGGTAGAAATACAAGGATAGAACAACTAGCATGGCGGAAGTTGACCCGCCCGGTGACTTGTCTACTGCCATTGCTTGATTGCTGAAACTCAAATTAATTCTCCAGTTATAGGAAAGTCATCTCGAAGCCATTGGAAAGAATACGAAGATCGGTCCCGCAGTTGGTCATCTCCATCTCAGCCTAAAACCGCTCTTGTTAGTGCTCTACGGAGATTCATAGCATGCCTAACGAGCCCACTCCAAGCGAGCTGAAACCACCAATACTTACGCCAACACTTCGCTTTAATCTTTGTCACCTTGTTCGGCTCTAGCTTTACCTTGTGATGACCGGAACGAATCGCTAAGCCTTCGACTCCTAGTTGCATTCAACGTCCATACAAATCACGTCAATAAAGCGTTGAACACGTGCTACAAAAGCCAGCCGATCAACCATCAACCTTCTTACCAGAGCTCCGGAGGCTCTGAATTCTTCCAGATATCACTTGAACATCGTCCGGATTGGTGGCGTTGAAGGATCTGCTAGTCCAAGAACGTCAAGATATTCGCACGTACCGATAACCGTCCAAGACTATCCTGTGACATCAACAGAACAAACACAACGAAAATCCTCTGAACCACGTCGATCTCAACCTCGATTGATTTTGGCGAACAGCTAGCAATGCTAATCCCTTGCTCCGGGAATGCTAGTCTCAGAGCGACCAGCATACGACGTGAAGGGCGATTTTGAGCATGTATCACTCCCTCATCCGATAACACACATCCGCCTTCTCGAAGTTCTTCCTGTGGCTGACTCTCAAGATGTCACAATTCAATGTCGGCTGAGATGTGTACGGCTTGTGGATTACGATCAATGCTATACTGCGCTCTCCTACACTTGGAACCACAGCGACGATGAGCATCCAATCTGGATCAATGGTCGATATCTCAACGTTAAGAAAAATCTCTATGATTTTTTGTACTTGTACCGACAGAAACTAAAAGCTTATGCTCTACCGACAGTCTTCCTCTGGATCGATGCATTGTGTTTAAACTATGCTGATGTACGGGAACGTAATTCTCAGGTACAAATAGTGCCAAGCATCTTTCAGAAGGCAAAGACGGTATTGGCTTGGTTAGAGCCTTTATCGTCCTCTCAAGGCATCGTCGCAGGACGTAATGCTGTGCAAAGATTTGTGGATTTTCTTGGGCAGATCCGGCTAGACTTGGAACGATCCCAAAGCCTTCACAACGATGTTTTTCTTGCCACGAAATATCTGCCAGCGTATTCTATCGCATCGAATGTTTCTTTCGCCTTTTTGGATCAATGGAAGATCATGCTTCAATTGTGCGAACATCGATATTGGACACGACTCTGGGTCCTGCTGGAGAATCATTTCGCACAGAACCTGATATTCATGTGTGAGGGTCAGCTGTGGTCATGGTCAGAATTCAGGGCGCCCTTTGTGCTTCTTTGGTACATGACAGAAGCAAATTTGTATACTTCGAACGTTTCACGCAAAGTTGATCCAACACAGATCTTGTACAGCCACGCAGCGGATATCATCCAAACACGCCTTGTGTTTGAACAACCTCAACGCGTCATATCGGAACGCCGAGGGTCGGTAACCTACAATGATTTTGCTACCGAACGATGGCATCTAACCTCAGCCAAACAGTCATTATCCACCTTGCTCAGAACACACAAAAAAAGACAGTGCTTCGAGAAGGTAGACAAGGTCTATGCTCTCGTAGCGCTGTCTGATTCGATTTTGACGGTCGACTATGACCGAAGCAACATCGAACTGTTTTGTGCTGTCTTGCTGAGTCTCAAGGTGTCTCTCGACCTCGATTTCGTCTCAACACTGGCACACAGCCTCAGTGTTCCGGCCTTTGAGTACCATCAGGGCAGACGGAGCATGATCAAAGATGTGCCTTCACTTTCGTTGGATCAGTCAGCCACAGACATTGTTGGACGAGACTGCCAGAGAGTGTATTCGGTCAGAGCAATACCAGCACGGTCGGAGCTTACAGATATTGTCCAAGCTCGACTTGGTCTTCAGAAACTTGATTACTACCGCGTGGTTGCTCAACAGAATCTTCACAAGATGAGAGAGTGGACCGACTTTCCTACTCCAAGTGCCGCAATGCCAAGATTCCACGGCCACGCACCTGGCACAGTCATACCAATTGTTGATGGATTTGACCTCTCCGACACAAGTTTCCGTGCAGCAATATTCATCAACCCTACCAGCAAAAGTAGCCAAAGGGCCGTGTTCGGCATGGTCTCCACTGAGGGGGTACAAGAGGGTGATATTCTGGTAACGGAGCCAGGCATGTTCTCGGGAATACTGATACGCATATCTGGCCTCTCGAAGACTTGGCTGACCGTCATTGGGATTGTTCTGTTCGCTCGACGAGTCTCCATCGAGGGTGAGTTTTCGTCTTTGTTCGTGCCTAGAAGTCCACCAAGCCACACCCGAAGCGGCTCCCTTAGCGATTTCTGTGAACATACAAATCCGACCCCATTCACCATTGCCGCATGTGACAACAAAGAGCACTTTACTCTCAGACCGAAGGATGTGCAATTAAACAATCGGTATAGTGGCACCAGCGATTTCAGTGGAAGAGTCTCTCAATCGACCACACGTACAACTACAACCTCGTCATCGATCGTTGTCAGACCTACTTCAATGGGCAACGACAGAAGCCCGACACAAAAGAATGACAGACTAGGACGGTTCTTCGAAGTTATAAACATTCGTAAATGGAGTCAAGCAAAATGATATTATGGTAGCCGGGGGATTGTATTGCATTCGTGCCGGCAGCAACCTTATCTGTATATCTATCGGCAGCTATCTCAATGCAGTAGCCGATGTTTCCTTTCGTGGTAGTGCTTGTTCATATCCAACGCTCTCTTGTGCATATTCGTTGCCTCTTTGGGGGCAAGAGGGGCTCGCGTGCGAACTGGTGTATTCATGAAGCTAACCACTTTGAGTAAGAAACCTCGAACCCAGCTACGTGGTGTAGTAATAAAGAAATGATAAGGCAACGCTACCGGACTGTATCCAATTATATGCTATATCTATGAACCTTAGGGTTCCCGAGAACGAATCGGAAGACGGGAATTTTGTGTATGCCATTGCTCAATCTCAAGTACTCATCATGCAGCTTACAAGCCATATCTTGTTATCGTATATCTACTGCGAAAGCAGAAAACCAAGCTAGAGAAGTAGTCGATTCACCTACACTCAACTATACAAGCAATGCCTTTCGAACCACCTCTCTACCCCACTAACGCCTTCCGCTTTCTCGGCGATCCTACATTTCCTTCCTATCCTGTCCCTAAACACGATGCAAAAGGACATCAAGATCTACCTGAGTCAATTTCTTCACCAGCTTGGGTACAGTCTTCCCTCCCAGCAAAATGTCCCTTGCAGATTCATATCGTCGGTGCCGGCATCGCTGGCCTCACAGCAGCAATATCCTTGACCTTGTCTGGTCACAAGGTAGTTATCTTTGAGCGAGCTCCTGTCTTCGGTGAGGTTGGTGCAGGGATCCAAGTACCACCAAACTCAACCCGATATCTTCTAGCTTGGGTAAGTAGTGCTACATATCCTGACCACTCGTCGTGTTTCAAGATATGCTGATGGGCTGCCGCTAACCAAGGCTTTGATGCATCAGCCATCCAGAACCTCGACCCTTCAGAACTTATACTTATG
>Ga0181469_100348_pt1 | contig 17150 bp, 23 predicted proteins | sample InSIn2SAF170_2_FD_119081 | JGI IMG/M metagenome (GOLD analysis project Ga0181469, IMG submission 119081) | Clean room microbial communities from NASA Spacecraft Assembly Facility at Jet Propulsion Laboratory, Pasadena, California, USA -... ... | reverse complement strand
GAATTGTATGCGAAAGCAGATCTTGTGTTCATTTCCTGTTCGAAACTTAATTATCAAGTTAGGCCCCGCGAGGTTCACAATCAAGCAGGAAGACGTTCTTGCCGCGAAGGCTGCACCGCACATTCATACCATCAAACTGACGAGTGGTGAAAGATATGTAGCTCATTTCTTCTCGATCTTCCTACCTCAAAACACATTTAGTCAGAGGCTTACGGCATCATCGACGGCAATCCAGACCAACCTCGTCTTGCATGAAAGCACACTAGATATTGTGGCAGCGATTGGTGCACTACATTGTGCATACAAGGCCTCATCTGACAGCAGAAGTCTTGCCCATGATGCTCTGCGTCTATATAGCCACGCAATCAACACGCTTGTGTTGGAGATCATATGATCCACCCAAGAAGACTTACCAAGTCTCCTATGGAGTTCTTTCTTTCTTGGTTTGTTCGAGGTGGGACTTGTATGCACTGGTATTGGTCGAGTGAGAGCATTAATAATTTGCAGCTAATGTGCAGTAACTCGGGAGAAGGCTGGTTACAGCATATGTCAAGCGGGACCTCAAAGATACTGCAATGCCTAACACCGGACGGTTGTCGATCTGGTGCCGGAAGAGCGGTGCTACTAGAATTCCGCGTTTTCGAGGTTGCCCGTGCCATGCTCTTCTCAAAGCCCTCCTTCTCGGCGACAAACCGCTGGCAGTATCTCATAAGAGACTTATAGCTGGACACCTACGCCCACCAATGGCGTCCATTTGAGGATCTCTCGACCCTGATGACACTGATCTCAGATCTATGTGTTCGGTGAGCCATATACGAACCACTTGAGACATTACACTCACCTTCCATGCAGTGTTCACGAATTCGTTTACAATACTCCAGTCTCCATAAGACACAATGCATCCCCATCCATAACCCTCGCCGAATTTGCCCAAGAAGGTCTCCAACTCAAATCAGCCCTAACCACCTGGAAAACAACAGCCTCAGCCTAGTCTCCTCGCGAACACCTACAAAACGATCAGCGCACGATCCTAGCGTGGACATACTACTCCGCATTCTCAATCTACCACTCCGTAATCTATGACTACTCCACCATATGGTCCAGACACGAAATCCCTGCCCCAACTCTCAACCACCAGGAAGTCGAATCTCACGTTGAAAGTATCATAGAAATGAGTTCTCTCACAGAAACGCAAACTAAGTAGAATCGCAGGTTTAGCCCTACTATTACCATTACGAATAGCCGGTGCTCGCGCCACCAGTGACGAGCAAAGAATGACGATTTCGGCGTTGGTTGCAGGTGTTAAGCGTACTTACAAGACGGCAGCAGCTATGCATGCTGATCTGGTAAATTTACGGAGCAACAGAAAGCATCAGTGAAGAGAAGGGTTTATAATATTGATAGAAACGGTAATAGAAACTCCTTCGTGACAATAAATCAGTAACAGTAAACTTGTATGGCGAAGAAAGTTCGCGTCTACTAGTCAATCAAGTGCTAGCGTGCTCGAAGACTACAAGATTGGGAAGCCCATGTCCCTAATCATGCCACATAGAGCCTTGAAGGTCAATGAAGTTTTGCTATAAGCGCCTGCGCAATTCGAAATATAAAGGTTTCCACGAAAGCAACGCTTCGGGATCAAAAGAACAAAAAAACAAAAAATCGTACCCTTGAGGCCATCCCAAAGCAGTGCCATGTTTGCAGCACGAACGACTGACCTTCGTCGCGGCTGAATAAGTAGCAATGTCGTGCTTGGCGCGAAGTAGCTTGTCACAAGTGATAGTAGGTTCTCGTCGGCCACCTACAGAAAGATAGGCGCCTGCCCAAGCGGAGCAAGAACATTCGCAGCATACTCCCCCCCAAAGTTCCCTATTCACAAAAATTAGCAAACATCTCCCAACTCAAGAAAAAGAGAAGAAAACGTACCAGCAGGACCATAATTACAAACTGTAAAATACGGCGCCACATCCCCACCCACATTCCCCAATCCGCCCTCACCACAAAACTGCGTAAAACACCCTACCTCACTCGTCCCCTTCCAAACAATCTGACTAAAATGGCCCCATCTTTCAAAGTTCGTCATGTCAGGGTCTTTAGTCCCGCCGTACGGACGGGGGTAGAACATGATTTCGTCGTTGTACATTTGGTTTGTTATCATTTTGGGGACGTCAGTTCCAATAGCGCCGGCGCCGATGTTTTGGCCGTAGGATATGCCGCTGCCCGCCGTCATGTTGTGGGCGTAGTAACAGGAGGAGGCGATTTCGGCGGCGATGGTGGCCAGGGTGGAGGACCAGGTTAGGGGAGGTGAGGAGTGGTTTGTGCGGTGGAGGTTGTGTTGTTCTAGGATTGGGGCGGCGTAGGATGAGAGGGTGCTGGTGGGGTTTTGTTGGGTTGAAGGGGTGGAGGATGTGCTGGTGCTGGTTGGTGGAGTTGCTGCTTGTGTTTGTGAGACTGATTTGGTGATGGTTTTGGTGATTGTTGTGGCTTTGGATGAGGATGATTTGGTGGTACGAGTCCTGTGTGACCAGTGGCTGTGTGATGCTGTAACGGTGATGGTTGCAGTCTCCAGGATTACATCAGTGATTGTAGATCTCTTTTCTTTCTGGACTGGAGAGGCGCAGGCCATGTTAAGTAGCGCAGCTGCGAGAATGCTTGACAACTTCATTTTGGATGTTTTCAAGGTTGTCAGTAGGACGAGGTTAGCGATAGTTCTGGGTTGGGTACTGAAAGAGTGTGATAAGATGTGCGTCAGAAAAGAAGAAAACAGGTAGTCTGCTAAACAGAATCTCGACTTTTATCTTGGTCGAAGTGAAAATGGCTGAAGTAGAAGTGAAAGAATGAAGAGTCCAGGGCAACTCCAAAATGAGTGAAGAGCGCACGAAACTGGCAAGAGAATGTGGTAAGAAACGAGTGACTAGTTGGCCAAAGACGGACGGGATCCAAGCAGGAGTGGTCTGGTCAATATATACTCTTTCGAGTCTTCCGTGAAGGCGTTGGATGTAGTGCTAGACCCGACTGTGCCTGCAGGATATTGCCAAGGTGGACTCTGACAGCTGCCTGCAGCCAAGATGGTCACTTCGGGAGAAGAGAAAATGAGGGACGTGGAAAGAGAGTGTATGTTGAATTTGAAGGCTTCGTGATATTCAAGATGATACAGATCTTGGACGTCTGACACGCAATCTTACCTTGAAACACTTACTTGATCGGACGATATTAGGTGACTTCGAAATGGGGTTTGGTAGAGTTCGTGCGTTTTTCTCTTTCATGCAATCACAGTAGGAATTGATAAGAGGACAGACCTTGATAGGACGTGCTTGTATGGAGCGCATTCCAGAATATTGGGCTATAGCGTGGTCAATATCAACAAAGCTACTATGTGCCAATTAAAGATGTCTTTCATAGAAAGAATAGGTTGAATGGGCTTTGTCTGCGGAATGCTGTTGTCAGGTAGTGCAAGCCTGGACCCAGCTTTAAACGACGCCGTGTTGCTGATCCGAGCGTCTCTGCATTTCATTGTTTGTGACCCGGTGTTTCCAATTTGATCATGCAATAAGTTTGCCTTGTTTTACTCCTCAACCGGCTCCAGTGTAGTTTGCGAGTTGGCAAAAGCCTGCTAGATCGATGAGACGATACAGGCATGCCAAATGAGCGTGGACCACATGGCAATCGGGTATCTGCCACATTCGAAGTGTCGGGCTAGCGAAGAGGGCCATCAGTATGACTGTGCTGGGCAGTAGGTACTCTCTACGCGTGGGAAATGCCACAAGGTGTCGTCTCCTAGCGAAGTTGATGAAACATGGAGAATCAAATGCCGTCGTTGAGTCGGAATATTCGACTTCTGGTACCTGCGTTAGCGTGTTTCTTGGCTCGCTTCCCCTACCAATCGTTCGAGTCCCTCATCCGTGCTTGTATCATGTCCCACCACCACCTACATGTAGTGACATGAAGTTTTGCCCTCCAGAATTAGACTCGACAATCTCATTACCAGATCTAGCTAGGTCGTCGTAGTGATACGATAAATCCTGATGTAAGAACGCTGTTCAAGACCGCTCGGGGGCTTTTGTTCACTGTCCCAGCTGGTTCCGGCTTACTGCCTACAGTATACAAGCTAACACTGATGATGTATGTCGATACGATGTTACACTTCGCAATTCCAAGAGGCGTTCTGGTTGTAAGTATGAAATGGAAGTTCATTCCTAGAGTACTACAAGTAATGGACTATTGAATGACAGGGTGCAGCAGTTGCCTGCTGAACATGGTCTGCAAAGCAAAATCCGTAGCTGACATACAGTGAACGAAGCGAACCGAAAAGGTACCAAGATTCCACGCTCACCATGTGGAAGTGCCCAGGTACCCAGGTTGACAGGCGTGATTGACAGGATGGGTGGTGTATCAATATCTGTATTCTGGATGAGGTACGGTAGAATGCAACGCGATCTTCACGAATGACTGTCCCAGATGGAACTGATTAGCAAGACTTCGCTGGAAGCTGTCCTTGGGTGTGGTAACTTTTAGTCTGAATGAAATGCTCTCCGAGGTCAAAGAGCATAGATTGTTAAAGATGGCTATTTGCACTGCTTGGGGAACATGAAGATTACCTAGTCTGAGAAAGAGCGGTTTTGTTTCGCCCCTCCATCACGAATGCTTTCTGCGATTAGCACATCTGTGCCATTCCATATGAGTTCTCCATATCTGGCAGGCACGGTCCAGTAACTAGGATGAATCTGCCATGTGTTCGAACATTTCGGATCCTGCTTGCCTTTCCTTACTCAACGTGGTTTTGAACACCACATACCACACTGAGTCTGTTCCACTTTCTTTGCAAGATCAATATGTCACTGGTCGCTGCTGTACTTTCACCATACTGCGGCGAACGAACGTCCAAGGTTGTCTTTGAACCATCACATGAGAGCGACGGCACTGCTGCAAGCTGTGGCAGGCTGATACTGTCCACCAGCATCGGATCAAGACTCCAAGCCTCAAACGTCATAAACGCCTACTTTATCTGATCACCATTGTACTTGCGGTGCTGTACCGTCATTTCGTGAAAGATGCTGCCGTCCAACACACGTCGTGCGTCGTCTTTTCTGATGATACCATCCTCAGGCCATAGCATCACATATGTCATACCCCCTGTGAAAAAAAGAATGTTAGAAATTGATTAGTCACATGCAGGTGAGCAGGAACTTACATTCGAACAGATCAGAGATCTGACCAAAGATATCCCATGCAAATCTGTGGTTCCGAATGCCATTGTATCCTTCCTCAAAAGTCACGCCACCCTTTCCAGTCCGATCATTCTTGTCGAAGAATTCGTCGAGGAACTGCGGCCGGTAATGGCCATCGTTGTCGAACGCCAGCGTACTACTTCCATGCTTGTTGTGATGAATGTTGTGAATCCAAACTCGGAACAAAGGATCTGGAATCAGGAAGAACCATGGTACAGTACCCCAAGACTGAACAAGGTGAAGAAAGCAAGTAAAGAACAATGACAGTCGAATACCCCAGCCAAAGTCACGACATGTACGCCATGTATCGATAGGCCATATCACACCGTCGTTGTCTCTGTCGAAGAAAACACAGTGCTGCTCAAGGACCTAGGGAGGGATATGTCAGCAGGATAAATCTTTCACAGTACCAAACTCGCACATACTGTCTTCTTCCTGCTGTGATAGCCATACGGATCATTCTTGCTTTTGACCGGAGCCTCCCTTGCTACAGCAACATTGGCACGATGGTCGGAAGAAGTTGTAGACAGATCGTGCTTCTCTCCAGTACGCGAAGGTACCAGCTGTTCCGTCTCTGGCGGCCCCGCAATAACACTCCGATATCTCAGTGTAATGATTGGCGCTGTAGTGGTTGTTGTCGCCGACATGTTGCCTCTCGGTACCTCAAACAAGATAAACAGACCGATGTACTACAATAAAGCCCAGGAATAACGAAAGGAGTGACAAAGAAGCGGTCGCCGCAGCACGAGACTCAAAAACCTACACCTTCTGAGGTTGAATATTCTTTATATTGTGATTGGCTGGCCGTTTCACGAGGCTTTAAAGACCAATCATGTTGACGTCAGCATTTATGTGATGATCTAAAAAGTCAGGGTCCGAGGTCCACAATTCAGGCACATGCCGAAGCTTGCCTTCCATCCACTCACAAGACCACTTGGAGGCTGAAGTCTTTGCTTCAGGGTCCTTGAACTGTTGTGGCAAGTGGTTAATCAGGACCTTAGGTAGGTTTCGCCAAGCCTGTGCATGGGAAGCAACCTCATATTGGCATGTGATCCTCGATTTCCACCACTGTCTCTATCTGTTCTTACCGAAGAGCATATGCAATTCTGCAGACATTGTAAGAACAACAGGGATCTAGAAATGGGAAGAGGTGCAAATCGAACGGGAGGGACGACCGACAGTGCTTCAGGCATGTGCTTTCCTACACAATACTGCGCTGTATTTTCTCATTGACTGCTTCCTGCCATGTACTATGCAAACCAGAACAGGTGTATCGGAGTACTGTAGGCGCTGGGTAATGAAACGAGGGAGTTCTTGACCCTTACCATGCATACATGATACTTGTATGTGCACAACCATAGGCGGTCACAAAAATGTATATGGATGGAACAAGCTTTGTGAGCACTCGATTGATCTTCAGTCGTCACTTTCATTCAACCCTATCCAGGAATACCTCATGGCACGCAGTGATTTCCTTGGTTCTAATTCAAAATCGCCTTGTAAAACCCAGCCCCGTGCTGTATCCCTCAACAACCTTAGCATGCTATCCTTCAACTCCGCGCTCATATCTATCAAAATGATGCACATGCCCAAGACAAGTCGCGATGTAGCAGACTTCGTGGGGTAGAATCCTCATCACAACGCAGACGGTTCTATCTTCAATCCCCGAGTCGGACCCATGTAAATCCAACGTAGTAAATCTCGCGTACCTCTCACATCTCATCTCTCACTCCCCCAACCCAGTCGCTCCAGCTCGTCCCCTCCCTCCACCCCTCACAACCACGACACTATCCGGAAGTCGACCATCACCATCACCACTCCCCACCTCCTTTTCAGTCTCAGCCCCACCACCAAAAGCACGATCCTTCTGCTCCCGAATAGCCCGCTTGACCTGCGACATCGACCGCCCAACAACAATGTCCGAATAACTCGTTGGCGGATAACAAGTTCCATCTCTACTGCGTCTTGTCGATGAAGATGTCGGTCTTCGATTGATAGCCGCGACCATATCGTTGTACGCTTTGCTTGACTGCATACCTGCGCCTGCACCTGCGCCTTCACCTGCGCCTTCAGCTCCACCTCCAGACTGCGACGACGATGCCGAGAGACTGTGCGCATGCGAGCGGATGTCAAAATATCTATCGAGTTTCGCAGGGGAGCCAGAGTACAAACTGAGACTAGAGCGGAGTGGGCTGGCGGAGCGAGCGCGGACGGAATCGCGGCGGCGGGTGAGCGTGGGACCATCGTTTGCAAGGTCGACGGATTCTGAACTTGAGTTGTTATTGACTGCTGCGACGATGTTGATGACTCGAGGTGTTAGACTGTGGCGGCGGAAGGATTGGAAGTTTATTGGACGGGCTTTGCCTATGTAGAGTGTTTCGGGGGCGGTGGGGGTGGTGGTTTTGTCGTCTGGTTGGGTTGCTGTGGTTGAGGCTGTGGAGTGTATCGAGGAGGAAGAAGAGTTGCGGTTGTGGTTGTGGTTGTCGCTGTTGCTGATTTTTAGGATTTGGGAGGGGATCAGGGGACATGGTTGGGTTGGCGAGATGGGGCGTGGAGGTTGTGTGTTGAAGATGCTGTGGGTTGAGTAGCGGGTGATTGCGAGACCTATTTTTGAGGCTGAGGGTTGATGGTTCGATGGTGGAGATGTAGTGGATGTGAGTGTTTCGGCGGAGGTACGTGGGAATGAGGTGTCGTTTGGTGCTGGTGGAGTGCGGAACGGGTCGGAGAGCACTGAGGAGGCGATTGTGGTATCACTTGTCTTTTGGACGTGGCCTCGTCTATCGTCTTCTTTGTATTCTTGTGGTGGAGCTGGTGTAGGTGTTGTTGCTCGCGCAGCAATAGTATGACGGAGTGTGTTCACATCTGATGGCATGTGTGCGAGATCGTCGGCTGTGAATGCTGGACCTGGTTCGCCAATTTCTAGAGCTGGAAAGTTCTCGTAGCTTCCTGCTCCGCTGATTTCGCCGGTCCTCTTGTCTGGTGGAGTGTCTTCAGACCACGGTGTAGGTTCGTATGGTGAGTCGTGTACATTTGACTTTTTGCGGAAACATAAGACACGGCGATGGTAGCACATGAAGACAGCGAGGACGAGAACAACTGCGCTGATCGCGCCGACAACTGAACCGACGACAATGGCACGGTGAGAGGCATTCGAAGAAGTAGTTTGTGTGCTGTGTGTGGGAGCTGCGCAGGATCCGACCAGTGAAGCATTGCAGGTCACGGTCGGTGTTGTTAAGATGGTCTGTGGTAGGGTGGGAGGTAAAATTGAAGACTGCAGCATGTGGTCAGTTCTGTCACAAATCGCGATGCACGACGACTTACTATAGTGGTTATAGAACTGCGCACAAGAGTGTTGCCGTCGATGGATGTTGCCATTACAACCGTGGTAGATGCCGTGATTGGTTCGCTACTGGCAGACTCTGAAGGTCTATATGTGGATGTGGATGTGAGTGTAGTCGTAGCCTGATTTCCATTGGTCTTCGACGAAGAACTTATCACGATTGTCGTCGAGCCATTAGGGACAGATTCTACTGTTGAGGATCCAGGTGTGACAAACATTGCTGTTGAATTGGCTGCTGAAAATGAGCGGTTGAGAGACTCTGACTGTGACAACAGAAGCGAAACTGTTGACGAAGATAGGAATGTCAGGCTTTCGTCAATCTGCGATGATCCAGGATGAGGATCAAAGAACGCAGATAATGGTAGGCCAACCAGAGTTTCAAGTCGAGTAAGTGGTAATGACCAGAGATTCTCGCTGGTCGGACCAGGAAATTGGTCAAGCTGACTGTCTGTAAGAGGTATACGAGTGATTGCTTTTGACACTAGCAATGTATTGGTTAATGCAGATGCTTGAGCGGAGGAGGAGGAGGACGCGTCGACATGTGCAGTACTGGTCGAAAGTGAACGCATTCTGAAGGTAGTGTATCTGTCTAGTGAAGGTGATGAATGAGTCGCCGGAGCTTCGATGATATTTACCCTAACAGCGACAGTGGGAAAGGGACACTCGTAGATCAAATCGGTATTCTTGAAGTCTTTGATATTAAAGCTGCGAACCACAGTAGTACTCACATCTATGTCAACGCAATCAATGGGATCCCATGCTAGGTGACATTAGTATTTTGGACTGCGCAACACCTTGATTTCAGATTCACCCCAGTGTCGTTGGTTGTATCCCGTTCCCAGTATGCAAACGCAACTTCGCCGTTGTGCAATGCCGTCTCTTCTATCTATGCAGGTAACTGTCTTCCTAGATCCCGATTCAACGCCATCGCTGTGCTAACCAACAAATGTTATTATATCTACGTTATCGTCTTCTGCTGTTTAATACACATACTGTGATACGGTCAGTTCTGCCTATGACACTAGCTTGTCGCGCACTTACTGGAATAAATAAATATGGCACTTGCCTCTCATACTCTACCCAAGCAGCGCCGTACTTTGTTCGGCACCTCTGAATATCTCGCATAGCACGATGTATAATCATAGCAGTGAAGAAGACAGGATAAAACCACGGAAACGGTGATCTGAAGCCCGTTACCGCTCCCCATGAAAGGGCGAAGAAAAGATCGCAGGTGTAGTGAACCTTACGAGCCAGACCATCTATCAAAAGTTAGCACAATAGTTTCATATCTTTACTGCAGCAAGCACTTACACCACCCATCAGCAAGCAAAGGACCTGCTTCCGATGGAATAGTTTTGGGGTTCTCAACATGGGCCCATGGCAGAGGTGGAAAGGTCCATCGAAGGGTACCTGCACCTGACAGCTCATTCTTGAAACGGTTCTTCTGACCATTGCACGTGTCCCATATCCAATAGACGAACAAGTAGAGGAAGTGGTACGCTATGACAGCATACGTGTTCCAAGGTGAATCCTGTGGATCATGGTTGGCCAGATAGATGGTGCAATGGCAGTAGCTAAGAGGTACACCGGCCATATTCCAGAAGATCAGCATAAAGCCCCACTTCTCGAAATACATATCCCAAGTGGGCGGGATGAGCTCTTCACCCTTTGAGCATGCATTGGCGTAGAGGAAATGCGCAAGAAGAAGCAGTGATGCTTCTGCCGAAATATAGCCGTATCTCTCGTATTGTCTGGCGCACATGCCCAAGGTGGTAAGGTATAGAATATACCACGGAAGTCGTACCTCGAAGAACATCTTAAAGTCAAGGATTCCGAACATCCGGGGGTTTAGCTCTGCGCCCATGAAGAAATCGTAGATGTGGTCTCCTGTCATTCGATGTTGCTTTCCTCTGTAGAGAGCAGAAACATATGCCACAACGGACACACCAATACCGGATAATATTGCAACTGACATGACAGGCCCAAACTCGTCGATGATAGTGTAAAGAGGGAAAACGCCAGTGAAATGCAGCCCTAGAGCAACAGCATTGGTGATCCAGAATGAGAAGATTCCGGAACAATAATAGGGTAGTTTTATGTTATTTGCGTGCGGCAGAGGCTTGCCACTCGTCCAGACGCCTGGTGCAAAGATGTAGAGGAAGCACTCGAACGCAAAGAACACCCAATACATCGCCCATGCCTTAGCTGAAGGATACGCTCCCGTGTAAGCCAGGTTAAGCAAGTGTTTCAGGAATGCTGTCATACTCTGGCCAGGGACTCGAGATGGGAGGTTACCGTTGTAGTATGTGGCTCCAATCCACATGTAGTACATGAGCAGTGGAAAACCAGCCATTATGCACGACACTCCGAACGAGCCTCCAAACTCCTTGTGTCCCGAGCGGTCAATCTTCGGGTCCGTACCGACTTCCCACCCGTCAATTACTCTAGCGTTCGTTGGTCCCTTCGCATGACCGTTGAGTTGGCCATCATCGACCCGGTTTGCAGTGCCATTCGTATAAATCCCAGCGGGCTTCTCTTCACCTTCATACCCCCTCTGACCCAAACCGACAGACCTGAGTCGTGGACCCTCAGAGACAGTCATCCTCTCATCATTTCCCGACTGTGCATCGGAATCGTCTGGAGTTATCATAATTGACTTGCGCGAGCGGGCCTTCTTGAAGGCACCGGGTGTCTCCACGAATCCAGGGTGGTCCGGCTTTCTGATATAGTTAGTTGATGTTCGCGTAAAGCTTCGATTTGTTACTTTGGTGTTATGCCAGACTGGCTTCGAGTTATAGTCATAATCACTGCGAAAGAACGACTAATAGCATAGTATTGTCGCTACTTGTAAGGAATGGGACGGCCGAAGCCAAAAGCTGCAGATATGAAGTACATATTGCGGCAGAAATGCGTTGAACGACTAAAATTTGGCGTCCTTCTCGTCGCAGGAAAGCCGGACTTGCCGCTCAAAGGAGGATCCAGGCCATTGCCGGTGTACAGTAGACGTTGAAACCCACCAATCACAACAACTCATTTTAAGATTGTCAATAAGACGGCATTGATGAAAAAACCAATTCGAACAAAGCAGCATCCATTCCTTGGTCAGCACGGCTACAGTAGACTGAGTACAACAGAAGGAAATAGGACTCGTGAACCAACAACATTCACTCGTTCGTTAACAATTAGGGACAACTCTTGCATCTAAGAGCAGGCTGCTGCTCGAAATTGTATATAGATATTATCACTATCTCACGACTCCTAGCGTTCAATATAAGAGCTGTTATGTCAAGACCACTTATCTCATGCTCCTCGCCGCACATTGGTCGACATCAAGGTTATTTTCTTCTTCTTGTTCTTCTTCCCACCTGGTGGAGCCGAGTGCTTTGAACTGCCTTCGCCGACTTCACTTGCAGCAACCAAAGCAACTGCATCAGCCTCGTCGAGCAGATCCTTCTCCCAATCCTGTAGCCAACCATCATCCACAGCTGGTTGAAGCTGCACATGATGCAAAGGCGGCGTTGTTGACGCGACTACTGTCGTGCCCCAGACTGTTCTAGGTCTATCAGGACTGGTACCTGGACTGGCCAGAGTCGCGAACGAAGAGTGGCTCCGTTGATTTGACCACGGCGGTGTGTTTGCGAGGTCCCCTTCCACTAGAGGCGAAGTGCTCATGTCGTGTAGAGGAGCAAAATCTGCTTCCGAAAAGCTCTTCTGTGTTTCACTCGGCCGCTTGCGCCGTGTAGCTGCCCAGCGCTTCTCATCCTCCTCCCTTTCCGCCCGTATTCGATCTCTCTCTTCGCGTGCCTCCTTTTCGTGGTTTCTGCGACGTCGTCGAGTAATCTCCTCAGTAAATTGCTCAAGGATGGTAGGACTAATGATATCCGTCCAGTCGCATTCAAGCAGACTTACTTCAGCACCATATGGCAGATGAGCCATGTATTTAGCTCGCTTGCGAAGATCATCGTCAATCAAGTGTCCAGTTGAGATATGCTCAACACGAGGAAGAATCGTTGACGGAAAGGCCGCAAACTCTCCGAACGCGGCCTTGAGAATTCTGATATCTAGAGGTGATAGATAAAAGTTCGGTAGTGCGTGATAGAAATAAAAGGGTGCTCTCGGTTTCGAAGCACCATTTTGGTGCTGTCCCAACGATAGGCGAGCAAGACCATTCGAGAGATCAGAAGTGCTGTCGAGCTGAACACCTGTATCCTCCTTATCCCACGATTCTGGGACTGCCTCTTCCAATAGGTCTGATTGAGCTGGTAATGGAGGATTAGGCAGACCTTTGATTCTGGTTTTTGCATCCTCAACAGCAGCAAGTGCCTTACGTGACCAAGTGGTTTCATCTCCATATATAAGCTCATCCTCTCTTTCTTGTTCTTCGAGAGCAACAGCTTCCAGGTTATATTGTTCTATCATGTAGTCTTCACCAGCCTTCATAAATCGAGCGTAGTCCATTATTTCGGCTACGTGGAACCAAGGAATGTCATAATGCTGGCCATAGCTGTCAGCCGCATCGCGTGGCAGTGCAAGTGTGGTGCCTGGATATCTCTTCAATAGCCGAAGCAGAACGTCTCCACCTTCTCTCAATAGGCTCGCTTCCTGCCCGGCAAACCATCGAACTGGCCTTACCTCAGAGAGGTAGACGCTGTCTTCACAAATCGGGCACTTCTTCCACCTCGCTCGTCTCTCTGGCATAGGATTTGTATCGTCGGTAGAATGCATGTATCGAATGAGGCAAGGCAAGCAAAAAATATGACCACACTTCGCCATTCGAGGAGCAACCGGAGTGGAGAGACATATCGGACAGCTTGTAGACTGGGTATCAGCTGAAGCGAGTATCTGCAATACCGAATCCCAAGCAATATGAACATCAGCATCAACAGTCTGGGTGTGATAATCCTGGTCAGGTTTAACAATGAAACGGTAGTTTGCATGCACATATTTTGCCTTGTCGACAGCATGATAGCCCGAGCCGAGGCCCCATGTTCGATTGTACTTCTGCGAACGATGGTGATTGAGATGCTGCGGTTGGTATTGAGGTCTTGGAGGCAAGGAGAAGTTCATGAGGTGAGTGATGGACGTTTGTCCCTTACGACTATTAACCGACCTCATAGCTGCAGTCTCAGCAGCATCGTCGTCAAAGAGGCGGGCTCTCTTATGTGACTTGTTCTGCTTCCTCTGCACTTGTTGATTACGCGGTAGTGCAGCTTGCCGGGCTTGTAGGCCTGAGCCGTAGTTACCTGAACTATTGCTTCTCTTCTGCGACAAATCAACGCCGCCGTACGAAGTGGTCTGTGAATAGTTCGAGGGCGCTGCTGAGATTGAGGCTTTGTCGTTGCCAGAGTTCATCGTGGCTGAACTGGCCTACGCGTCTCTTCAGACCACAGATAGACTGGATGTGACTCCTCGACGTCAAGTGTTAGGAGAGAAAGGTAATAAGAATGGTGTTTGAGCAAATCGAAACCTCGTCGCCGCAGCGAAGGTGGCTAGAGGCAGATAGGATCAGAGAGACTTCGGAGGACACCCGGGGGCGCGGGGAGTCATGTCATCAGCTGCGATACAAAACCACGTGATCTAGAAGGATTTGGGCGTGCTCGGGTTAACTTTCGTTATGGCTGCCACTTGCAGCCTTATGTTCATCTTCATCAACAGATCTTCGCCCACCATCCACACCTCTCCGCTCTCTACTCATCTTGTTTGGAGTTGTGGTATTCAGCGAGGTTTTTTTGTTTGCTCGCGATAGTTGACTCATTGCGCTTTGTCACTGAGAGTGTCTCGCTCGGTACGACAAACGACTCGCGACGAATTTCCTCCCGTTTACCTTATCCGAGCATTTTCTATAAATCACAATGCGGATTGACCAGCAAGAGCGGGTAACAACATCAGCCTAATATATTCTTGATTATACTACCATCCGGAAAATATTCTCGACGCGCCTGCCCATGTTGGACGTTCGAGAGTAGGCGGCTGCCTACCATAGAGTACAATGAATCCTAACATGCAATACGGGCACCAGATGCCCATACCACCTCATCAGAGACGACACGATGGCGTGCCCTATGGTCGGCCGCCTCCTCATATGAGCCCACATCCTGGCTATCAGCATTACTATGCGCAGCCTATGGGCCCGATGATGCCCCAGTATCAACCTTATCCACAGCAATGGTATCCTCCTCCATACCAAACGCCTATGCCGCAGTACCATGGGCCTCGACCGCAATACTATCAACCCCATATACCACCCCCTCCTCAGATGTATCAGCAGCAGCAACAGGCACCGCTACCTCCGCCTCAGCAGCAGCAGCATGGTCCACTTGTGGTATCATCACAACCACAAATGCCTCCCATGTCGCGTGCTTATTCACAACAACCTCAACAGAACTTAGCGGCTACACCACAAGCATCCAGTTTAACTTCCACGACTTCTAATACTCAGGCGCCGACTCCACCATCACGAACCGTGAGTGAAGTAAGCTCTATCCAGGTAAAGAAGGAGGAACCAGCACCCGCACCTCCAGTCAGCCCTCCTGTGCTTGACAATCCCGTCTCATCAGCAGATGTGGAGCAACCTATTGAACCTTTCTTTCCGCCTGTGAGTTCATTTCGCGTCTGTTTCGCTTTATGCTGACCTTCTCAGGTGCCATGGTTGTCGGTAGCTGATTCGGTTTTTCCTCCTCGAGCGCCTCATGGCAAGAGACGGATACTTCGATCCAATCTACACCACGAGCCTGTACTGTTCCCTCCGATTGAAACGCCGAATGTAGAAGCACAAGAGCTGGTGGACAGCGCGCCGCAGGCATCTGTTCAGTACGATGCTCAAACCACAATGGAGCCTGCACTTTCTGCCTCGGTAGAGACATCTGCTACAATCCTTTCTGATGGAGAACCCGAGAACGTGTCTACACAACCCACAACTCCATCCTCTGCCGCAGCTTCTGCTGCCAAGTCTCAGCAGACCTCGACCCAGCGTAGATCGTCTCGAGCAACCGCACCCATCCTGCCTGTTATACCTGTCATACCGACCAGCCCAGTGACTGCACGGAGATCTCATCGTGACTCTGTTGCATCGTCCAAGTCAAAGACTGAGTTGGAAGCTGCAGCCAAGCCTGATGAAGAGGAACCACAAACTATAATTGAGGCAGTCCCTGTTGCTCCAGCTGCACCGAAATCATGGGCTGATCTTGTGCGTAAGCAGTCTACAGCTAATGGAGCTGTAGCTGCCACAACTGCAGCTATTCCTATTGTTAATGGACTATCACTCCCGAAATCGGAAAGTCTTGGTGAAGTGCTCGGTGAAATGAGCGTGGACGAAGCACCATCCAAAGTTGTATTTTTGCAGCCAAGAGGTCTGGCTAACACCGGTAATATGTGTTACATGAACTCTGTACGGATAGTTTCTACCGTAACGAGGACTTTTACTGATGAGTTCGCAGGTGCTCCAGGTGCTTGTTTTCTGCATTCCTTTCTACGATTTTTTGGATAAGGTTGCAACAAAAGCAGCTCATGCTTTCAAGAGCACAACACCTCTCGTGGACGCTATGTATGTGATTGATAGCCTGCCATCGCAACGCTTGCTAACGCTCGATAGGATCATGTTCATGAAGGAATATAATGCTATTGATACAGCCGCCTCTGTGGAACAACTGCGACTACGTCTCAAGCAAGAAGATTTTGAAAGGTATGGCGACTCGCTAAGACCTGATTTTGTCTACGATACCATCAATAAACTTCCTCGATTTCGCGACATGAGAAGAGGTCATCAGCAGGACGCGCAGGAATTCCTTGGTTTCTTGCTTGAAGAGCTCCACGAGGAGTGCACTTTGGCAATGCATCGAATTGGAACTAATGTAAGCTCCGGGCGATCGACACCTGTAGGTAGTGTTTCGAACATATCAGAACACGTCGACAGTCAGGACGATTGGCTCGAAGTCGGGCGGAAACAAAAGTCGGCTGTCACCAGAAACTCAGGTGCTACAAACGCTGACTCTCCTATTACCAACATTTTCGGTGGCAAGCTCAGGTCCGAGCTCAAAGTCTCGGGAAACAAAATGTCTGTCACGTTGGAGCCTTATCAGCCACTACAGCTAGACATCGGGTCACCACAGGTATCGAACATCATCGATGCCTTAAAAGGTCTTACCAAACCGGAGAGCATGCAAGGAGACTTTCAGTCGGTTCGTGGCACGAAAGCAACAGCTACCAAACAGGTCTTTATTGAGACATTACCACCTGTGCTTATTCTACACCTGAAGCGATTCCAGTACGATTCAACCACCAAAAGAGCAGAGAAGATATGGAAGAAAGTCGGCTATCCTCTCGAGCTAGAAATTCCTAAGGAAGTCTTTCCACCATCCATTCGCAACAAATTTGCAGCTCACGGTGGTCTGCCGAGGTACCGACTTACCGGTGTTATCTATCATCATGGCAAGAACGCGAACGGTGGTCATTATACCGTTGACATTCGTCGACAGGATGAACGGGAATGGATTCGTCTCGATGATACCATCATCCGCAGAGTCAAAAGTGAAGACGTTGCAGAAGGTGGTAGCGAGGAAGACCCTAAAGTACTTGCTGCGGCTCTT
>Ga0181469_100346_pt1 | contig 17182 bp, 12 predicted proteins | sample InSIn2SAF170_2_FD_119081 | JGI IMG/M metagenome (GOLD analysis project Ga0181469, IMG submission 119081) | Clean room microbial communities from NASA Spacecraft Assembly Facility at Jet Propulsion Laboratory, Pasadena, California, USA -... ... | reverse complement strand
TGCAGGTGGCATTCTCTTCTCCTCACATCGGCAATCCTCGCTTCTCTGGCAACTTCTACCAACAAGCTCAGCAAGGCCATACCGGTCCCTCGCCTGCTAAGCGCGCGCGCCAACACGCCCCTGCCCATATTCCTGCCTCAGCTGCTGCTCTGATGGCTCAAGACACCAGCATCGAGGACGAAGAAAACGTACTTCTTGGAGACCTGCTTGATCACCTCACTCAACGCGACATCAGTTTGACTCGCTACATGCAACATCATGACTGGATGGACGAGGTCTACTCTTCTCCCTTCGCGACGGGTCAAATCGTTCCTATGGATCTTGGTTTCGGCTTGATGGGTGAACTGGCTGGCCTCACTGAAGGCTTGTTCGACACACCCAATTCAACACTGGAGAAGGCCGAATCTAAGGCAAAGGACACATCCGCTGCATACAAGAAAATCTCATCAGAGCAACTGCAAGAGTTTGAAAAGCGTGTTCAGGCACACAAGGAGAAGGAGCAAAGTGAAATTGCGCGCATGAAGGAAGAACACGCCAGAAGAATGGACAGTCTCCGCAAGAGCAAGGGCTTGGTCAAGGCCGAGAAGAAATTGAGAAATGCTTCATGGAAGCCCTCAGGGTCGACGGCCGAGTTCTGGAGACTGGAAAAGACAAATGACCAGGATGCCACTCAGATCATTGAGCAAGTCGAGGAACTCCTTGGTGGATCGATTCAAGCACAGAAGGAAGCTACCATGGTCAGCGAAGGAGGTTACCGTAAAGAGGAGAAGAGAATGCCACCTGCAGATATGGACATGGACATGGCTGGTACGCAGATGGACGGCGCCGGTTCAGACGCAGCCCAATCTCTGCAGTCTGCTTCAGGCGCTTCTGCCGAACCTGCCCCAGCTCCATTGCTACAGTCAGAGCAACCGCAATTGTCTACTCAAGAAGCGCCCGCTGCTCCGCAAGTCCCTCCGCAACAACACCTACAATCTGTTGCTCCTAGTGTACCGGACACAAACATGGAGAATATGGAGACAATGGATACCGGCAACTTTTCTCTACCAGATGACATGGAACTTGATACCGGTAACTTCAACTTCGACACTCCCAAAACCGATGTTCAGACCCCGGGCACCTCAAACTGGCCAGGCCAACAGCAGCAAGCTCCGTCACAACCACAACAGCAGGCCAACCCTCAACCGGACACATCAAATCAAACAAGCGGTGGTGATCTCTACGGCGCTGGAGATGCGAACTTTGGCGAATTTGACACTGGTGATGGCCTGATTGATTTTGATGGCGGCGCAGGCGAGGACATTGATTTCAGCATGGATAATTCTGCATTCGGTGATGCTTTCCACGGCACCGAGGCACATGGACAAGACGAAGGACAGTGAAAAGATTTTTGGTAACCGGAGCGGTAGACGATTTGATGACATCGTTGTCGTCGTCAATCGAGTAAGCTATCAGTCAATCAGCTAGACTTAAAAGATGTTCATCAGCAAATTTCATGTCTACTAACAAAGAGCCAGACGAAGAAGACCAAGATCTTGAGCCTTTGTTCTAACAAGAACTACGTATTTATGTCGACGATGTATCCTTTGGTCCCTTAGATATTCTACCTAATGAGCGATTCCGCACGATCAACACACCAAGTCCAAGTCGACCGTCTTCAGATGTACTTTATGAGGAGGCGGGACCTGCTCCACGACAAACAAACAGGTAAGAGAAGAATCTCATATCCTCACCATACAGCCAACACCAAACACACTATACCTAGCCCAAAAACAAGGATAGAAGCACCATAAGCAGGAATCGAACCCGCGACCTCCTCGTATCTAGAATGACTCTGCGTTAAGTGCGTATAGCCATCCTTAAGAGCAGGTTAGAGGTGTTTACCTAGTTTCTCCCCGGTGGGCGGTGCACTGCTACATTTCGCGTCGTCGTAGTTGACCTAAGGTTGAAACACGCCTTGTTTGCCGGTGCCTAATCCGACATAGAAGTCGATGATCTTGCCGTTTTCATCTAGAACGACGTCGATGTACACGCCCTAGTCGCAGAGTTCCTCGTTAGTGTGCGATGGAAGCGACAGGAAATCCTCAACAGTCGGGTGTTCGAGGCCAAGGACGTATTTTGCTTCGTCTAACATACCGTCTATGATAGCTCTACAGAAGACATCTACCTTTATGTGCTTGTAGAAGCCTAAAAGGCCTTAGCTGAAGATTTACAAGCCGGTTGACCTATGGGCTTGTGCTTCTCCTTCTAGACTGTGCTTGATACGTTCTTCGAGGCGCTTCAATCTAGGAACGTACAAGTCCGCTTGTCGTTGAACATTGGACGTCACTTTCGGGTTCGAGGTGAGAAATGATGGCTTGGAGACTGATCGTAAACTGAGATCAGGGAGCTGTGGATCGGTCCTGGCGCTGTTTCCCATCAGCGTAGAAATGGGGATGTAATGCCCAGTCTGCACGCTTCCAGCGAAACATGCAGTCGGGTCGGCAACAACTTGACTGAGTCGAGGCTGCTGTGAGTTTGATTCAAAGTCAAATACACACATACACACCTGGCCGTCACGTCTCAAGAAGATTGACCTTTTTCCGAACATATCGATATTCCCCGTAGAGAAAAGTGTAGCATGAGTGGTATTGGTTAATGCTAGCCAGAAAATAAAAACGATCAAACCCATAGAAGGCATCTTTCATCAGAGTGTGCCTTTCCCATCTAAAGAGACGCGAAATTAGCAATTCGTGCCTCCCTCTTCCAAGAAATGCAGCCGATAGCAAAGAAAAGAAAAAAGAATTTCTAAAAAAAACCCGCCCTTTTTGTCCTCTATCATCATCTGATCTCGGTACTCTTCCCACCGGTGCGTCAAGAAAAGCGTTCAACCATCTATCGCATAGGTGCCGGGCTAGCACCAGAATGCACGGCAGCAGCAGCTTCAGCGGCCAACCTCCTCTCCCTATACTTTCTGCCATTGATGATATTCTGCAATCTCTTTCTCTCGCGTGGGTCGGTGACTTTGGTCCAGTCCAAATCTTCGCCTTCCACGGCGTAGTCTTCAAACATGGAGGGGCCTCCTCCGCGGACGGTGGCGGCGTAGACGTCTGGCATGTCGGAGAGTTGCTGGCGGAGATGGGGACTGTGGGAGGAGGCGTGGAGGGCGTTTTGGGATGGCTGTAGGCGGTGGATGTTGGGGACGAAGCCAGAGGGCGTGTGGGGCATAGGGGTGTGATGTTGTGAGTGTGGTGGTGGGTCGGGTCTGGTGGATTTCATGTTAGTCAAATCATGCGAGAGCTAAAGAGAGGAGTGTGAGGCTTACCTGCTGGGTTTGGGTTGTTCGATCAGGTAGAGATCCTTTGCCCAGGGTGGCAGACGCTTGTCGCGTCCGTAAAGGAGACCGCAGTTGTTACAGAGTGTCTGGAATATATTGTCAGTGGTAGCTCAGTCATACTTGGAGTTGCAAGCACTTACTCTAGGTCCTTGAGGTCCGTCACGCACAGCCCAGACAGCACTTCCACCGATACGACAGTGATTGCATTGCCAGACGGGACGCTCTGACTCGGTCAACTTGCCCTGCTCGCCACCAAAGGCAGCTGTGAAGTCGGGTGTCTCACGACCTGTTGGACTGAGACTGCGGAAGCGCCTCTTCTTCTTGCTTCTCTCGCCTCTGCCCATTCTTTCTTCCTCGCCAGCGCCGGTTGGAGTGCCAAAGTAGTCGTTGCCCAATGCAGCCGGAGGCGCAAACCCAGCGTTTGTGGCACGCGCAGCCGTCTCACGTCTCATTCTACGGATCTGGCGCTCGCGATCACCTTCACGCTTCTCGATCTCCTCTTTGCTCAAGACTTCCACGCGTGGTTGCCATTCAGCTCCCAAGTCTTCGTTATCAAAACGCCATCCAGCTGCTTCTCCAATTGCGAGTGCGCCATCACCGTGTACTTCAGCAGCCTCATTATCAATTTGACCCCAAGCATCAACACCACTGCCAATAACACCAAGCAACGAGCCATTGTTCTCACAGTAGTCTTTCTTCAGCTTCAGGACAGCTTCATATATAGCATGAGCCATTGCAGGCACCCATTCTCCAGACAGACTAAGGTCGGCGCAAGTTTGTTTGGCGAAGATTTCGGGGAAGCCAGGCGGGTGCATGAGGGACCACTCGAACTTGTCTGTATAAAGTCTATTCATAAGATTGATCGAGAGCGAGATGATGCAGCGGTAGGCGTCGTCGGGGCTGTGTACGGAGGAGGGAGGTAGAGGTTGCGCAACGGCGGATACATTAGCGTCATTAGGCAAGGGTGTTTGGGCGACATTGGGAGTGTTGACGCCGTTGGTCTGTGGTTGTTGTGCAGCGGGAGTGTTTGCGAAGGGTGTAGAGGAAACTTCGCGCGAGAGGGGAGGGCGAGTCGAGATGGGGCGGGTGTCGGTGGTGGGTGTAGGGTTGAACAGCGGGTGCATAACAACGGCAGCGTGTTCCTCGAGCTGTGTGCGAATTTGCTGAGATACCTGAAGGGCCAGAGCGGGACGGCGTTCCAAAGGGAAGTCCAATTCGTCGACAAAGACCTTTGCGAACTGATCGGGTGTCATGAGAGACTCGTGTAGGTTCCACAGAAAGCTGTCCTTGATACGGAACTCGGGTGTCATGTCTGGGGCCTTGTATGCGGGCGAGTTCTCGTCGACGCCAAGTTCGCGCGCATTGTTGGGCTTGGGTAGAGGTGCCTCTGGTTGGAAAGGGTTGACGCTCAGGTCGATGCGGATGGGTACGAGGTTGAGCGGGAGTTGTGCTTGCAGCATGACCTGTCTTTCTGTCATTGCCTTCTTGGGCTTGCCCATCCATTCGCGCCAGATGCCTTGCACGTCGACGGGGTTCGTCAGTTCAGTCGACTGAATCGCTCCAGTTGTGACGGTTGTCTGCGACTCGTTTTGGCGCAGACTGCGCAGGCCGGTGGGTCGTCGCGGAGCATCGCTGTCTTCTACAAGACTATCGGTCTCGAGGTCCTCGGAGTAGTTGATGGCGGTAGTACCGCGCTTTGTCGTGCGCAAAGGCGCGATGGCATTTTGTGGTTGCAGTGCCGGTGTTAGCAGTGAGTTCTGGTATGTGCGAACACGCGGCGCAAAACTAGACACGAAAGCCTGTGGACTCTCGGTCCTCGATAATGAGAAAGCCGACATGGTGTCGTTGGTATAGTGCTGTGTAAAGCGTGTGGAGGTGTAACAACCAAGTCGTGCGTGTTGTCTTGTCGCGTCTCAATCCATGTGAAGAGGGTCGTTTTCACTCAAAAACACGCTTGGTTCATCCAGAGATATCCGCGACAATAACTATCCGGTTCAATACACTCGATTCGTTCGTGTCGTAGGTTTTCGTGCGCGGTCAATAAACTTAACAGCTTCGACCTGCCCAAGCCCGAAGACGCCAACCCGCCCTGCGAAGTTCCCGCTTCTACATATCACGTGCCGAGCTAGCTCTATACCGCCCCATCATGGCATCACCATTTGATCGATTTAGTATCTTCTGACCTCTGGACTTCTTTGATAGTTCGTTCACTTTCAACTACGGTCAACATCTCACTTCAATTGTCCGACATGCCCGGCTCATCTCTCTGGATCGTCCCACCCAAAGACAGCTCCTTCTACAGAGCTCTCCAAACCCTCATCTCCACCACCATACCCCCTCACTTTCCAAACACCAAAACCCACGGTTTCATCCCTCACGTCACCATAACTTCAAATATCGATCAGTCTCTATATGGCTCTGATCCTCAGGCTTGGCTGTCAGGATTGCATCTACCTTCTGCAGACCAACTTGACCCCATCTTCGTAACATTGGATGTGCTGGAACCTGGAGATGCCTTTGTCAAGAAATTGACCTTGAGGGCTGGGAAGAATGGTCAGTTGTTGGAGCTCGCTGCTGCTTGCCGTACAGAGGCCGTTGAAGGAGGCGATAAGGGGAAGGCTGAACAATGGGCCAAGAATGATTACTTGCCTCATCTATCTCTCATGTAGTAAGTCTGACATGTACTCTGTTGACTGACTCACAAACATGCTGAAAATTAGCCAGTGCCGACTTGCCCAAGTCCGACGTCGAAAATCATGTCGATGAACTGCAGGAAGACTGCCGCAAAGCTGGCCGTAGTGTCGAATTCCATGATGATGGTACAGTCGCTAAGGGAGGTAGCATTGTCTTGGTCGACACGAGCAAGCCGATTGACCAGTGGGACATCATTGCTGAGAGAGCCTTGCCGGACGTCAAGTGGGAATGGCCATGGTCAAAGTCCAGATTTGATGATTAATGTATATCAATTTCGCTGTTAAACTACAAAATACAACACGCTCATCGGAAGCAGGTGATGAAAGAGTACTCTAATCAATAAGAAATTAACCATAACAAGAAAAATGAAACATCGCTTTGGATCATCCAAGATCCTCGTCCATCTACAGTCCACTTCGCCACCTGCCTCCGTTCGTTTTGTGTGATTCTCTTTCATTTTATTTTTTCGTCCCAAATTAATGTTCATGGGCTTTGTGGAAGTCTTGTTGATACATATGCAAGAGCGACCTGTGTAAGTAGCATCTGGCAAAGGTATTGATGATTGCATCAAAGCAAGCGTACAATGTCTTCATACCCGTATCAAGCTTTGCAAAGAGGGCATCAGCCAGTCCTTTACAACGCGTAGGGGTTGAGAGATCTGATGGTCAAGCATCTGCAAAACATGTTAGTATCGTACGGTTATCTTTGTTGATGAATGAACTTACGGAGGACTCTTGGTCATGTCCGTCTTAAGGATGACCGGCACCCTCGACATCTCTCTGACGTCCTGGATGTAGTTGCCATTCGACTCGCGAAGGCTAAACAGCTTCAGATACTTATCCTTGTTGCTGAGCTTGGCTTCAGGAGTGGTGTGGAGGATCTTCGAGTCAGACTTGGTGCGTTGAGGTCCATGCTGAGAAGAGATGCCGTTGCGAGTGGGCGAGGGTGGCATACTCTGAGTGTTGCGATCTGTGTTGAGAGACACGCCGGCAGTCTGTTCAGTGATCTCGGAGACAGCGTCATCATCGTCATCAAAGAGAGCATCAGCGTCGTCAGTGGAGATGGTTGCGGTCTGCATTTGCTTGCGCTGAGCCTCTTCTTCCTTGGCGCGAGTTGCAGCAGAGTCGCGGGCAGCTGCGGCGGCGTTCCAGTTGTTAGCCCGGCTAGCCTTGGGTTTCTCGTCCTCGGGGACGAAGGCCGAGGATGGGACACCCTTCTCCCAGTAGAGCTCAAGCAAGCGCTTGTTCTTGTCGAACTCGGCCTTCTTCAGGGGAAGCTGGTCGCAGTGTACGCGCTTCTCAAAGCCATACTCGGGAATCAACACATCAAAGGCTGATTCGTAGACGCAAAGAACGATACCCTCGCTGATGAGGTCGCCACCAAGCTCCTGACTCTTTCTGTCAAGTGCGCGGCAAGACTCGATGTGAACACTCTGTTCCTGTGCAGCGTGAGCCGAGTCCTTCTTGGTGTTTGCGGTCTCGGCAGTCTTTGCCAAAGCTTCAACATCCTCGGTGAATTCCACAGCACCGTTGGTAAGGACGTGCTCGAGTTGACGGTGAACAACGATATCAGCGTAGCGGCGCGAGGGGTTTGTGAAGTGGGTGTACAAGGGCAGGTTAAGGGCGTAGTGGGGGTACTGGTCTGCAGGAGACTTGGAAGGAATGAAGTACTTCGCACGACGCATGGCCTTGATCAGAAGAGTCTCAACACCCTTGCGGACATCGGGATCTTCGATCTGGAAGAGACTGTTCTGCAGGGCGCCACTGCTGGAAGTGTCCACGTCGACGCCAATGTTGGCCATGCGCTCGCTCAAAGTCACCAAGCGACGGGGGTTGGGTGGAGCCTGCTTACGCAACAAGGCCTTCTCAGGCAAGCCAGCGAAAATCTTCTGAGCAACGAAGGAATTGGTCTTGTGGCTCAATTCCTCGATCAACTCATGAGCAGGGGAAGAGTCGAATATGTTGTGCTCGACGGGCACATTCTCGTCATCCAACTGGTAGATCAAGCGGAGAGGTTGGTTGTTGGAGGTACCATCACCAAATCTGGCTTGGCGCAACTTCTGAGAGATGCTGTGAAGCTGCTGGATCTGACTGGCACGTTCGTCTTCGAGGCCAGAGTTGCCTTGTCCGTTGACGATGCTGTCGACCTGGTCGTAAGAGACCTTTCCAGTACTCTTGATGATTGCCTTGCCAATCCAGGTGTCCTCGTCAAGGACACGACCAGTATCAGGGTTGATCTTGAAGACGACACTGACAGTGTATCTCTCCTCACCAGGACTCAAAGAGCATATCTCGGAGCTGATTTTGGGAGGAAGCATCTTGACGGTGCGGTTCATCAGATAGACACCGCTACCGCGCTTCTTGGCCTCACGGTCAACCATAGATGAAGGCTTGACGAAATGAGAAATGTCAGCAACGTGAACACCAATCTCAACGTGGCCATCGCTAAGAGTCTTGAAGTGAATTGCGTCGTCGAGCTCCTCGCTTCCGTTGGGATCGATAGTGAAGGTCTGCTCGTTACGGAAGTCACGGCGAGATTCCAGAGCGGCCTCACCATCCTTTGCCACGGACCAGTCCTCGTAACCAACGTTCTTGAGGACAGCATCAGAGAAGTCGTCAGGGCCAAAGTTGTTGTCACGCAAAAGAGCATCGGTCTCCACCTTAAGGTCACCGGCATCACCCAGCTGCTCGACAAGAGTACCGAAGGGGTGAAGAGAGGTGATGGGCCAGCGCTTGATGCATGCGACGAAGATCTTGTTGGCGTAGTCCTGGTGCTTCTCAACAAAGTCCTTGGGTGCCTGCTCGGTAGGAATGGCGATCAGTGGCACACGCTTGTCGGTAGGCTTGAACCAAACAATCTTGGGTCTGTCCTGCTGTCTGTCGGGTTGGTTGCGCTGGTTTCCACCATCGCGACCCTGGCGCTCGGCCTCCTGTCTCTCCTTGGTGGCTTGACTGCTGGGACGAAGAAGACCAAGGGTACCAGAGAACATCTGACCAGCAACACGCTCGATGACGGCCACAATATGACCGGCGTATAGGGGCTTCTGCTCGTCGTTGATTTCATCCTCCTCCACAAGGAGCAAGCTCTGACCTTCGACTTCAACGTCGTCGTTCTTCTTCTGGGTGGGGCGTTGCTTCAAGCTACCACGTCTACGGATACCTCCCTCAGCAGCGGAAGATTCCGGCTGAGTGGTAGCATCGTTAACAGCGGTCATGGACGTACCGCGGCTATCGGTCATGTCCTTGCGCTTCTTCTTCTCTTCCTTCTCGCGCTTCTGGCCCCAGACCTCGTCGACGTCAAGGAGCTCAACGGCAACAAGGTCGCCTTCCAAGGCACGGTTACGGTCCTTGCTACCACAGATGAAGATGTCGGCGTCGAGGTCGTTGGTGGTGACGTAGGCGTCGCTTCTGTTCTTCTTGTTGACACGGAGGATACCTGCGACGAGCTGTCCATCGCCAAGCAGAGCGGGGAGTGTAGCCTGAGGCAAATAGGGGGTGAAGAGAGTCTTGCGCTGCTGCTGCTGTTGCTGCATGGTCATCTGCTGACCACCTTGCTGTCCTTGCAGGCCGGCGATTGGGGGCTGAAGTCCGGCGGCCTGGTAAGCCTGGATCTGAGCCAGTTGCAAAGCATTCAAGTTTTGGGTAGCGAACATGTTCGGCTGCATGAGAACCTGTCCTTGAGGAAGCTGGACAAGCTGAGGCTGCTGAGGGAATTGAAAGTTGCTGATCGAACTGATCGACTGGCTGCTGACAGAGCCGCGTTGACGGTGGCCAGGCTGGAATGGCTGAGCCCCAGCGTGCTGGTTCATCTGGAAGTTACCCATGTTGGTAGCATGCTGTTCCTGGATGGTCGGCTGCTGCTGACGCCAGTTGCCATCGAAGTTACGTGATTGAGTTCTTCCGTGACCCTGGCTACCACGGCGTTCAGGAACATTGTTAATCTCACCAGGGGGCGGGAACTGGAAAGCAGGGCCACCACGCTGAGTTCTCTGATTGCCAACGGCCAGACTCTGACTACGTCCGTGTCCACCGCGACCGGAGTTACGTGCAGAGAAGTTGTTAGCAGGGGGTGGCATGTCATTGTTGGCATTACCCGGGCTCACGGAGCGGTCAGGGGTTGCACCAGCAGCACCAGGGATAGGGAACTGGAAGCCTGACTGCTTGCGCTTCTGCTCGGCAATCTCGGCAGCCTTCTTTGCTTCGGGCAGAGCGAGCGAGTGTCTTCTGCTGTGACCACTGCCACCACTGACCGAACCGCTGTTGCGGGGTCTGGGGTTGACATTCTCCGACTTTGCACCGCCAGGGAAGCTGAACTCTCCGAATGTACCGGAAGAACCGGCTGAAGGAGCAGGTGGGGGACCCATGGTCATGTTGGGCATGGCGGATTGGTTACGGCGGTGGCCTGCAGGCGGGCCCATAGAGCCGGGCAACTGCAGATGCTGCTGCTGCTGCTGTTGTTGCTGTTGTTGGGGGAACTGGAAGTTGTGGTTGGGCATCTGGCCCTGCATCTGGGCGAATGCTTGGTTGGGTAGTTGTTGCTGGGGCTGGATCATGCCCAGGTTGACGTACTGTTGGTGAGTCGCGGCGATCTGCTGCTGTTGCTGTTGGAGAAGTTCGATCTGCTGAGCAAGAGCGAGTTGCTCCACTGTGAGAGTGTCAGAAAGGCTATTGCGATAGACAAGCGCAGTGGGGTCGAGAACGGGGTGTAAGGACAACGTACTCATTAGGGGAGTGAGCTCAGAAGGACTACGTCTGTGTGCAATGTGGAGGCGACGACCGCCAGGGCCGGAAGGGCCATTCTGTCCGTGCTGGTCCATTGTCGCTTGGTCAAAAGGATGACTGGGCGGCGTGGAAGGATGGCGGAAGGATGTCAGACGACAGTGGTGGGGTGGTTGACAGAAGCTTGATGATGCTAGGCTATCTGGAAGACAGGCGTCAGAAATGAGTGCGGGCGCAACAGAGATGATGCAAAGGTACCTGACACGCGAGAGGGAGTGGTAGTTAACTTGAGCAGCTAAACTTGGTGATGTGGACCTCGGAGCTAGCGCAAAGCTATGACAACGACGACGACGGCACAAGTAGGAGCGAGTCTCTGTAAGTGTAGGTGGCAATAGAGTCAGGAAGAGTTGAGATGCCAGATGATGAGCTGCTTCTAAAGGAGGGCGGGTGCCACAAGCAAGATGATGGTATGGAGTGTAAGTGTGTGTTGGTGGTGTCTGTCGACGAAAAGACCGAGGAAGCCTGGACGGGCTTCGGCTGACGAGCCTGAGAGGTCGTGCTTTCCCCAAAAGCAAGAAGCGTTGGGCGGGCGGGATCAAGGCTCTTTCCACTTCCAAGTCTCGAAATGATTGAAGAGACTAGAGAAGGCAGGCGTGTGTTACGGAAAGGGAAGGAAGGGTGGAAGGTGAAGGGTGGAAGAAGGTAGATATGGAATCCAGAAAAAGCACAAGGAGAAAGGCGGGAGGAGGTGTTGGACGTGGAGAGGGCTACAGTATTATCTGCGTCATGCCGCTTCGATTCGTGGACAGCTGGACTCCTTGGACAAAGACCTGCCCACCTTTGCGGGTATCCCATCTATCTATTACACCTGAAGCACTAGACTCGTTGGTCTTCCCGTGAGCCTCCGTCTGCTTGGGCTGCACGTCAAATGTTCAATCAATCGGCATGATGCCTTTCATCTAACAGCAGCAGCATCCAATCTCTCGCTGCCCGGGCACTCTTCCCATGTGCTAAAGTTTGTCACTTTGACTCTGCATCTCAATCGTCATTTGGTAGGTTATCATCTATCAAATTGCACAATTCTCTCCCGGTGAGAGGTTTATCTGAAGAGGTCGCCTTAGGTGGCCATTCTGCACGAGCTACTCCACCTCTTCCAAGAGTATCGTGCATCTCTACAGTTTCATGCGTGACAGACTTCCGTATAGCTGTGCCGCCAAGCGTGACCGAATACAAGGCCGTTTGCACAGCAGGATTACGCGATGAGACCTTTGTTAAACCTGTTAGACTAGGATGGATAAGAATAGCCAGGCGGATCGGTCGTGTTGTCTGTGTGCGGGCCCGGGTTCTCTCATCCTTTGATGCAACTTATACAATTGTGCCTCTTCAAGACGCCATTCTGCCTGGTTTACATTGACATGAAGTGAGCAATAGCTTGAAAGTCGGTCCTTCGATTCTTTGGTTCTGTCCCGCAGGCCGGAGTTTGAGAGCTCGGGCCTGATTCTTTGTCGCTTGCCGGCAAGGTTTCATGACTCGAAAAGCTGGAGCAGAAGCATCGCTTTGCTTGTGAACTTTTGATGCTTCGATAGCAGTTCGCGCCTCTACCCTTCACTGCTTTCTATGATCTTGAGTATGCCATTCACTACGACATAGTCACTCTTCCTTGCCTTGTGCTACAGTCTGAGGTCCCTTTCCTCTATTGCCGTCCCTTGGTCTTGAAACACAAGCTTTACAGCTTTTCCACATCCCTATACCACAATGGCAACTCCTCGCAGGGAGCGAGCTGGCACAGCCAGTCCAGCGTCGCAAACACCACGAAGTAATAACTACGTTCAATCTAAGAGGAGCCACAATTCGCCTTACCGTCATAGTCCTCGTCGCTCCGAGGTACTAGCCGAGGAATTCGGCACGCTACACATCAACGAAGAACGCGCCTGGAGACAGCATCAGGACGAAAGGGACGCCGAACAAGAACGACTTCACCAACAGGCTCTTGCGCAAGCGGCTGCGGAACATGAACGTATCCTCAGGAATGCTATCGAGACTGCCGAGATTGAAGCCTTGAAGCTGGAACGGGAGCGCAAACAGAAAGAAGAGGAGGCACATCGCGCGCTCGAGGCTGAGCGATCCGCAAAGGCTGCGAGAGAAGCTGCCGAGAGGCAAAGGAGGAAGAACGAACTTGAACGACAAGAGCAGGAGCAATTGAAGCGCGCTGCGGAGGAGAAAGAATTGCAGGAGAGGCAGGCGCGCCTTGCGGAACAGAGACAGAAGGACGAGGCAGACGCTTTACGCAGGAAGCAAGAGAAGGAAGCATCGGATCGCAAGGCAAAGGAAGAAGCAGACGCTGCCACTGCAGCTGCAGCAGCTGCTACAAAAGCAACGGCCCAACCAGCGCAAGCACCAGTTAACGGACAATCACAAGCTCAGTCTCCCCAAGTTCAGCCTGCTCAGATTCTTGCTACTCAACCAAGCATTGCTTCTACGACCCAGTCTGTAGCACAACCCTCAACCCAGGCAGCTTCGACTAGACCCTCCACAGCCACCACAACAGCAGCTGCTGCATCACCACTCAAGTCCACACCCACGCAATTGGAAGCCCTGCACAAACAGTATCTCACTATCCACAAACGTCTGAAGGAAGTGAGACGGAATACCCTGCAACAATGCAAGAAGAACCCTTCGTATGGCATCACAGACATTGGAGACTATCGTCGAAAGCTCAACATGTTGATGGGTCAATTCACTGTCGACAAAGTCAGCAATAGGGCAGTGGTAAGTTTGCAGTTTTATGAAAGGCTTGATTGGCAGCGCGTTCACTAACCGACTATCTGTGCATAGGTCAAGAAGATATTAGAGCTTCTCGTAAAGCTTCGACAATTTACTGAACCGAGTATTGACATTACTCCTCTGCTTGCCATACCACCGGACAACGTGGAGAGACGGATGCCGGCACCTTTTGTTTACCTACTCAACCTTGTTGCCAAAAACGCTCTCAAACAGTTTTGTAACGACAATGTAGTGGTAGTCGATGCTGTTGCGATTCTCGTAGCTACGGTCTTCTCAAAAACCGAGTTCTTGTTCAACGACACGACTTCACTCCTCGATATTCTGCTTGCCAAATATCACATGGTCTGCCCAGTGCTGTTCGGCATATATGGCGACGAGACAACTCGTCAGGGAAGGGCCAGAGTAGGGTGGCAACTTGTCGACGACAGCTACATCGACGCCGAGCTTCACAAAGTCCGTATGACAGGTCTTGCTATAGGCTATGGGTGTTTATCCTTGCGAGACTTCAGCAAGTCGAAGATGCAAAACCCTTTCCCACCGACGAATTACTGGAGAGCACTGAGTTACTTTGCCAACACGCCGCCGGCTCAATTGCAACCAACACATTTCATCGTCCTTAGAGCACTGGTGGAAACACATGTTGAAAAGTTCTTGAAATTTTACGGGCATGCGGGTATAGTGGCGTTGAGAAGGGTACTGGTGGAGCTTCCGAAGAATGCGCCCAAGAGTGCAGCCAAAGAGACAGTGGAAGTCCTTCCTCGTACTTTACAGGCAAGGATACATCTGACGTTGTAACGATAGAGATGGATGTCTGCCAGGAAGTTGAGATGAAGTGCTCGAGTAGATAATATGGCCAACTGAGCTTTCTTGTCCGTCTGTGCATAACTTTGTCTTGTCTAACAAATACTCTCCTGAAACAGTGGCTCTGATCATCCCAAGCATAATCGGCGACGGTTGAGAGAAGTCGTAGGAAAAGAGTGTACTCGAGTGATCTGGTTGTCAACCTCTCCATTCAATGATAAAATGTGGGGAAGTGAGTCGTGAGTGAGCGGAAGCTTCGAAGTTCGACAAGAAAGTTGCGCTTCAGATCGCATCGAGACATCTATCAACCACAACCATGACAACGACAGCAGACTCAGTACCGGCGGATCTGGTTCACAAATCGGCCAAACGTACCAGAGAGATCTTTGCCGCCGACTTTGGCGCACCCTCGGCGCTGGATAACTTCCCTCGACCTGCCATCGCTCCACCAGTCGCGTCGCCCGCAGAACGCGCCCAGAAGATCGCCCTAAGATCACGAATCGATAAAGAATATGCCGACGTAAAAGAACTACCTCCGGTCCTTGCGGCAAAGCAGGCGAGTGCTGCCGCATCACGGTCGACTCTTAGAAAGAAGCCCAAGACCGAGGAGCAGGCATCAAATCCCAAAATGGCAAAAATGATTGAGGGCGTCTCTGCGCAAACACCATCAAGCACTGCTGGAACTTCAAGTGCACTTGCCTTGCGCGCAAACGGTGCTGGAAAGCTGCCTCCCAATGCGAATGGGCCTACACCACAAAGGGATCTGCCTGGCTCTAGCATGGTGCGAAGAGATGTTGTAAGACAGCCACGCCCGGAGTGGAAGGCTCCCTGGAAGCTCATGCGTGTCATCTCTGGACACTTGGGATGGGTTCGCGCTCTCGCTGTCGAGCCTGGAAACCAGTACTTCGCTTCTGGATCAGGCGATCGCACAATCAAGATCTGGGATCTAGCTTCTGGCACTCTAAAACTCACCTTGACTGGCCACATCTCCACCGTACGCGGTCTTGCTTTCAGTCCAAGACACCCATACCTATTTTCGTGCGCCGAGGACAAGAAAGTAAAATGCTGGGATCTAGAGACCAACAAGGTCATCCGCGATTATCATGGTCATTTGAGTGGTGTTTACACCTTGAGTCTACATCCTACGCTCGATGTCCTCTGTACCGGAGGTAGAGATGGCGTGGTCCGCGTTTGGGATATGGTAAGTCTGCCCTCCTCTATCTCAAACGCAATGTGCTAATTCCTTAACAGCGAACGAGATCCAACATCCACGTGCTCAGTGGTCACAAGCAAACTGTCTCCGATATCGTGACCCAGGAAGCTGACCCACAGATTATATCGTCTTCACTGGATAGCACTGTTCGTATGTACGATCTTGCAGCCGGAAAGACTATGGGCGTCTTGACACATCACAAGAAGGGTGTAAGAGCACTCTGCACAGCACCTCACGAGTTCACGTTCGCCTCTGCTTCAACTGGTCAGGTTAAGCAGTGGAAATGCCCAGAAGGTGCTTTCATGCAGAACTTCGACGGCCACAACGCCATCATCAATACCTTGTCGGTCAATGAGGACAACGTCTTGTTTTCTGGTGGTGACAATGGCTCGGCTGCATTCTTCGATTGGAAGACTGGCTATAAATATCAATCACTTGACTCGATTGCTCAGCCTGGTAGTCTGGACGCCGAGGCTGGTATCATGAGCAGTACATTTGACAAAACTGGTACGTCTTCCGCTTCAAGGCCATTATCACACTCGTATGAACTATTGCTAACTTATTCAGGGTTGCGATTGTTATCTGGAGAAGCCGACAAGACCATCAAGGTATGGCGTGAAGACGAAAACGCTACCCCTGAAACACACCCGCTTGAATGGAAACCCACGCTAGGAAGACAAAAGTTCTAAAGAACTCAGGAGAATCAAGTAGAATGGCGAGATAACGACGATTGATACCCACGACCTTACAGTAACCTCACTTTTGTTTGCCTTGTACATGCTGTCGTTCTTGTTTTCTGTGCTTTCATTATTATGGGCACGCTTTCTCATCAATGTAGACTCAGGAGCACAGATTCAAATCACAGCCGAGCTGTCAGTCTGCCGAGAGATCGTTTCAGCCAGCTACTCAAACACACGATGTTTTCCGGTGTTGACATGATTGTCGAAAGGAAGATCCCACTGAGGAAGGCACGTCGTGATTGATCGTGGGGCGACATGCGGGTTTCATGCGGCTTCCCTTGCGCTTGGATTTCGACCTTCTTCTCACTTATTCCTTCACAACATCTCAATATCTGACCAACAATCACTTTCGCGTTTGCACGCACTATTCCCCTCCACCTTCTCGATCATTACTCCGATCACCTCACCACAACATCCACTATGCCGTCCAAACGCAACAAGCAACTTCCCTTGCAGCCGAAGCACAACAGACCCAATGAGCCTGTACGCATCAACGAAGGTCAAGCAGCGAGGGCTCGGGGCGACAAAGCTATCGGTGCCTGGAAATTCGCAAGAAACCTAACCATCAAGAACCCGGCCCAGATCATTGCTACCATTAGTGATGCTACGAATACATCCATCTGGTACGATGAAAAGTTCGAGTTCTTCTTTTGGGGTTCTCCTGATAATGTAGCTTGTTCACTACCTGATGTTATGTCGATGTGTTACTAACGTTTGTCAGGTGGCCTGCGCCAAAGTCGACCTTGAGACCAACATCATACAAGACAATCCGACATTTCAACATCGCTATCAATCGATTGGCCCCCCTCGCGATGCTCAGTTCGAAGCAATGGTATGTGTAATTTGCAGCACACTGATCCTTTGCTGATTGGGTATTAGGGATCTTTTGTATGGCCATCCAAGGAATATTCGCCAG
>Ga0181469_100199_pt1 | contig 17197 bp, 10 predicted proteins | sample InSIn2SAF170_2_FD_119081 | JGI IMG/M metagenome (GOLD analysis project Ga0181469, IMG submission 119081) | Clean room microbial communities from NASA Spacecraft Assembly Facility at Jet Propulsion Laboratory, Pasadena, California, USA -... ... | reverse complement strand
ATCTTTCTTTTTTTCCACCATGGGAGGCCATCAGGGTTTGCAAGGTTGGTCTTGCAAAGGTCCAACCAGTTCGAGCCCTAACTCCTTATACCCTGACCTCGTTGGGGACATGCAAAGAAAACAGAGAAAGAGAAGATCACTTTGATACCATTGATATGTAATTATGAAGGAACGCAACAAAATACAGATATACACATAAACATAGAGATGTAAAATAAATAAAATTTCATTTCATTAATATCAAAGAACTGAAATATGCTTACATACAAAAATGGAAATAAACTAGCTTGGGCGATGGTAGCTTATCTTTGAGAAGAGATGTGGCGGCTACATGCCTCTGAATTGTGTTACAATGAGGCTCAAGGAAATTTTTATTATTTAACAATAAGGGAAAACCATAAACAACCAAAACCCTAATCCCAAGAGATGGAATGCCAAGAGTTTGTGGGCCCTGTTGGGTAGCCAACTTCCTGGGGTCGTAACTTGGTCATATTATCTCTATTTGGCATGTACGATACCTCGTTGGAAATATATCTCTGAGTACTACATAATTTTCCATAGGCTCTTTCCTATGGCAATGGACCTATTGCGGACCTTAAAAAAATGCCTTTTAGGGAGTCAAAACTGCTTCAGAAGTTCAGGACCCGAAAAAATGCGAAAAACAGTAAATGATGCTATAACAAGGAAACAAATGAAACCAAATAGAGGTCTAGGTGGAATGGGCGGGTGGCCACCAATATCCAACTGGATCAGTGCTCCCTCCTTAGGAAGCAATGGTCCCCATTGCGTGTAAAGCCTCCATGAGGTGAGGAAATTTCTATTGAACTTGGTCCCTGGTGAAGGATTTGGCCCACTTTGACAACTCCATATAGCTAGATCCTCTGTTGGTCAGTTTTATTGACCTGGGTGTCCATGATCCGATCAGCTGTGGCCTACTCCATGAAGTATTGGTTTAAATCTATTCATGTGAGTTGTTCTCCGATGTCGTATGTGTCCAGTAATGGTGGAAAGCATGGCTGAAGGCGGTCCACATTGAATACTGGGGGCAAGCTAAGGAAAAATGGAATGCTGAGCTCGAAGGAATTTTCACCTACAACCTTAGTGATGGTGAATGGCCTATATTGGAGTAGGTGAAGCTTGTGGTGGGGCCTAACAAGGCATTCCTTTTACAGATGTAGCAAAACTTTTTCACCCACTTGGAACTTGTGCGGCACCCAATGCTGATCATGTTGTTGCTTATACTTAGCATTGGCTCTGTCAAATATGTCATGGACCTGCTGGTAGATGTGCTGAATGAAGTTGGTAGTCCTGTCAGCTTCGTACTGGACATGAGCCGAATCTGCCTAAGTAGCTGCAATTGGTATGGCTACATCAATGGGACACAATGGCTAGAATCCTAATCCCACCTGGAAGGGGTTGTGGTTAGTTGAGCTATGGAGAGATATATTGTAGCTGTGCTGGACATAAGGGAAGATTTCATCCCATGTGCATGGATGCTTTGAGTTGTACATGTGCATAATGTGTACGATCATCCTATTGACAACCTCTGTTTGGCCATCAATTTGGGGGTGGAAAGCCACAAACTTAGTGAGCTTGGTATCCAACATCGACCAAAGACTTGACCAAAAATTACTTAGGAACTTGCTGTCCCGATCTGAGATAATAGACTGTGGGATCCCAAAGTGTACCCACACTCGTTCAAAGAAGGTCTTGTTAGTGGCTTGTGCTATGATACTCTTCTTGTAGGCCACCAAAATTTCCATCTTAGATAACTTGTCGACGACCATGAAAACATAGTCATTGCCATGATTAGTAGAAGGAAGGCTGGACATGTAATCAATGGAGATGGATTCCCAAGGTGGAATAGGAGTAGGCAGAGGAGTATATAGACCTTGCTTCTTGATGGCCGATTTCAAAATGGCATAGGTAGTGTAGGATCTGATGTACTTCCAAACATCATGTCGAAGGTTCAGCTAATAAAAATACTTCTATTGCACTACCACTATTTTCTCTACCCTGAAATTTCCAATGAACCAACTGTAGTGCGCCTCTGAAATCATCTTGGCACGCTCACTTGAAGGAACACAGAGGTGTCCTAGGTGGCATAACAATGCACCTTGGAGGTGAAAATTTGGAACTTACTTTCCTTCTAGGAGAGTCTGGTATGTGTTGCCTAATTTTGGATCGCTCTTGTAAAGATGCGGTCACCCTATAGCCTTGTGCCCACAAGAGTCGAGCACAATGGTCAACATCATGACCGACGGTCTGAAATATTTTTGATTCTGCCCTTCTTGCACTTAATGTTCAAATGGAATGGTTGTAGGTATGTGGACCATTTCTGATGGTGATCGTTTTGCAACTTCCCCTGTGTTTGTATGAACTGTAGGGGTCGGTGGTCTGTGTGGATGATCATTTCCTTCCCTAGAATGTAATACTTCCATTGTCAGCAGGATTTTACAATGGAATACATCTTTATCATAGGTGGGATACTTTGGGGCTGTGTCCCATTGTGATATGCCACCATATGGCCTTGCTAAGTAAGAACTGCACTAGTAATATTGTCAGAGGCATCTGTCTTGATCTCAAATGGTTGATGTGGGTTTGGTAATGTGATAACTGGTGCAGAGCAGAGGTGATTCTTCAACTCAGGAAATACCTTCTGTTGGGATTCAGACCAAAAAAACTTTTCTTTCACTTCTCCCTTGGTGACTTGACTCAAAGGCTAAGTGTTATGAGAAGACCCTAACATGAACCTGCAGTAGAAGTTGGCAAGACCCGAAAAGCTATGGAGCTATGTTAGAGTGGTTGGGGCTGGCCAATCCCGAATGACTTGTATCTTGGCTGGGTCCACATGCACACCCCTCTCATCAATGATGTACCCTTGATATTGAACCTGGGTCATACCAAAAGTGAATTTATCCAAGTTGGCACACATCTTGTGTTGTCGCAGGGTTTGGAGGACCCGTCGAATATGGTGGAGGTGCTCTTCCCAACTTTGGTCGAAGATCAGAATTTCATCCAAATAGAGCACCACGAAAGCATATTGTGCGCAAATTCCATCCAAAAGAAACATAGACATATAGAATCATGGTGCCTAGTTTTCCCTTAAAGATGCTTTTTCCTGCCCCACATGACACTGCAATTCAAAAGACAATATATTTGTCCAATTGAAGACTTTTCCATGGGTTACCACCATATTGAGCATATATATCAAGTTTCCCTCAAAGAACTTAGCGTTCTTGCGCCCATGAAACTAAAAACACATGGTTATGAGATACTGATATATATCTTTGAGAATCTTATTCATAAAGATTACAGATGGGTGATGGTGAAACTTAGCAGGCTCTCAACACCATGATTTTATGATGTCACTTGTGTTGAGGTCAACCCATCTAGTGTAAAAGTCAATGATTTCATATTTTGTGGGCCTGAGCATCTTGTAGTATGGATGCATATATTCTTCATAATAGGTGGCGAGCTAACCACCACTCTCACTACAAAGCACAAGATGAGAGTCATCCATGTGTGTGATAATCCACCCAATCACCTCTGCAAAAGGGATGACTGGGAATCTTCATGCGATCTTATGAATTCTAGACCTCTTAATGTTGATGTATGTTTGCATGTCTTTTAAGTCCTTAACAAACCTCTTTTTCATGAATGTGTCTTTTATACTGTCCCATGTGACCTTGATATACTTAGCAATAAAGCATAGTGTGTCTGCATGAATAGGAATGGTTGGATTTGTTACTTCAACTCCTTCCTTAATGCTTTCCTCTAAAGTTTCTTTGGAGGCCACTTTACGTGTAGAGGGAGGCATGGCTCTAATAGATGATGAAAGGGTGACAATACTTGTAGCTCGAACACTTTTTTTGTGGAAAAACACTCATAATGATAAGATTAGCTGAATGCAACCTAACTATGCAACAATATCTCATAAATCATGTTTAAAGAGCCATCAAATGTAATTGAACATGTAGATATATCAATGATAGTACATAATCACTTGCATGCATAAGAAAATAGGTATGAAAACTAGGAGGGCGCTGGTGGGCTCCAGTATTGCAGCAATAATGCTGCAACCTCTGGGACTCCCTTCTTTACTTTTATCAACCCGGTAGTTCGTAACAAACTTGGAAGCGACGGTGCTGTATGCACAAGTACTAGCTCTTGCCGCAACTGTCACTTGGTCAGCTGGCACAAGTCTGCTAGGGGCTTAAGCCAACTTCTATGAGCTCTTAGAAGAAGCTTTTTAACTGATGGATGAAAGCTAACTCAAAGGAAGCTAATCTACTTGCGGAAAGAAACTGAAAGCCAAAAAGAAACGCAAACCCTAGCAAACCCTAATTCTACCAGCTAGTCCTACTGATGCAAGGAAGAGGATGCAAGCTATTGAAAGGAATGCCATTGACTTCTAGGAAGGTAAAATGCATGTGTCTAAGTTATCACTATCTGAAGAAAACATCTTTTTGTATTTTTGAATAAGTTGTTAGAATTATCATGCATGTGCTTTTAACTGTTTTTGACTGTGCAGAGGTGGATTGGCGAGAGGAAATGCTTGGAGGGGGTCAGAAAGGTTCAGAGAGGGCCTAAGGGGTCCCTAACACCCTTCTAGAGAGTTTCACAAAGTTTGGCTGCTAAGAAACCACGTTTATGAGCTTCTACAGGAAGTCTGCAGGGGTTCTACAGGATGTTCTGAAATTTCTACATGATGTTCTACGATTTTCTACAGGATGTTTAAAAATTGGATTTTGGAGGATGGGTGAGTGAGGGTAGATGCATGAATGGATATGGAGGTAGGATAGGGGTCTGAAGTGGCCCAGGGACTGGTGGATGGAGCTAAGGAATGGCGAGGATGGTTCGATTTGTTCAAGGGAGAGTGAAGCAATGTTGCACAAAAATTAGGGTTTTGGGAGCGACTGGCAAACGTGAGGCAAGGATTCTAAGTAGAGGGTGGAATGGATAGTGCTGATGGAGAATAAGCAGATGAAGGAGTGGTACAGGTGCTCTGCAAGTCGTTTTTCCAATCTGAACCAACAAAGACCTGTAAATTCAAAGACCTAGTTGTGTTGACCTAATTTGCTAGCTATCAGTAAAGAGAATGAACAGAAGTGTGACCTGCAATGAAACCATGTATTTTAACTCATGCAACTAAGTAAGAAAAAGTATGAACTTGTAAGAAACTTCTACACATGAAGATCAAACACTAGTGATTGCATGGCAAAGCAAAATCAGTGTTTTTGTGGGCAGCAAAGTCATCCTAGTCACAGCTCCTGATCCCACTGAGGGAGAGGTGAAACCACAGATGTTTGATGGCCCTTTTCTTGAATATTTTTATGTTAACAACCTATCAACTAAATCTGAGCATGAAAAGCTATTTTACTCATCAAAAACAACCTAAATAACAACAGAATATTTAAATCTAAATAGCATATTTTATTTTAAGAATGCAGTAAAGACACATAAAAGTAAACAAAGGAGGTATTGGGCACTTGATATGGGCCCAACCCCAAGAGCTACAACCTCCTAAGAGAGAATTAGAGCTGGTGCAAAGCTGGATTCATCTTTATTGAGCAAGAAAAGAAGAGTTACATCAAAACTGTCCACAAGGAGAACTTGAAAGTGAGCTGAAAGCAAAGCTAATCTATTGCCTAAAAATCGAAATACAAACTAGCTAACTTCTGCCTACAAAATGAATAACCATTGGCTAACCCCAAATGAGGCCCTAAGCCTTCTTATTTATACAAATTGAGGACCCCAACAGTCCTCCTAAACTTTAGGGACTCGGCTGCCCAAAACTTGTAGTTAACCGCAGTCCTACTTGACTTGCTTGGATGCCCTTGTGTTAATTGATTTTGTGGCCCTTGAACTCCGAGCTGATGGTGGAGAATTCGAGGTAAGGGCCCATAAATGAAGGGGACACCTTCCTACAAATCCTCTCCCTTGTTCTCCCACGAATTTGGCTACCAAGTGCTCATTAAAACCTTCAATTTTGTCTCCAAATTGACCAAAAAGGCTACACAAAGCACCCATTAGACTTGTTGGCATAATGACTAACCCAATTCACTCTATTAGCATAAATATAATAAAAAACATGCAATAAACTAATGAGAATGGTGGATTAAGTCAAATTAGGAGGTTGAATGAGCCCATATAATTATCCATTTTTGGGGATCATCAATAGTACTGAGGACTTGCGAGCAGTATTGTACTATGTATTGTTACATGTTCTCTATCATTATAATATATAGATAGTTGGGGGTTTTCAGCTGTATGCTTTCCTCAGTTACATACTGTGTTGATATGTGTGATTGATGTTTCAATGTGGGCATGCGATTTTTTTTTATTCCGCAAGATTGATGATTAATAGTAGAGGCGGTTATGTATTATGCATGCATTCCACAAATAGTGTATAATTGGGATAATCTCTGTGAATAAGTGGTATATTATTCAAAATTCACTTTGAACAATGGGCATTGGACTTTGTTGGCCCATTCCATCCACCATCGAATTAGAAAGCCTACATATTGGTTGCCATAGATTATGTGATGAAATGGGTGGAAACAATAGATTTACCAAGAGCCATAGAGGAAGTCGTGATTAACTTCCTCTTTGGGCTATTCATGCGGTATGGTTTACCGGAGGAAGTAATAACAGATGGGGGAGGGCAATTCATTGGACAAAAGATTATTGCTACTCTCAAAAACCATCACATTACACATAGGATCACTTCCACGTATCACCCATAGGTGAATAAGCACATCAAAAGCACCAATAAGGTCATTGAAGCAATTCTGACCAAACAGTCTCAACACATCGATGAGACTGGGCTTCTAGACTGCTAGAGGCCCTGTGAGCCTATCATAGGACTTAGAGGAATACTACCAGATACTCTTCGTACCAGCTTGTGTTTGGAATAGAACCTATTTTTCCGATTAAATGTGAAATAAAGACTCTAACAATGATTTAGGAAGTGGGGTTGGATTTAACAGAAGCCAAACCAAGCGACTGCAACAAATCAATGAATTAAATGAAGCTCGATTGGTAGCTTTACAATGAACTACAATTATTCAACAATAAAGGGCAAAGTGGCATGATAGCCTCATGAAGAAGAAGATATTTCAAAAAGGGGATTGGGTGCTCCTTTAAGACTCCAGATTCCAGGACTTTTCAGGCAAGTTGCAAACAAGATGGCTTGGCCCTTATGAGATTTAGGAATTGCATAACAATGGCACTCTTACTTTGACTACCATTGATGGGTCTGGCCATTCTTTTAAGGTGAATGGGCATCGAGTGTGTCTCTACCATAAACCACTCACCAAGGAGTCTTTCTGTTAGCAGGTACGCGAGGACCCCTCCATGCAAATCTTAGCTGTAGAGAGTGATGAACCTGCGACTTTTCTTTCAAAAAATTGAAGATTTTTTTTTTAAATTGTAAATAATATATATATTCTTTTTGATTAATTGTAACTCAGTTAGGTACAGCATGTAAATATGAAGATTTTTCTTGTTTTTAGTGCGTGGTAAGTGTTATTCAATCGATTGAATGATTGTTGTTCAATCAATTGAACATCACTTATGTTTATGTGTGTGTCATTGTTCAGTCGATTGAACAAATGTTGTTCAATCTATTGAACAACACTTATTTTTATATGTGGAAATTTCTATTCAATCATTGAACAACATTTTTGCGTTTTGATTTCACTGTTCATACGATTGAACAACATTTTTGCATTTTGATTTTGCTGTTCAAATGATTGAACAACATTTTTGCTTTTTTATATTTTCATTGTTCAAATGATTGAATGATTTCTATTCAATCAATTGAACAACAATTTTTGCATTTTTATATTTTTATTGTTCAAATGATTAAATGATTATTATTCAATTAATTGAACAACACTTTTTGTGTTTTTATATTTTCACTGTTCAAACGATGGAATGATTGATGTTCCACTGATTGAACAACACTTTTTATGTTTTATATTTTAATTGTTTAAACAATTGAACGATTGTTGTTCAATCAATTAAACAACATTGTTTGTGTCTTTAAATTTTCGTTGTTCAAATGATTGAATGATTGTTGTTCAACCGATTGAACAACAGTTTTTGCGTATTCATTTTTATAGTTTCATTGTTAAAATGATTGAATGATGTTCAATCGATTTAACAACACTTTTTGGTGTTTTTTTTTAAATTTGTGTTGTTCAAACGATTGAACAATTTCTTTTCAATTGATTGAACAACATTTTTGTGTTTTTCTTTACTAATATTTGTTATTCAAACGATGGAATGTTAGTTGTTCAATCGATTGAACAACACTTTTGTGCTTGTTATTTTTCAATTTTTGTTGTTCAAACAATTGAACGATTGTTGTTCAATCGATTGAACAACACTCTTGAGTTTTATTTTCTTTTTTTTTGTTGTTCATACAATTGAACGATTGATGTTCAATCGATTGAACAACACTTTTGCATTTTTTTTGTTGATATTTGTCGTTCAAACGATTGAATGATTGTCATTCAATCATTTCAAACACCAATCTTGCACGTTTTCCTTTCGATTTTGTTGTTCAATCGATTGAACGGTTGCTGTTCAATCAATTGAACAATAATTTTGCTTTCTTTTCAATTCTTTTGTCTAAATAATTGAACGATTTCCATTCAAACAACTGAACATCACTTTTATGTTTATTTTAGGACAAATTGTGATTTCTTTTATTTGATTCATTGCCAATCATTATGCCATCTTCGTTTTCTTTTATGTTTTGAATAAACACTATTTGAGTGGATTTGTGCCTAACATAAAGAAAAACAGTAATATTAACACTATTATAATTTATGAAGCCTCTTGATGGTTATCTTTATCCAAAAGCTGAGATGGTGCATCTCTATAATGACTAGCTAGACATCTTTTTTTGGACACATCATAAAATGATTAATTATTTTCAAACCATGTTGGCTTATTTACCACACTTTCAAATGGACAAATCCCTTCTAAATGATGAGATGGGAGTAAGAGTATAACCTTTCTTTAGCATGTTTTTACTTCTTACACCATCCCTAACTCTTAGGGAGAAAATGAGCCTCCCTCTTTTTATAAAAACATCAAAATATGAGAAAAACAAAGCTAAAGAGATACACAAAAGCAATGAATACTATCTTAAAGAGGATAGGGGGCTCATCATGAGCCAACCTACCATGATCATAAAGATGTAACAAGTGACATTCCATTTTTGGCTAGCAAACCAAGGTAATGACCTTCTTGATGATTACAAACTATCAGAAGGACAAGGGGTCTCATTACGAGCCAGCCTGATCATTTTGTTATATCTTGGTGAATAGCATTATGCTCATTTGTTCACTGTTATCACTCAGATTTTTTCCCTAGAAGTTATCAAAGGAATATTCTAAGGTAACCACAAATCTAATCTTTTAGACTTAGGTTCTAGGCAACCTAAGTCCAGAGAGGGCTCTCTCTTTATTATTTAACTTTGTTTTGGGTGGGATTTTAGGCTAGTTATTAGTGCTCTTGATGTTTTTGTTTTGATTGGGTGGTGGAATTAAGAAAACAGATGGGCAGAACGAGTATTCGGAAAATTGGGCTATGGAGTCAATCTAAGAGTGGCTTAACTGGATCTGATCAATCACTAAGGTAAGAGTTCACAGGGCATGCTAGCACAACAAAAGAAAATCTACAGGTTCAAATGGATGAGGTAGTCCTAACTAGGGCAAAGGGCAATGAACAATCCTTAACTGGGATTAAGATGAAGAAAGGAAAGATGATCAATAGAAAAGGGAAATGAATAATCCTTTACTATGGACCAAAGGGGGGGGTAAACTATGGAAGTAAGGGAGAAATTAAGAATTCCCAGACCAAGATAGTTTAGTAGAAAACATATAGAAAGTAAACAATTAAAACAGAGAGCAATTAAGCTAATTCTGAGATATCATTCCTTGTTTACTTTACAAATGTTATAAGAGACACATATGAATATTCATAACATGAAGAGATAATACTTATTTGTTCCAACTATGCACAAGAATCCAGTGAAATGTCCTTAGCTTTATTTCATATCCAGCAAAACCAGTACAATCTTGAGTACAATAGCTCCTTGGCTCAATATAAAATGTCTACATAAATATATTTTAATCCACCCTAATTACTTCAATTTGTGAAGTATTTATATAAAAAATGTTACAAAAATATCTCATAACCATATGAGAATTATTCTAGGAAACGAAAATATCTTTAGCATGAAGATAAATATAGATGGAGAATTGTCTTCTTGCTATCCCTTTTATTGTGATTGTGCTGGCTGTTGTTATATCGGATTTGGCTCTTATAAAATCTATAAAATAAACAAGGAATAATATCTCAGAATTACCTTAAATGCTCTCTGTTTTAACTATTTACTTTCTATATATTTTCTACTAAACTATCTTGGTCTAGGAATTCTTAATTGCTCCCTTACTTCCGTAGTTTACCCCCCCTTTGGTCCATAGTAAAGGATTCTTCATTGCCCTTTGCTATTAATCATCCTTCCTTTCTTCATCTTAATCCCGGTTAAGGATTCTTCATTGCCCTTTGCCTTGGTTAGGACTACCTCATCCATTTGAACTTGTAGATTTTCTTTTGCTGTGCTAGCCTACCCTGTGAACTCTTACCTTCGTGATTGATTAGATCTAGTTAAGCCACTCTTTAATTGACTCCATAGCCCAATGGCCTGAATACTCGTTCTGCCCTTCTGTTTTCTTAATTCCACCACCCAATCAAAACCAAAACATCAAGAGCACTAATAACTAGCCTAAAATCCCACCCAAAACAAAGGTAAATTATAAAGAGATGGCCCTCTTTTGACTTAGGTTGGGTAGACCCTGAGTCTAAAAGATTAGGTTTGTGGTTACCTCAGACTATTCCTTCTTTGATAACTTTTAGGGAAAACTTTTGAGTGATAACATAGTGGCGACTCCACTGGGGAACTCAAACCCTAGTCTTAATAAACCTTTGAGAAATTCAAATTTTTATTTTTAAGCATCTTAAAGGGTTTATTAAAAGTTATTTCAAAATTTCATAAAAGAAAAGAAGTAGAAAAAGCTCGAAATCTGGCTTCAGGGAGAACTCACTATACCAAGGCCAATCTTGATCCAAATCCTCCCTTTGTATTTGACAATCCCAACCTTATTCTGAGAATAATCAGAAGACAAGAAAGTTTAGTAAGCCCAAGACTTTTATTCATATCCAATTCATGCCCTGTTGAGTGGTTGTTCCTAAAAGACCTCCATTTTGACGAGTATTTTGATAATTCCCTACTTAGAACTAAGTCTGAAAGTGAACTTGAGGACACAATTCTAGATCCGGAATTCACAGCTGAACTTGAAGTCCAAAGAGCAAACTTGTCAATTGATCAGTACCTTTTGAATTCCCCTCAGTCATCCCTGACTTCTGATATAATCCCTGAACTTTCTGAAACTACTTCGACTTCTTTTAGCTCACCATCATTTCCCCACACTTCTAAAGATCATCCCTCATCTCCATTCATACCTTCACTCCCCCATTAGCCTATCATGAACCTTCAAATATCTATTACCCCTGCTACCCCAACTCCCCTTGTTGTCCCAAATCCCCCTGTTACCCCAACTCCTATTCTCAATCCTGTCCAACTTAGAGCTATGGCACTCAGATATGCCCCTCTTATCATGCCTGCTCCTCAGGGAATCTTACCAATAGATTATCATAGTAAAATTACCTTATTTGATGGCACTGTAACTTATACTGCACAATAGCACACAAAGAAAGTGAAATATTATTTCGAACTTCATGAAATTGACATAGGAGATGTCCAAATGAGAATTTTTGCCCAAACTCTAACTAGAGATGTGAGAACATGGTTTAGATATTTGCCTCCTAATAGTATAGATAGTTTAGATTTTTTTACCGGTAATTTTTAAGTAGGTGGGAGAAGAAAAAGAACCCTCTTCAAATTCTTTCTGAATATGAAAACCTTAATATGGGACCAAATGAAACCGTTCAAGATTACTGCACTAGGTCTAACAATGTATATAATGCAATACCACTTGAGCTTAGACCTCCACCTAGCTTAGCCCTGATTAAGTTTCTAGACGGATTTGACACAGATAGGGCTTTTCAACTTAGAGAGAGAAATCCCCCTACACTAGAAGATATGCAAAGTGTTGCAGTTAGCATAGAAGCTAATCTGCTATCTAAGAGAGCTAGGGTTAGAAATGAGAGAAGAACACCCCTGAAAGATGAAACTTCACCCTTTGATCAAAAAATGGATGTTTTAGCTAAAGGGATGGAAAAGTTGATGGACAAAATAGAAAACATTGAAATGAAACCTCATTGGTATAGCCAACACGCACCTACAGTAAGGAATCCGAACTTTAGGAAGAACTAAAACCAAAACACAGGTAAAAATGGGCCTGATCAGAACATTAGACCACCTTTCCAAGAGAATTATGCTGAAACCTCCCATCAAGAAGACCCTGAGCTAGACACCCAAATCAACTTAATGGGGTTAGATGAAGAAGAAACTTTTTTTCTAACTCAGTATGACCAATAACTATACATGCTTCAACAGTTATAGACCTAAACAAGAGAATCTTTCGATTACAAGTAAGGGTATGACTCTGTTATTTTGAAAGTACATAAACAGTACAATTTGAGGAGAAAAAAGAACACTGATGTTCCAGACCAAAACAAAAAAGCAGTACCTAATCAGCCTAAGAAAGTAAAAGCTGCAAATCAGAATCCTCCAGTTACAAAAACCCTGCAAATCCTTCCTAGACCAAGTCAAAATCCTCCCAATCCTATCATTGAAGATATAAACAATAACCAACCTTCTAATGAGCAACATTCCACTTCAGTTCCTCTCAAGGAAACAGTGGAACAATCTCCAGAAATTGCATTAGAAAATCCAATTAAAAAGACTCCAAACAATGAAAAAGAAGAACAAACCACTAAGAACCTGGGTGCTAAGATTTCAAATGTTCAAATAGACAAATCCCCTCTGCCTTTCAATTTGGGAGTAGAGGTGGCCAAACTTAAAATCTCAGTTCCTTTAACAGAACTGGTTAAACATGAAACTTACAGATCTCAAATAAGGAAATCTTTAAACTTCATTGAAAATGAAGACTCTCTTAACCTATTTGATGATCAACCTGAGTTATTTTTCAGACCTGATGTTAATGGAAAACCAGTGGAAGGAGGGATACCACCCTTCTACATTAGCCTTAACATCCACGATAAAATCCTACATAATGCCATGCTAGACTCTAGGGCTTCACACAACCTTATGCCTAAATCTGTTATGGAGAAGCTAAACTTGGATATCACCAGACCCTATAAAGACCTCTTTTCCTTTGATTCAAGCCAAGTCAAATGCCTAGGACTTATAAAAGACCTGTGTGTTTCCCTAGTGCAGTACCCTGCTAAAACTAGTTTGATGGGCATAGTTGTTGCTGATATACCACCTAAGTATGGTATGTTGTTGTCTAGATCTTGGGGTGCTAAACTCCAGGGATCTCTGCGACTTGACATGTCGTATGCTACCATTTCAGTCTTTGGACATCCTAAGAAACTGTATAGAGAAACTCTGATGAAGTATGTAGTGAGTACATAGGAGAGGCCTCAAAACTTTCCTATATATATTCAATGCATTCTAATATTGATTCTTTCATTCTTTATAATGCTAAATCTAACCAAGAAAATACTTCAGATATCGGTATAGCGGAACCAAAAGAAATTACAGTAACAGAAGAAAATAAAAGTTCCCAAATTCATGAAATTTCGGATAATAAAGATGACCTAGATACTTTAGTAAAAAATGAATTCATTCCCCCAGACAGTGAAAATTATGAGCATGAAATCCTATGGGATCTTGAATTTTATGGGTCAGTAAACAAACTAGGTACAGGAGCAGGAGTATGGATTTACAACTTAGAAAATGATCGTTCAAAGGGTCATGCCTACATATTGAACTTTAAATGTACAAACAATATGGCGTAATATGAAGCACTTATGTTGGGTCTGAAATTGGTCAAAAGGTTAGGAGCCATAAGAGTCTTCATTATGGGAGATTCTGAGTTGGTAATAAAACAAATTAACGCTGCTTATATGACTAGGGATCCTAGATTAGGATTTTATAGAGGAACAATTGTAGAAATACTAAATATTTTTTTGGAAACCAAGCTTGCGGTTATTCCAAGAAAACACAATATGCAAGCTCAAAGTTTAGCGATGTTTGCTAGTACTTGCAAGTTTCCATTTCAGCCCAACCATCAGTACACTATTGAGGTTAGGCATAGACCTACTATTCCTGACAACTTAGAGAACTGACAAGTGTTCAATAATGATCAACAAATTAACAATTTTCTAACTTTAGACGAGGAATTTGTAAATAGCTACATAGACACAGACATGACATTAAATTTTGATTGCACTAAAGAAGTAGAAATTAACAAAGTAGAAGATGAAAAGATAGATAATTTGTATCCCACAAAGTTTACAATATCTGATATTTGAAACCTAAAACAAATGGAAATTGATGAAGCAATTGATGAAGAATCTGAAGTCATTAATCTGAAAGATAATTTTTTGCCCAAAGAATTAACTCCTTTGGAGGACTTATTTGTTTCAAATGATGTTCCTAAAAAGCCTAAAATGGAACCTTTGAAATCAAACATTGAAGAATGTAACATTGACTCTGAAGAAGATCCCAAAATGATAAAACTTTCAAAATCTTTGCCTCCCAATGAAAAAGTGAAATACATAGAACTGCTAGAGGAATTCCAAGATGTTTTTACCTGGAATTATGAGGACCTTAAATCCTATGATACCAGCATAATACAACAATCCTTTCCATTAAAATAAAATCACAAGTCTTTTAAACAAAAGCTTAGAAGGATTAACCCTGTTCTATTGCCTTCTATCGAAAAGGAGATCAAAAGAATTTATGAAGCTAAGATTATTGCACCAATTGGATTCTTAGATTGGGTTTCTAATTTGGTACCTACAAGAAAGAAAATTGGTGAAATTAGATTATCTATTGACCTTAGGAATTTAAATAAAGTTTCATTGAAGGATAACTACCCCCTCCCTAAAATGGACCACATATTATAGAGGGTAGTAGGTTCAACCAGAATCTCACTGCTAGATGGCATTTCTGGTTATAACCAGATCCTAGTCCACCTAGATGATCAGGCAAAAATTGCATTTACCACTCCATGGGGCACTTTCATGTATGTGAAAATACCTTTTGGGTTAAAAAATGTAGGGGCCACCTTTCAAAGAGCAATGGACATAGCCTTTGCAAAAGAAATCCATGACTTCCTAGTAATATACCTAGATGATATCAGACTATTCTCTAAATCAGATCAACAACATCTTGATCATCTTAGGCAGGTTTTCACTAAGTGTAGGAAGTATGGAATTTCCCTGAATCCTAAAAAAACTTTATTTGGACTGGAAGAGGGAAAGCTACTAGGCCACATAATCTCCAAAGATGCTATTTGCATTGACCCAATTAGAATTGAAGCCATTTTGCAGATACCACCTGTTAGCCTCCTGTTGCAACAGGTGTTCATTTTTCATGATTGATAGTTTTACATACCAAATATGTCATTTTTTGCTTGCTGCAATGCTCCATATTTCCAGATGGTCAGAGAAACATCCATGACAGTAGGCTAGTCTAAGTGCCACTGTTGTATATCAATTTTGATCAGTTATCCATTTTTGAAGAGTTTCAGTTAGAGGGAAGGCCAAACAGCTTAATCTTGGCCTCCCCAGGTTTCAATTTCCTATTGTAGAATATAGAGAATCATTATCTTTCCAAACAGTTTACTCTTGGCAGATTTGTAGATAGGTAGAGAAGCAAGGGTGCTCAACAGCTTAATCTGAGCACCTGGATGAAATAAGTGTAGATGTAGATAGGAGAACAGAAAAAAAGAAAAAGTTGAAAAGTTGGGTTTGCTAGTTCAAGTGCACCCAAACCAAAAAGAAGTAAAAAATGCTAGGTAAGTAGGCTGGGTAAGTAGTTTTGTGGTTGCAGAATCAAGTTATGTGATCCAGGTCATGTTTTCAAGTGTTATATTTATTCAGATCACACTTTTGGAGCATCCTTTTCAGCTGGTTCAGATCAAGTAAGGCATGTCTAACCCCCCTTTCCTCTCATTCCCCAAGTCACTCACTAACTTCCCCTAAAGAGGTCAATATCTGCTTGATACCTCTCAGTCACATCATGTTCCATATCATTTGCCTTGGTAAAGATCTGCTTTACTCAAGGGATGTTCATACTCCCTCTATGAGTCATTTTCCCCATTTAATAGCCTAAGACATCATACTTAGCGCCTTCTCTCATCATTGTCATATTAACTACTAACTTTATTATGTAGCTCCCTATCTATTTCCCCTTCCCCTACTAAAACTATGTACATAACTCCCCTATATACTTATCCCTTCCCCCTGGTTGAAAAATAACCATATTCATCCTTGGGAATTGCTAAGTTTACTTGAAACTTAGCAAGAACCCTCATTACCCCCCTCTAACTATCTTCCAAATGCATAAGGACCCATTCCTTTGCATAATTTTCCCTCTATATATATAAAGATCATCTGTTTGGCCTGGTTTCCACCTTCTCAATGTATAAAACCCTTCCTTTGGGCCAAAATCTCCCTCAAATCGACTAAATTTCCCCCTTGCTATACTTCGGACCCCTTCCGAAGCCCCAAAAAACCATTCAAAGGCCACAAGACCCCATGCCAAACCATAAAAACCCACTTTCCTAAAGTTTTCCCCCGCCATGTGATTAAATCAATTTTAAAAGCGTGCGGGCTCCGCCCCTTATCCCTCCGCCACATTGTCCATTCCGCCAGCCGTTAGATCTGGCCTGCCCTAGATCTACGGTGGGCGGGTCTCCTCCCCCTCCGACCTACCGATGGTTAGCATCTGGGAGATGGGCGGTTTTCCCATCATACTCCCGCCACGCGTCGCCCTCTCGGCTGTGGTGGAGCCCTCTCCTCCCAAACCGCCTTCTGCACAAGGGTGGTGCGACATAAACCAAAAACCATCTTCTATACCCTCAAGCCAGCATGACATCACCCTTCCAGGTCACCCTGCCATGTCACCCTGCCATGTCACCCTGCCACATCACCTTGCCATACTGGGTCCCACCTGCTG
>Ga0181469_100344_pt1 | contig 17216 bp, 12 predicted proteins | sample InSIn2SAF170_2_FD_119081 | JGI IMG/M metagenome (GOLD analysis project Ga0181469, IMG submission 119081) | Clean room microbial communities from NASA Spacecraft Assembly Facility at Jet Propulsion Laboratory, Pasadena, California, USA -... ... | reverse complement strand
CATGTACTCAAACACCATAAAGCATTCGTTCTTTTCCACCATCACTTCTTGGAGGGCCACAACATGCTGGTGTCTTAGGTTTTGGAGGAGCTTGATCTCTCGGACGGCTGTAATGGGAAACCCATCTCGTTCGCCTTCCATACGAATTTTCTTCAGGGCGGCTTCATCTTTGGTATAAATGTGGACAGCTTTGAACACTTTACCGTACGTCCCTGCGCCAACAACGGATTCGTTGCCGGGTTTCCGATAGTATATACTCTCTGAGGCTGCCATTTCAGGAGTCATTTTCGGTTTCGGCCGTGGTTCTACCTTGACTCTCTTTGCTGGAGGCGAACGAGATCTGCCCCGTGGTTCAGTAGGAGGTTGTTTTGGTCTCTCAGGGTGTTGCTGCGGATGATTTGGGCCTCTAACTGGCCCTTCCTGTTCATCTCTTCTCTGTTGTGGTGGGTTCTGGTTCTGGCTTCTCTTGTCTGGGTAGCGATTCGCCTTCGGTTGCGTTGGAGGTGGCCTCTCGCTACTCGATCCATCATGAATAGGTCGGTCACTGGCAGGGCGAGTTGGTGGTAGCTTGACTTTTGACGTGAGGTCTGAAGGAGGCCGAGCAGGAGATTGCGGAGGCGGCTTCGACTTGAAGGCAAAGCTGAACTTCGATGGGTTTCCCATTACAGCCGTCCGAGAGATCAAGCTCCTCCAAAACCTAAGACACCAGCATGTTGTGGCCCTCCAAGAAGTGATGGTGGAAAAGAACGAATGCTTTATGGTGTTTGAGTACATGGCTCATGACCTGACTGGTCTCATCAACCACCCGACATTCAAACTTAATGCTGCACACAAGAAGGACCTTGGTCGACAGATGTTTGAAGGGTTGGAGTTTCTTCATCGTCGAGGTGTGATGCACAGAGACATCAAGGCTGCCAATTTGCTGATCTCGGCTGACGGCCAGCTCAAATACGCTGATTTTGGTCTGGCGAGGTTTTATGCCAAATCTCGGAAGCAAGATTACACGAATCGAGTTATCACAATCTGGTATCGTCCTCCCGAACTTCTTCTCGGTGAAACACAATATGGTCCAGCCGTTGACATATGGTCCGCAGCCTGTGTTTTTATGGAGATGTTCACCCGAAAAGCCATATTTCCTGGTGAAGGTGGTGAGCTGTCACAACTTGAGAAGATCTACAACGTCCTCGGTACACCAACCACCAAAGAGTGGCCTGGCATCGTTGAGCTACCGTGGTATGAACTGATGCACCCTGCCGTTACCGCAGGTTCATCCTCGTCCTCCAAGGACAAACAGGATAAGGATGTGAGATTTGGACAACGTGTGTTCGAAACAAACTACTCCTCCTTGCTCTCCCCCGCCGCTCTCGATCTTGTCACGCAGATCTTTAGTTACGACCATACGGCACGACCGGATGCGGCCCGAATTCTCGAGCATGAATACTTCGTATCAGAAGAGCCAGCGCCTCGGCAACCTTATGAACTAGCTGAAGTCGCTGGTGAATGGCATGAATACGAAAGCAAAGCCCACAGACGTGAGCATGATCGAAAAGAGAAGGAGAGGAAACGTGATGAATATGCAAAAGAGCGGGAGAAGAGAAAAGCGAAAGAAGCTGGACTTGACGGTGGCAAAGAAGGGAGCAAGAAGATGAAGAGCGATGGTGCGAATTCAGCGAGAATTGATGAAGCTCCTGCTGCCCCACTACCCGTTGGGGAGGAAGACGATTTGAGTGATGGAGAGGGGAGTGCGAGGATGAGTATGTCTTGAGAATCTGATCTGACAGAGCTACATTTAGTCCCAAGAATACATAGTGCCACTACTACATCCTTTTTTGCTTGCAATGCTTGTACGTAGACAGACACTGCTTCCACATAAGAATCCACAGACAGAACCGTGTGTATAAAACTTGGATGGTGTTGCATTCACCCAAGTTGGCCGATTTATATCGACTTACGTGAGGATTCGCAATCAAGTGAATGGCTACTCTCCTGCCCGACAAACACGTATTTGTTGACCTTGTGAACACACACACATTGAGGTCTACGCCATAGCTTATCTGTGGTGCTGGGCCGCTGCTCGAAGTGTGGTATTCATACACACACACACACACCGTGGTAGGTGTGACCTTCGCAACTGCCATAGCACTTCGACGGTACAATGTGGCCGTAACTTTGACTGGTGCTAACATGGCAGTGAGTCTAAGAAATCTGCAGCACTGAAGCATGTCTCCAGGCCATGCGGTGATGCCTTGTGATACTCTTGTCTACAGCAACAAAGAGCCAGACAGATTACATACGTACGTACGTATGTATGACTCGATTGGTTTCCATTTTTTCGCTGATATGCGCGTATCTGTTCACTGAGTGTACCCTATCTGGAATGCGCGTCGGTGCATGCTCAACGATACACACCTTCAGGCACTACGGGTTCGAACTTCCGCAAGCAGTGAACGCTATTGAACGGTCGTCACGATCAGGGGTTGCCAGTGCTGTTGCGGGCGAAAAGTAAAGGAACGTGCCGAACAAATTAAGATTTATGTCCAGAGAGACAATGTCAAAAAGCTTTGAAACGAAGAGTAAGGTCGAAGATCGATCATAAGAGTTACACACTTACAACCTTGCGAAGTGGCAAGGCAATTTATCCACACTGTGCCCGGCCTTTGACTCGACCATGAATTCGCTCTGGTATTGATGGGTTTTGTGACGCCGTCTTGCTCATTGCTGCTGATACAGCTATTCGTTCTCAGCACGAATCTATCCGTCTGGTCCAATGGTAACAACTACGATACTGCCCGGAGAACAGCATATCGAGGTATAGAGAACCTAGCCGAGGCTCGGAGGAGCCCGTCTGGTTGGCAAGAATATCCAAGCTTCTGGAGACAAGTGCTTGCTCCCAAGGTTGTCCTCAGAGACCGTATCAAAGCATGTATTGAGTAGGTACATTCGGATGGACGTACGTAACTACGAGCGACAGCACACGGACGTAGCCAAACGAATTTATGTGTATCGCTGACGGGTGGCCCATTGGAACATTCCAAAAAACGCCAGTGCCCTACGATCGATACCTGGGCAATTTTGCGCGGATGTTGAACTTTGGCTCACAGTGAAGTTGAGCTTACACCAAGCGTGGCCGAACTATCGAACTTCCAAAAAACAAAACTCCTGTTCACGGTAAATCTGCAGTGCCTAGTCAGTCAGCAGATACGTACGTACATACTACTCGCTGGGTCTTCTTTTTATTCTCAAGCACTAGCCACAGTAGCGACTGCCTGGCCGTCACGTACTCGGCTGGTCACAACTGTTCAGTATCCAGTCGATCTACACCCACCCTGACAAGGACTGTGGAAGCAAGAATTCGTGTACACTCGACAGCTCAACACAATGACGCCGTCCATACAACCAGAAAGTTCAGAGGACACGATACGTGCCCTTGCTGCCGTGAAGTCCCTTCTAGACACCTACACATATATCTGCACCCGCAAGAAACTTCACAATTTCGACTCCCGCGTCATGTCCGATCTAAGTGCCAACATCATTCACGCCTCTGGCCACCCTTCCAAGCCCGCCACATCCACCACTCCCGGTATCCCTGCCTCCCCCAATCCAACCGCGACATTCGAGCTCACAATAGACCAATACTACGCCAACCTCAACGGCATCATGCACGGCGGCGCCATGAGTCTACTCTTCGACATGGCGACACTCTGCGCCGTAGCTCCCATCCAGCGAGAAGGCTACTGGGACTTCATGGCCGGAATAACAAGGACACTAAGTATTAGTTGTTTGAGGCCAGTAGTTAAGGGGACGAAGGTTAGGGTACATTGTTGGGTAATGCAGCACGGGAGAACTATGGCTATGTTGAGGGGCAACATTGAGAGCCTAGATGGGAAGATTGTTTACGCGACGTGTGAACATCACAAAGTTCATCTGCCGAGTTTGGCAGAGCATCTGGAGTTGAGAGAGGAGATGAGGAGCGAGATTTTGGCAAAGGCGGAGGAAAGTGGAGTTGGAAATGACGGTGTACGGTCGAAGCTGTAACACGAGTGACTTTGACACGTCCGACGTTCACACATCCTAACAGCACACCCGCAGCGGAGTTCCAGCAGTTCATCCAGACCACCCACTGCAGTTTCAATCACACCTCGTCTACGTACAACTGGACTTATCAACCCTGAATCCCGACAGTATACTTACATCCTGGGTCAATCCACGCGCAAGAGCAGTCAAACAGATTACTATTGACTTAGACTTACGTACACACCCAAATACTTACACACCCCCTACGACGAGGAATAAAAGCACTCACGGACATGGATATTGATTCCTACCTATGCTACTCTTCCCAATACACAGCGCACAGTGTACACCACATCCTCCATGTTCAACAACTACGCCTACACTCACTCACTCATCCATCGGTACTACAACACCACTCCTATGCCTGCTAGACCTACATACCTCTTCCATCTCCCTCGCCCTCTTCTATTATAGGACTGAGCGCCTTGTTTTACCTTCGAGTACGAATTCGAGTGCTAGGTATATAAGTGATCACTTGGTACGCAGTCACTAAACACGTACGTGCTCAACAATAATACAGCATCAACCTAGTGCTGAAGATTCGGGACACTAGGTACGTAGTGTAGAGCTGTGTACTTGTGTATGGGGCTAGCACGGGATTTCAGCGCAGACGCAGATACATCCGTAGCATAGGTCCTGATACAGTATATACATGTACACCACACTCAACATCCAACCTCAGGGTGCTCTAGCATATATATTATAAATCTCGTATCACTAGTATACACGTACCTGTATATCTGTATAAGTATACATCGACCGAAGTGCATATAATAACGTATCAAGGCACGACCCACAGATCACATGTGTACGTACTGTGCGTTTTTATTTATTTTGAAGAATATATAGACTCGGCGACATCATGCACGTAGTACCTTACGTAACTACAACTCCGTCTTTGCGATGTGTAACGATCGTACTTTTATAATTTAGTTAGGCTGAAGACCGTAGTCTGCCTTCGTACGTAGGTACGTACTGGGTATGTAGTACAAAGCCTGCTTGCTCAGTCTGCTGTTATCAAAGCCATAGCATACAATGTCCATTTCATGTCTCATGAACGACATCTTTGTAGTCATCCATCCGTCCGTAACTTCGTTCGTTCGTTCGTGCGTGCGTGGTAAACAGTGAGTGACATAACACTCCTAAGGCCTCATGCCCATAGGATGTTCACCCTTCCACATCTCAACGACATCTCGCCGTTCATCTTCCAATGCAGTCATCCATCGCCCAGCTAATCCCTCATCATTCCCGATGGCACTAGCACCCTGCATCCTGACCATATTGTCCACTCCGCCACCAGCACTACCCGATAAATCCGTGCTCGATGTCGCTCCGACGCCGAATGGTGATTTATACACAGTGGCTGAAGCCTCGAACTTCCGCATGAAATAATGTCCGATCTTGTTCCAGAAGCCATCTTCTCTCTGCCATTGGACTAGTGCGGCTGGTGGTATACGATCATTGACTGGTGTTCCTGAGCGTGTTGTTGGTCGAGGTTCGAGGGACATCATGAGTGGTGGTGATGGTGGTGCGATTGGTGCTTCAATTGTTTGTGGTGGTGCGACGCCGCTCATGGTTAATCTGCGACGTCTGGCGCTTGGTTGTTGCACTGATTGTAGGCCAAAGACCGCTGTGCCACGGCTGGATGTAGCTATATTGTTGCCCATAAGACCACGCCTAAATCCTAAACCAGTGACATCTGGTTTAATGTCAAGATCCATTGGAGTCAGGCTGTTGCTCGACAACGATCGTCGAAACGGCGGCATGGCAGGATAGAGAATAGGTGGGCCCATGTTGCCAACGCCTGCACTTACAGTCGCGCTCTTAGCACGTGTGTGCCCAAATCCGGTGACCGATGAAGACAACTGCGTTGCTGTCGGGTTGATATACATTGGCGGTTGTGGTTCGGGACCATATGGTGCAGCGTGTAGGTTTGGGCTGGGAAAGGCTTTGGTGGAATATCCACTGCCTGGTCTACTCACAGATCGAGATCCAGATGATTGACTTCCATTCTTCTCTCGCTCGCTCTTCTGTGCCACAATCTGATCTGGACTTCTGAACGGCCAAGATGGGTTGCTAATTTTCCGCTGACGCTCAATCTCGGTTGGCGTCCGAGGAGGTGCATATGTAGATAGAATAGAGCGAGTAGAGTCTACACTCGAGGCTTCCTTTTTCAGGACAGGAGGGTTCGCAACAATTGCGTCCGAATTAGTGCCGCCAGCGCCTCGTCTGACGGCACTATCCCCTAAAAAAGACTGCCCAGCTTGTGTTTGTGATTGAGTATTCGAATTGGGCATCAATGGACTGTTCTGCATAGCTGTAGGAGATGGAGTGTATGGGACTGGTTGTCGCATGGCTAGCTCTGGCGAATTTGTTTCCATGACAGGCATCGCAGGATTCGGGAACGACGGTGACCGACCAGGCGGATTCATCCAATCATTGGTAAAATGCATGGAGTGCGGTCTGTAGCCACCAGACACGCCGCCGTTGTATTGTGATGTGTTGTTATTGTAAAAGGTCTGCGATGGTGGGTTGTAGGGACGGTACTGGTGCATAGGCGAGTTGCTTTGATATACGGGCAGAGTAGGTGACTGTTGGGGTGAAGCCTGATAGGAGGACATTGACATGCTACGGGAGTGTTGTGCAGCTTGTTGCTGGAACTGTCGCTGCCGAGCTTCAGCAGATCGGTCAATGCTTACCGGAGTTACCGGGAATGAACCTTGTCCTTCATAATGAGCTTTGGTGAGCTGCTGACGCTGGAGGACACGAGCCTGTTCATTGGCTTTAGCCTCAGCGGCAGCCATGAGGTCGCGATATTGAGAGGCTTTGGGAGTAGTGCCAGCACGATCAAGCTGGAAGACCTTTTCACGCGCTGGGTCGTTGGTACTGTCAGCGTTAGTGGCCGAACCAGAGTTTGGTATAGCCGCGTTCTGTATGGCAGGGTAGTTTCTCATGTTCTGAATGGAGCTGTTCCGTGTTGCAAAGGAGATCAGTGGATAAGTAGCAGCCAATGATTGTCTCTTTGGTTGTGGCGGGGGTGCCATCCTAGTGCCAGATGGCTCAGCCGCACCCAAGAAATTGCACGTCGGATCATAGATTGGCTTGGCAGGGTCGGCAGTGTATTGAGCCTTGGTGTCAGTGGAGGTCTTACCAAGATAGTAGAAAATCTGCTTCTCTTTGGCCAGCTCAACGTTCTTCTGCCATTTGTTGTGTGGTGGAGGCTCAACAACAAACTCGGCCCATTCCAGTTTCGGGTCTTCTAGAAACGGATCGCCCTCGCTCGGCTTCTTTTCAGTGGAGCCTTCGACCTGCGCTGTCTTGCCCTGCAGTTCTTCGGGCAGGTCTAGCGCGTTGGCCGAAGGTCGCTGAAGAATCGAGGTCGAACTGTCCACAAAGAGGATCCAAGCAGGATCGACTTCACGTACGGCCTTTTGATCAGGAAGAAGTGACACCAATAAGGAGTTTTGGCCAGGATCATATGGGGAAGTGAGTACACCAGCTTGAATTTCGTCGCCGTGAAAAGCCTGCCACTGGATGACGTCACCGGGCATAAGCGCAATGATGTGTTCATGCAGTTCTCGGTTGCTCAGCCAGGATGTTGCATGGTTCATGGTCGAAAGCTCGCTGGTAATTCGAGTCCGCTTGACCGTGCGATGGAGCTTGCAGCGCCAGTCGAAACCAATGTCGCGATACTCTTTACCTTCGTGCCAGACTGCAATCTCACCCTTGTCGACTTGAACACCAGCATACATGGCACAAGTTGCGTGGTAGGCTCGAGTGCATTTAGCAGACGAGCACTGGAAGCATGATCCTTTCTTCTGCTTGCACTCGTGACAGCGCAGATCCAGGCGAGCCTTGCTGATGGCTTCAACGCCGAAGACCTTTTCGCTCCCATCTTGCGTTGCAATGTACGTCTCAGGCGTGTACATGGCACACACTCGGTGAGCCCGTTCGTTGTTCGTCGTCGGTAACAACTCCTCCCACGCAAAGTCGTTGGGACACAAGCAACAAGGTTGGTTTCTGCTGATCTTGCGAATCTTGACAATTTTCTTGGCTTTCTTGTTGGGCCCGATGTCTTTGGTCGACCTCTTGCGTTTTTGGGCTGTTTTACCTCTACCACGACCATGACCAGTACTAGATGGTGTAGGTAGGTCGACCGCTTCATCAAGATCGTCTTCGTCGTCGGTAATCTCGATTTCTTCGTATTCCGGACTCGGCTCGCCATTCATCTTGCGGACGAACCAGTCCACATCGATGAAGACACTATCAGCCTCACATTGACACTTGCGGGCGGTCTTGCCATATTGAAGCCAGTTCTCGATTGCGAAGTTGACAGACTCAGCACAATTATACCCAAGGTTGTATCCAGAGTGATAACCAATCGGGAAGGTTACAACAAACTCGCCTTCGCGATGAACAACTTTGTTGACCTGAACATTGTACTTCGATTTGAGAATGGAAGGAGAAACAAGATATGTTTTGTGTCGCAAAAATTGGTCACAATCTTTCGCGTCCGAGGGCCAGATCGATTTCATAGCTGCCTCAAACTTTGGGGCATCCTTCTGAGAGATGCTATACCACTGTTTAGGGGCTCCGAAATGGATGTAGTTGATGCTGTACAGATCCACGTCCTCCAAATGCCAGGCGAATGTGGCCCGCCACATTCCGAGATAAAGATATGCTGTGTTGACACCCGGGATTGGAGCTCCCAACAAGTCCAGCAGACTTGGCAGTTTTGCAACATTCCACTCTTTGGTTTCATCATCGAAAAGGGAGCCAGGCATATCAGCGGCGTACATGGGGTTGCTGAAATTAAGCGACTTCCAGTACTTCTCTTCGAGTTCGTCACATCTTTCTTGCGTCCACTGATCGTTGTCGTAGACTCGGTAGTCAAAATCCCTGAAGGCTTCTTCATCTACAACGTCCACAGCTTCACGAGCATTTCGAAGTCGACGAGAAGCAACTGTAGTTTCAGTTGATTTTCCACCTCCCGACTCCTTCTTTGTGGCACCGGCAGATCTCGGTTGACGACCTTTCCCCTTCCGACCGCGCTTTGTAGGACCAGGTGTCGAATCTCTTAGTTCCTCCTCTTCGCCATCCTCAACCTTAATCACGACGGGGCTCACTTCAGGGCTAGTGGGCGTTGGAGGAGCGCCGAGGCTCGAATCGGGTTCCGCTGTTTCACCTCGCTTGGTGGTTTTTGAAGGGCGGCCTCTTCGTTTTCCGCTTGCAGGTGTAGTCGTTTCAGGAGTTGGCGTGCCCTCGGACTTCTTGCGTGCAGACCCTCGACCAAGCAACCTGTCAGCATTCAATCTCTTCTCACCTCGTTTTGCCGGAGGTTGGTTTTCCGTCTGTTCGCAGGTAGCCTTCCATTGTGGCAGGTTGTAGGATCGAACCTTCTCCATATTACGCTGCGTATAGATACCTTGAGCACCGTGGAATTCCTGCATGATAGGGTTCTTGATCCTGATGTGTTTGACCAGATCATCAAGGGCTTTCCGAGCAGCCTTCCATTCTTCGGGAGGAACGATCTTGATTATGCCGCTTTGCATACCGTAGGCATCGGCTTGAGCCATGAAGGCTTGAAAGTCTGCAATGATCACATGTTAGTCCGATTATGCCAACTCTTTTTGGGGTCATGATGTACCTCTGAACTCCTCCATAGTGGGTTGAAAGACAGGAACGCCGCCCTCGTAGTGGTGTGGCTTAATTTGAGAATGTTGTTCTGCCTCTGCGCCGGCGCGAGCGGCATCTTCGAAACGTTGTCTGTTTTGTTCTTCGTCAAAGTCGGCCATGTTTACATCCAAATCTACGAGATCGTCCAGGTCGGAGAGCGAGCTCGAGGAAGCAGCGTCGTCATCTTTGTGGCTGGCTTCGTCGGTGGTAGGAGGTGTGTTCGGAGTATGAGTGACTGCGGTCCGGTCATTGTGAGGGTAGTCAGGCTTGGTCTCATCACTTGAATGAAAGTTAGGTGGCGAGGCCGGGAAAGCATGGACGGCTGCCATGTTGGCAGCGTACAGTATGAGACAACCAGATCGACTTATGGTGTTGTGATAAGTCGACGACGAGTGAAGATGTGTCGCGGATACTCGCAGCAGGTTGAAAGGGCAGCTTAACTCTTCTAGGCTACGCCCTGCAGCACGTGATCTAATCTAATCTAGTCTCCAGAATTTTAACTCGTAAGAGGCACGCCGCAGGCAGAGACACATGCATTGTACTGCTCGTCTACTCTACAATACTCGGAAGGAAATAGATCACATGGACCAACATGCAATAAGGCTAAAGATTTTCGAGTTTCACAGAAGTGAAAGCAAGATCGATGGTGTTGTGCTTTCACAGACCACCGTTCTCTAGAATACACGCGCATGTCATCATGCATCCTCCTGGCTCGGGTGCGGACTGTTTTGCGATGTCGGCATATCGAGTTAACGGGGTTCTCCCAAATGTCCACAGCGTTCATTGGTTGTCTTTCTCACACCACGGACGGGGTCTACACTTAGCTCAGGTTGTGTCGATCGAATCAAATCACACGTGGGTTGCATGCAGGGGCAGCGACACGACAATTGATTCCTCTGCACCTGCCGACCGCGTTTAGCCGGAGGGTTAACCCCTCGAGTTCTCATCGCTGCAGTTGCTCAATGGTAATAGTGTTCTCTTCATGCGTTGATGCCTCAAGGTCGCCTACCACTGGAATGGATGTTGTCACTGCTGCATGTGCTCTTTCACACTACAGTATAATTTTCACCGGGCAACGGGATTGCCCGCAGAACCTCGCTCCACGAAATCAGTACAGGACAATAGTACATTGAGAGTTGTGACTAGAAGTATATTGTTGCAATTGAAAGACCTGTTTAAGCGATAGTCGAGACTACGCCGTGTTCTGAACTGACTATGCTCGACATAACACTAAGCTGTCACAAAACGGGACTGTGATATATCAATACTCCATCAAAGCGAGTTTCTTGCCAATCGTTCGTTTCCTTTGTTCTACCTGTTGAGCAGGCGTAGGGTCTTCCTTCTTCTTGAGCGCCTGCAACAGCATGCCTGCGTCAAAGAAGCCATCTGTAATACAAATATTAGCACAAAATTCAACAATACCAGCTGAATCAACTTACATCCGCCAAGTCCGTCATCGTCCTCGAATCCTGTATCGTTAGACAACGGCGTCGATGCACCCTTCTGTTCACCATCCGACTTCTGAATTTCGGTCTTGATAATTCGTCCTTGAGACTTCCTTCGGCCGAACTGGCCAACCTTCTCTTCGAGCTCACGGGCACGAGTGCTCTTGCCGGCACCGCTGTCTCGGGGCTTAGTCTGTCGAAGCAGCTTGCGAATTTCGTTCATGTATGATTCGAGTCCATCCATAAACCGACGGGTTTGTCTATGCTTACTGCTGCAGCAGACAGCGATTGTTTCATCCTTGATGATGTAACCAATACCAAATCCGTCCCCAGACACTGGACCAAACCCGAAGTGTCTCAGCGCTGGGTTACCACAATTCGATGTGCTCAAGATTGTGTTGTTGATTCTCTCCCAGCCGGGATCTGCGAACAGAGAGGGCATTTGGTGGACTGACGGTCCTGGAGATCGACTGGCAGACCCGTTCACCGAGTGCGAGTTCTGCTCCTCAACCCTCTTCGGGCTGCCCAGGTCGCTCAGATCTGTAGGGCTTGCATCTCTGGGTGAGCTGAAACCTGTGCTGCTTGCTGCATATGCGCTTTCTTCATTGACCTTACGTTGCCACACACAGTACAATGCATACAAATGTCGGTCTGAGCCTTGAGCTTTACTACAGTCTTTTGTGACTGCCGTATGCTTCTGAGTGGCCGCTTTCAGTGCATCTATTTTCTTGGCTGCTGGGTTCTCGGCCCAAAACGTCTTGACGAAATTTGTGCTCTCGGGGGTAACGGAGCGAATGGCCTCCGTCCGACCGTGTAAGAACATCTTGGTCATGGCTGGCTCATATGTGTTCTCAATGCGTCCGTACAACCCATAGTAAGCCGCTTGGAATGCCATTTGCACGAACGCATCAGGTGAGAAGCCCATGGATGTGATAAAGTTTTTGCCATACCCCTTGAAATCCAGAGTTTGAAACTCATTCTGGTTGATTAAATCTGCCAGCCGTGTCTCGGCAAAGCGCAGCGCAATTTGCAATTCCGGAATCATCTCCCATTCTAGTTTATGAGGTGTAGTGCTGACATCGCCGAAGCTCTCAGGGTCACGCTTCGATGGATCGGGGCTTTGACTTGTCCATAATGTCGGTGCTTGGCCATTGATCAACTTTGCGTATCGTAGGATGGTATCGGTGTATACATCGCTGGCAAATCGCAAGACAGTGTGGCCATCGACACCAGTGTGCTCAAAGTTGATGCCAGCACTACCGTTTTTGCAGACAATGATTTGCAACTTGTCATACCATCTGTTTGTGCAAGTGCCGACTTGTACACCCTTCACTACCTCATTAGTGCCACAAAGCATGTTACCACATAGTTGAGAGACATCGGCCGGCTCAGTGTAGTCCAAGCAGACGATGAAAAGACCTGAATCGACAATGTTTAAACATTCAGAATTTGCAGATCCTTCCTCCCGTGTAAGGAGATCTCTCAGGCCCGACCATGTCTTCCTGTTCTCTGTACTGAGTACTCCGATAGCCCCCTTCGCAGCTTCTTGTATCGGTGTCTCGTCTGCATCATCGACAATCGACTTCAGGTTGAGAGCCATATCCTTTTCTGTCATGATCAGATCATTGTTATGGTCGAGCACGTCGAACCAGTAGAACTGTCCTCGACACATAACAACAATATGCTTAGCATCCGAGTCTTGCCCGATGACACAGCCATTATCTGTTGGTACACGAGCAGTTCCGAACATGCGAGAGTATTGGTACATGTCAAGTGGCTGGCCACGAATGGTATCGGGCGGCAGCTCCTCTTTTCTGACTGCCCTGACGAAACATAAGGCCGATATTATCAGAGATGCAGCTCTTGTGACTTGGTTGTTCCTAGCCGGCGTGGGATCATCTTCCAACAAGAAAAATGGGTTCAGGTTGAGCACCACCGGGTTGTCGTAGTTCAAGTACGAATCGTACCAAAACTGCTCGATATAGCTCGATTTTCCTTCTGCATATGCTTTCAGCCTTTCTTGCAAATCCTTTCCCTCGTGTTGTATGAAATCCTTTGTGGCAGCTTTCGTCTCCTCGTGTTCTTTCGAAGGTTGTAGCGGTGCTAGTACTTCGAGGTACTTCTTGATCGACGACTCTAGATCAGGTATGGGTAGCTTGGGGAGCTTGTCTTGTGCCGCATATGTGATGCCCGGACTGACTCCATTCTTGACACTGTTCTTCAAGGGTTCCTGTGCATCTTTCTGGAATGCCTGCGTGGCTTCCTTCGCATTTTCCAGCGAGCGTTTAGCGTCATCGACGGCCATGCCGGAGGCGCAGATCAAGGACTCGTTCAAGGAGCTCGGGCTGGTAAAACGTCGGATTCCTGTTTTGGAAGGCATTGTCAGAGAGTGAATTCAAGAGTGAAGCGGCGCGACCACAGTCTCAACATTCAGCAGACGCAGGGCGGTACGGAAAAAGTAATGGCAGTCTTGATGATAGTACGACGGCATTGAGGCACTGTCGAGGCAATCCTCTGAGCAAAGAAAGAAGTTTTCCTTCAGCCGCGGGATATGGTCTGAATGTAAATTGGCTTCATGACTTCCCAGCTTCCAGGGCACATCTCCAAATCACGAGGGGTCAAACAAAGGTCGAACGGGCTGACATGTGCACGTGCACTTCATCGCGACCAGGCAAGCCAGTATGATAGACTTGGACCATCTGACTCGCGGAGTGACTCGGAATTGTCACTCTGAGTTGGAGGGAAAAGAGCATTTGCAATGGAGTGTAGCGATTTTCTCGGCGGAAAGGAGGCCTACCAAGGGATTAAGAAGTGTGGTTGTGGAGTAGCACGGAACGCGGTTGATGTTGTTGTTGTACGCCGGAATTGGGATCGTATGTACGAGTATGGCGAGCTGCGACGGGGATTATAAAAGACTCGGCTATATATATTCGAACAACTGAGATTGACCTTTGTTGTATTTGAGCCACATGGCTGCAAATCGTGTGACCTTCCACTGGGCCCTGCCAGTAGTAATGCAGCCGCTCATCGACAAGCTCTCGCGGATCAGCATATGGTGGGGGGAGATGGGAGTTGACGTAGGAGCACAGAGCTATCAAGAAGTGCACGGCATAGCTTTGCATCGATCTGGACATATGGAGAATATTTGTGGCATGAGTTTCGTCCTTTGTTTGTTTCGTGCTTCTATCCCTCGGTCTTGTTCCGAGCCAGGCTTCCATACACGACGACCAAGACACCAGGTCTTGATGTTGTCGCACTCTAAGCATGGTTTAATGTACTTGTTGCGAGCTGGACGACTCGTGGGTGGCGGAATCGTCCTTCCGAGCCGAGAATTCTTGACAGATCCGGACGCGGCTCAAAGGTTCTGATCGGGGGCAGCACTTGTAGGAGCCAAGGGAGTGTGGCAGCACTATCGATAAGCAAGAGAAGGGCTCGAACCGTCAATCAATTTTGCCGGTTGCGAAGACAGGCTTCACCTTCATATGACCACTACACAACATCTAGAACAATCGATGTTGATGTTGTCTGTCGAAGCACGCATCCCACTGGTTAAGATGCGCCAGTTTCCTGTCAGTATACGAGACCTGCACATCAAAAAGGTGTTGGTTAGCATGGTGGATTCCAGATCAGTGGTGAAAGCTTCCAAATTGACGAGTGGCAACGTCGATCGAACACCGAAAATGGCGCTCCCCACAAAATCGACCCCAGACTTTTGTTTTGATCGACGCAGTGATGATAAGTGAGCTACAACAACCACTGGAATTTGCTTATAACTGCCACGAACATCCATGTTGTACCAGCATGCAGTACAAGAGGTACGGAGTGTTACAGAAATCCAGCGAGAGACATTATTGCAACATGAGATCGAGCTCTAGGATTAAACTGTGCCCATGTTGCATTGTGCAATTCTTCGGTACCGTTTAGCTGTCACTCCTAACCAAATCTAACCATGTTTTCATCGCATGTACTTCCGGTCCCGAGTATGATTCATGTGAGCTAGGTATGGTAAGCACGGTTCATCCCAACTGGTAGACGAACTAATTGCAAGGAGGAACCGGGTTATTCCAGAAATCCGTATTACTGAGACTGATGTTGGCAACCTCTACCTCGGTAATATTGCCCAAAGATTGTTCGAGCAGTTGGGGCCTGAGGAGAACAAAGCAAAAGAATGACCGTGTACAGGTTGCGACTATATCAAGCATTCGTTCACCGGGTGTGGTGCCAACCAGTTCTGCCACTTCATCTGGTGGTAAGCTTGCACGCAGTCCCAGCGTATCGACAAGCAATGGAAAATCTGTGTAACTTGCATGCACTGTGCCATCAACAGATGCTTGCACTTTCGACGCCTCGAGATGGGGCCACATGTCGACCCACGAAGAATCTGTTGTCTAGTTTTTGCCTTCATGAGCCAGCATCATAAAGGGCCGAGTGAGGCCATCCTGGATGACCGTGCCGAAGGGAGTGCCATCGAGGTCAATTCCACTGAGAAATCTTACATCGTTCAACATTGCAGATGCAGCGGTAGCACTTCCCAGTGAGTGGCCAGCGATGAAAATAGTCTTGAGATTGATAGAACCATACAAACCGGTAAGGAGGGACTCGGTGGATGTGGTGTTGTGCAGCTGATCAACCACAAACGTAACATCCTGTGTACGAATGTCCAAGGCCATCTCGATTTGATCTGAACTCGTAATGTTTGCCGCAGGAACATACGATCCATCCGGGAATTGGACAATGGCGGCATCGTGAGGGTGATCAACGGTGATGACCACAAACCCTTGAGCAGCCAGTGACTCCGCTATTGCGCTGCAAATCAAACGAGAATTGCCCAGTCCAGGAGAGAAGAGAATAACGGGAAGATGCAGATGGGGCTCGAACACAGACATGCTATCATTCTCTTTGCATAGCGTCAATTGAAAGGCTTCAAATGTTCCGTTGGGAATACTCTCCTCGGCGTACAATTGATCATATACGGAAGCTGTAAGTGGTGGCATATATGGAACCTCGACTTCCTGACGGTCTGTTCTCGTGAATGTGGGAAAGAAGACTGATAGCATGATGCGTCTGCTCTGTCCATCTGGGTCGAAAGGATCTGACAAGTTGTTGTTGACGACTTCCTGTACGGTACAGGCTACTCCAAAGCTTCCATTGGAGGGAGGTAGAGTGACGATAGCAGCTATCGAGCTTTGAATACAACAGAGTGCCGTAAGAGCAAGACTTTTCGACCACTGCATGTTGAATGTAAGAGCTGCCTGTGTGTAGAGAGGATGCAGAGGGATTAAAACATGAAACTGTGCTCTGATGAGGCAGGTTAATTTATATACACCTACACTCTTCCCATGCTGGCTCTGTCTGCTTCATTAGCACATGTATCAAGACAACTGACGGCCCAGCCATTTGTACATCATCAGCGATCGCGAGACTATTTTGTCTTACCAGCCATCCGTATCTCGAACTCTGATGCTAGTATGGCATTGAACTACATTATGGTTAGTACTGACTTACATCAGAATGCCAATGAGGTATGGAACAGAAAAGCTTACGCTCAGATCCCTGTTAGCCCGCATCAGCCTCGCTCATATCGAACTCGAAGTGGTAAGACGTAGGAGAGTCAATTGACATCCTCTCCGCTCGTATGAAGAACAAAATGCCAAATACGAGTAGACAACAAAGCAAATGCTTAAATTGGCAGTGGAAATCAAATGATAGCTTCCACAGTCCACATTGAATCCAACAAACATGCTGTCGGCAACCAAATGCGCTGGCCCCCTTGACCAAAGAAAGCGTCGAACACGATGCATCGAATGCTCATTAAGCCACCTGAAGGTGAGACAGCATTCTTCATAGGCTACTGATATTGACCGGACCTAGTGCTCAGGCAGAAAACCTTGCACGAATTGTATGCGAAAGCAGATCTTGTGTTCATTTCCTGTTCGAAACTTAATTATCAAGTTAGGCCCCGCGAGGTTCACAATCAAGCAGGAAGACGTTCTTGCCGCGAAGGCTGCACCGCACATTCAT
>Ga0181469_100339_pt1 | contig 17260 bp, 10 predicted proteins | sample InSIn2SAF170_2_FD_119081 | JGI IMG/M metagenome (GOLD analysis project Ga0181469, IMG submission 119081) | Clean room microbial communities from NASA Spacecraft Assembly Facility at Jet Propulsion Laboratory, Pasadena, California, USA -... ... | reverse complement strand
GCTCAATCGAAAGCGCCGGGCCACGTCACGAAGGAAGAGTATCCGCTGTTGCGATGGTTGGCCTTGAAAAGCCCCTTCTTGCGAAATTTGAGACGCAATTTTGACCACCTCCTCGACATACTTCGCCCGATTCGTATCGTCGCATCCCACATCACCGGAAACATGGCTTGAAGGTAGGCGGCCTCCATTGACGTGATGCAATTGCTCGGTGTCAAGTCCATCCTGGGGCACGGCAGGAACGCTTGAGTAGGTGCCTGCGATATCTACAGCTTCGGCTTGTTCGGTCCTGGCCGAGATTTCGTACCAGTCAAGGTTCATATCACCTTGCAAGAACAAATTCTCATGCAGCCAAGGCCACGCCAGGACATCTGGTGGTAAGTCCGCAGTCGAAGAATTCAGAAGAGCGGTCGACTCGGAGTCCGTTTGAAATGGTACTATAGACTGATCGTATATTTGTGGAGACGTATCAGTGAAGTCTATATCTTGGTCGGCATCGCCGCTTATATGGTCAAGACCAGCCGCACTGCTTGGACTTGGCAGACCGGACACTGTAACGCGACGATCCACGCTCGTCCTAAACCCATCATCCGTAAAGTGACATTGCAAGTCTCGTTGTTTGCAGCGACCGCATGGCAATTGGCCTGTGCATTTCACACGCGCAAGACGGCAATGTTTGCATGCGGTTCTTGATCGTTGCCGAGGACCAGCGCTTTCGATTGAGCTTTCCGTACCATGTATACGAAGGTGGCGGGATAATAAATCCCGTCTTCGAAATGATACCTGACACTCTGAGCAAGTATATTTCCGGCTTTGCGAGTGATTCTGTTCGTGACGATAGAGAGTGCCTTGAGTGGCAAAGGTTCTTGAACAAGTCCCACACGCATACATGTTAGCATGTACACAGCATTGAGCTTACGCAGGAACAGTGATGGCTTCATATGTTGCTCATGAAGAGATGTATGCACTAGCGTTGCAACAGTGCCCAGGTGGTCTTCTCATGCTAGTAGCGAAGGAGAAGACTGCTAACTAGACGTAGATAGTTATGCCCCGAAGGCACCTAGGTACATGTAGGTACAGTAAGATGTCGGCTTCGATTTCGAGATTTCGAGGCGGTGGAGACCACTGTTGGCGGGCACCCCACACTCCGCTTTCAGGCTGCGAGGTTTACCTGGGATTTGCTAAAACTAGGTACCTAGGTAGGTAGTTGGCGTGAACGTTGCAAATGTTGATTTGCGTATTTTTACGAATATCAATCATATTTTCGACTTGGAGACCCCGCTATCTTTGACTATGAAGGTGGCATTCCTGTGAATTGGGGCCAGTGACACGTCCAAACGGCCTACGAAGATTGAGCATGGAAACTTCAGGTGTTGTCAAGTACACGTGCCAGAGTTTTGTTGGCAACAAGAACACATACTTAAGTATCTGCCATTATGGACTAGCATTCATGTTGGACCCGTGTACTGGCTCTATGCTATACATGCCAGATGTAAGCGATCATTTCGCCCAACTTGTCCTTGTCAACGAAACCCGATCCAAACATAAGACAACCTTTTTTCATATACTCTGAGCGGGCTGGCCGTTCACCATGATGGGATCTGCTTCAGCTGTTTCATTTTCTCGTATGTTTCCACGAAGGCTTCGAAAGAATCCTTGTAACCAGTGTAGCCAAATTTCCGTGCTTTGGACATACTGAGTGTCGCAGACCATGTCCTTCCAAACACCCAATCTTGGTATTGCCAAGTCCCTGCCGCCCAAGTGGCCTTGGCCTCCTTGCAACCACTATCTTCGCAAATCTGCTCCCAAACTTTCTGTTTCTCGGGTGTTGCCCACTCGGTGAAGGATGTCTCCAGGAAAGGCTTGCCGATCTCTAACCCTGGCTTCGAGAATTGAGTGTGGGGACTCGATTCTACGCCGAAATAGTTGCAAATTCGTGGCCACATGTATCGCCAGCAAAAGTAATCGCCGTTTGTGATATTGAAAGCTTGATTTGTGCAGTTTTGATTTGTGGAAGCCCAGATGGTGAAGTCTGCTATTACCGGTGCAAAGCTGCAATCGTCATAGCCATCCCAGTATATGCCATTAGTCGGCATGTCCGGACTAACACCGAGCCTTTTACATGTTAAGATGTACAAGGCATACGTCAAGGCTGAATTCATCCCGTTCGGCTTCGGTGTTGTGCCGATAATCGCTTCCGGTCTGATGACATTCCAAGACCATTTTGAGCCTTTTTGGTGAGAGAACAGAGCATCTTCCTGAGAGTAGTAGAAGTTGGTTTCTGGTTCGCCACAGCGAGGTCCGTCTTCTCTTGCTGGAGAAGGGACTGGCTGAAGATGTACGTTGTAGTGCTTGCCACCTGTCTGCAATGTCACATTTTCCAACAGTGGTGCAACCTTCACAAGCGCCAATAGAAAATTCTGGAACAAAGCCGCGTTGGCTTGGTTGAGCTCAACGAAATCGTCTTTATGCACATACGAAGAGAAGTAGGCATGGGTAACCTCCGAACAGATATTCTTCATCAATCCTGCGAGTTCTTCGGAACTGCGGGTGAAGTCGAGTGCAAGAAATTCAATCCGAGGATCTGACACAAGGACTTGAAAGGGGCTTCGGGAAGTCGTGATTATCTTCTTGAACTGTGAGCTGTCTGTTTTGGCAGCAAGGTGCTCTATGATTGCACTGCCGGTTATTCCATTCCCACCAGTGACGAATGCAACTTTGGCCGTACTCATGTTGAGATTGTGTCGAAAACTCTGCTGTACCTGTTCTCCTTCAGCACAATGTAGATGACTAAATCATGCATTGCTTGCACTGGGGCCCAGTTCATATCAGAATCGGATAGCACAACAGAAAATAAGCTTTGCGGGGAGGACGTGCAACGGATAAGGTGGTCGATGGTGAAGTGGTAGCTTAGGGGTGTCTTTCAACTTACCAAACAGCTGTCTGTGAAGCATATCTGCTGTAGATTGATTCCAATCGTTTCCCCAAAAGAGTCGGAAAGAACGAGCCGATCCCGATGTCGATCATGTCGGCCGCTGAACGTTTGGTACGGTTTCTAGAGAATTGATTGTTCGAAACCAGAAGTCACAAGTTTCGAGAATTGTAGCAAATTTTTTGGAAGGTCGACCGACATAGTACATTAGTACAGTCTGCCAGTCTTCACTTACTTGCATGGGAATGACATTCCATAGGGAGCCAGCATTGAGAAGCATATCAGAAGAGTCTGAACCTTCCCCAACTCATACTGATGTCTACTTGGACGTTTATCAAAAAATCGGAATATTATGGTAGTCACGTGGCCTCTTTCCAGCAAGTCTTCCACTTGGCTGGGAACCTTCAACGCCTGGCCCTGGCACTCAGGTACTGGCCAACGGTCAATGTTCGAATGCAGCAAAAGTCAAGAAAATCTTCAGTGCCATTCAGTCACTGATAGGTATCATCTATCCATAACCAAGCATTGCCGCAATGCCTTTTCAAGCATGAGCTCGTGACCCGAGGCAACACCATTCGAACGCCACGCAATGAAATGGTCCGGTCTCACGAGCACGATGCCATCCTCTGTGACGCCTCGCACTTTTCGCCAATCACGATATGCATCCATGAAGTCACACCCTATACCAATTGTATAAGCATGGATAGGCAGTCCGAACTCCGAAGAGCAGATCCGAGCTGCAGCTTTCCACTCTGCACCGCCAATACCAGTAAACATAGTGAATGCCCCATGCCCTGCCAAGTCCAAGGTGGAAACTCGAGGTGATTGTCCATCCTTCGCCAACCATACATGAGGTAGGTGGAAACCTGGATGTGTGCTAACAACGACCTGTTTCAGTAGGTTATACTGTTCAAGCCGGGGTTGACTGTCCTTGAGCTCTGCGATTATGGCTACAGAGTCCAGATAAAACTGGTTCATCTGGATCCCGATGGCTTGAACCTCATCGTCAACCTTTTCCAGTACTGTGAGATACCTTTCACGTAACGCCTCGCCCTTTTGATCTGCCTGCTCCATAGTCTTGAGAGCTGTTTCTCGTTCGTCTGCTGTGAGACCAATTATAGACCAGAGTTCACGGTGTACCTCCATTCCTGCATTCGCACGTCTCACTATTGCTTCGCCAACAGGTTTACGTTCCTGAGTGAGACTGTCGAGGATGCCTCTCCCTGCCCAACCTTTGAGGACACAGGCTAGCTTCCAAGCAAGATTGAAGGCGTCACTGATACATGTATTGCTGCCCAGACCATTTATTGGTGGGTGACGATGCGTCGCATCCCCGATGCACATTACTCGGTTCTTCTGCCAACTTTCGGCGACCTGATCGTTAATCGTCCATCTATACGCTGACAAGATTTCGATAGGGATGTCCTTTTCTCCAATCATCTGACACAGGCGTTCTCTGAGGTCTCCCTCAGTAGGTTCAAATGGCTCTCCGTTGCGATTTCCAGGATGCATGCTAACCACAAATTCGTTCCAAGGTCTCACCATCCTGAAATTGCCAACTGCCGACCAATCAGGCGCACTTGGATTCAGGATCCAATTCAAGCTTCCTGGCCGATGTCGAAAATATTTTGAGAGATCTGCTCGGATATGTACGTTGAACGCTGTGTTTAGCTGTCGTCCGAGGATCGGTATATCAAGCGTTTCGAGCACCTGACTGCGAGCGCCATCTGCACCGATCAAAAACAAGGAGCGGATTATTGTCTCTGTCGCGTCATTCCTGTCTCTCACAATTGTCTCAACATGCTCTTCGTCCTGTTTGAAGGTCAAAAACTCGTGATTGAATCTGTATTCCACACCATATTCTCGCCCCTTTTCAACAAGTACGGGCTCGAGATAGCTCTGCGGAAGATCAGTCATCTCACATGGAGACGCGGACCGGTATTCTCCCAGTCTGGATGGGTGATTCCCCCATGACCATAACCGTCCATATTCGCGGCCTGCCAATGAATAAGACCACGATGTGTGTGCCATCGCGGAACTTGGAACTGCTAATTGCGATAACGTCTCTTCCAAGTCAAGATCGCGCATGACTTCCATTGCACGTTGATTGAATATATGTGCCCGTGGAGTGTTTGCCGTGCCCTTGTGACGGGACACGACAACACTCTTGATGCCATATTGTTTAGCAAGTAGCAGTGACAGCGTAGCACCTGATGGTCCTGCTCCGATAATAAGTACCTGTGTATCTATCTTCATCTCTGTAATCCCAGGCCCGGATGCGACCGCTATGTGATTTTAACCCAGTGCATGACCTGCGTACGAAGACCCTATTCAATCAACATGCCAAGCAGATTCAACCCAGACATACAATGCGGAGGTCCGGCGACCGCATCAATGTGAATGTTAGTTCCTGCATCTGCAACTGCCTTGGATTCAGCCGGCGATGAGTGGCTGGGGCCGTAATTGTCCAGCATCGGCAAAAGTGGCATGCCGCCCAGATCCGATGGATCTGCACAGCACTTCTGTTTCCGAGTCGGATATGCCACTTCTACCCCATCTGTAAATAACAGATTCGCATCAGTCAGCAGAGCGTCAATACGATATGAAGGCTTCTATGGTAGTACTCCAATCCTACTGAGCTCTTCATGTTGTATTGTGGAGGGCTAAGTCAGGCGTGAGCGTTAGTATGGCACCGATCAAGCTATTGAAGACGGCATTTGTTATCTACGAACACTCCGAGTATGATGCTGCCAAGCAGTTCTTCCTAGACTTTGGCTTGACCATCGCTCAAGAGTCCCATGATGAAATCTTCCTGCGAGGCTACGGTACAGAGCCGTTCATCTATCTGTTAAAAAGGGGATCCAGTCCTCGATTCGATGGTGCAGCTTACGTGGTAGATTCTTACGCTGAACTCGAAAGAGCGCAGGAGCTCGATGGCGCGACGAAAATCAGCGCCGTCTCATTTCCTGGGGGTGGTAAGTTGGTGACGGTGCTGGACCCTCAAGGTTTTAAGGTTCACCTCATCCACGGCCAGACTGAACGCATAGCAGAGCCTGTAAACTTGGAGAAGCTCACGGTCAACTTTGAGGATCAGAAACCTCGAAAAGGTACCTTCCAGCGGTTCAAGCCTGGTCCGGCGCCTGTGTATCGGTGGGGACACTATGGCGTGACATATGATGCTGAGAGTGTTGGCTACGAAAAGATGTACAATTGGTATACTCAGGTCATCGGGCTCGCGCCTTCAGACTTGGTACATCGTGACGGAAAGCCGATTACTTGTTTCTTCCACGTGGACAGGAAGAAGGAATATTCAGACCATCATTGTTTCTTCTTCAAGCCCTGCAAGCCGGGGCAGAAGCCCAATGTCGCACACTCAGCTTTCGAGGTCCACGATTTCGACATCCAGATGCTGGGTCACAATTACCTGGAGAGTAAAGGCTACAAAATTTGCTGGGGTGTAGGTAGACACGTTCTGGGAAGTCAAGTCTTTGATTACTGGTTCGACACTTCCGACTTTATGGTTGAGCATTATGCAGACGGAGATTTGGTTAATGAAGACACTGAAGTTGCGACCGTACAGGCCGGACCTCAGTCATTGAGTATATGGGGTCCACCTGTACCTAGTGTCTTCTAAGTACGATGTAATAGCAACCTCAAACTTTACTAGATCCTCAAGACCTTTAACTTCCTGGCATCAGATCTTAGGTCAAGCATGTTTTAAACCAGGACGTATCACGCTCCGCCGCTTTCTGAGTCGAAAGCGATTCTAGGCGACCACCATGGTAGACCAAGCACTATCGTTCTCCGGGGTTCACTTACCACTCTAACGTGCACAAGCTGCCTCTCCACCTGCTTGGTCGTATACTCGAAGTGATTTCGCCGTGCTGTCGTTCGTACGCTCGCTGCAATACTGTTACAGCCAGCCGTAGCTGTAGTAGCTTTCCAACCATCGCTGATCGATTTTGGGCTGCTACAAACTGCGTCCGGCAAATAAAACTGTGGTGCTTGTCTTGTGCTTCCAAATCTTGACTTTCTGCTCAACCCTACTTCACCCCTCGTCTATTGGCTCTACGGTGGACACAAGAGGGTCCTGCAGCTCAGCCTAGACATTACTGTAAGTGCATGGGTACAATAAAGTTAGCCTCGCAAGGGTTTGAGTCCATTCTCATTACAGCTTAGCATCATGCAAGAGTTGGCAGAAGTCGACTGCAGGTCAGGCCAAGATGTGGCAATGAGAGGGTCGAGCAAAAGTCGACTGCGTCCACCAATCACAGCACTTGAACTCGGCCAGGCAAGAAATCACTTTCAGCGACGACCTAGACGACTATCATCTGAGCTTTGTGTATATAAGAGATGACAGATCTGCTAGGACAACATGAGTGCCTTACGCAATTCCATACAGCTCGTGCCCCTGCACCGCTGGCTATATCGTTTCTCCAGCTGTGACCAATGCCGGACCTGAAACCGGGTTATGACGAGCGTATTAGTAGGACTTTGGATCCAGCCTTGCACCAGCAACTCGACCTTCTTGGGCTTACCATGGAAGACCTCTCAGGTGTCATCAACTATGACGACGAGATCGTTGACTTCAACGAAGAATCTGTTCGAGCTGGCAACTTTCAGCCCACCTTCCATACCTGTAACCACATCTACAATCTTGATTATGTCACTGGTTCTGTCGAGCGACTCAATCTCAGCGATGAGTCCACTAGCAGCTTTGTGGTAGTCCAGCAGCAGCCTGTCAGCAGTTGTCAAAAACCATGCGCCACGGTGGAAGGCCAGAAGCCTCGACCCAAGACACGAGCATATACAGTAGATGAGTGGCACTTCATTCGACCAATCTTTACGAAACTCTATGCAGAGAATGATAAGACACTGGACGATATCATGAGAACCATGTCGGATGTACATGACTTCCACCCTACGTACGTATGAAGCCTGGTTTCTGCACGAGCCCACTAATCACGAGGCAGACGTGCAATGTACAAAGCCCGCATCAAGGAATGAGGCATCTTCAGAAACGTAAAAGCGGCTGAAAAGGACAAGATCATTGACGCTCTTCAAGACACCGAACGCACACTGGAGGTCAGTCAAACACTCGCACGAAAGAGCCTGCGTCATGCTAAGAAAGTACGCAGGGCTGCCAGCACCCCCATCAAACGTCTGCAAGCAAGTCTTGGGTACAAGGTACCTCAGAAGATGCGAAGTGATGCTTGCCAGACACAGAAATTCCGACAGCCTTCTGTGCAAGTTGCTGGTTTGAAGATGATGGGCACCTTTTCAGGCAATGAGCTCGTGCTTCACCTCGTGCAAGATACATTCACGAGTTTACCTGTCAGCAGAGATTGCAACGAACACTTGAATTGTGACGGTCACAGCGGTGGCTTGCATCGCCACCTCGCCTGGGGTCAACAACAGCTGCGAGTTAAAGCCTTTGGTCAGGCTAGAGATAATTTCCGAGAAGCAGGACGTCTAATGACTCAAGTCATCTGCACCATAAATCAAGAATCCTTGATTGTCATTATGCCATGGCTCGCAGTTGAAACCTGGACACAAAGTGCGGCTGAACGGTCCTTCCGGAAATTGTTACTCGCTTTCGTGTCTCGATCAGTTCTTGAGCAACTCGGTCCTCATCACAGCTTGTTCCGTTTGATTGCACATATCAACCAGCAGGGTGAATCCTTCGACGAGCAACCAAATATATATCAATTGATACTCAATGTCAGGCAAAGTACTGGAGCCACGCCGAAAAATGGAGGCATCGGCCTTGCCACTTCCGCTTGCGTTAATGCTATGGCGAACAGGAAGCAGTACCACAGCATTATCGAATTCTGCAAAAACCATGAAGACTTTCGAACTGTTGCCACTGAGAATACAACAGACCTCGGACTTAGTTTGTATCGATCTTATGCCGGAGCACAGTATTCTCTAGGGTGTCATACAGAAGCCGAGTGTACCTTGCTCACAGGCTACGAGCGGGCATCGAACTGCCAGAATGTCTATTGGATGTTGGCTATGGCTGAAAATCTGGCCCTACATTTTAGAGAGCAGCAAAACTTCGAGACCAGTCTTTGGTGGTTTCAGGCAGCACTCAAAATAAGTCCATGGGACCTGCCTATCTTTTCAATGGCCTTTGACGTTTGTCGCCAACACCAAGTCTGGAGTACAGTGGTTGAATTTCTGGTACAGACCGGGAAGTCATATGAGTTAATGCTTAGAACCACGGATGAACCTGACTGTTATTGCCTAGGCTGTTTGAAGAAGACTTTTGAACATGACACGCATTGGAGTGTTTGTGGGACGCATCCTTCCTTTAACCTGAAAGAGCTGTAGATTGGTAAGATTGATGGGCCGTTTTTGAATTGCCACTATTCGATGATTTTACGTGGCTGGTAATGATGGTTGTGCTGAGCTCTACTATTATCGGGACTGGTGGGCGCATTCTCAAAGCAGGGAGTTATGGAGTAGGCAGTGAGCAAGATCGGCTATATAGCCGCTTGCATAGCAGATTAGAAGATCAGCACCGTTGGCAAGGACCTTTTGTAGTTAGACGTACCCGGTCAAGCCTGTATGTAGTTCTAGCAATGATCGTGCTGGAATAATCAGAGAATTGTCCTTCTGACATCCGCTAAGATAGGGGTTCGAAATGACCGATTTCGAGGAGGTCGGCAAAGTTTCCTGTTACTCCCACGGCGGGCATTGAGCAATGACAGCCGCCCCCAAAAAGTTGTGTTGAGATCCCAGTCCTCAGCGCAGACCCCCGATCTGACCAGGTGCAGTGTTATTTCTTGCATGTGAAATTTCCCAACATACAATCAAGTCGCAGTCTTGAAGATGAGCCGCTTCAATGCTGGTCAATCCTCTACCTTTTCAATACCGACGGCCAAAGTCCTCCGAGCGAGGTAGTGTTCGGTGATCATTCATGTCGTCGCCGGAGCATGATGTGATCAAACACCCACAGACCAGGTCTTCCTTCTCGAGGTCTCCCCATCCGTACCATCGCCGACGCCTTAAGGTCAAAGATGACTCTGGCTCGAGTACAGAAGGCGTTGCAAGCGTTACCAAATATGGATCGCCGGACAGTTCTGATCATGCTCTTGAGGCCGACGATGAGAAGGGCCCTTTGTTACGGCTCCCCGCTCCACCCTTCCGAATGAGCAAGGGCTTGAAGGGTGTTCGTGACGGTTCAATCGAGTGGACGCCTGCAATCAGTCCAGTTCCGACTCCACCGAAGGAGAAGCAAGCGTATTTCCCTGACGCAACCGAGGAGAAGCAAAAGGCCATTGAACAAGAACGGAACGACCGTTATTTGAAATACACTAAGAAACGCCGCATAGAACTAGCACGCAGACTCTCGGAGACCCTGCTTTTAATGCTTGTTGGAGTGATATCGTCCTGCGGTCGTTCCTCCGAGTCAGGCGCAATTGGACATTGGTCTGTGATACGTCCAGAACTCTGCAAATGGAGTTCAGAACTTGGGCTCTTCTTCGCTATATTCTGTTTCTGCTATGTGATGTATCCATTTCGGCGAGTCCTGGCCTCTCTATCCAAAGGACTCGATTACGCTACCGCTTTCCGCAAGGGTTATCATGTTCCTTCACGATTTGATCCTGGAATTCTCCTCTACCCGGTTCTACTTCCACTATTCATTGCGGCATCAACCCACGACAACGATGCAACCATTATTGCAAATGTCGTTCTCGGTCTTTCATCGATGCCTCAACAGGTCATTCCATTATCAGGTTACAACTGCTACTATCTTCATTGGATTTTGACGCTGGTGCCTATCTCGCATTTACCGCCATCCAGTCGTGTACCGAGTATCCTCAAATTAGCTTCCAATGCCGTCTACCCTAATGTCCAGGAACTCAGCTTACTCTATCCACTCCACCAAACCCTGGTGATGACTATTTCACGTCTTGTGACAACGAGTTTAGACCCTTCCGAGATACAACTGATGTCAACAGGATTAATAAATCTTCTAGTCTTTGCTTCTTCGCCACAGGCACAACTTCTGAAAAGTCTTCTATGGGTTGGTGGCTTCTTCATACTCCTTTTCTGTGAGCCTGCGTTGAGATGGGAAATCGCTCTGGCAAGAATTCCTGCCTGGCGATTTGCTAGAAATCGGCCATCCAACAAAGGCTTAGGTGGCCGGTTGAATCGACTGCTCAAGGCGGTACTTCCACAGTATCGAACACGATTTGCTTCGACTGCTGGATCCTCGGACAGCGACGATGACACTCTACCCCCTTTGACCTTTACCAAGTCAAAAGAGGGTGGTAAAGATTCACCAGTACTTGACACCAGTACGGATAAAACAGTATTCACGGACAGCGGCAACACAAACGGCTACCTACGAGCATCGACAAATCTTCCTCACCTTACTCGAGCAACTCCATTTTCAACCTTTGGTCAAGTAACAACAATGGCAGTCAAGTGGCGAAGAATCGCGACAAGTTCAAATCCGTTTCTCCGATTGCCGTTCTTGCAAGCACAAGCCCTGAAGTGGTTGCTAGCTTTGTATGCTTACCTTGTGGTGGCGTTTTCAATATTAGTGCCAGTAAGATATTTTATCAGCACACGAGCACTTGCTGGCAGCGAACCTATTGGATGGGTGATTGGGTACTTCTTTGGCGATATACCGCAAGTTCGTATGTTTATCGTTGCAAACAATTTGGATTGGTGGGTTAAGCTACCTGTTCACAAAACGCATATACAGCTCTTGTATTCTATCGGGATCATGGAGACGTATCGGCAGAAAGTATTCGGATCTGCCAATACCAGGCTTCTCCTTGCAGGGTTTTGCGTATTGGTTGTCAGCTGTGGTATAGCAGCGGTTCTGCAGCTCAGGAGGGTGGTTGAGGTTGATACTCGCAGAAAGGTCTTCCACGGCGTCATGGTTGCGATGCTCTTACCTACAATTCCGATCGATCCATGCTTTTTTGCACTCGCACTGATGATTGTTCTAGCAATCTTCCTGATGCTGGACATGTTTCGCGCATCACAAATGCCGCCTATATCACGGCCTTTGACGAATTTTCTCGCACCTTACGTGGATGGCAGGGATCACCGAGGCCCTGTCATCGTTTCTCACATTTTCTTACTTATCGGATGTGCGATTCCACTCTGGCTATCACTGGCGGCTGTTGAGCGCACAGGGACTGGCCCCTTCAAAGGTTGGGATGTGACTTCACGAGATTTGAGTATGGTCAGTGGCGTGATTTGCGTCGGCATGGGGGATGCTGCTGCTAGCTTAATTGGAAGGCGTTTCGGAAAAACAAAGTGGCATTGGGTTGGTGGGAAAAGCATTGAAGGCAGTGCAGCGTTCGCAATTGCTGTTATGATAGGCCTTACAGCTTCCTGGTTGTGGCTCCGAATTGGAGGCTGGGTTGAGTTCAACCTCTCTGAACTGCCCTTGGCGATGATGAAGTCACTTGCCGCAGGTGCCGGTGCAAGTCTTATGGAAAGTACTTTAACGGCAGCCAACGATAACGTGGTGGTGCCCATAGGATTATGGTTGTTAGTCAAGGGCCTAGACATATAGTAGGTAGTGTACAAGAATGTGAGCCATAATCTGAGCAAATTGCGTATATATGGTAGACCCTGGTCCTTGGTCATTCTCGCTAAGGGTAGATGACTAAACCGCATGCAGGGACGAAGCCATGTGATGACCTAATCCGGAGCGGATATGCCCTGTATCTATCATCAAAATTACCGCCCTTTCCAGGAAGCCGAGGCTGTTGACCGGTCATTTTGGTTTGGAGTAGGGTGGAGGAACTCACAGCGGCCGCCCTTCTGATAACGCTTCTAGAGTCAGATATGGTGCGATAGTCTCCAAGTCCGCAGATGACCTGCACCCAGTCCCATCACTTCACCTCAACTTCCTCATTCCTACGATCCTGCTGATTCAATCGTTTGTATTTATGATTCCGGTGACAGCTGTGCCTTCCAACATTCTTATCAGTTATACTTGTCGGTATTGAGCTCGTCATCCTACCAGTGTTGAGTCATACCCTGGTCTCAGCTGCGTCACTCCAAGGCTGCGCTGCTGCCCGTCTCTCGTCCTACACTCTCATTGCCTATCGGCCTGCAACCTCTCATCCACCAACCAGAAATCGACTTGCCTGCGTCTAGACGATATCATTGGCCTCCACCTGCTCATCTGAGCCTTTTCTCCACGAGGGGACGACTAGACCACAGACACGACCGCTTGCGGGAGCCATCGCGTGCGCCTCGGCGAAGAGCACCCATCAGCCTGCACCCTATCACCACACACCTTGCCATCGTTATCTCCTTACTGTAACACCTTGCTGAGCATAAAGAACCCTTCCTCATGAACACCATCCCGGGTGCTGCATCCGATTGCGGGTAACGTTCTCTACCACTGCTTGAATCTCGAGATTTGTGCAGCGTTGGCTGCATCAACTCCTCTCAACATGGCTTCGACAACTCCCCAGATCCAGGTGCCTCGTAGGTCGAGGGAATCTGAGAAGGTAGGAAGTAGTTTCAAGAAGCAGGAGGAAATAGGTCGAGGTAGTTTCGCTACCGTCTATAAAGCGATTCACACTGTAAGTTCTCTCCAGACTAAAACAACTAATGCTAATACTGTGGAGGATACACATGGCGTCGAGACTCTCGTTGCGATCAAATCTGTTAACATGGGCAAGCTGAACAAAAAGCTAAAGGACAACCTTACATCAGAGATTTCGATCCTCAAAAGCCTTCACCATCCTCATATTGCCGCCCTGATCGACTGCAAGGAGAGCACATCACACATTCACCTGATTATGGAATATGTCGCCCTTGGTGATTTGTCACAATTCATCAAGAGAAGGGAGCAAATCAAGACCAGCGACTATGTCGGAAACATGATGATGAAATATCCTAATCCAAGAGCTGGTGGTCTACATGAAGTCGTTGTTCGCCACTTCTTACAGCAACTGGCTAGTGCGTTACAATTCCTCCGAGTACGAAACCTGATACACCGAGACGTCAAGCCACAGAACCTGTTGCTGAATCCATCACCTGACTATTTCATCAAGCACAAACCGAGTCCTATGCCTTATCAGTCTTCCGACGATGCACTTGAGCCGATTTGTGGTATTAGGTCCCTCCCGATGCTGAAGATAGCAGATTTTGGTTTCGCTCGATCATTGCCGTCAACGTCTTTGGCCGAGACTCTTTGTGGCTCACCATTGTACATGGCACCAGAGATTCTGCGTTACGAGAAGTATGATGCCAAAGCTGACCTCTGGTCTGTCGGCACCGTGCTGTACGAGATGGTTACTGCAAGACCACCTTTTCGAGCTGCGAATCACGTTGAACTATTGAGGAAGATCGAGAAGACGAACGATATTATCAAATTTGGAGACGAGATTGTGGTATCGGATGCTATGAAAAAGCTTATACGATCACTGTTGAAGCGGGATCCGAAGGAACGAGTGTCGTTTCCTGATTTCTTTGACAATGAGATCATTACAAGTCCAATCCCAGGTCTAGTGGATGAGGATCTGCCGCAATCAGACCTTGCAGATGCATTAGAGGAGAAATCACCGCAACCAGACCGCCGACGATTAAGTCGTACGGAACCAATCGACATGATGAGACCGGGAAAGATACAGCAACCAGAAAGCCCATACGCGGAGAGCCAGCAGCTTGAATCCGCGAGCGGCCGACGGCGATCTTCGACGCTTGATCAGCGAAGGATATCGAGCCAGAACGTAATACCTCTGGCTTCAACAACACCACCTCAACATCCAATTGCTTCTAGCCCAAAGCGGGAAAGCACTGACAGGTCTACTAGCCCAAACGCCCGACGACCTCCTTTACATAACTATCAGACAGCTCCAGGCAGACAAGAGTTGCATCGACAGAGTTCACCACATTCTGCACCTGCTATGGCCCGCCAACCGAGTGGAGGTCAGCCAAGGCAACCCTCTCTCCTACGACAGCAAGTACAGCAGCAAATGGAGGACGCTGAAACCGATCGTACTGCACAAGACATCGCGTTTGAGAGGGATTATGTGCTTGTGGAGAAGCGAGCTGTTGAAGTCAATGCACTTGCTGATGAGCTAGAAGCTAACATGCGTCCTGATCGAGCTTCATATGGAACTGTGCCACCACACGCAGGTGCCATGGTTCGTAGAGCAACCACTCAAGGTACACCAACATCGACAACAGGAGCACAAACAACTGCATCTCGAGCGGTACAAATAGCACAGGGCAAGAGACCCGACGCTACACACCAGAGACAGAACTCTTATGAACGACGCTATGGACCTAGTCCAACATCTGCTGCGTCTGCAATCTCACGGGCTCTGAACTTGGCTAGCGGAAGATTGTTTGGTGGAGGACTCTCTCCACCGGTGACCTTTGGTCGTGGAGGACGATCACCACCAATTGGTTACAGTCCGTTTCCTGTGTATCCAGCAGCTCAAAGCAGCGTTGTAATGGTGAACGACAGCAAGCAGCCGGTGGCAGACGAGGATACCAAATTTGTTCAAACGGTAGAAGAGCTAGCCACTCGAAGTGATGTGGTTTTTGGATTCGCAGAGGTCAAATACAAGCAATTGACGCCCGCGGTGCCATCACCTTCTCATCCAGCTCTTGGTCGTCAACCATCGAGTGATGGAATTGGCGACGAAGCTATCAATGACGATCTCACCGTTGAAGCCATGGTGACTGTGTCTGAGGAAGCGCTTGTCCTGTACGTCAAAGCTCTCTCTCTTCTTGAGAAAGCCATGAACACTGCTGCTCGATGGCTTGAACGCAGAAAACGAGAAGGCGACAGCGCAGCGCTTGTATCCACTAGAAATGGAGCCGTAGGAACTGCAGGTCAACGTATGAATAACGTTGTTCAATGGACACGGAGTCGTTTCAACGAGATCTTGGAGAAGACGGACTTGGTACGCATGCGCTTGGTCGACAGCCAGAGACGACTTCCAGAAGATCATCCAAGCCACCCTAGTAACGTGGTTGCTGGTATAGGCTCAAGTGCTGGATTGGGAACTTCTGCGGATCAAGTTGTAGTGTCGCCAGGGGTTACTGCGGAGAAATTGATGTACGATCGTGCATTGGAGATGAGTCGAGCAGCTGCGATTAATGAGCTGACAAGCGAAGACTTGCCTGGTTGTGAGATCTCCTACGTTACTGCTATTCGCATGCTCGAAGCAGTGCTTGAGAGTGATGAAGAGCTGTTGAGGAAATCAAACAGTGCAAACAAGAGCGAGACAGAAATCGATGAAGGCGCAATCGCTGGACTCGAAGCAGAGGATCGGGACACCGTCGTGACCAGTAAGTCAACACCGGTCTCGCTCAATCTAATGAATACTGACATTAGGACAGTGGTAAAACAAATTCGAGGTCGTCTCGAGGCTCTACGCAAGAAACTTCAAGTCATCCACAAACGAGCATCAGCTCCCTCAATCGGCTCACCTCGTACACCTCCTATACCGCATCGAACAAGCACGCCATCATTAATGCCTTCTCAGTAGTATTCTCGCTACAACAATACACAATATAACATTCACACTTAGCACCAGAGTTGGAGATTAGATGGTACCTTTGCTTATAGGTTGGAGCAAGAGACGGCGTCAGGAGCACAAATATCGTTTTCGGTGGATGATACATCGACTTTTTTTCTACAGGGGTTCAAACCAACGAACAGACCACGAGATCATCTCATGACACGAAAAGATACCCAAGGCAAGCGTGGCGTTTGAGTCTGTGCTTACACATTACATTCACTCCACATAGAAGAAGAAGCATGTACGCTGATTTTGGTATACCGAAAATCATGCTGGCGTACTACCAGTGATATTTATTTGACCATGTAAGGAATTGAATTCTTTTATTATTTACCTAATTTCTATATGCTCGAGTCCGCTACAGAGTCATGATTTGTGAACGTGCGTATGTACAATACCAAAGTACATGTAATCAACCACCATCACTTCTACGGTCCCCAGGAGGGCATCTGAGCAGTCAACCACTAATTCGACCTCAAGCCCTCGACCTAAAATACTGGATGCACATACGTGACTACGTCCTGGTGTATGTGTGTTTTGCTGTGAAGGGTCGTATACAACGTAATATGATATAACATGGCATGGTACGGCATTAGCTCTGATTATATTATATCACTCCCCAATCCGTCGATCTGGACCAGATGTAATCGACAACGCCATTGTACCTGCGCTAAAAACAAATACGAAGAATAAAAAAAGACAGCAAATAGCCCATGATAAGTACTGCTCTCGAACCCCAATCAATCATCACCGCCAAAAAAGCAACCACCCAACCAACCCCCAAAGCCCCCTAACAGCTCGATGG
>Ga0181469_100335_pt1 | contig 17338 bp, 27 predicted proteins | sample InSIn2SAF170_2_FD_119081 | JGI IMG/M metagenome (GOLD analysis project Ga0181469, IMG submission 119081) | Clean room microbial communities from NASA Spacecraft Assembly Facility at Jet Propulsion Laboratory, Pasadena, California, USA -... ... | reverse complement strand
TTTCGGTCAGGAGAGTAGATCGCACCGGATTTGAGAAGAAGAGAACTTCACTAGCTTAGATGGGTTTATTGTGTTGGTCGGTGGGCGTATCGGTGTTGAGTATTCGTGAAGGTCTTTTTTTTTTTTAAAGTCATCGGCGATTTGACACGCGCGGTCACTGGAAGAAAAGCGAGCTCGTTCCTACGCGGAGGAGATCTGCCTAGGCCTTGATGTTTCCCATTACTTTACGAGACGAATCTACTTGATTGACATGGAACAAAAGGTGAAGTAAGAGTTCCGGTAAAAAAAAAATTGCTTCGCGCTTTTGAATTCAAAACACCCGTGCTTTCTTTGCGCGTTGGATTCCCTACAAGCCCGCTCCAGCCAGGCCGACGACCGGGTTGAAATCCTGCCAGCTGCAGCTCGTTGCGATCGCCATGCTCCCAGTGGCCGAGTACACGGCCGATCCGCCTCGCGAGATCTTGACGGTAGGTTTGACGCCGGTCCCCAAGCTCGTCGGGAACGGCACCATGCCCGACGTGGGACCGGTGCCCGTCACCGTCGTGGTGCGCGTCTGCGAGCCGACGTTCACCACGATCGTTGCCGTCGACTTTACGACGGCCCACCATATCACCGCGTCGGCCGGGTAGGCCGAGTTCCGGATCGAAGTCGCGCCGTTTGCGCACTTTGCGCTCTTTGGGTGGACGCGGTACCAGAACACGAGCTGATCCTTGGTGCTCGCCGGCGCCGTGGTGCCGCCCGCTTTGTACCAGTTGATGTAGTAGTTGGCCATGACGCGCCAGGCGGAGTGACCGTGCCCGTAGATGTAGTTGCCGAAGTTTCCGAGCTGCGCGTATTCGGGCGCGGTTGAGTCGGTGGGAGGCAGGTTGCTGATGTAATGGGATTCCGGGAAGTCGTTCCAAGTCAGGATCTCAATGACCTCCGGTTTGACGGTCTTGATGGCGGCTTCCCAGTGTTGCGGGAAGAGGTAGTCAGAGTACTGAACCCATGAGTCTTGTAGGTTGCCCGAGTTGAGGTCTTTGAATTGCCATGGGGAGACGGCTGAGAGGGGGTGTCAGTAGAGTGGATAGTGGAAAGAAGGGAGGGGTTAGATATACCCATAATGACGGGGCCTTTGCGGTTGGCGCTGCTGAAAGCGGTTTTGTAGGATTTGTCAGCGTCGCCTGTGAGGTTCGTGTTGCCGTCAAAGGGCCACGCCTGCCCTGTGAAGAGTCAGTCCACAAGCATTTGAGTATGGATTGGGGTATCGTACAGTTCAGAAAGCCATCGATCGCTGGATAAGCAGACAACACATTGTTGGCCGAGGTGGTGGCCCCGGAAGCATCCGACGACGAGGACGAAGCGTAGGAGTACGTTGTCATAGCTGGTACAAGTCGAATGGTCGTGCTTCCCAGAGCCGACTTCAAATTCTGGAAGAAAGTGTTCCCGTATGCTTCGCCGGCGTAGGTCGACACCACAGGCTCGTAATTGATACTGTAGAGAGAATTCCTGCCCACGTATTTCTTGATCTGCGCTGTCATGTTGGTGACATCCCAGGCCTGGTTCGTAGGACAGCCGCCACTGCCAGAAGCATAGCTCATATCAAAGGAGTAGAACAGATGAAACCCGACAGAATCAGCAGCAGTGAATGCGTCGTCGATACGGTCCATTTGCCATCTGAGATCTGGAACCTGGCAGTAAGGAGGAATCCAGTTCAAGGCTGCGAAACTGTCAACCGCGTGGCTTTGCCCTTAGAGCAAAGTCCTGAACATACCAAAGCCGTCAATTCCAGTCTGCTTGGCGATGTTCATCTCATTCTTCCAATCGGTTACACCATAAGAATAGGTATTCTGAACCATGAAATGAGCGAAGACTGCTGCTGCTGCTGCGCAGCGAGCCGTAACAGCCACAGCGACAAGAAGAGATGCCAACATGCTGAGCTGCAGGAGTGATGGATTCACACAACTTCACAGTTCTGGAAATGGACGATTTGATAACGCTTGAGCAAGAAACAATGTAGTAGGGATATATTTAGAGATGGACCTTTATACCTTCCGTCACGTGCGTCCAGTATCCACAGAAGGATGCAGGAAGGCCGTCAGAACCCGCAAAGACAGCGTTCTACTGGGAGTTTTGACCTTGGAAAAGTTCAGTAGCAGGATCAGTCTCCTGCGGGCATGTTGGTGGATTGCACAGTAGACCCAATCATGGCGGCGCCACTAATGCTTGTGCCTCAGACAAGCCCTGGCAGACCGGATCGTGAATGGAGGGACATTTGCTTAGACCCCACAAAGTACACTCAAGCATGTATCCGTCTCCACATTTACGCGGTGAGATGGTTCGGGATGGCAATGTTGAAGGACCCTTGCCCCAGGGAAGGATTCACGGATTCACGGCGTTGGTGAAAGAGCGGGACGTTCCTTCGCCCGCGGTCATTTCCGATTCTGGAACCTAGATCTCATTAGATTGCCGACGTAAAAGGTGGCAGTCAGAGCTGGTACGGTACAACGTGTACATCACGAAGCATGATCATGCTCCAAGATAGATACAGACTCGTATAGACGCCTCTAGATAGTATACTGGGGCCGCATTAAGCGTGTGTCATGTCTTCAATTAACAGATACCGGCTGTTGTATTGCGCAGCAGAGACGTTGACGTTTTTGTTGACTGACACTTTGCACAACGATAAGCCTCCCAATCTCAGAGAATGAGTGACTGAAAATCGTCTCAGCGTGATCACAAGGTAGCTGTCAAGCTGTACAAGGAGCTATGTTATACCTTTCTACCTAGCTACCTAGCTCCTTTCGTGTCAAGAGGTTCAGGGCACTGACGTAGTACAGCGATTGGTTCGGCGGAGAATTCCTGTGACGAAGCCACTGAGGGTCTGAACGAGTGTACCGTTGTTGGAATAGTTCTAACATGCCAGCCGAGCGCTTGTACAGGACATCATACCAGTTCTAAGCAATTATCTGACGTCTCGCTTTATTGGTCGTCGTCGGATGCGGAGTTCCTACGCGCAGAGCACCGCTTGGAAAGTGTTTTTCCGGGCTCAGCAGTCCTCTAGCATCCTCCGCCTAGTGGTCTCGCTCAAGTTACACTTACCCGCTACTCTTGTCGACCACTACAGGCTCGCTATATCTGCCCTCCATCCCCAACCCCCAACAACCCCTTCCTCTAATCTCTTCATTCCACTCGCCTCGCAAATCATTATTACAATCTCCCTTACAGCCAGCACCTCCTCCCTCGTAGCACCATTGTTACAAGCACCCCTTAGATGGCCTTTCAACTGTGCATTGCAGTCCAACCCCACCAACCCCGCCAGCATGACCCAACTCGTCTCGACCTCATTCAGCACCGCCAGATCACTCAGCAGATATCCATACATCAACCTCGCGGTCACACCCAGATCTTCAGTGCCGCAATTGTCCATCTGCGACATCACGCGTTTATTGACTTTGCCGTAGACGCGGTCGAAGAAGCGCTGCCCGCGGCGGAGTATCGTGGTAGGCGTTGAGGAGAGGTCGGAGGTACGGGATGTAGGGGAGGTGGAGGCGGTGTCGAGGAGGGACGCAGGTGTAGCAGTTTTGAGGGCGAAAAGGGCATTAATTGTCTGTGGTAGGATAATGCCGAGGTCAGACAAGTGGTACGGATGGTGCAGGGGTAGCTTTTGGAAGAAGTACTTTCGGTAAGCCAACGATGGCAGCGCTCTTGACCAACGCCTCTCTCATCCGGCGCACAGTTTGCAGCTGCTCGACATGCGACAGCGGTGTGTTGCCCACCCCATCAACGCCCCTCTCGATCGCATGCTGGAGGACCTTAGGTATCTCGTCTGGACGATTGAGGCTCGATAGTGTAACTCCAGCAATAAAGTACCAGACATTGCTAGGCAGGTTAGGCTGGCTGCAGATTTGCTCCAGTAGTGTAGGCGTGAACAGAGCGGGCAGATCCATCGGAGGCATAGCGCCTAATGGAAGTTGTACATGCGCAGGAACGGCGATAGCGGAGGATAGATCATGCCGCGTTGGAGCGGCTGTAGCCGCGTCCACAAATGACGTCGGAAGGCCGGAGCCGAGGGTCGACACGACTGCGTGAGGCATCCTTTACGCTTTGGCGGTCGCAGTCAACACCGGTGAAGGGCAATAACAAATTGCTGAATGAATATAATGGCAGCGGCATAGTGCTGTATTCGTCCGGTGGGTGCGCGTACGCCCCACTACAGCTTCTCGGCGCTGGCCGCTTCCGTCGGAATGCCGAGGGCCTTTAGAATATTGTCCAGATGGGTCGAATCGTTCTTCAGCAGTTGCAACTCTTCCTCGCTCTTGACCATGAGCGTCCCAGCCAGGAGTGTGCCGTTGAACGCGACCTCGCCGGTTTCTGTGCCGTCCGCTCTCCGTAGCCTGTCCCCTTCTCTCCTGCGAGGAACGATAGCCATAGCAGACGTTGTGAGACCAAGGTTGTAGCTGATGGGCGATGTGCCGCCTCCTGTGTCGTGCAGCTCGAGAGTCCCGGGACCTGCAATGCGGATGTAGTCTTGTACCGCGGCTGAAGCGGCCGCATACAGACCATTGTATGTCCTGTACAGTTGTTCCGCGGTAGGATGTTGAGGAAGTCGTGCAGCGAAATGGGCAAAGGGCAGCCCTTCGTGAGATCTGAAGCCTGGATAATCTACGGGAAGAATGCATCAGCGTCCTCCAGCACCGTGCTGGACTTAGCGAAGCATACCTGCGGAGACGGAGCAACCGCACGAGATGATCTGATCCATTAGCAACTCCCAACCTTCGCTCTCATCATCCTCGATGCTCTCCACAGGAAGAAACTGCAGATGTCGATGTGGCTGGCTCGCCCCGCTGTGCTCTCCAGAGTTGAAGAAGGCAAATAAGCGTTTCGGCTGTCCGTCGTGACCTGCCTTGTTCTCCGTCCATGCTTTCAAACACGCGTACGTAGCTTCCAGGTCATCTTGCTCGAGCAAGTGTGTCTGCTTCTTGTTGGTTTTGGTCGCAATGATGAAATGCTCCGCGATAACGGGATACTTGTTCAGGACCAGAATGTGCGATGGATTATGAACAGGCAGCTCGGCGACGAGGAGATCCTCCGACGGGTTCTCGAAAGGGTCAGGCTTCTCGTTCGGCGAGGGTTTCGAGGCATTAGATTTGGGCTTCTTTGCGAGAGCGGGACAGTAGCGGAGCTGGAACTGTGCGATTCTTAGCTACGGCTTTGGTGAACGCAACTATGGTGCACTCACGTACAAGAATGCCAGAAGACGTACTTATTACGGAGAGCTCGGTAGGACTGAAAGTGAGGGCATCTTTGCTCTTTGCTACAGCGTACTTATCGCGGACCAGCTCATTGAGCGGTCGCGGAAGGTTGAGTTGCATGATAGCCGGAAGTTTGTGGTTTCGACTGTTGCGAGCCCAATCGAGAGTGCGGTGGCTATCTAGTCGCCTCGATCCTCTGGAGCAATTATTGAGAGAGTGCGCAGAGCATGAAGATCCGAGGCACGCATCAACATGGCAATGCTGACGGTCCTTGGCAGGCGTTGACATTCCCGAACCCCCTTTTCTCCTGGAACAAACTTGCGCAAAAAGAGTCAGCGTTTATCGAGTTCACTCCGTACCGTGAAGAGTTCTGGACCTCAGCGCGAGTGCTTAGACAGTATTCTGTTCTTCGGTCAAGTAATTATGCAAGAGCTGCAGCAGGTGTCGAACCAACCTGTTCATTCAGAATGAAGGACGCCTTCGTGGAAATCCTCAACACTTTGTAGGAACACCATGTTTTGCTGCTACACATAATTCTGATCATACCTATATATGTCGCTTCGGAGCGCTATCTGACAACAACCTCAACCGTTCAAAAGTATATCCGCCCAAGAGCTAAATGCCAGAAGATAGCCAAACCACCATCCGTGAAAAAAGGCTGCTGGATGGCCGGGCAATGCGATTGAGTTGTGTACAAATGAAAGAACCCAAACCGAGCGTCCGCCACGATCAATCCACCTGTGCACCATAACTCATATAAACCATTTATCTTTCATATCCATGTGCATTCCCATTACTGTTTTCGGCATCACATATCTCCTCCGCGTACAAGAGCCTCTGCTAGCCCTAGTCTCCTCCATATCCGCTCTTCAACCCCTGCTTCTGTAACTCAATGAACTTCTTCTTGCACGTAGCATTGCCAAATCGATATGTGCCGCCGTTTTCCGCGATATACCTGCGATCACGCACAGTCAGCCCACATCCGCACCCAAACACGCCAACAGAACGCAAAGGCCACTTACTCGGCGACCTTCTTCCATGGGACTTTCCCCACATCCACAATGCCCCTTGTCAGACCACTATCAGCTAACCTACCGACCCCCTCGATCAACAACCTCGCATCAACACCTCGCCACATAGGCTTCCTGACCCTATCATGCTTATCCTTCGTCAGACTCCTAAACCGGCCGCGGAGCGTCGACTCCGCTTCGTGGAAGTTGCCAGTCTCACGGATCTGTTTGTAGGACATGCCGCCTATCTTGGCGCTAACGAGGAAGGCATTCTGGGTTGAGAGACGAGTGTGTATGGTCTCATCTGTGGCAGATTCGCAAGGTGGTTGTTGAGAGGTCAAGAGGGTGTCGTGAGGAAAGTATTGAGTAGAGTGGGATGGCATGTCTGTGATTGGAGGAGAGTGATCTTGTTGTGCGCTTGTGAGGTTTACATAGTGAGTGCTGGCTTGGTCATGCTGTTCTTGGAGGCAGTGCCATGCTTGGTCCTGATAGTGGTTGGGGGAAACTATATGGTAGGAGTTAGGTCGCTGTGGACTGAAGGGGTCGTTCTGGTTTGTTGAGAATGAAGGTCTGCTTTGTGAGAACTTATGGTCGTTTTGCAAAGCTGTGGTTTCCTGGTTCCTGAATTGAGACCACTGAGACCAGATGTTCTGGCCTGTGAACATGATTGGTGAATTGTCCACCTTAAGTACCGATGCGCCTGGCGACACTTCTATTGGTGAGAGTGTGCCGAAAGAAGATGCTACACTTGATGGATCGCCAGTCGAGCTCGAGCATGCCCATGGATCTTCTGGATTGGAAAGATCGTACGAATCCCAGAAGGCTTGGTTTCCATAATTGGGAAGAAAGGCTCGTGGGCCAGGTTCCGCCAGTGTGAGTGAACCATCGAGACTGTCATACGGATAACTAGGCTCGCTGGACTCCTCCCATGCATTGCCAGGCCATTGTTTATGTGATGATGCGCCCGGATTTGGTCCACTGCTGGCAGTCATGTTCATATTGTGGTGTTTAGATTGTTGTCTCCTATGTTCGACGTGTTGTTCGCTTTCGTGACTGGTCTCGATTTCGAAAGATGCCAGATGCACTGCAGTGTTTGTTGGAGGTCTTTGCGTAGTTAACGTTCGGGCGTTGCTTGCGCGGCCTTGAAGTGACTGTGGCACTTGGTGACTTGGTAAAGCTGTCACATGTTGAGGCTATGTGCTCATTAACACTGGGCCAGAGAACTAGTGAAGGACAAAGATGCACTTACGACATCCATCTTCCTGTTATCAAGCATTGAATGCAAGGGAATCTCTTTATGCTGAAGGGGCAAATAGGGAATATCGTGATGCGGCACGTATCTGAGATCCAAGTTTGTCATGGATGAGTGAGGGCCAGCAAGGACGACACCACCGTGGTGGCCGCCTGCCACTTCATACCGCCTAAAAAGCATCGCGATCCCTGGGGCGTACAGATCTGAACGAGATTGGGTGAATTGATCGGAAGCTTGCCGAAGCCTCTCAGGGTCGCACACCGCTGCTGTCGCAAGCCGCTGTCAGTGAAGAAATCCGGAGACTGTCACGCAGAAAGTATCTTGAGCCGCATGCACGATGCTCTCATTTACAAAGCTGAGCTAATTCGTCGCGGGTTGTGATGTAGAGTTGTGCAATCCTGCGATGAGCTTGCAGTGGCATTGACAGCTTGCTGTAACAGACACTGCCCTGTAAGCCCGACTAGAGCGGCTTGTTGTTCGGCCTTAACGACTCTGTATATGGGCAGTGACTTGACCGATCCACCGATTCCGCAGTTTCGCTCTGCTGAATCGACGGAAGCGCTGTGTGGTCTGGGATGGGAGCTGCAGTCACTGTTACGCCTGCAACGAGACGACCGTCTAGTACGACCAACACAGGAAGATCTGATTGTCAACATGTTAGTGATGGGGGCCATGGACTGCCGGTGTTGTTGGTAGGACTTACCTGAGTCCAGCGAACTCTCCGTCGAGACTAACAACAATCAAACAATCGACTGTAGGCCCAATGAATGACGAACGACCGCCTGACAGAATACAAACAGAAAGCTGGCAGATGTTCCACACCGAAGAACGTGTTGCGTTCAAAAAAGGACCTCCCAAACTAAAACCAAAGAAAACTGATTCAATTCAAAAAGCTCAGATCAAATCATAAGGAGACAAACTGATTCACATCTGACGCCGCTCACGGGCCGGATATTTGAGACCTGGCGTCAGCGTTCATTTTCACGACTTATCACTTCGTTGACTACACTGGCCAGCAACCAGGCTGATCAACATGAGCACCGTTTGGTTACGTGCGGGCCTTGCCGTGCGGATATAACAATCTGCGGCTGCTGTCTGTGCGTGGCTATGTGCACTGGGCTCTGGGAGGTCATGCAGAGGCTATCCCGATGACGGGAGGCGAGGTCCTGGCAATGCAAGACATATTGATCCATGCTGAGACGAGTTGAGGAAAACGCAGGCGGGGATATAGCCGCACACAGGGCAATGGCCAGGGCGAATCATCCGGTGACGCTCAGCACGACATTCACAGGGAGTGGCAACGCTCTAGCTTATGATAGGCTTGACGCTACACTGGCCTTCTCTGAGCCTTGCTGGAGCAATTGTCACGGCCATGAATGACTACCTGTATCAGGCCAAAGTCTGGACGATCCCATGCTCCACAAGGCGACGGGCGTGGATTGAGCATGGCTCTCTGCTCAGGGCGCCCAGTTTCTGTCAGCTCTTGAACCGGAGTCTACTTGTTGGCTTCCACAATTGAGGCCCATTTGTCTCTTTGGCGTGAACCAGAAACCCCGTGGCCATTGATGCAAGATACAACGTGGGCACGGTGGTCTCGGATAGCTGCGCTGGCTCGTGGGAACCAGAGCTTGGCAGCACCGACTGGCGCACGTTCTCTCCCTGTCATCGATCGAACTGCTGGCGGATACCACACAATGTTTGTCTGAGTTTGCTGTAGAATCGCGATTGACGAAGGCCAAAGCTGACGGAGATCCCAATCCAGAAACTACAGGCAAGGCAGGACCTGTACTCTCCAATGTCATGTATCCTTCGCGGTAGGTTATCCCGAACTTGGGTTAATGGACAATCCTATGGGCTCAGCTCCGTTACATTGAGTGGTTAACCAATGTGAAGGTGTCATAAAAGTTGGCGTTGTGCCTGGACTGAAAGTCAGGCCCTTCCGAATCCCCGCATAAACGGGATCAAAGTCATGAAGCTCTGCAGAGACTTGAGCTTTCTGAGCCATCACATTTGGATCATATACTGTCTAGCTCACTGCGATTGAAGCAGCGGCTGACCATCTCGGACCGCATTCTCCTCGGCGTGGTGCGCCAGGTTGTACAAACTCAGAGCTTAGGTAAAAACCCATGCTCGATGGATACCGACACAATCATTGTCTGCGCCAGAGTCGTTAAGGGAAGATGAGGCTCTTATCCGTCGGCTGCGGAATTATGACCTGCAGGAACGTCTCCTAATGCCTTCTGTGTCCTGCATGAATTAGGGCGCGGGCCAACGGGAATGGCAATGCACGGAAGCCTGCATATTGCTAGCAAGTGTAGCGAGAACAGGTACGGTGCGAACCTGATCATACCTTTGTGATGTATTTTCATGTGACATTACTCTGTAAGGACCTTCGACTAATCGCAGCCATGAGAGGTGTTCCGAATTAAGTCACCGCAAGCTTCAGCATCAGATTTTCGATTTTTCTCCAATTGAGATATCGTTCCATGGCAGCTCAAGAAACTGCCACATATAGTGGTACCTGAACAAGGTAAGCTAACATCTCGTGAGGTTCACTGGGTTTGTATTCATACCTGTCACTTCCAAAAAAATGGTTCTTTCTCTCCCTTCGCGTTCGTTACTTCATACCAGCTGGCATAGTTGGTTAATTGCATGACGGAGAGCTCGGGTTGGAGGGGCTCACGGGCAACCGAACGCTCCCTTATCCAATGCTCGTTTTGTATTCTCATTCAGCTTCAACTTATACGCGGGCGAGTTCGCAGCGTCGATGATTCTCTTGACCTCTTCTGGCCCGAAGTGACGTGATAGCGTCTCAGCCATCACATCAGGCCTGCTCAAGTCATTCCCTTGCTGCCACATACTCTTCCACAGCTCTTGAAAGCTCGCTTCATACTTGTCTCGCGGATATGCTTCTTTGACAAAGACCATACATCTCTGTGGTAGCAGGGACAGAATTGGAAAGAAGTCGGGCGTCTTGAGGCTCACTCCGAAATATTTCTGTGCACGCTTGCCGTCGTAGGTGCCATAGGAGGCTTTCGCGGGAAGTTGCCACGGTGGCTTGTTTCCGCTACCAACGTTGATGCCACCACTAGAGCGATGAGACGAACTCTGGTGAGCATCGTTGCCATTGACTACTCACAGGAAAACTGGTGTGAATCTATTGAAAAGCATTAGTATAGGCGTCGGAGGAGGCAATACAAGCCCGCAGAATCTTACTCTATTTCCACCCCATAGGAGTCGAGCACTGCTCGGTTCTTCGTCAGGTACAGGATCGCATAATAAGAATACGGTGAGACCTAGTTCTGTTAACGCAGCACGTGCGGTCAATGCGTGGGGATTTCATCATACACAGTCGAGAAAGCAATCGATTTTTCCACCCATAGTTGTAATCAGCTTCGATCACAAAACCCAATTGCGAGGCATGCCGTAGTCTCAAGCTTACAGCTTTACATACGGGGAGGTAGGAGTACAGAGCATGGATAGCTGGAAATGGAGCGAAGCCGAGAGCCCGCATCTCCTCACCACCGAGGCGCGTTCAGTAATCCGTCACTAACATCACCTGAACAACTTCCTACAATCCCGAGGCATCATACACAACCTGCTGATGATGTGATACTCGAGGCCATACATATGGCACGGAAAGCTCCAAGACGTGGTGGAAGACACACGAGTCGGTTCCCTTCAGTAAAGCTAGTGTCAACGGCAATTTGTAGATCACGATGTCATCTCAGAAACCTGTCGCAATTGTTGTAGGCGCATCTCGGGGCATTGGGCGACAAGTTGCCATTGATCTTGCGAAGTGCTCCATTCTTCATCTCCCTGTTAGAGGACCTGTGCTAACATGACTTTAGAAATGGTTATGCCGGTTTGCAACCACTGCCTGAACAACGAATGCGGCACTGACACAGCGTTCACAAGTAATTGTTTCTGCAAAGAGTACGTCCGATGCATCGAGAGTCGTCCCGTTTCCTCCAGATCCGAACTCCCCTCAGTCCACGATTAGCACTGTACAACGAGAGATTCGCGATGCGGGCGGAACTGCTACAGCGATCCCATGCGATACCAGAGACTATGAGAGTGTTAAGAGAATGGTCGATGAGGCCGTGAAGCTCCATGGTGGGAGACTTGATGTTTTGGTCTACAATAGTGGAGCGATCTGGTGGAGCGCTGTTGAGAGCACGCCTATGAAACGGTTCCAGTTGATGCAGCGTGTGAATCCCGAAGGTACCCACGCCAATGTTGCATACAAATGGGTAGGCTCCTAATTGTGTAAAGGTCTCTATGGTACGGTACAGGCTGCATTACCGCATTTCAAGCATAATGACTGGAAGGGCCGGATAATTGTGGTCAGTCCACCAATATACAGTCGCTTCTTTCGAGGCAAAACTGCCTATGCTATGGGTAAGGTCGGTATGTCTGTTCTTACCAAAGGCTTGGCCATGGATTTCCAAAGGCAGGGACATAGTGAAATGGCCATTACGAGCATATGGCCGGCGACGGTGCGTTGTGCCCAAAAGTCAGTTTTTATCTCTCACTGACGGACGCAGGCCATCTCATCCGCAGCCACAACATCTAGCTCCGCCAACAGGCATAATTTGAGAACAGCGGTGAGTCACGCAAAGAAAACCAGAAGCGCCGCTGACTGGGGTGAAGGATATCTTTAGCGATGCCATCCTGACGATGCTCCGGGCACCGGCGAGCGTCGTAAATGGCTGCCTTGAGCTTGATGAAGATTTCCTACGCAAGAGTGGTGTCACTGATTTTCAAACGTACTCTCTGATAACCGGGGCCAAGCCGCGGAGGTCAGTTAATCTGCATAAGGGTAAAAGCTGTTCCAATGGTTGACAATGTTCAGGATCATGCCGGCCGAATTTCCATCTCTGAGTGTCGTCGAGCAGGATGACGAAGGAGTTCGTATGGACAGTGCAAAGGCCCGGGCGAAGATATGACGATACAACGCTTTTGTTTCGCTTTTTATGTCCAGCCGCAAGGCTTTCGATGAATCTCAGCATCCAGACTTTGTACAATGCAGTCGACATTTCCTGGCCGGGTATACTGGACCACCCTAATCCGAAGCCTGCACGCCACTTGAAGCAGGAATGACATGCTGTCAAAACGCTCGTACTCAGGTTCAGATCACGCGTGTCAGCAGCGACACGCTCGTTGCGAAACACTTACCACGTCACGTGAACTAGATTTATCACTCGGAACGATGTCCCACTTTCGTCAGGTACCAATCTTTGTTGGCTTGGTCACACGATGATTGCCACCAGATAGTCGCGCAGGTTGTTCTCACTCCAAGTTCCCAAGACATACGACACTGTCAAGATCGCTTAGCACATAAGATCAGCGCGCAAATAGTGAGAAGTGCCGCAAAATCTAATTCATGGCGGACCATGTTTCGTCTAGGGTCGTCCAGTGAGACTCGGACTTGATGCTGCATGATGAAGATGATCTTTGCGCTTTCAACGAGCCCGAGGTCTGAAGCGCGGAAAAGGCCTCTGGACAAGAGGAGTAATGTGTACTGCCGACGAGACCCTTCCAGGCCAGCTCCCCCCTTCGTACATTCCACACGCCGATCCCCATTCCTCACACGCGCGTAAACAATTCCTGTTTCCAAAGACTTCCATCACAAATTCCCACATTGGTTCACTCTGTCCCAACCTCTTTGTCTCTCAGTTTTGCAGTCGTGGCTCCTCCATTATTCACTTGGAGGTGTCAACTTCACTCCTTTTTGCCCTCAGCAAAGCTTGTCACCCTCTATCATTCTTTCGAATCGCTTTTGACCGAACCAACATCATACTACTTGCCGCCGGCCAACAGACCGCGACCCAGCGACGGCACCCAATATGTGGCCCGGCAGCTCTTTGCAGTCGTTGACTTCTCTTCTTCTACTCGTGGTCTTCGCCGCATCTGTGGCTGCGGAAAACGGGCACATCTGGCCTGTCGGGACCATTATCGACTGCACCAATAATCCAGCAACTTACAACAACACCATCTACACGACAGCAAACGGCACTTATACTTATGTTCAATGCAAGACTACTTTCAACGGGCTAGATGCCGTAGCATCCTCGACTACGGGTCTCACTCTGACAGCTTGTTACGATCTATGTGATAGAACGGCGACTTGCGCTTATGTCGTTTATACCAGGGCCAGCAGCTCTTGCAGCATGAAAAAAGGCAACAAAATACCGGGCGTGACGTCGACATCCCAGACTATTGCGTACAGCTCTGGGGCGGATACAGGGTGGTTCTGCGGAAATACAACGGCGGGTTGTTATGTGCCAAACTACTATCCCTGCCCATACGGAGGATCAGCATGCAATCTATCGGTAAGCTCATCGTCGGGTCCCTCAGCACTTGTCGCAAGCTCAGTTTTCTCCACCATCTTGTCCACGAGTGCCTCTGGCAGCGGAACTCTGTTCACTTCGTCAAGCATTCTAAGCACAATTCTTTCAAGCACCCTTTCCCTCTCCTCGAGCACAGGCATCTCTCCCGTTGCGACTTCCAATTCGGCCGCGGCAGGGTTATCGAATACTTATAGTGGGGTCCCATCTGCCAGCTCTATCAGCACGTACGCACTATCTTTGCAGTCAAGCACATATTTTTCGTTCAGCACATCATCTGGTACCTTTTCCAGCATTACACAAGCTTCCGATACCATCTCCAACACCGGCCTTGCGACGGCCTCCCCATCAAGTTATGTACCAAGCTTGCTCTCTAGTTCTGGTATCGGCAGCATTGCTATCACGTCTAGCGCAACTCCCGTGCCGTCGTCATCCATCATCAGCGCGGCTACGATATCGGGCGCAGCATCTACAATACTGTCATCGATTATTGGCTCGTTATCGCAGAGCCCATCGGAATCTCTGTCATCGAGCCTTGCCTTTGTATCACAGATTGCATCGACAACTCCGTCTAGCGATTCAGGAACGGCGTCGCCTTCTACGAAGTCCAGCCTTAGCTCCAGCGGCTCGCCAAGTGGCCCATTCTCTCTTCCAGTGAGCTCGTCCTTATTCGTCGGCAGCGTGCTCTCGACTGGACCTTCAAGCATGCTGGGCTTATCTTCCACAACCGTAGGCTCCTCGACTGTTTTAGATGCTACAACGAGCAGTCTAGGAGCAACTTCCTCCGTGTACGGCCTGTCCAGTTTTCCGTCTAGCTGGTCCATTGTCGTCAGCAACTCGGTCTCGACTGGAGTTTCGAGCACAGTGGGCTTATCTTTAGCGATCATGAGCTCCTCGAGCGTAGCCATAATAACTCCGAACACTCCGGCGGATACTTCATCCTCCTTGCAGAGTATGTTTAGCTTCCAGACAACCTCGTCTTATCTTGTTAGCAGTTCCAGTGTCCGGGCGAACAGCTCCAGTATCCAAGAAGCCAGTCTTGGCCTGCCAACCAGCACCTCAAGTGTCCAAGCGAGCAGCTTCAGCGTCGATCTTAGTTCGCCGTCATTGTTGTCGAGCGCTCTTCCGAGCTCAACCACATACTCCACATGGTCATCTACTACCACGGTTTTCATCAGCTTAACGACATTGAGTTCTGTCTTTAGTTTTGATGGCAGATCTGTTACTGGTCCGCAATCTTCAACCTCCTCGTCGCTTTCCATCTCCGCTTCTGCGTCGATCTTGACGCAATTTAGTGATAGCTCAGTCGCTCGTGCGACTTTCAACGGCAGGACTTATGCTATTCCGGCAAGCTTCGTATCTACGGTGACTCCTGAGATGCCAAGCAGTGCACAGTCAAGTATGGAGCTCTCGAGTGACGCGTCATCCATTACTCAATCTTCCGTGTCTTCGACCACGGATTCCTTCTTCTCGTTCTCGCCTACTGTCAGTCCTCCAATGTTGGCCGCATCATCAACAACTTCGTCAGCGGTAACTTCTATCCTCATTTTATCAGCTTCTGGTGGGACATCTGAGCCAAGCTTGTCTCTGACTGGAACAACAAGCATATCAAGCTTTATCTCTTCGAGTCGGATCGGTCCGAAAGTTTCCATAGCTCCAAGCTCTGCAGACGCGAGCTCCTCTGCAGCAGTCTCAGCGCCCTTGGATCACACGTCAACAGCGAGTAGCGCAGGAGAATCAACGGCGACACCTATCACCTGTTACGATTCCGATAGCCAGCTCTACAGCTCGGGAGATAATATGTTCTATATCACTTGCGACGTTGCCCAAGCAGGTAGCAATCTCCCGAACATGCCTCTGAGTCCTACTCCAACAAACGTCGAAGGCTGTATAGGTGCTTGTTCCGCCAGATTAGATTGCATGGCCATAGCCTACTATCCAAATGGTACATGCTTTTTGAAATCGGATCAGGATAACTCACAGCAGGATATTGGAGTTATAGGAGCGCAGATCAACGATTTCGTCGTGTGTCCCAGGTCAAATGGCACGTTCTATAGGTCACACCATTCTGCTTATGAGATCACGTGCGATCAATCCCAAATAGGCAGCGATCTTCCAGACATGCCAATCAATCTTGACCGTCCAAGCGCCGAGAGCTGTATAGACGCTTGCGCAGCCAGATCGGACTGTAAGGCACTTTCATGGCGGCCGGAGGATGGATGCTTCCTCAAGTCAAGTCTGGACAATCGAGCGAATGTCACTGGTAATGTCGGAGCATTTTTCTACAAGTCGTTTGCCAGCCCATCTGCGGATGATCCATCCACGAACTCTTCTTCCTCTGCCATCAGCTCCATCGAAAATGGCTTCAGCGCTACAAGTTCTGCAGACTCGTCAGCAGCTACCGAATCCTCAATCCAATCTCTCTCTTCGTTGAGCCAGTCCTTATCGAGCAAATTGGCCGCACCATCTCAGCCATCGAGTGTCATGGGAAGCTCACCGGCTGAGCCGGTTGTTTCTGGCGATCTCCCAAATGCTTTATCGTATACGTTGTCTTCAGTAACCCCTCCAAGCCAAGGCGAACTTTCGTCTTCCCTCTCAACCACGTCAAGCGAATCGGTCGGCGAAACACCGAGCGGAGGACCTAGCCTTACATCGAGCGGAGCCGCTAACGAAACATCAAGCGGAGTAAATGGCGAAGTATCAAATGAAGTGGCGATAGAAACATCCAGCTCTGCATCAATGGATCGGGCTTCGAGCACCTTCCCCCGCCTTTCCAACTTCTCTCCAGTGCTGGATACTTCTAGTTCCATTGCGACTGCATTCTTACCTGGCACCGCAACGGATACATCGAGCTCGACGGCAATTCCACGAAGCGATCAACCTTCGAGTGAATCTTCTTTCACCACAGCAGTCTCGTCATGGTCTGATAGCATATCATCATTGCTATTGTCATCATTCGTTTTGTTCGACTCGAGCGCATCTTCGGCAGTGTCGAGCGACAGTGATTCAATGACGTTGCAAATGCCTTCGTCCATGACGTCCATCATGTCGTCGAGCAGGCCTACCATCTCGGAACTCCTTTCGACCCAGTTGACGTCGCGCGAGGCACCAAGTAGTCCTGTGCTGTCCTTTCCTTTGGCCACTAGCCTGGTCGAAAGCACATCGATCACCGTAACAGCCGGCCCGATGGTGTCTTTCTTAACGATCCCATCAGATATTGCCAGGAGCAATTATACTTTCTGGTCCAGTGCAGTGGAAACTTTTACCACTTTTGCTCTTGGTAGCTCTTCAGCATCGTCTGAGAAAGCCTCTTCCAGCAAGGCCGAGACTCCGTTCGATACCTCCTTAGAGATCTTTTCATCATACTCGACTGATCGATCGTCGCTCAGTTCCGGTGGCCTCTTCGCTTCTATTCCTGTCTTCGAAACGTCTTCATTTGATTACACAAGCGCATCTGCAAGCACAAAAGATTATCCACTTATATCGCCTACC
>Ga0181469_100334_pt1 | contig 17359 bp, 16 predicted proteins | sample InSIn2SAF170_2_FD_119081 | JGI IMG/M metagenome (GOLD analysis project Ga0181469, IMG submission 119081) | Clean room microbial communities from NASA Spacecraft Assembly Facility at Jet Propulsion Laboratory, Pasadena, California, USA -... ... | reverse complement strand
AGAACAGAATAAAGCACATGGACGTACGTACATATCATTGTGATTTTATTAGACAGCAACCAACCAGCCTACATGTGTACGTATGTATGGGTGATATGTATGTACAGTAAACACATCAGGCAAGAGGAGGCATTGAGCCCAGGTGCGCCAGTCAATGACACACATTTTGAATGCTTCCCAGTGTGAGATGCCCTTTTCGTGGGCTCCTTGAGTCAGCGCGATGCCGTCCATGGCAAGGCGGTTGCAGGCCAGGATGGTTTCTTGTTCGTTGAGGAATTTCTTACTGGTGGATGGGTAGTCGGGCATGAGGAAGAAGATGATGGCAGCAGCAATGATAGAGGCGAGGCCTTCGAGGATCTGCGACGGTTAGAGAAGTGTTCTGGAAAATGTTATGCGGATCACTCACAAACAACCATCTCCACCCAGCGATACCGCCAGTGCCTTCCATGTACTGTGTGATGAGACCGGCTAACAGACCAGAGAGAGCGCCAGCTAACGGTACGGAGGTGTAGATAATTGCGTATCGTGTCGTCAGCTCGTATTTGCGGTACCATGAGGAAAGGTAGAATGCACAACCCGGGGCAAATCCTGCCTCCACCATACCCAAGACGAACCGCAATCCAGCAACCTGACTCCAATTCTGTGTTGCTCCCATACACGCTGCGACAATGCCCCAAAGGATACCCAATCCAGGAAGATAAATGTGTGGTCGAACTCGAGTAAGAACCATGTTGGAGGGGATTTCGAAAATGAGATAAGAGCAGAAGAAAACGAGGAGGATGATGGAGTACTGGTCCGAGGTAAGTTTGAAGTCTTGTTGAAGGCCACCCGTTTTGGCGTTGCTTAATCGTGTTAGCTGAGATATGTTTGAACGCATTTGCTCGTACCTGATATTGGACCGATCGAGATAGCCGAGGAGGTAAAGGACCCAGACACATGGCTACTATATATTAGCTGTGTAGCAACAGTGACTGTGGCACATACAAGCAAGCGGTAGTCAAGCTTCCGGACGAGTGCCTTCTCTTCAGGTGATCCAGGAACATATTGCTGGGCTAGTTGACGAGCATGACCGATGTCATCTCCTTTCGGCTTGTCATCGATGGTGTGAATTGATACGTCAGTCTGCTCAACATGAGTACCTGCGATCTTATCTGAGGAAGCCATTGTGGATGTTGAAGGTTGATAATTCGGAATTGTTCAAGGTGTGCGACTTATCGAGACATTTTGTACAATATAGATGGATCGCGACTGACCGTCAACTTCCCCATGGGGTTCGGCACTTCCGCCGAATGTGTTCTGCAGATGTAGTTCGTATTTGCCACGTGCAGCACTAGGGGCGGAGCTATGGTCGTGTGTCCAAGATTGACTTCCAGTCTAGAGTCCAGAATGGTGTGCCGAGGACTAGGTGTTTTGCTCTGCTCTATCACTGCCATGCATGCATCGAGGAATGTCTGACTTAGTGGGAAAAAGGACTACTGCGAGGTGGAGCTAGCGGTACCGTCATTCCGAGTCCATCTCTTGGCACACTTTTTCATTCTTCGCTTACCACAGAGAGGCTATACTCAGAAAGACCTTCCTTTTGGTTTCAGAAATGGGAATGTTCACCTGATGCGACGGCTAAGGTCAAGACGATTTGGGTCTTTTCAGCTCAGTGTTTGCGGTGAGATCGTTGTATCGAGCTCAATCTTTTTGTTCACCAGTTAGCTGGGATATCGCTGAGAGTTGCGCGCCTGGGTTCCAATCTAGCCGTGGTATGCTCCACAAAGATACAGACGGGAAATGGCATGGCAGAGTGTGCGATCTCCCCATCTGCGCAATACCGGCGAGGTCATGAAAAGTGGATCCCGAACAATCCAGTTTCTCCAATAACGAGGCCCTCGGTTGCCGACCGATCCACTAGTGACCGAGAGGAGTGGATGTTTTGGGAGCCATCGGCGGAAGTACCGACTTCTATTGCAACGCTTCGAAGCGTGAGTGGATAGGTTGCGAGGTTCTTACTGCCCGGTATCCAAAACTCCACAACTGAGGATTGGTTGTTCCTGGAACATGGCTTGTGGAGCATAGTTCGGTGCTGGCGCCGACAGTACACTACAGAGTGACTGACGCTCTCTTATACCTCGAAGAGACCAAATGATGTTTCTTTGCAGAATAAACGATAGCTTGGTAAGCCAGCTTGAAGACTAGCCAGGCACGAACAGACAGTCCAGATTACGCTCGAAAAGTATTTGCTACTCCAAGCACTGTCGAGATGACTGCAATTAAATCAACCCAACCGCGACGTCCCCGTGTCGCAGTGACTCTGGGAGATCCAGCAGGAATTGGTCCAGAGCTCATTGCCAAGCTTCTGAGTGATCCAGAGAACCTGAAGAAAGCAGATATTGTTGTGCTCGCAGATCGTTCCGAGCTTGCATCTGCTGCCGCTGATGCTGGTGGCGTCGATATTCCAATCGTGGATACCGCTGGTGCTCACGGAGTGCAGCTACTTGACGACGGCAGTGCAGTCACCATTCCACGTGCTGAAGTTTCACAAGCTGGAGGCGAGCGATGTCTCTATCAATTTCGCCGAGCTCTTGCAATGGCGCAGCAAGGTGAAATTGATGCTATTGTGTTTGCTCCATTGAACAAGAGCTCGCTTCACCTTGCGGGGATGACTGAAGAGGATGAGCTAAGATGGTTTGCAAAGCAATTGAACTTTAAGGGTACCACCAGCGAAATCAACATCGCTGGGGCATTGTGGACAGCTAGAGTCACAAGTCATATTGGAATCGAGAAGGTTGCTGGCCTGATCAACAAGCAATCGACACTGAATGCTATTGAATTGTTAAACCGGTTGAGGTAAGTTGATCATGGCAGTTCCGGAGTCCTTCTAACACGTCATAGGTGGGAGTCTGGCATTGAGAGACCACGTCTTGCAGTATGCGCCTTAAACCCTCACAATGGAGAGAATGGCAATTTCGGTCGACAAGAGATTGACCATATCAGACCAGCTGTCGAGTCGGCGCGAGAAAGAGGCATTAACGTTGAAGGACCATTCCCTTGCGACACCATCTTTCTGAAACGAGATAAGTATGATGGCATCGTGACCATGTACCATGATCAGGGTCAGATCGCCCTCAAGTTGCTTTCGTTCGAGGGTGGTGTGACAGTCCAGGGTGGACTACCAGTTGTTATTGCAACACCAGCCCACGGTACGGCATTCGACATTGCTGGAAAAAATCTCGCAAGCGTTGCGAGCACACAGAGTGCCTTTGATATTGCTGTGACCATGGCAACAAGGAGGATAGTAAAGGAGGAGCGAGGAGAAAGCCTACAGATACCGATAAAGGCGTTGCCGAAAATATCGACAGTCGAGGTTCATGCATGCTGCTAACGACGTTATTCAATAAACTGGCGTCCAGGACGGTGATGGAACTATATCATTAGATTTTAGCATGTAGGCAGGCGGGTCAAAATTGAAAGTCTTGATATTCTGTCTGCCAGAGAAAGTTGTCATCGAAGCCCCAATCGAAATTGCCAGCTATGCTCATGCTAAGGGGATCGCTGTCGAAACCGTCAAATGTGATGGTGTTCTCGAGAAAGCCTACATCCAACGTCGGAGGCTTGGCTTCCGCCGTGTTCGGTCTGTGCTCGTTTCTCGAAACTGGGCGAGACGGCAACAAACCTGAATTTGCTCCGCTCTCTGCTCGCACGCTGTTAATTCTGGAGAAAAGAAGGTGATCGGCTTCTGTCCTAAATCGTTGCAGTAACTCCTTCAAGCCGGTGACAATGTGTCTTGCCAGATGTCGTTGGCTGACATGCTCTCCGACTGATGCTAAGACATTGGTAAAATCTTGGACCAACTTGATTGCCTCGATAGTGTAGAAAGTGAGCCCCAGATCTGAGAGGTCCTTCGACACAAGGATAGTCATGCCATCCTGCGTTCGCGTACCGAATGCGATGGCCATTTTGAGAATAAACGAAGCACACATGGCAATCATGGTATGGGTGAAAATAGGAAGTCCCAAAAGAGCTTTGTTGAGATCAGGTTCTTCGATGATCAACTTCAAGGTGCTTGTAGCGGCCGAGATTGCGGTATTAGCGGCTTCTCTCCGATCCCAACTTAGTGTGTCATGGAACTTGATACCTCGGAGGGACATTGAGTTGAGATGAAAGCGTGCAAAATGATAGTACAGGACATGACCCTTGAGTGGAAATGATCCATAAGTTGGCATGTCGATATGCTTTGATTGGAATTGCACCCGCCATTGGTCGATTTGAACATTGAGCAGGCGTAATTTCTCAAAATCCGATTCGTTAAGTTCTTGATCAGGTTCACAGCCATACAAGAAGTATGCCTCTGCCAGAATTCGGAACACATTGACTTGTGCTATCAATCTCATATCACCATTTGTAGCTTGATGGCTAGACAGGAATTTATCGACGTTCCGAATGGCGACATCATCATGCATTAGAGGTGGGCGCCCATAAGCTATGGCAAATTGATGATCGCAGACGTAAAGCACGTACCATAATCGCAGCCGTTCGTGCGAGTCAGTCCTTCCCCGCCAATGTAAATTCATCTCGGTAGCAATACGTACCGCTCGACTTACAATACGCCAGCTCATGTTCGTCATATAGAACGCGCCAACACACAAGCCACGGATGTCGTCTAGGTTCTGTCCCCTTGCTAGGCATGAGGACTTGATGACAGCAACAAATATATCATAGGTTGTTTGGACAGATCTCTTCTCCGGTCTATGTAATGCAGCAACCGCAAGTACGGCGGCGGTGAGAAGGGGTGAAGATTGCCTTGACTCTGCCAAGGTCTGATGCGAGCACAGAGCACCACCCCAGAGTAGAGGATTAATGTGATCACGATAGTGGTTGAACAGATCTTGAGATTCGAAAAGTGAGATAATGCCTCTGTCGATGAAGTCAAGTTCTCGTGCAGTGGCTACAGCGTGTGGGTGATGATTCTCAGTCAAGCTGTAGAGGTTGCTCATGGGTGGAGGAACGAGATCCGAATCATCCTGCACTGATGGTGTTTCGTCAATAACTTCTGTCGAGGAGACTGTGCTTGCTATCGTTGTACTGGGAAGGGCGACATCACTAAACTTGGCAAGATCTGGAAGATTGTTTTGTCGCAGCAAATATTGCACGGCAGTCTTGAGCTGGTCGAGGTTCAATGCTGCTTGAGATTTCCAGCTGCTCGCCGTCAGAAGGGTGAAATCTTGAAGCACACAACTTACACAGCATCATCGTCAATGAATTTCTGAGCAAAGTTATACGGAACGCATTCGATGCCTTTCCTCAGACATTTGTTGCAGGCAGTCTGGCCGGCCTGTATCTGACATCTGATCTTATGCTTCTTGCATTCCGCACCTAACTGTATGAGCTTCAACCAACGAAGCTGGAGTATATTGCATACAAGCTCGAGTTAATCTGGATTCTGGTGTAATTGTGTCATTTTGCTGCTCACTCTCCAAGCGCGGTCGTTTGTTCATAGTCATCGCTGTCGTAAACATACAGCGACATGTTCACAGATTCTCAGCAACTTGAAAGCCAAAGTGGAGGCTGTTGCTCGATGTAGGGTTACGAGATGTCGTGTGCTGTTTTGGAACATCGGCACCTTCGCCGACACATTTCTCCAGAGGTGATGATTGTCTCGGTAGGAAAGCGCGTTGGTCCAGGTTGACCTCGGCTAGGATCAACGATGATCCGTACACACTGTTGATGTCTGCGTCAGGCAACGGAGATCCGCGGGCATCAACATTCCTCCATCATCACACAGTCTCGAGGCGTTCTGAGAACGAGGAGTATCGCACGTCAACCATGCAGAGAAGATGGGAAACTCAGGGAGCAAGATCTCCGCTCAGGACAGGTTCGTCAGCTGCTGAAGTTATTCGGCATATCCGCTAATGATTATCATGTAGGGCAATCCTGGACATGAAAAACCAGCGCGACAAGCTCCGACAATACCAAAAGAAGATTTCCGTAGTCACAAACCGAGAGAAACAGATCGCGAAAGAATGCCTAGCCAAGGGAGACAAAGACAAGGCCTTGCTTGCATTGCGACGTAAGAAGTATCAAGAGTCGCTCTTATCGCAAACAGATGCACAGCTTGAGCAGTTGGAGCAATTGACAAGCAGTGTGGAATTTGCGCTTGTCCAGAAAGATGTTGTCTTTGGTCTACAGAGAGGAACTGAAGTCCTCAAGGTGATAAACAAAGAAATGGGTGGATTAGCTGCAGTGGAGAAGATGATGGAAGATAGTGAAGACGCGAGAAGGGAACAGACAGCAATTAGCGATGCGCTGGCAGGCCAGTTGAGCAACAATGACGAGGACGAAGTTGAGGATGAGCTTGAAGCCCTTGAGCGGGAGATTGAGGGCGTGAAGCTACCTGATGCTCCATCACAGACAATTCTTTCGGACAGTGCCCTGCCAGATGCCCCACAAACCGACCTGGACAAGGAGCGAGAGCGGAAGGAAAGGGCACGGCAGAGAAAGATGCAGCTAGAAGCTGCTTGAACAAGTCCAATGGTCATGGTCATGGTCATGGTCATTGTATGGTCGCATCACTGTCCGAGTGATTGCTGGTTGGTATTCTGCAATCCCTGAATGACCTTGTGGTCGCTAGGATTGGCTGCTGCCTCATACAAGAAGCTGACAGGTTCTCGATTCAAGGCCATGAAGTCGCCTTTGAAGCCGAGATAGTACACATGCGTTACATCCTCGTCCCCATCAGAGTGGTTGTCCTCGAAGAACAGGTCGATTGATGTGGTTGTGTTCCAGTGCGCCCGATTCAGAGGAATTTCGGCGATTTCGTTCGACCGAGGCAATTCGATGGTTTGAGTTGGCTGGAGGTCGGAAGCTGTACCAAAGTCGAGATCGTCTCGATTGCGGAAAAGCTTGAGTTTTTGTGGAGCATTGGGTGTGTCTGAAGTACGGATGAGAAGCGCGTAGAGCTTACAGGATCCGGCGAAACTGATAACGGGTGTCAGCAGTGCTTCTTGTGGGAATCGAATTGGCCCTACGGAATGTGTATAAGGAGTTGTTCATCGGCATCGCTTTCGAGGATAGGCGTATCACTTAGTCGTTCGGACCAGGTCTTTCGAACTACACCAACGCCTGAACCCGAATCTGCCTCATTTAGGGTACGAATTTTGTCGAATTCAATTTGCTTGTATAGATTGGACTGAAGGGCTGGCTCAACATCATGAGAATGATCATGACCATCTCCGTGATCATGCCCTCCGTGACCATGGCTGTGATGTTCGTGCTCACAAGACATGTTCGTGCTTGAAAGCGAAATCTGGCTCAGTTTCTCAATCGTATGTGCTAGACTTGTGTCAAAATTCACGACACGAGAGTCTTGGATCCGTAGGTCTTCTCCTCATGCTGCATTGATCTGATGTTTGTCATCGACGTGATTGGGAACGCGGTGGTAGTGGCGTTGCACGATGCAAACAAAGCAAAATTAAATCGTGTTGACTGCTCAGCTTCCTGACTCCCATCCTTCTTTCACTTCTTAGTTAATGTATTGTACCCCCAGCTGATATATCATCAACATATGCCGCCGTGGACTCCGAGTCGTTTCGTCAACGCAACTGGTACTAAACATTGTTGGTTTCATTACGAGCCTCGTGTTTGAACATCAGACGATTCTATTGCAATCACAATCTAACGCACAGGGCATCTTTAAAAAGATTTGTGCTATGAAAAATGAAGGTCAAGTCTAGGAGTATACCATGCTCAAGACACGTTCGAATGAGAAGCAGCGGCAAACCTTCTGGCATAAGCTGCCGTTCTATTGAGCATCTAGTCGACGCAGTTAAGGTCCAGGTGAGATAGCTTCCATTCTATATGATTTCAAACTTCGCGCGTACATGCTTATCCATGGGTCTTTGGCCATTTGAGAGTTGTTCATATGCATATGTAATGCAACAGATATGGAGGATAAACGTATTGTGGCTGTCGATGGTAAGAGGATATTGTTTTTAGTGAAGAGGGAAATTCGAAATTCGCGCTCTGATCTCTTGTCAAACGGGCTCAGATTTTTATGAAGGTACAGAGCCTCGTGTTGAGCAGACTTGCAGCCTTGAAACTTGATCAACGCGTCCCAGGAGGATTTGTTTATATTCGACAATCTACACTCTCGTTGATGCACGTGCTTGCAGCCACTCTCTTCTGTATGCACGATATACCTATTGTTGTCGTTCTTCACACTTTCCGTCTCGGTAGCGTTACTTTCGTCTATACCACGATCACTTGTGTCTTTCAAGCACGATGTGGTTTCTTCTCCCACTTCTGGTAGCGGTCGCACCTGCCATCATCCAGGGCGTCGCAGCCCAGGCATCGACTGTCACCGTTGTTCAAACCTTTACAAGAATCCACACCACTATCATCTACGCCTCTCAGTTTGCAGCTGCCGGTAGTCCCGCCAACCTCGCAACCTGCGCTGCAGCTGAATCTCTTGAGGGTAAGTCGATCACGTAGTATTTGATAAGGATCGCTCTGACACTCGCGGACGTAGGCACCCCAGCCTCCTGTGTTCTTTCAACCATCCATACCACAAGTTATGGCACACAGACTGTCACCGCAGGTTTGTACCGCAAGGAAAAAGCGCAGTCAAAATAGCTTATTCAGCTTTAGTTGTCACTTCTGACAGTTCAACAACCAGCTTTCTCAACGCCTCTTCTACCTACCCCCCACCACCGGTTGGTTGGCAATCTCAGCCCCCGTTCCCTTGCAACAAATCGACTACGGTTGTTGTGATCACAGTCACGGCCTCTACTACAGAAGCCAATAACGCTTCGATGACCAGCAATTCTTCAATCAGTACTATCCAAACTAGTATGCCAGCGAACTCCTCTGCAAGTGGCTCTTATACTCCTGCCAACTATACTGCTAGTCCCTTTCTTTCATCCGCAGGAAGAGCTGTCAGACTACCTTCGTTCATCGGAGTGATTGCACGATTTCTGTCTCTAGGCAACCTCGCTATGGCAACCTCTGCCAAGACCGACACAAGTCAGGACCATATCATGAGTGTCAATAGTCAGCTTGAAGGGCAGTTCTCTTCCTACCTCAGCCCCTTCAACCCCGGTCGACCACCGTACATAATTGCTGAAAAGCGGCTTGACCGATTTTCGTTGCCTAGTGGAAACCCACTTCCAGCAGTCAAACCAACCACCGTCAGCCTACCACTGCATCCTCCACCTAGTGAACCAACTTTGACCATTCTCACAACCACTTCCTCAGTCATTCCACCAACCGAGACAACATGTGAAACGCTCAAAAACTCTTCATCCCTCACTCAAGCACCAGGCACATTTACACCTTGGTGGTCCACCATCTTGAACGTCACTACCACGGACACTATTTCGGTGCCTACGACAGTCAGCGTTACTATCAACCAGCCAAGATCTAATGAATCTATGGCCGAAACCACTACTATCTACTTGACGGAGCCAAACACAATTAGCGTAACAAAGACGCTTGAAGCAGTAACCACTAGCACTTATACCACCGATAGCATCATTACTGAGACAGTTTCGACTCGTCCTTTCAGTGGCCCAGCCATGACAGCTGCTACAACCACGAGCGCAGGCGCTAATGCTGGTGCCGGCGTTGAGCTTCTTGGATACATGCTAGCTGCCGAAGTGCTGGGTTTGCTATTCATGCTGTGGATGTTGTATGGTTAGGTTTACGGCAAGAGAACCATACCACCAAAAATGTGGAAGAAGAGACACAACATCAAGGATCGACACAGAATTGAGAGGTCAACCCCTGATGCAAACAGTGATGATCATGACATAATGAGCTACACGAATCTTGACGATTTCACGACAGGGGAAGTTGTTTCTGTACATACGACTTGTAACCCACATGGGCAAGCACGATGGATCAATCTTGTATAATGCAATGAATGATCACAATCTTACCTCGCATCAGCGTACTCTCCACCTCTGCAGTAGCTTACTAGTAGCGATGAGACCTCGTAACTCCTAGTGCAGACGACACCAGCTGCTTCACAAGCGACAATCAATGTAAATCCTCCTATCCCATATCTTAGGATCATAGTACCCGAAATCACACAATCTCAGCCAGTGACCCACAACACACCAGACTCACATGCTTCTCAAACACCACGCCTCGAAATCCGTCCCGCACAACCCCCGCTCCCTCCGTCTCTCTCCCTCTCAACCCGCATCACCACCTCTCAACCTCAATCCCTCCCAACCAATTAACAACCCCCATAGCCTTAACTAAATTCCCCCTCAAATTCAAATGCACCCCATCCCACTTATCCATCTGCACACTCATATTCCAAGTCCCCATATGCTCAACCCCTATATCCCTAAATCCACCATCGTGTTCATAAATCTCGTCTCGGACACTATGTTCAAAGATTTGGAGCGCTTTGTCACCCTGACTCAATATCCATGCGTCGGGTTTGCGGATGCCGGCTGCTGAGGGGGTGATTAGGAGGATGTGCGGCATCGGTACTGATGTGTCGGTGCTGGTTGTGTTCGTGTGGGGGAGGGCGGAGGGACGAAGGTAGGGCGCGGCGGTGTAGATGGTTGAGAGGATGCCGGTTAGCCAATGCGTTGTCGCGGCGAGGTCGAGGTCGTTCCAGAGGCCGTGGCCTAGGATTAGGGCTATTGGACGGGTTGGACGGGTTGATGGGAGGAGGGAGGCGAGGCGGGACAGTTCGGTTGGGTCGAGGGGGTATTTTAGCATTAGTTCTATTATTAGGTTGACGTTTGAAGTTCGGGTTTGAGTTGTTGGAGAGAAGGTGTGTGGGCAGGTGAAGGATGTGGGGTCGTGGAGGAGGACGTCAGAGGTGCGGTAGATGCCTTGGGTGCTGCAGGCTTTGACGTCCATTTGGTGCGTGCAGAAGCACTTCTCACTGGAAATGGTGTGTTAGCGTTGTCATTGTAGTGGGAATGCAGATTTGGTTTGATTTGGAAGGGGAAGGGGAGGGATGGGGATAAAAGTACCTTTCCTCATCGTCAAAGTTCCATCCTGTGACGGCACCGTAACCGAGGTCTTTGCGGAGAATTACATTCATTGCCCCTACCACATGTCTCATCATACTGTCGCCTAGTACAATGATCTTTTCGAAGCGTCCTAGGATCTCACAGACTTCTTCTGTTGTGTACCACCTCATATCACAATCCCTTGGCATGAAAGGTGCGTCGAAGCCGATACGACCACCGCCTGTGAAGGCACGGAGGAGGGACTGGCGATCGGGACAGAGGGGTGAAAAGGCTTTGTGAAGGGAGAGAGATGATATGGAGCATTTCGGATGGTCGCGGTAAGCGTAGTCGGCAAAGGTGTCGGAGATGTCAGGATAGCGGTAAGCGGAGAGGCTGGAGTTTGTGGTTAGGGGGATTGGTGGGAAGGCATGGTAGAAACCGGGTTCAGAAGCATTGTTGTGAGGATCTTTTGAGGCGAACTCAAGGGTTTGGCAGCGTGGTGGGATTTTCGCTGTGTGGAGGGGGTACTAGACGGTGGAGCGTCAGCATTGTCATGTTTAGGATAGAGAAGAAGTATTCTACATACGTGTGACAACCAGGAGGGTACAGAAGCTGTGTAAAGGAGGGTGAGGATCGTGGCGATCGCGAGGATGATGGTAATGTTTCTTAATGTCAGGCGCTTGGATATCATGGTGGTAAAGCCAGTGAAGGCTCTTCGAGGTCGCGTAGAACGTCTTCGCGAGTGATGAAATCTGCCAAACATCCTGTGCGCGTACGGTTATGACAAGAGTGGAAACTGGTGAATAGAATGGAATGTACGTGCTTGCTGTCGAAAGTTGTTGCGCCTCAAAACGTGAAACAAAATTTTTGTGAGCAACATGTAGTGACTATGAATGTGCTAATACCAACAAAAAATGTAATCGTCCAGAACCAGTTCGGGAGTGCTCCCAAGCATCATTGATAGGAGTGAAAACATATCCGATCCCATATGTCCATGTGTCCCCATGATCAAAATGGCGGTAACACAGCGTTATAGCTCATTTTGACGATCCAAGAACTCAAACAAGACATCGATGATTCAAAGAATATGGAGTGACTTTGATGGAGACAAGACTGCAAGAGCCAGAACCTTGGTAATGTGCCCAATTCCATCTGCCTCTTGCAGGTAAAGCCAGAGTGATCCATGAAATTGATACAAGGCTGGTAACATGTGCGCCATATTTGCCTATCAACCTAAAGGCCCTCAGCATGAACGGCCACACGATCCGACATAGGGCGTCAGGCTGTGGTCAACAAGCTCGTGCCATCGTGCAGTTTCGAGCACCCGATATTGTCGTTGTTATTTTGCGTCATAGAAAGGCACAGTCGTCACCTGTCAGCTCGAGCGTGTGTTGCTCAGTGGAAGTACTTATCGTTGTTTAAGCACCACCTGCTGACTATTTACATCAATGAGTCCGAAGCACAACGGAGCTATTCCAATTTGCCATTTTCCAAAAACAGGCATCGTTTGTAGGCTGATACTGTACCAGGAAGCCAGCGTACCAATCTGGACACTCAAGGGTTTAGCAAGCCGGTTCATGAGTATGGAATGCTGGAGGCTATGGAGCAATGAGGAGTGCGTTGTATAAAAAGAGGTGATTTCCTCCCAAGGCAAGAAGTTTTGCATTATCACACCATCGCAAAAGGATTACCCTTCGGTTTCAGATTTTGGACAAGGCTGGCCGTCTTCTGCCGCCTTAGCTCAACCTGCACCTCCTCCTCTTCCCACCTTTTGACTTCGTCAATTGCTTTGTCAACTCCCGAACCTTGTCCAAAGCCTAAACCCAGCCAGCCCCTCGAATGCTGTGCCTCTTCCTTTTTCTTCTCGGCAAATCGTGCCATCTGTCGGGTCATTTGTTGCCAGTTCGACAACCCAGTCTCGAGACAATCCCGACATTTCTGTCTGCCCTCTTGGTCTGTATCAGTGCGCTGCTCATCCATAAACCATAGCACAGCTTCGGCTGCTTCCACACTATCCCGAGTCCAGCTCAAACCTTTCTCTCGCTCTTGTTCACTTGTGGCGAACAGGATTTCTCCGATATAGGTCATGACTCCGACTTCCTCACAAGCCTCCTTCAGGCTGTGAAATGGTTGTTCATCGCCCGTAGAAGGTATTTGCGTCGAGTCGATCTCTCTAAAGAAGTCCATGAAAGTCCGGATAGACCTTACGACCACATCGCCCTGAGTCTGAGCTTGTCTCTGCTCTGGTGTCATGGCATTCGATTTAGCCTGCTGCAAGTGTGGAGGGGCTGGCGGCAATGCCTTCCTGGCTCTCAACACACTCAGGAAGATGGGCAAGGCTTCCTTGACTTCACCATTTCTGGCGTGCCATACTCCTAATGCAGTGGTAATCTTTAGCAAATTTTCGGTCACAAATTGTTCTTTACCAGTCTTGATCACACCGGTCTTCATATCGAGCACACCATCAGCGACTTGTGGTAAGCCACTAGCGGCGATATCGAGCCCCCATTTGTAGGCAAGACTGCTTGTCTCCTTCAATCCCTTGTATTCACACCAATCTGCATATGCCAAGGCAGCATCGAGTCTCTGTCGATTCGTGAATCCCTTAGTTGTCATAATCTTCATGTAGTAAACCTCAGGATCGTCCATAGCAGGCTCGACCTCCTCGATAGTTGGCACTCTCAAGTGTTCACCATTCTTATCGAATGGTACAGGCTTTGGCCTTGGGTTCTCTGGACCAGAAATGTTCTCCCATTTGAATAATTTATCTTTTAGATCTGCTCCCCTCCTCTTGCACATTCCATCAAGGTGCTCTGATGCTTGCGCCAGGCCCATCAAGCATTCCCAATATCCATGCCTCCACCTCTCACTTTTGGCGCTGACATCAAGCCCCAGTTTTCCCACTCCATCAACCATGATCGGAGCACTATTTACCTCTTGCTCCTTCAAGCCTTTACCATCTTTCTTAAAGTCCTCGAGTCTCTTAATCAGCTTCGACCAGGTTTTCCCAACAAGAGGCCAATCTGTCGCACCATTCCTACTCTCTGCTACCTTTGCGACCCGGGCATCCCATCGAGCCCAAAACGACCATTCTGTTGGCGTCGGATGGTTATGCTCCATCTCCATTTGTAAGTAGCCAATGTATACCGTGAAGAGCAGAGCTACCATAGGCCAAGCGTATGCATGAAAGCGCAGTTGCCATTTCAACGTCTCTTTCCATTTCCCCTTCTTTGCTTCGCTAGTGAGATGGCGAATGAGTGCAGTACGAAATGATCTATCGCGGTAGAAGGGATTGTACAGGTATGGTAGCTGAGGTCTGGCTGAAGCAATATGAGAAGTAAGATGGCGGCGGAGGATAGCAAATTGAAGGGGGCTGGGTCTGAGAAAGAATTGCTGATTTGTGCGACTATTCTTGGTGCATTCTGAGCATGGCAAATGTGTATATCGAACTTGATTCAGTCGTTCGGATTGCACGATCAGTGGCCGCCGCTGTCGCCATAGTGGCTGGGCCGCTCGTCGAGAACGGATAGCAAAGTCCAGGGCTTGGGTCCGTGGCATTGTATGGCTTTGAGCACTCTTTACCACTGAGAGGGTGATTCAAGTCGTGGGCCAGGTCAATTCATTGAATGCAATGCAAGTGCGGAGATGGAGTGATGAAGTATGCTATCATCCGAGCCCTTTTCAAAGCAGGCAAGCCTAGCCGGAAGTTGACATGAACCATTTCAACATCCAACCAATAATCGCACTACAAACGTATAACACTACAGTATTGTACTAGGTAGCTTCTTGCCTCGTCTCGAGAACTGGCTACTACAGGTGACATTCTCTCAATGTTGAAGGATCCCATGCGCTCACTTTGATTCTTAAAGAGTTGTACTTGATACGACAACTTTGCCTGGTGAAATATTCCGTATGCCGGAGTATCAACATGTACTTCACGTAACTGGGGATTTCGACCCAGTATCCAGCATGCTTTGTCACGCTGATACTCCAATGATTGGACTCTTGCGGCGATCTTAGTCCTCTCAGCATTGACGGACTGGTACATGAGACGAATTAAGATCTCGGGCTCGGGTAACGTCAAAGGAACCTGCTCGGCTTTAAGTGATAACTCCGCTACATCCCTATAAAGAGTCAGGCAGTCTCAGCTGAGGGGCCTGGGACGTATAGATATGACTAGATGCATGAAAGGTGAGTTATCTAATGGTACAAGCAAGTTGTTCCCACCGCGGCAATTCCAAGCACACAGGAGCATAAGGATAAACTTTCTCAAGATATACCAAGCTCAACAGCACTCATGACTTCTGCAATCCCGACTTGGCTCATAACGGGCACCTCAAATGGCTTTGGCTTAGCTCTAGCACAACACGTTCTAACGGCAGGGCACAATCTGATCTCCCTTTCTCGCCACGTCGAACCACACCCCTCCTTCGCAGGAATTGTCTCCTCCTCCACCTTTTCTCCCAAACGATCACTCCACCACCTCCGTCACGATCTCTCTACTAACGACGAGACGGTCCTCAAATCTCTAATCACGTCCTTCCTCCGTTCTCATTCAGAAATCAACATTGATGTGTTGGTCAACAATGCCGCCATTACCGTTTTTGCTCCAATTGAAACAATCCTCACCTCCACAGTCCATGAAGTCATGACGGTGAACTTCTACTCCCCGCTTTGGATGATCCAGGCCTGCTTGCCAAATATGCGTGCCTCGCACAACAGCAGTCCGAAAGTGATAGTCAATATCTCAAGTACACAGGGGCTGTGTCAGGATCCTAGTGAATTGGCGTATGACGCGAGTAAGCACGCGCTTGAAGCTCTCTCCGGCGTTCTTGTCAAAGAAGTCTCACCGTTCAACATTCGAGTGATCAATGCGAACCTTGGCTCGTTTCGAACTGCATTTGCGACGAGTGGCGATAGGGCGAAGGCTGCGAGGGCTCCTCCAGCTGTCGAAGGCTCTACAGAGAGTGGAAGAGAAGATAGCATCTGGAAAGCGCCATATGACGATCCAGAGCATCCTGCTACAGCACGAGTTAACATGGTTAAGAAGTATGCCAACGTCCCTAACGCGGCGAAAGGAGACCCATCTAAGGGTGCGGCGATACTGTTTGATGCTGTCATGTGCAGGGAGGGGAGCGAAGCTAACGAAGCTCTCGAAAAGCAAATGGTTAATGCTGGGACTGGGCAGACCAAAGGAGGTACTTTAGAAAGACTCTTGATTGGGAGTGATGGTTGGCCGAAGATCAGAGGGCAGGTCGAGCTTTTGCGCACACAGATTGAGAGTTGTGAATCTGTCGCGAAATTGAGTAATGCCGACGATGTGCGTCAATAAGCTGTGTGCTCCCCGTAACGCACAGAGGAATTGAGAATGACAGGATCTTGGCATAGGCCAAGCAGATAGGAGGCCATTCCATAACCAATCCTTATGGTACTATCCGTGCATTAATTATGTCTCACGACACGGACTACTTACTTCTGCTTGCACGATGCAGTATGTCCCGCCATGTCCCTACAATATGAGTGCTCTTATGTCCCAAGCATGATGAACACGGAAAAAGGCTGCTGCATAGTGGATGCTAAGCAAGGGTTCGCATACTACTTCTAGCTGTAGTTCTCGTACCTACAGCTTTTGTCTGTAGCCAAAGTCGAGACCTCATGGCCAATATGTAGTTCAATCGCACAGACTGTCTCATGTTGGGGCCAATAACATGTATCTAATGCAACAAGAAGGCTGTACAGCTGTATAAAAAGACTACCTACCTCTGCCACATGCTAAAACGTCATAGCCAAGACCCCTGTCAAGCTGGGAAAATAACCTGAATACCTTCGTTTGGTCAACAACAACAACATTACTTGAGCTTCTTCAAAGCACTTCCGAAGCAAACCCCACAGCCTACAAAACATATCACAAACATGGAAAAGCTACACAACCTCATCGCTGGCGCGACCGGCGCAGAGAAGATCGGATTCATCGACACCTCACAGCCCTCCCTCTATCGTAAGAGCTAACCAACAACTCCAACCAATAAGCACACGAACCCACCACAGTCTAACATATCAAACAGTCTCAGCAGCAACCATAGCATTCAACCCGCTATTCTGGAAGTAAGTCCCATCTCTTCACTCTCCACACAGCAATTCAAACTAACACACACTCGCCAGCATAGTCGCACAAACCGGTAACCCTCCACCCACCCCCACCCAATTCAACCAACAAACCAACTAACCCTCCTAACCTCAGAATACAAAACACACTTCCTAACCCGCACCTTTCGCTCCCCAAAGCAAGGCTGCTACGCCCTCGCCCTAACAATCTTCACCCTCGGCCTCGTTAGAGACTACATCTACACCACCGCCCTCTCCACCCAACCCCTCTATCCCCCCCTCCACCACCCCCAAAT
>Ga0181469_100332_pt1 | contig 17406 bp, 17 predicted proteins | sample InSIn2SAF170_2_FD_119081 | JGI IMG/M metagenome (GOLD analysis project Ga0181469, IMG submission 119081) | Clean room microbial communities from NASA Spacecraft Assembly Facility at Jet Propulsion Laboratory, Pasadena, California, USA -... ... | reverse complement strand
GGTGTGGTGTGGTGTGGCCTGGATGGTGTTGGTGCTGGTGTTGCCGGTGTTGCTGGTGCTGCTAGATCTGATAGGATAAATGGGACAGGATGCGTTGTTCAAAAGTCTACTGTATGTTTCGATACGCTTCAATATAACTGTAGTGTAAGTATACTCACAAAACCAGAACTCGAAGAAAAGGGAAAGATGTCAGTCAAGCTTACTGTATACAGTCTGCTTCATCCCTGTCTCATGTACCTAATTGTACACAAGTATCTGAGGTACTGTACGGCAGTGATCGACCTAAGTCACAGTACTTGGCAAGTAAGCGAGCATCAACCCCTCCTATACAGTACTGCCCCATCTATAAATACGTATATACATATATACATACACATTTCTACAGCCCTGATCCATAGATGACAAAACCATACGTATTCACAGATAATACAACCACAGCTCCTGACCGAATGCACACCCAAAGCAGAAACGGACGACAACCTTTTCTAAAGGACACAAATGTAGTGCCGCCCAAATAAAGAAGCCCAAAAACGGCCATCCCAACCCCCCTTTATTCAAAACTCCGTCAACCACTCGCAGCAACAGTAGCACTACTACTTTCCGGACAACCCCCCATCTCAACAATAACACTAACAGTCCCAAGACCCATATCAGTCGTCCAAACCGTCCCCATCTCAGTCGTCGTCACCGTAATCGAATCAGTGATCGTTTCCGTCGCGACTATGGAAGTCACAGTGATGGGGCCGGCGTATGTTGTTGATGGAGGACCGTATCCGTTGTCGCGGCGCGCGTGACTGTGACCTTGACGGTAATTTTTGGTGGTGAGACGAGGATTGGGGGCGTTGGGGTGCCATGAGTCAGGATCGAAGTCACAGGGGCAGATGGTTTTGTAAAGGGTTGTTGTGACGGTTATTGTTGTTGTTGTTTCGTTGGGGTCGTCGTAGGGTTGTGGAGATTCGGTGGGTTGTGGTGGGTTTGAGGAGATGCTAGGGGACGTAGGTGTGCTTGGAGTTGAGTTGGAGGGGACTGTGTATAGAACATCGTCGGAAGCTGTACGAATAACCGGAACGTAGGTTGATGAGTTTGTGGTGGTTTTAGGGGGAGTAGTTGAGGATGTGGTGGAAACACTGGTATCAGGCGTCGCAATGGTGGACGTAGTAGCGTTAGATGTTATGGTTGGAAAGTAAGTGGTGTCAAATGTGGTTTTTGAGGAGATGCTGTAGGAAGCAGCTGACGAATTAGCAACGCTGTTGAGAGTAGGGGTAATTCTGTCAAAATTTCCTCCGCTTAGGGAGGTGTTTGTAGTGTTGTTGGTCGCTATGATAGATGTTGTATTGTCGATCGTCGCAGTTGGCGCATTCATAGTGTCAATCATACTCGCGCTGCTAGCGGTTATGCTAGGATTGATTTTGGTAGCAGTAGCAGTAGCATTAGTTATATTACTAGTTATGATGGTAGGATTAGTGGTGGACGTTGTACAATCGATATATAGCGTAGATGTAATCGTGGGAGGTACCGTCACCGTTGTGATCGTAAATTCAGTCTCGGTTGGAGTGACTGTGTCCGTGGTAGTGGCAAAGGCTGTAGAAGTCGAAGATGCTGTGGCGACGACAAACGCAAAGCTCGTGCCGCCAAAATTTTCTCCATCAGTTACGAACTGGATCGTCACAGTGCCAGGCGCAACTGCAGAGTTAGGATAATCCTTTACCAACGATCAGCCCATAGGTACTTCACTGGTCGCCTTTCAGGTCTTACACAAAGAATGCTCGTTTCGAAGGTGTCTCCATTACCAAAGCTCGAGAAGGGCGAGCATGTCGCATAAACAGAACTATCTTGCGAAACAGGAAAATTCACCACCGGAGTGAGGGTGTCAACACCTCCTGGATTGTAGAGGACTAAGGTCCTGTCAGCATCGACTGTAGAGGTAGAGGCTAGCTTACTCGAAACAGTGGCATAGATTCCGAAGCTGTTGATATCATCAGATGCGAAGCCGTAGGAAGTAATGAAGGGGTTCGGTGGAATAGGATCTGTGCTGATAGTGTATAAGCCTGGGTTACCACCACCTGACAAGTCCTGAGAGCGTAAGTCATCTGCAGAGAAGGCAATACCCATGATGTTGCAACACGGAAAGAAATCTAGTAATATCAAGGAAAAGACCGTATAAAGTCGCGCAGACGAAGACAAATGATCGAAGGAAAGTGGGCGCACATATACTCACAAAGTTGATTGTCAACAATGAACCCCTACTTAGATATGTCGAGTCTTTGCATGGCGAAGTATACCAAGAGGGGTAGATGATATCCTTTAACTGCTCGCCATGCTATCAAAGTTTCAGGAGTGCTGGAAACAGGGTTTGTCGAATCCAGGGTTCGAGTACTCGGTAAGATAAAAAGTGACAAGGCAGCCCGCCTGAACGTGGTACCATGTCTGATACAGCACAGATGAGCATTGTTTCCAGTACAGTATTTGTGATCCAAAAGCACGTTGCCTTTAGCATAGATTGGAAACGAAAGTAAGCGAAGACATTAACATTGAATATTGGTCGGAGGGGACCACTGCTTGTCTTAAAAGGGTTAAGCTCTTTCCTGGCATGCTTGTCTCCACACCTGTCAAATATCAAACAACTAGGACCTCAGACTTCGATGTCTGTATCGTCTCCTGAGTTGATACTTGTTTTTGAACCGAATATGCTATCTTCATCCTTGAGCTCTCAGTTTGACTGATATACTACACCGGACTGGACTGGCCTGGCCTAGACTAGACTACACGGAATCGGCTAAAAACGTATATTACAACCTACCTTACTCTGCGCTTGTGACACCAAGGAAACACAATATCATACTGAGCTTCAGAAGTTACTATCGTTATTATTGTTGATTACTATCGATGCTCGCTACTCAAAAGCGGCATTTTAGCCGACCAGAATCACTGGTGAATGTATGCTATGCTGTACATTGTAATACAACTTATTTTGCAACCAAAACCTGGTTAGGTATAACCTCGATTTGTCTGACAATGACCATTTGCTATGCAAAACATCAAGCTCTCTTTTTACTACCTCTGCTGAACACCAATAGAAAGAACTTGACTGTACATTTGCAGATTTGATATGCTCTGCACCCTCCCATACTCCTATTCAGACCGTCAATCGTGCAAGGGTATGATAATGCATTTTCATGAAGTCGTGATAAAACAAGTACACTCCAATTGAGTCAAAACATGATTGCCGCGGTACACAGTGTTGACAGGAAATTACCTGCGTGCAAGGTCGATGGGTAAGTTGCTGCTAAGTTGTGTACAATAAAGTAGGTGTGATGTCACCACAATAAGGACTGGAAGAAACTCAATCAAGATCTGATTGTGGACGGGTCGATGGTAAATTGTGCTGAGGATTTTGCAGGTACTGCTGGTGCATAGAATGACCTTGAAATCCTTGATGGTTGTAATCGTCTTCAGCTACCAAAGAGTCCGGAGACGTAGCGCGTTGCATCAAAGATAGTTCTGAAGGTGTGAACAAACTCACAAGACGCCCTCGACCAGGTTGTTCAGGCCTCAAAGTCGAATCATTGTCTTCCTGCTGTATCTGCTCGAGCAACGATGTACTGTGAAGTTGACTATTGCTTTGAGAGGCAAAACCAGATCCGTCCGATACACCAGAGTTTGCCATGGCGGTCTTCCCAGGGATATGCTGAGGAGTTTGCGGCGGCCATCGAAATCGAGCGCTGCTGGACGGATCTTGCTTCTTGTTTGCTGAGTGTTGCGTCGAAGGTTGTCCATGGTTGCCTCGATCCGGTGTCATGTCTCTCATCATCTCACTGGGTCCTTTGATCACCGCACCACCAATGGCAAGCATGATAGCTGTACTAAATTTGCCCCAAAGGAATAGTGAGCGGAATAAGCCTGGCCCTTTTGAAGTCTGAATTCCTTGAGCTTGCCGGTTGCTTGTACATGACTCGATTTTTGCTGTGGTGCCACTCATATTGTCGTGTGATCTCGACTCCTCTTGTTGTTGCGCTTCAGCTGTTTCAGAGCAGCAATATCTACTTGCAATGGTCTCACCGTCATACTGATCCCAGTTGATAGCAGTCCGTGCCTTCGGGACTGACCGAGGTTGAATGAAGAGACCTAAAACCCACCAACTAAGTTTACCAAGGACTTTCCAATTCATGCGCCATGCATTAGCAAGCACGCGTCGGGCTAGCGCAAATGGATCCCTTTGAGTCTCTCGTACAGCAGCAGTACAAGTTGCAAGAATCTTGAACATACTACGAATAGTCACAGCTGCAAGCGGCTTGACCGCGAAGTCTTTTCGTCGAAGAAGATCCGTGAAGTTATCAGAGGACCTCATTCGCCTTGGTTGTTCATGAATGGGCGAGCTATAGTTCGTTTTGGCTCCTTCGTTTCGAGGACTTGAGCCAATTTCAGATAAGGCATTTTTGGAGGAATTATCTTCGTGATGATAGTGATACGTTTGAGCTAGTGATTGTGCTTCGAGTTCTACCTTGGGTGTCCTTCTCTTCTTCATGACATTGACCTGATGCTGCGAGGATTCTGAAGCTGTCTTTGAGTGCATTGATGGCCGAAGTCCTCGAGAGTGAACAGGAGAGAATAGTGGCAGAGGCATAGCAACCAGGCTATCAGGAGTCGAGGCAATAGGCATATTCTGCATTGAATATTGCGAAGGATAACTTTCAGTCGACCGATTCCAGGGCTGCAATTCGAGAGACTCAAGACTTAACGATCTGTCCTCGATCTCGGGTGGGAAGTCACAATTTTTCACCTGATCGAGCAGGGACAGTCCTAAACCAAGATACGTAGTCTCAAGAATGGACTGTGCGCTGTCTTCTAACGGTTGCTCTCGGTTTTCTTGTGCGTTGACTCCATCTTGATTATAAGCAGGTCCAGGGCCTTCTTCAGAAATACAGTTGTCGTCGTTCGAACTGGCTGGGGCGTCTTCGACCAACACCGTTTTATCAGGCGACTGGTAGTCCTGCTGAGTTGCAAGAATAGTATCTTCTGGATCGAGCTCTGTCTCTAAGGTGGACGTCAGAGGGAAAAATCCGGGAGAGGATATGGTCGACGCAGAAGTAAACAAGGGAACTTCGCCAGTCAAAGTCGGCAGCAACAACGGTTTCAACTGTGTCGAGCCAGCCATAAATTTTCGAGGCTTTCTCCTTGCTGGAATTTTATGTTCGTCCACATTCGAGGTCGAAGTATAGCCACTAGCTGAAGATGCCGACGTTTCCGAATGCATGGTTGACCGCCGCGATACTTGCTTTGGCAGAGCTGGACTGACCAGAACACTATCAACAAAGCTGCTGTGTTCCTGGCGAGGTGCAAAATATGACTTGCGAGGGTCGAGAGCAAAGTGAGACCCATCCTTTTGGAGAGGGGACAACTTGAGTGGGCTGATATCGGTGCTGTGGTATTCCTTCGGTGAGTGTATGAGTGAACTCAAATTGTAGCGCAGCCCGTTCGGAGATAATGGTGCTCGAGGTAGGATCAGTGACATTGGTCGAGCGTTTCTCTTTTCTCGAACAGGCGATACAGAATCAATACCGGTGTTTACTTTCGGGGGTGACATGCTGTTAGCAACCAGGGTTGTCAATACCTCATTCCGCTTGCTCATGCTCGAGTTGATAGCCTCCATGTGCAGCTTCTCCTGTTCCAGTCTTTCGATGCTAGCCTTCAAAGCGTCGATGACATTTGTATCCAGCCTTTTCTCCTCGTGTTGGTACTGCATCTCACGGATTTGATTTTCCTTTTCTTCCAGAGTGTCTTCCAAGTCTCTAACTTTGCGCCTCAACTCGACTTCCGTGGCTATCTTTTCTTCCACCGTTCTCTTAACTTCGGTCTCGAATCTCTCCTTAAGAGAAGTGAGCTCCTTCTGCAGACGTTCATTCTCCTTGTTGGCCGTACTGAGTTTCTCCTTGACAGGTCGCCGAGTTGATGGAGAATGTGCGTCACCCTCTAGTTCTTCCAGTCGCTTCTCAAGATGTTTGATGTACTCCTCCTGGTCGTGGTTTGACTGCAGTGATCGTTTGCTCACCTTGAATCTTAACTCTACTGGAGATTTGGCAAGAGGTGACCATTTCTCGTTCAGCGACAAATCTTGCAGACGCATATTGGTCCGACTGTCGTGACTGTGGTCGGAACCGGTTGGAGAAGTGTTGTCGTGCTTTCTGTCGAAGTAGGAAGACGAAACAGTATGTGGTGAAGGTTGATGCGGTGGACGCCCTGAGTTGTCCTGGTAAATTAGGAAATCTGTTCTCCGTCGTGAGAAGCGTCGTCTTGTGCTGTTTGAGATTTCTTCCAGTGCGCCTGAACTGCCTCTTCTCCCAATTGTACCTGTACTCTTGCTCTTATGAAGTCTGTTCTCTTGGTCTCGAAATGGAGTGTTGGATTTGCTGGAATTGTTGTTGTCAACAGCTGACTGAGTCAAGTTATTGCTGAGACCTGATATGGACAATTTCTTTGCCGGAAAGCGGGCATTTCGATTTTGTAGAAGTCGCTGTTGACGTGTGGGACTAAATCCAGGTGAGGGAGGACTCGAAGCGGCATCTGCTTTTGGTGAGCGATGCGACTGCGACCTCGTCAAGGCACATTCGGTCCCTGCCGGCGACAAGGGGATTGGCTGAGAAGAAACGTCCATGCTGAGCACAGGCCAAGACTCAATTCATGGTATACGTTGTGTTCGAGGCCAGTCATTGGTCAGAGCAGATTGCTTGAGTGAAAACAAACGAATGAGTGTTATGAAGGTAAATTTGCATCGTGGTTACGACAACTATGAAGTGGTTGACCAGCAGACCACGAAGAGGTGAGAATGTCCAACCCAAGTCTTGACCGGGCAGTGTATACAATTTGCATCACCCAACTCGATGCACAGAAAGCGGGCAATAGCAGGGTAAGCACGAGCAGGAGCAGGGGTCTACCAAAACGGAAGGTGGCAGGTGGGTCGGTAAACATTCACTAGTGGTTGGCGCCTTCCTCACCATCCTCAATCATGTGGGTGCGTCATCCTCCCATGAATATGGATTGGCCAATGGCTAACGACATGCAGTTCAAAGTGAGGTTGTCTTACAAGGTACAACAGCCGCAGAGACAAATTCGAAGATCGAAAAGTAAACTATTATGTTGGTTCGAATGTATTCTTGCCTTTTTGCGGAGCTGCTGGTGGATTGTAGTGGAATTCGAGCCGCACTCGGGAGTAATTTTGTTTTCAACAAGTCAAAACAAATCCGTCCTGGCAACGGATGACAGTTTCCCCAGTGCTTCCGACCACACATCAATTGACAGTTTCTTGTTGCATACAGAGTAAGACATAGACAGGAATTCTGTGACAAGACAGGTGATGAAATACAGGTTCCATCTACAGAACAACTATTTCATTCTCGGGGATGCAACTGATACACTTCTCGCCACTATCTAGTCATCCAACACAATGGGATAATCCTTCGTTGTGCCACTCATCGCAGTATCTCGGTGTTGCTGATCTCGACCCTGTCTGATAAGTTCGTCGATGTCGGCCTCCTCTACCTCCATGTCCACCTCTTCCTCCGGGGGCCCTGCCCTGCCACCCCTCGGCAACCTCGCTCCCTGGCGATAAAACCTTTCCCTTGAACTAGGCATACATACCGTCAATCCATCGCTTGCCATTTGCCCATGCATCCAGTCCCAACCTTTGTTCCACCTCTCCATCCAACGGGTTCTTCCGCTCGCGAAGAATCTCGGCAAATCTGGATCTGCGTATTTCTCCATCATTCCCACAAATGTCCTCCACCATTGAATTCTCTGTCCATCTGAATAGTGTGGAAAGAAATCAAATGGACCTTGCGGTGTCTGGTTCCATGCCTCTGGTTCGGCTCCCGTCTGGACCCTTGTGGCGCGCCGAATGCGATCTGCGTCCCCATTGTACAGGCCGTGCAGCCGTGCGGACTCGCGGCGTATACCTTCACAGGTATGTTGATAGACTGCGTGTGCTGTTGGACGCTGTTCGGGCTCTACTCGCGTACACTCCTGGACAAGGTTTTTCAGCTCGTCAGAATAGTCCTCATCATCACCAAGATGCGTCATGATGTCCTCAAAGAGGTAAAGTTCTGCTTGCCGTTGAAAGGCTGTATTTCGCAATTTGGATTCGATTTCGGCATCAATTTCATCAATGTCTTGGAGCGTCATGAGATTGTATATGACAAGACCAACCGCAAAGATATTAGAATGCGGTCCAATAGCGTGCAGGAAATGATGGTTCGGATCATGAACGCCTTCGTCCAGTTGAAAGAGATAATTCCTGTAGGGATAAAACGAAGGCTCCGCGGCACGTCCAGGTGTTGCATTGGCTTCTCCAGCCATTCCGGTCGGTGGTCCCTTAGGTCGTTTGTGATTTCTTTTTTCGGGTGGCTGCCATACAACTGTCCCAGGATGAGTCCAACGTGCCTGATTCTTATTGTCAGACATGGAAGTGACTTGGCTGAGGCCAAAGTCTGCCATTTTTGGGCACGGATAATTATCCCATGGCAGGTTCCAACCTGTGAGCTTGTCACCAAGAAATATGTTTTCATCCTTGATATCGTTGTGAATCACGAAACTGCTCCGGAATGGCTTGCCAAAGTCTTCAGCTGGCCTCTCACAACAAAATGGCAGGTGGTTGCGATTGGTGTCCATTGACATACACGATTTCGCGAGCATGTGAAATGTATACCAGATAAAAGCCTCTGGTAAATGGGTTCCCCACGCACTGTATAGCAGTACGATTTGTGCAAGAGTGCGTTCCGGACAATACTCTAGGTAGGATCTCCATTCAAGGTTTTGCGTGCGCTGAGGGCGTCCACGAGAATCGATATGTGGCGGAAGCCAGGTACTTGTAGCCATCGATGTCCCACTAGCCAGATATTTGTAACCACGGAGGTGCAGATTGCCTGACGCATCAATGTTGCCTTCTGCCGCTCGTGCATTGAGTTGTGCGAGGTGATAAGCATCAACTGAAATGTCTGAGCGTGCATTGTTGATATAATGGCTCGGCTGAGGTAGTTCAGACTTGACCACAATTTGCTGAATCATAGTCAGGTTTGCGGATATGAGAAACAGACATTACTTACATCGCCAAGCTGTCCTTGATTATCAAACTTCCTATACAGGGCTGCAAGACCGAACGATCCGTGGCCTAACAGTCTTGAAAACTCCCACGCATACTCATGTTCGTCGTACTGTAGATCAGAATGATAGAGCTCTCTGATGCGCTCACCAAGAGTCAATTGATGTTCGGGGTTCTTCTCGTACAACTTTTCGTACATCAGTCTTGAGAGTGACTGTGGCATGGGCTTTCGCCAGGTAGCGGGATGATGATGTCCATGGAAAGAAGTGCCATGGAATGAGCTGACACGAACGGGCATTGTGAGGTAGCAGGTTAAAAAAGTACTGTTCAGTTAAGGAGATATAATCTTGTGATCAGCCACCGGCTCGGGGCAGAATGAAGTATAGACGAAACAGTTGCGCTACGCTGTACTCGAGATCGTATGATCACATTACCTCGAAGCCTCCCTCGGTTTCTGATCTAGCTCGGCGACAATCGAACAAAGAACCAGTGCTGCTTTTGTTGCCGTAGTCCGAACAATGATTGTCCTTTGCTTTGTTGACCGCAATCGTCACTTCACTAAACATCGACCTCTATGTGGCGTCAAAAATAGACGTGAACGCGTCGGGTTATCACCGACATCAGCACTGTTCTCGCAGGGAGAGTTTCGCTCAACAACATTGAGGATAATCCGGTGCCGACATATCTCCAACAGGAAGGGTGAATATTCGAGTATCAAGTGTTAGAATGGAAGATGAAGGAACCAAGGAGATCTCGTGTTGACCAAGTGCGGGATGAATAGACATGAAAAGCCTGAACCTACAGATAGGCTGTTCTAACCACATTTTTCGTGCAATGAGTCCTGAAGCTTTCTCGGACTGGAAGGGGTCCTCTCCAGCGAGCTATTCGAAGTGATAAACAAAAGGTCTCTGCAAATCTGCACAACAACATCAATAGAGTTCGTGTTCCATTGAACAAGAGAAATAGTCAATTTCGTGTTAACCACAAACGAGCTGGCAGCTTCTGAGGCTATTACCCTGTTCACGCCAAGCCTTCAAGCGTATAATCCTCATCAGATGTCAGGAAACAAAGGCATCGACCATATAGTACTGGGCACTCAACGGACGGGATGAGGTCTCGTACCGGTGGCTGGGTACCTAAAGTCAACACGTGGTGTATTGTCGCTGCGCTGCCGTACATGGTCGCACTACTTGTGGCGTAACGTTTCTCTGTGGCCGATGTGATGGACACGAAGAACGTGGAGCTTAAAGCACAGACCATAGCCGATTAGGGGCTAGCAAAGGATGAAGAAATTTGAACGTGATAGCCGCGAATGTAAAATGAGAAGCACGGACCAGTTGGTTCGAGTTTAGCAATACTCTCGAGAAGTATCACAGACCAGCGCACTGCTGCTGTGATTGCTAGTGTGAAGTAAAAACGGCTGGTTGATTGGCTGCATCATTCACCCTCCTCCTCCATAGCTTCAAGCTCAGCTTTCTCATACGATTCCATGACCTTCGGCTCCCATATCGTCTCATCCTTGCCAGGAATACCATGCTTCATATCCTTGAAGACGGGTCCAATGCAATTTTGCCACCTCTTTCTCCGGTCCATAAGCATACGTGCATTGTCTCCAATATCTCTAGCACGATTAACACCAAATCCAGCTGAAGCAAGACCGAGCTTTGGCTTGTTGGCACCGGGCCCACCTTTCTTGGTCTTGCCGAGTGTGCGAGTACGCTTTAGATATGCTTGCTGTACCTGACTGTCAAGATCGTCATGAATAGTACTGTACTCTTGGTATGCAAGTCGTTCTTTTGCTAGGTCGAGCACTCGAGCTTTTCGAGCACTATTAATCAGCATTACCCGACGCAACTCGGCTTGCAACAATCGAAGTCGCTCGCTGATATCGTCGTCGTTGTGGGCATCATAATCTGGATTCTCGTCTTGACCTAGTAAACCAAGGTATCTCAGTTCGGACTTGATACGCTCATCGCTCTGGATATAATCCAACTTTTGAGACGTCTTATTACCTGCTAAGTCTGCTATACTCGCAGCTGATGCAAGTAATTTGTCAGCGTTTTCGTTCCCGTTTGTTAAGCCATCCAGATCCATGGTGTCATTCGCGTCGGTAAAGGCATTCAAATCGTTTCCCGAAACATCATTTAATGGTGATCTATGCTCGAATTTGAGGAGAGATAGCAAGCGACTTGCAAGAGGGCCACTTGAAACTTGATCCGTGGCAATATTGTGCTCCTCGATCTGCTCTATGCTGCCTCTAGGCTGAGTTGTTGACAGTCTGTCCATGCCATCTGTAATCATGCTGCCATCTTCGTCGGCCCAGACCTCTGTCCAATGTTTCTTACCCCGAGGTATAGAGAGAAAAGGAGTTACACGATCACCACGTTCCCTCAGGAAAGCCATATCTTCCTCCGCAAGAGGTCTTGTATATGCTTCAACGAAAGTTTGAAACGTGTTAGCAGCAATCTGGTTTTGTGGCCTTGCATTGCTGAAGTCCTTGTCTGGTGGCACGCCAGCAATCTCATCACTCAGGTCTTTTGTAGGGTACCAAGTTACACTATAGATCTCTTTCTTTTCTTCGTCGGTCATGTCAGGTGTCACTTCTCTGATATGATAGATTATCGGGTCGGGTGCGAGAGGATGAGGAAAGAAGCCTTGAGCAGGCATTGCGGGCTTGTGAAGAATACGATTCTCCTCCATTGATGCATCTGTCCTGGTTGGCGATGTTTGTGACTCTATGGCAGGCTTCGGCGATTCTGCTACATCAGATAAGGACGAGGTACCAGGACTATGTTTGATCTTTTTCGATGGCGAAGGGCTGTCTGAGGGACCAGGTGTTTCTGACGTTCGGTTAAACTTGGTTTTAGGATCATCTATACTGGTCGTAAGCACTATGCTTTAACAAGTCGCGCTACGTGCTGCAACAAACGCGCTCCCAATGCATCGCAACACAGCTGTATACTCGCTGAGGTCACGAGGCACATTCGCAAGCAAACGGTAAGATATTGGGATGAGAAGAAGAGAATACTTACCCTCACGTTTGATCTCAACATCAGTGGTTTCACGATCCTTTCGCTTCTTGGCCTTCAAGTTCTTCTGAGACGAGGACTCCTCCTTCTTCGCTTTCTGCCTTCGGATATGTTCGGCTTGTCTCTCTCGTTCTTTGTGCTCTGAATCCAGATCCTTTAGCTGGTCGTGGATGATACGAATTGCCTTTTCGCAAGAGTCAACACGCTTCTCGGCAGCATCGCTGAGTTGTTTGAGTTGGTCGATGATGTCTTGCAATTGTTTCGGTTCAAGATTGGATGGCTTCGTCTCCAAACGGTCCAAAATGTCGGCATACGACGGATGAGGAGGAACGAGCAATTTCGACGTATCAAGTTGTAAGAATGGAGTAGTGGAGGGGGTAGTAGGCACAATATTCGCGCTCAGGACCGAACTCGGGGTGGTGTTTCGGCTTCGTGACTGTCGAGCCTCCTTGTGTTTGGTCTTACTTTTACTGGCACTCCCTAAAGGAGGCATCCTGTCTCCAGGCGCGCAAAGAGTCTCCTGTCGCTATGGTATTGTCAGATGATCCCTCTCCGACAACTGATATACATTCGGTGAGGAGGGGACGTAATGTAGGCTAAATAATTCAGGGTCTGCGCTCCGATCTGATCGAGGTTGATCTAGCGCAGCGGATTATGCGATATGCCTTGGAATCGTCCTGAACAATGCTATTCACGTTCACTCACTCTTACTTGGTACATCTAACAACGATAGCCTGCGGAAGAAACACTGCTGAGGCCTAGGGTGACGCTAGGTATGCAAGCCATCTATTGGTGAACAAGAAAGGCGCCACACAATTGTCGATAGTGGGTTCCCCCACCACCAACTGGGCGGCTTGATGACGAAAGCTGCCAGTAAGCGTTCAGTACCTACGAGAGAATAAGGGTAGGCTAATCCGAAGTCGTCCCAAACCACAGATCAAGTGAGCACCTGCATCTTCCCTGTCATCGTCACCGATCTACAGCGGCAAACTCGTCACCCCGGAATCGGCCAAATCTGTCCGACATGTTCAAATCATCACTTTCTCAAATCGTGGTCAAGCCCTGAGAACTTAAGAGTACTCTACAGTATGCGCGAGGCGAATTCGTTTTGAGTTGATATATCATTTGTTCCCTCTTCCAACCATCTTCTACGCGCCATGTCCTTGTCGCACTTGTTCATTTCTTTATAAATATACCCCCCGGATGGTACGGCAAACAACAGGGCTCCTTTGAACTTCACTCAATCGCTTGCAGAACAAGAGTATTGCCTCCGCTCAGCAAAACATCAGCCAACCATGTGTATGTACGGCATCGTGGCACCAGTGTTTGATAGCTGACGGGTGCTTGCATAGCGGCTTCGACTATTCAGATCCTCACTATTATCGTGCCCAACCCTCAATACGACCAGTCCAAGAGTGCGAAAATTATCAATGTCAGTACCAGTTGAAATATTACAAGAGTTGGTGCTTACAACCTCTAGTCGAGTCTTGGATACTCGCTCAATATCAACGGCGGCTTCCAAACTTTATCCTCGAACAACCCGAACAATTACGATGCAATTGAAGGGCTTTACTATGTCCCGGATGCTACTTCGGTCGCGAGTTGCAGTGCCACCTATGCACAGGACATACCAACCAATGTAACGACTATCAATGACTTCCCCGCGAACCAGCAGTACCCACTTGTCGCCATCTTCCCATGGGATTCCGTCGATTGTGTCTCAGCATTTCTTTCAGCGGCTCGAACAGATGGCGTAAGGGCTGTCATCACCTATCAGTCCAATTTAACTATTCCTCCAGCTGCAGGAGACAAATCGTGGTCTCTGCAAGATGGAGGTAACTGGAGGGTAATCAACCAGTATCCTATATATGCTGTTGGCTCGACGATAGCAACGCAAATGCTCTCCGAGTTGGCACTCTACTCTGGTAATATGACTGCAGCTCCCAACGGCGCGATACTAGCCTCGGAATACGATTCCCGCGACTACCCCCGTCTGTTCGCCCGAGTTGGAGTTTCAGGCGGAACAAACGTGCCCTCCCTTTGGATCTTCCTAATCATCGTTCTGGCGGTTCTTCTCGGTATTGTAATATTCGCCTCACTGATCATGCATCTCGTTCAACGGCGCCAGCGCGCCAATCTCCAGCGTCGTCTCGCGCGAGGCGAAGTGGATCTCGAAACTCTTGGTATCAAGAAGATGAATGTTCCTCAAGAGAAGATTGACGAAATGCCGAAGTACACATTTACCTCTGACCTAGAGGTTCCGGCAGCAGCTGCACTCTCGAAGAGTGAGCATCAAATATCTTCCGAACATCATCCTTCCTTCTCTCAAACCACGTGTCCGATTTGCATTGACGATTTTGTGCCCAATGAAACGACTGTCCGTGAGTTACCCTGCAAACACATTTTTCATCCCGAATGTATCGATCTCTTCCTCCGCGACAGTTCCTCGTTATGTCCGCTATGCAAAACCTCTGCATTACCAGCGGGATATTGTCCTGTCAAAATCACAAACCTTATGGTTCGGCGAGAAAGGTTAGTCCGGCAAATGCGCGAGCGTAGGCGACAGAGTGTAGCGGCAGCGCTTGCGCGAAATCAACCTCCAGTGAGCAGAGCACATACGGCTGGTCTGTGGGTCCAACAACGATTACGTGTTGGTGCTGGTGCGGCAACAGCTGCTGCCGCAACGCCATCCGTGGTAGAAGCAGATCGCGAACGGTCAGAACAACCGAGCAACCAAATGAGTGATGTCGAACTTGGCCCGATTGCAACAGCAGAATCCCACACAACAACTCCAGGATCTGGCTTGGGTGAGCGAAGAAACACAATGGTGGTACCTCAGGAAATTGCTGCGCAGGGTCCATCTGCAAGACGAGCCTGGAGACGAGAGCGACTCGCTCGACAACAGGAAGAAGACTACAACCAGCAAGCTGAGGTGACACGTAGAGTTGATGAAGGTCGTCCGTTGTGGAGGCGTATATTTGGTCGGATCATTCCGGGTATCGAATAAGCATTCATCGACGATACAACCAGTTATCGATTATCGTTGCACCATTCAGAGGGGGAAGATGGCCGTAACAGTCCCACATGCTTGGTATGCTCACTAGGTCTTCGGATTTCAGTTGCTCGAGTCAGGTGGGTGGAGGCTTTACACACTAAATGGAAAGTCCTTCGGTTGAGTCCAAAATACTTTATGACACTTACCGTCTATCATGACACAAGATCCACGAGCAAAAGTCCTTACACCAGAATGGAACGACGAACATGCAGTTAAGAGTGAGCGAAAAGAGACGGAGATGAATGAACGAGTTTGATGTGTATATGTGTTTATGTATTTACGTACGGTTTTATGTCAAGCGCTGGCGTTGGATGGTGGTTGGTTGAAGCAGGGACATTTTGGAATTTCGGATGACAGCCTTCCGGCAAGTACAAGATATATTGTGTATACATTGTTACATTAGCTAGATAGTATCAGACAAGATTCGAAGATAATTGGCGAGTATTTCACAAGCACTACTTGCCTAATTTCGCATAAAATCGGTATAGGAACATAAATCGGGGCCTTCTTCGATCTCAAGACCAAGGACGGTGTCGAGATGAGCTATTGTTATTAATGCAGTAGGCATCGTAATCGTTTCTCGTTTCAAAATTCATACTTACTGTAGATGTTTTCAACCAAGATGCAATCCGCTTCTCTTTTTATCACATCCCTTGGAACCATTTCATGAACAACTCATCCTCTAGTACCGAGTTGTAAGAATTCAGCCTTTCGTCTCACCAAGTAAAATATGTCCATCGCAATGCCCTGTCAACCTCATCATTTGTGCGATCACACACAGGCACTTCATCTTACCCTTGCCACCCATTGCTCGAACCACCCATAACCTGCATAAAATCGAATCTGATATGAGCAAGAGGAGAAAACAGAGTTTCAAGGCAGTAAACTCAAACCACTAACGTCACCCCTCGGAAGTACAGCACAGCTTCATATTCAACATGAAGTTTATACAGACCCTGTATAGTATACATTGTCCACTATCATAACAAACTGTTTCGTAAGCACATGCTTAACAAGAACAAGCACGACCACCTCATCTATACATAACAACAACACTACCACCACCAACAAGAATGGCAAACCTAATCACCGGCTCCTGCAACTGCAACCGCCACACCTACACCATTCCCAAACCAACAGAAATGAACCTATGCCGTACATCTCCTCCCCTCCCTCCCATATCGTTCCACACCACACCACACCACACCGCTTCAGTTCCTCTGTCTCTCCAAGCTAACGCTCCCTTCCACCAGATTGCATCGACTGCCGCAAATGGGCCGGCGCAATGTAAACCCCCCATTTCCCCCTTTCCCCCTACCAACCACACACCAACTGCAACTCATCTAACCTGTAAATACGGATGATGTAGGCATTCAGCACACCTCTTCGTCAAAACAGCCGACATAAACAGCCACAACAGCCCCCAACCACGCACGCACACCATGAAAGCAGATTCCGGCACAGACATGGAACGCGCATGGTGCGACAACTGCGGTTGCGGGATATGGATTCGCAGACCGGAGGATGCGGAACGCACATATCTCAAAGCCGGTACGTTTGTCTTTCTCTACTCCGTGTATCTGTCGAAGCGAGTATTCTCGACTGGCCTCGGTGTCTGTGTCTGTGTGTTTGTGTTTGGGTATGGTGTATATATGTGCTAAATACCATTCTATTTGGTGAGTATAGGACTTTTCAAACCTGGTGAGATTCCGAATCCAAGTATGGAGAACTGGCTCCGTAACAAAGAGCCGTGGGAGACGCCGGCGAGTGGCACGAAGAGGGCTGTGCAGACTAATTAATCGAGACTCAGATTGAGGGTTGGGGGCTTGGACGGACAGGTAGGTAAGTAGCTAAACAGCTAACTAACGGTGTGTGGTTGGTTGGTTGGTTTGAGTGGGCGTGTACTTCACTCCTACTGACTGAATGCAGTGTGTTGGGAGAAACTGCGTGATGTACCTATGTGCTTAGGTGAGAAACCATAGACCCGGGCAGGTGAGACTACTTGTTTAGTTGAGTGTGATGATGAGCGGTTAGTACAAGGTGAGTCGAGTTGCGTTGAATTGATTTGAGTTGAGTTGTGTGTATTCTGCCTGGTCCTGTATTCTTGTCGTGAGGATAAACGTGCAAGTTGTTGATGTTTTGTGATTGTGACTTTGATTTTGTGAGTGTGGATAAAGGGGGCTGTTTTTTTCTCTTTGTTGAAGGTAGATGTGTTCTTTCCTGCTGCAGGG
>Ga0181469_100329_pt1 | contig 17421 bp, 13 predicted proteins | sample InSIn2SAF170_2_FD_119081 | JGI IMG/M metagenome (GOLD analysis project Ga0181469, IMG submission 119081) | Clean room microbial communities from NASA Spacecraft Assembly Facility at Jet Propulsion Laboratory, Pasadena, California, USA -... ... | reverse complement strand
ATCCTCGGCCTTGGCTCTTGCATCAAACATATCTTCTAATGGAGTGAAGCCAGCAGGCAGAAAGTTGTCTTTTAAATCAATGATCTCAGCATCTATTTCAGCTATCTCATCACAATGTATTTGTTTCAGCTCTTCTATGTCTTTCTCATCAAAAATGGTTGGGTGCAACATTTGCTTTGCTACTACAATTGTTATAGCTTGTTGATGGCTTTTCAGGATTCAATCAAATCCTAGTTCACCTGGATGATAAAGACAAGACAACCTTTACAACACCGTGGGGAACATTTAAATATGTGAAAATGCCTTTCGAACTAAAGAATGCAGGTGCTACCTTTCAAAGGGCCATGGACATTTCCTTTGCCAAAGAAATCCATGATTTCTTGGTGGTCTACCTTGATGACCTTACCCTTTTCTCAAAATCTGATCAAGAGCACCTTAGACACCTAAGGCAAATGTTCATGACTTGTAGGAAATATGACATTTCCTTAAATCCTAAGAAATCCCTCTTCAGCCTAGAAAAAGGCAGATTGCTAGGCCATATCATCTCAAAAGATGGGATTAGAATTGATCCCGAAAGGATCCAAGCCATTCTTCAAATCCCCTATCCAAGAAACATCAAAGAGTTGCAAGCATTCCTTGGAAAAATCAATTTCCTAAGGAGATTTATCCCAATCTTGGCTGAGCTAATAAGAGTGCTAAATAACATGCTAAAGAAGGATTCCAAGGTAAAATGGACTTTAGAAGCCAAGAAAGCCTTTGAGGGCATAAAATCTGCCTTAACTCAAGCTGTAGTCCTCACAAGTCCTCAATTTGACAAAGATTTTATCATCTTTTCTTTTGCATCTGATCATACCATAGCTGTTGTTCTTCTGCAAAAGGATGACCAAGGAAATGAAAAGCCAATTTCTTTTTTCAGCTGAGCCCTTAGAGATGCACCCTTGAAGTACCAAATCATGGAGAAGTAGGCCTATGCTCTTGTTAAAGAAATTAAAGATTTCCAAGTTTACATTTTATATTCACATGTGATTGCTTATGTCCCAAATGCTGTTGTAAAAGACATATTAACTCAAGAGGGACTAGAGGGCAAAAGAGGCAAATGGATTGCTAATATCCTTGAATATGACATTGAAATAAAGCCCACTAAACTGATAAAGGGACAAGGTTTAGCCAAACTGATGTCCGAAACAAATTTTCAAGCCTTAGACATTAATCAACTGGACAATGAATAGGAGCTGGCGACTCCACAGATCAGTCAAGCTTTCTTACAATCCCCATGGTATGCTGATATTTGTTTTATATTGTTAAACCTGTGTGCTCCCCCAGGATTGCCCAGGACCAAAAAGAGATTTTTAAAGATGAAAGCTTCAAAGTTTTGTGTCTTAGATGGTGCCCTGTTTTGGAAAAATCATGAAGGAATATTGCTTAACTGTCTAACTTTGAATGAAAATGAGAGTGTTATGAAAGAGTTTCATGCAGGGGACTGTGGAGGGCACCTATATTGGAAGTCCACTGCTGATAAGATTTTAAGGGCTGGTTTCTATTGGCCCTCTTTGTTTGCAGATGTCAAAAAGTTTGTTGTTTCATGTCACAAATGCCAAATCTTTGATGGCAAAAGAAAGCTGTTGCCCTTGCCCCTTAAGCCCATTTCAACCGAGAAACCTTTTTAGAAATGGGGTCTAGACTTCATTGGAGAAATCCACCCATCATCTTCAGGCCAGCATAAGTGGATCCTAATAGCCACAGACTATTTTACCAAGTGGATTGAAGCAATCCCATGTAGGCAAGCCAATAACTCCACCATCATCCAATTCCTTGAGTCCAATATCCTTTCCAGATTTGGCTGCCCTGAAAAGATCATTACAGATAACGCTGCTGCCTTCAAATCCAAGAAAATGATCAGTTTTTGCCACAAATTGCATATCACCTTAGGTCACTCTACAACCTATTACCCTCAAGGTAATGGCTTGGCCGAATCATCTAATAAAAGCCTCATTAACATCATCAAGAAGGTCTTAGAGGAAAACAAGAAGAACTGGCACAAAAAGCTAGTAAATGCCCTATGGGCAGATAGATTGTCAACCAAGAGATCCATTGGGATGAGCCCTTATGATCTAGTATATGGCATGGAGGCCAGATTTCCTTCATCTTTGGGCATTCCTATTATCAAGCTGCTGCAAGAGATTCAGGCTGAGCCAAATGATATTCAAAGAAGAATAAATCAAACAATCCATCTACAGCAGACAAGAGAGCAAGTGTTTAACAGAAATCAGATTTTGCAAGAGAAAATGAAGAAAATGTTTGATATAAGAGCCAAGGCCGAGGATTTCTTCATTGGCAACAAAGTTTTAAGATGGGATTCCAGAAATGAGGACAAAGCGAAACATGGCAAGTTCGATTTCATTTGGAGAGGCCCCTTTATTATTTCAGCTATGCAGGGAAACAATACATATTTCCTGAAGACTGTAGATGGCTGCGTACCTGAAGAAGGCCCTGTTAACGGCCGCATGTTGAAACATTATCATGACCCCTTTTAATGCAAAGTAGCTGTATATATATATTTGTACATAAATACTTGTATTTTCAGCACTTTGTTTTGTTTGTACAACAGTCTGATTAATTGGAACAACGCAGCATAGTTTTGAAGGAAAGAATCGAAGACAATGCTCCATTTTTGATCCCTATTTTGAATCAGATTGCAAAGAGGTGCTCAAGGTAGATTCAAATATGTTTTAAGCATGCAGAAGAAGGCAAGACAGCACTATTTTTTAACAACATTTCAGTTAGAAAGTGCTGAATGAAAGATTCAAAAGCTTCAGTCAATAGTATCAAAAAATAGTGGAAGTTTTCAGTTCTACATCCTCCATTGAAAATCAAGGCAATCTGATCTGTTGTTCTTGCCTTTTCACAAGGAAAAGCCATCCCCAAGTGGAGCCACTGTTAGCCTCCTATTGCAATAGGTGTTCATATTTCATGATTGACAGTGGAAAGTGCCAAATATGTCATCTTTTCATGCTGCAAAGGTTCCATATTTCCAAGAAGAGGCCAAATAAGAGGCCAGGAAAGTGTGCTAGTCTAAATGCCACTGCTCTATTCCATTTTTGATGAGTTATTCCATTTTCGAAGAGTTTTTAGTTAAGGGGAGGCCAAACATTTTAATATTGGCTTCCCTAGGTTTAAATTTCATGTTTTGGAATATAGAGAATAAACATCTGTCCAAACTGTCTAATCTTGGCACATTTGTAGATAGGTAGAGAATCTTGGGCACTCAACAGTTTAATCTGAGCCCTGGAAGAAATAAGGGTAGATGTAGATAGGAGGATAGCCAAAAGAAAAGTTGTAAAGCTGGGTTTGCTAGTTCAATTGCACCTAAACAAAAAGAAGACAAAATGCTAGGTAAGTAGGCTGGGTAGGTAGTTTTGAGGTGTCAGAATGTGAATTGTGATCCATTTCATATTTTCAAGTGTCAAATTGGTTCAGATCACAAGTATGAGGCAGTTTTCCATTTGGAGTAGCTCAAGCAAGGTGTGCCTAAATTCCTCTTCTTCCTCTTTCCCCAAATAATTCACTAACTTCCCCTAAAGAGGTCAAGATCTGCTTGATATCTCTTAATTTCATCATTTTTCATATCATTTGCCTTGGTAAAAATCTACTTTACTTAAGGAGTGTTCATATGTCCTCTACAAGTTCTATTTCCCCTTTATAGCGTAAGATTTCCATACTTAGCACTTTCTTCACTATTTTCATATTAACTTCTAACTTTACTGTGTAAATCCCTATCTATTTCCCCTCCCCCTATTAAAAATATGTATAAAAGCCCCATTATTTGTATATCCCCTCCCTTTGGTTGAAAAATAACCATAAATATCCCTTGGGAATTACTAAGTTTATTTGAAACTTAGTAAGAACCCTCATCTTGCTCACTTTGCCATCTTCCAATGCATTTGGACCCCTTCCGATGCATTAAGGATCCCTTCCAAACCATTAAAAACCCTCTCCGATCAAAGCAAACTCATCTCTGATGCACAATATTCTTCCTCTGATCGCCTAAATCCTCCTCTGATCGCAAATGGCCCTTTGCCGATGCATAAGGCATGCCTCCGATTCAATTCCCCCTCCCTCCGATGCGATATCGCATATCAGAGGTCGCGGTGATCAAGTCTTGGCCTTTATATATAAGTCCCCCGATCCATCTTCGCCAATCGCCGACTGCGATACCGCAAGTCGGCAGTCGGCAATCGCAATGATATAAGCCCCGTCCCCTGCTCACCCCCGATATGCGATATTGCGATTTGATCTTAGCCATTGGATCTGCCTTAGCGTGATCCAACGACCTAGATCTGTTCTCGGCCATATTAAATCACTCCCACCTGTTTTGGGTCAATTTTCCTTTATAAAAAGGTTTTTGCCTTTTAGAAGGCAGAAAGGCATTTTTCAGGGATTATAGAGTTTGGCGCCCACGCGCTCCAAGTCCAAAAGGTTCAGCATCATTTCTTCGCTCATGTTTTCGCCCCTCCGGACCAAGTTGTTCCAGGCAGCCAGCCCCGGCCTCAGCACAGTCATCAGCATGCAGATCCTCCTCTATTTCGCAGTCATTTCTTCATTTTCACGAAAGTTTTGATCGACCAGGCGTCGAGACTCCTCCAAGACCTCCGAATACCCGCAGACAGCCCATCAGCGGTCAAATCTTGCCATAAAGTGGCCATAAAGGGACGATTTTGACAGTTTGAAGTGTTTTGGCAATAAAGGAGATCCCAGATTCAGTGAAAGAGTATCAGGGGTGCAGCAAAGTGTATCAGATAGAAATATCAGTGGAAATCTTTATTTCCAAGGCAGTTTAGAGCATTAAAAGGCCCCCAGCAAAGTCAATGAAGCAAGATTGAGCCATTAAATCTCACTAAAACACAGTTAAGAAGCATTCAAACAACATGAAGGTAGCGCTACAGAGCCCAAGGCACAATTATTGCAGAGATGGCTAGCGCATGGCTCAAAGGACCGATATTTACTCATTTTTTGAGGCAGCTGCCCTCGCGTAGCAGTTAGATAGATCTTTTGTGTATTTATTTTTAGGATAAGTTAGAGAAAAGACAGATTTCCCTCAAATCTGTTTAAGATCTATTTTGTAGATATTTTTGAGATATTTTTCCCTCAGATCTTCTAAGAGATCTGGTCTATACATATTTTTTCTATATAAACCACCCTCTGCTATGAAAAAATTGTTGGTTGGCTGAGTTGCATCACTCTAGACTTGTGTTGTATATTTGTGAACTTCTATAATCAAAGATTGCTGAAGAGCTTGTTGATGGACTGTTTGTTGTATGTTTTGATGACTGAAGAGTGACTACATGATTCTCGTGCTCTCACATAGCTCAATAAGTCTTCCTTGTCTCTGTTCTCAATTTATATATGTTATATCATCTATATGTCATGATCCAAGTTGCAGAAAGAATGATTAGCTTAGAATTTGCCTAGCAGCACTCTATGCTCAATTTCTGTAATTTCTATATGTTTTCTTCTGATTTAGGAATAAATATGAATACCTCATGGCTCATATTTGCCCTATTTCATCCATGTATGACTGTTATTTAGGAATTCTTGACTGCTCCTAGATAAGTTTCATTCACCTTCCCTCTATCATCTAGGTGAAAGATTCTTAGTTGCCTTTCATCTCTAACTTCCATTTCACCCTTTTTCAGCTTGAATGTTGTTCTATGTGTAGCTATCCTGCTCTGTATTCCTCTTGTGACCAAGAAAACGCACCAGCAGCCCTAAACGATGACTCCATGCCCAATGGTTTGAACTTATCACACTTTGCAGTCCAACTCTGTCTTAAAGCATCAACCATCCCACCAAATCTAAAACAAAACCCAAAGAACATCATAACTAGCCTAAAATCACCCTAAACAAAGCTAAATCATAAAGAGAAAGCCCTCTCTGATTGCAGGTAGGCTAGGACCTGCAGTCCAAAGATTGGTTTGTGGTTACCTCGGTCGTATCCCTTAAGGAGCCAAGGGACAACCTGAGTGTTAACAGGGGGGGCCTGGGGCCAGCGGTCCCCCAGCAAGAGTTTCAGGGGCAGCTCCCCCAAAGATGAAAACATATGTAAAATTGCCTTGTAAAAGTATAGTAATTTCTAGTCAATCTGGGTCGTTCATTAGGTGGATGATCTGATGGTAGAACTTATGTTTAGTTTAGGGTTTTTTTTCCCTAGAAGGAAACCCCTCTCTTTTTATGAGGGCATTGCATTGAGGCTGTGTAATAGATGTGGATTCTCTGAGCGAGAAACAGAGAGGTGAGATTGTGTGAGAAAACAAAGGATATTACAACGGATCTACTGTAGGTTATGTCTCTTCAATTTGCTGGATAATAGAAAGGAAGGATTGGATGTTCGGGGTGGACATAGCCCAAACTGGGTGAACCACATAGATCTGTGTCAATCTAGTTTTATGTGTTTTATGTGTTTATATTTATGCAATATTCTATGTGTTCCATTGCTCTGTCATATATAATTTTCTAATAGAAAAAATGAATGTATTTATGGATTTGTCATGTCTTCAAAGTGAGTCCATGCAAAGGAAATTAGAGAGCCTCTACAATTTTCTTTAAACATTGCAGTATGTTAATGTTTAGCTCTGAGGCGACTTAAGTATGAACTGTATTCTTGAACTTAAGCTAAGAAATATGATAAGATGACATCATATTCCATTATAACTGTACATGCTAAAAACATGGTCCTCACTCACTCGACCTTTCAACTATAGAGAAATGAGACAATGTTGTCCTTTTAATGAAACAAAACTGAGCAAGATATCACATTGAGCTTCTATATATACTACTTGCAGTCACAACCAATTATCAATGCTATGATTGTGGTCTTTTTAAGGTTGTTAGTGAGGATTATTTCTAAATTGCATAGTCTCCTTGGCTTGCTATAGTGATCATTTCTCTCTTTTACTTTTAATATGTGTAGTTTTTTACTCTTGGTTGGTTGGTGCCACCACCATTATTATAGTGGGAGTAGACATGTTAGGTACTCATAATAAAATATCTAGTCTTCACACATAAATGAGTATATCCTTCTTCTCATCATAGTAGGTTCACTGAATAGGTGATGATATTTTTGTTTGTAGGAATAATGGCAACAAAGACCTTATTCGACAATGGAGTGAAGAAATTTGTAATACCGAAAGTGACCAATCAAATTAGAGGAAGAATGTACAAGGAAATGGTGTGAGGTTATACAATAGAGATTTGTGCTAGCTAGGTGGAGGGCGTTGGAGGTAAGGTCATGAACCATATGTGCCCTCTTGCCAAGAAATACAAGCTGAAGACCTTCAAATCGGAAACAAGAGCACCAAGTGACATTAGACATTAATGTTTCATACATTGGTCCTCTAAGTGAGCCCAACACTTATTGGCATAAATCCTATTCATGTGCCTTTGGTTTTAGAAAAAAGCCACATTTTATAGGGGAAAATTGCAAATAAGTACAAAAGGATCTATTATAACCCATTGGTTTATGCAATGTAGGGTGTGGAGGAAGATGTAGGGTGTGGAGGAAGATTTCATTTAGTGGACCTTTCTTTTCATCTCCACACTTCGCACAATGAGAAAGTTTCCACACAAGATAGTAACATAACATAAAAAAGAAATAAAAAATATACCACAAAATTTTCAATTTTTTTTTAAAATATTATGCTAAATATATTTGTTTAACTATTTAAAAATATTTATCTTACATTCTATTGATTATCTAAATTGAAATATTAAACACTAGAGAAGCCATCATATTTTCTCACACAATTATATAGGTTGATGAGACATTTTATGATGCACGTGACCGTGCTCCACACTAAATCAATGAAATCCATCTTTGCTATCTCTATGAAGTAAAAATATGAGGTCAAGTATTCGATCTAACGTGTCAACTAGCTATTGAGCAATCAATGGTATATTGTTTTATTTTCAAAATATTAAGCTCAAAAGAATGAACACAATTTTCTTTAAAATTTTCATTTATCCTCGTTGTATACTCATTTTGTTACAAAGAAGAATTCAATGACCTAGAAAAATAAAAATGAAAATATTCTATACACCCTTCTCTGCCACGAAGCCAAATATAGATTTGTTAACTAATACTAATTTTAAGGTAATGGTTGATGAATTCGTGTGGGTTTGCAGATTATACATATTAATGGTCACGCATTTTGTTTACGCAGTGCAGAGTGTGGAGGTAAGGTATTTTGTTTAAACAATGTAGAGTGCAAAATTGCAGAGATATTACTGATCGTCCTTCTCCACACCCTCGCACTATGCATTGTGTAAACAATATGGGTGACCATTAATATCTTTCATGGCGATTAAATTCTCTAACGACCTTCAATTTATTGAAAAAGGGAAAGTTTTATGTATGAACATTAGTCATGAACTTGATTAAAATGATTAAAGACTTTACATGAGTTTGCAGTTAGTGCATTGGTCATGTTTCAATAAAATGTAGTAAATATTAAAATCCATAGAGAAATCAATCAAACATGGAAAGCAAGAAATCTATTGTTTAATGCAATTGAGCTTGTTTAATGATGAATGGGTAGTGCAATTAAGCTGTAATGCATTTGAACCTATGTAATGTTGTAATTAGACCATATGAAGAAATAAATGAAAGTTGCAAAGAAGCATTCAACGAGTAATTGGTTGTGTAATGAGAAGTTATTTCTCTTCTGATAGTAGAAGTCGCTCAAAAACTATTAATAGGCAAAACAAGTATGAAGAAGATTTGTTTTCACAATCATCTACCTTGTTGGCCATATTTGAAGGTAACTTTTCATTCAAACGTATTCAATTATCTCCAACTGTTATGATATCCACTACAGAGAAAATTATTCGCATTATTTTCCAAATTCAAATGCGTTTTTTTCTTTCCTTATTTTTTCAATTTATGAATCACAAACAGAAAATCTATACCGTGAAATTGCAACTCTAGAAGAAATTATTGCCAAAGCTAATGGGAAAGAAGTCGTAAACATTCCGAACAAATTTGAACTATAGAGGAAAAACGTTGCCTAGTGCCAGAATAAAATTGAATTGTAGAAGTTTTTTCTCATCCCTTAGCATTTATTTAACAAGAATTTATAAATTCCAAAAGATATGAATACATATTTCACTTTACAATTTGTGTCAAGCAGGAATTGCGTGGGTAAGGAGGATGATGTGTAAGAGACAGATGCATTTATGTACCTTCCACACGAAGTATAAATTAAGATATTTTGTATAGTTTCATATCTTAAAAAATTAAAAATATATACCTTGTGGATGACATTTGTAAGCCTCATATGATCCTTTTATTGAATCCATGCAACTTCATAGGACTTCTTGGAAAACAAGTAAATGACATAATGACACAAGCAAATGACACTAAGGTGGAAACACAAGTATATGCTGGAAAAAGTTGACTAAGGACATAGGCTGATGTAGGAAAACATATAGGAACTATAATTGCCTCTTTATTGTGCATGTTTCAAACATAGGATTGCACTAAACTCCATGAGTTCAAAGGTGTAGGGATTTTCTAGTTATGTTGAGCTCCACACCAAAGAATTTATAAGTTCTAAAGAATATGAATAAGGATTTAAGGGGATTGTGTGCAGAAGTAGGAGGATGTGGAAGAGACATGTGCATTTTCGTACCTTCAACATGAAATATAAATTAAGATAGTAGGAATAGTCTCATATGTCAAAAATTAAGAAATATATACCATGTGGATGACATGCATAAGCCTCATGTGATCCATTGATTGAACCTAGGAATTTTCGCATGGAAAAAGAGAAAATGATGGGATGACACTATCAGAGAAAACAATCAACACTCAAAGCTTGCAAATTTCATTACTAAAGGGTTCAATTTATACACAACTTCATCCACAAATTGAACAATAACTACTTCTAATGAGAAAATTATGGGATGACACTATCAGAGAAAACAATCAACACTCAAAGCTTGCAAATTTCATTACTAAAGGGTTTAATTTATACACAACTTCATCCACAAATTGAACAATAACTACTTCTAATGAAATTTATTACCTGCTAAATCTAGCTGACTATGCTGACTACTGAATAGATATCGATGTCATTTGAAAAATGATCAGTGCTATCATGATTGATATCTGACACCTCCCCTTAATCAAGACCTACATGTTAAATTTCTTGTTGGTCTAAGTGTCAGCGAAGCTTACAAAATAATTTGGATTTTATACAATGCACAACATACTTCTACACATTTCAAATTGAGCCATTCCAAGAGGCTTGGTGAATATGTCAGCCACATTTTCATTTGTATTACAATATTGTAAGTCAATGTCTTTCAATTGCACTTTTTGTCTTACAAAATGATGTTTTGTGTCAATGTGTTATTTCCTTGCATGATATATAATATTGTTTTCCAGTTTGATAGTGCTTTGGTTATCACATTTGATTATTGTAGGTGGTTGCTGTGTTTCTCCAACATCTTCAAGTATTCTTCTAAACTATATTGCTTGACAGGCAGCACTACATAATGATTTATACTAAGCTTTAGTGGATGACAAGCAAACAATTGGTTGTTTCTTACTGCTCCATGATATTGGTCCTGAACTAATATTGAACATGTATCCAGTTGTAGATTTCATTTCATCTCGATTTCGGACCCAGTCAAAATCAGAATAACCTACCAACTAAACATCAAATTCATAAGTATACATAATACCAAAATCAAGTGTTCCTTTCATATATGCAAGGGCTTTCATTCCTTCTTTCTAGTGTCTTTCACAAGGCTTAGCCATGAAATGACTATGTATGCTAACAGAATATGCTATATCTGGCCTGATAGAGGCGAGATAGTTTAGACTTCCCACCAATTGATGATACAAGGTTCCATTCACCTATTACGTTCCATCATCATTGTGCAATTTGAAATTCTATTCTAGATGATATATTGAACCTTTTAAGGATTTCCCTTATATATTTTCTTTGTGTGATTAGTGTCTTACCAGATTCCCTCCAAAATTCATTACCTAAACAGTAATGCAATTCACCAGAATCCTTCATCTCAAATACATGTGACAACTGAATTTTAATTTCTTCAATTAACTTTGATGCATTTCATGTTATGATAATATCATCAACGTACATAGCTATCAAAGAAACATTCCCATCTTCATCTTTCTTAATGTACAAGTTAGGATGATTTTTTCTTCTCCTAAAGCCTTTCTCATAAAAGAAAGAATCAATTTTCACATACCAAGATCTCGGTGCTTGTCTCAAACCATATAAATCTTTCTTTAACCTGGAAACCAAATGCTCATGTCCATGTTTTACAAACCCTTTAGGATGAACCAATTAAACTTCTTATTTTAACTCAATGAAATCATGATTCTAATTGTGTTCAACTTAACTACTGTTTAGTCAATTTAACATCTTAAATTGCTCTACATAAATTATCAATCCAGGTATAGTAAACTGATAAAGTGTGGTACACCATGTGTGCTTAGTTAACCCTTTTTCTTACTTCGTTGTTTTATACTTTATGTTGTTTTGGGGTTTTGTTTTTGTTGGTCTCCTAAAGTATTCTAATGCAATGGAAATCCTAGTTTAAAGTTTTAAGAATACTTTTAAAGATCAAGTGTGGATGTATAGTTGAAGACAAGGTTTATGCTTCTTATGGTAATTTCCAAACTTAGCACTTCAAATATCTCAAAACATGCTATTTATAAAATCAGAACTTGAACAAAAGTGTAAACATGTAGCTACATAAATCAAGCTAAAGATGAAGTACTGAAAATGAGGTTACTGCCTCTACTGCCCATCTAATTACAGAAATAAAATCTAAACTACTACACTCAAAACCAAAAATTGCAGACTAATCAAAGAAAAATCGAATTACTTCACTTATAATCCTATAGCTCACCAATTAACTTCTCGGGTTAAGCCATGGCACCAGGGATAACGTCAAATAATATGAAGAATTGATATCTAAATTACCTACTTGCATATTAATGAAAGCAAAATCAAATTACTACACTTATAATCTAATAGCTAGCCAATTAACTTCTCGGGTCAAGCCATGGCACTAGAGATAATGTCAAATAACATGAAGAATTGATATCTAAACTACCTACTTGTAGATTAATGAAATAAAAATCAAATTAATTCACTTATAATCCGTTATCTCGCCAATTAACTTCTCGGGTTAAGCCATGGCACCAGAGATAACGTCAAATAACGTGAAGAATTGATATCTAAATTACCTACTTGCAGATTAATGAAAGAAAAATCAAATTACTTCACTTACAATCCGATAGCTCGCCAATTAACTTCTTGAGTTAAGCCATAGTAGCGAAGATAATGTCAAATATCATGAAGAACTTGATATGTAAACTAGGTAATAGCAGCAAACAAATCTCACTGAAATCAAAGCATCACAATTGAAATTTAAAAGCTAAAAAGTTTAGTAGAGAAGCAAATCTCAAATCACTACTTGATGCAAAAATTACATTAAAAAGCTCAAAAAAAAACTAATAAGCAAATACAAGAACATATAAAGAAAAACTAATCTACAATCAACCGGTTGAACACACTTGCATGAATTAAAATTTCATGAATGGAAAATATAAACTACCAAACTTGAAAGGAATAAAATGACATACTTGAATGAAATCAAAGAAAAACTACAAAGCAAAATATACTCTACCTTACATTCTAATGTGCTCCATGACATCTACTTCATGTCTCCTTCCATGTTGAGAACATCAAATCTTTATTCAAATTCTTCAAAATTACAAAGTACAACAAAGCTCTCTAAAGCTTTCCAAAGCTATCAAGGAAGAACTACAAACTCCAAGCTAAGGAACTCAAAAGCCAAGCTAAGTTAAGCAATCAAGGAGAGAGATCTCCTATTTATACAAAAATATGAGAAGCCATTTCATTAATGAGAGTCCATGAATCTCTCCCTCTACCTCTAGAGTCCTAATCAAAATAGGAACTAATAAGACACATGTCTTCCTAGAGTTTCAATACAATTAGGAGATGTGACACATATCCTCATGATCTCATGATTACCTCCACTCAAATTCGAATTTCGCCTTAAGGTGCCACATAAAGGTCTTCTAGAAGCCTCCTTTTAACCTACGCATGTCAACAATCTCAACCCACTTGTTAGGTATAAGCATATGCACATTATTTTTGAATTTTTAACCACAAATTCACTTAAAAAGACTTAGAATTAATAAAGTTTGAAAAAACATAAATGTGGCCCAATGATAATGAAAGTGGGATGAAAGTGGTGACATAATAGTGAAGTAGAGGTGAAATGGAGGTGATATAATGGACATAATAGTGCAAGTGTAATGGAAATGAATGACATTTTCAAGACCCAACATACCCCCCAACTGAAGCTATTGCATGTCCTCATGCAATATATATTACATTAATTCTTTTGATCTTTGAGCTTTGGATTAACTTTGCATAATATCATTTGATAACTTCATATTTCTGCAAAGTGTTTTACTTGAATTGCAACATGGTTGGTTCTTGTGTTACAACCATTTTTTTTTTGTTGCATTCTATTTTGATCATTGAACTTTGCATGATTATATTTTGATTATTGTTGCAAAGTATATCTTTATTGGATTGCATGATGGTTGGTTCTTATGTGACAATCGTGATTTTGTTTGTATCCAATTTATTCTTTAAGCACTTTTTGAAAAGCCACTCTATGCTCATAATAATAATGTAATAATTAATATATGTTGGAAGTATGTGGGCTCCTGAATATGATATGGACATGGAAAAATATGAAAATGAATGTATTTCCTCCCCAACTGATGGTATTGGCAATTTTATGAAATGAGGAAAAGAAATGTTTTTTCAACAATTATCATTCTAGTTTCCTATGGAATTCTATGGTCAAAAGTTAGAAAGTGATGTACTTTAACTTACCCTCTGGAATGGATGAGTTGTATGTGTGGTCGATGAAAAATTCTGATCATATTCTTCTTCAAGTGGCTAAACAAGAAAAGTCATCGATAAAGAGTTAAGATGACTTTTTATTGCTTCTACCTCAACTTGCTGAATCTACTCCAAAATGCTGAAAATAATAGTCTTCATGTCTTCAAAACTCATTGGAAAAATTGCTACTATGTGAAAAGATGTTTTGATGTCAAACATAGCAAGAAATTCTTGACTTAGTGGCCATTAATAGATGCCACTGGTCAACAAGAGAACTCTCACCATTGATGACAATGAGAGTCAAGATGCCTAAACACATCTTGCTAGGTACGAATAGTTTTGCCGATGTCGAGTCACCTAGAAGATCTCATGAACAAGGGACATTAACATATTCCCATTGTTTGTCAGGGTGAGAGCTTGCCATTAAGACATGCAAGCCTCAAGATGTCTTTACACGGAACTTAGACTCAAAGGACTATGGACTCAATAATTTTCATTGAAGCATGGCTTATTTGGGAAATGAAAATGACAGGAAATGAAAGATGAAAATGGAAGATGACAATGGAGAGAAAAAATGACAATGAGCAATAAGCATGTGAATGAGCCTCTTGCTTTTATTTGTGGGTTATGAATGGAGAAAAAGTAATGGAAAGTGGACGTGAATGTAAAAGGAAAATATGGAGGGAAATGAGGTGAATGGTTTATTATGAAGTATGGATGTGATGGAGACAATGGTATCTGAAAGTTTTTCAAGTATTTGGATCTGATTTTGCATTAACATATTTCCTTTTTGTTGCTGATTATCCTCTTATGAAACAAATTGGTCTCTTAGAGAGACACCATCCACTTGTAGTCATTTGTCCTTCCTCCTGGAACCTACAAAAAAACTAATAGTTCTTTTGCAATGGAATGTAAGATTATCAAAGGAGAGAGATGTCCAGTCTCTCTAGTTATGATATTTACACACAAAACCAAGAATTTGTACTAATGAAACGAGTTCTCAAAGGAAAATCAAAAGAATTTATACCTGCTTTGGAATTAGTGCCTCAAGTTGAATGTTTCTTCTTTTCAGCAACTTATTTCATTATTTACTGTTTCAAACTATGACGATGGATTTCTCATTGTGTAGATTTTGTCGAGATTTTTCCAATGACACTTGAATCATCAAAATTTAATTTTGTATGAGAAGGTTAGGCTGATTTGAACAATGAGATTTTTTAGCTGCAGAATGGCTTTAGTTGCGGGATGACTTTAGTTGCGCAATGCGTGCAATTTCTATAGCTAAAAATCTTGAATAAAAGGTTAGCCATCCATTAATCAATACCTTCAGTCAAAGTCCTGTTTTTAGCGTATTTTACTTGAAGTCTTTCCTACCTGAAATTGAAAATCATTAAATCATTCTTATAAAATTTCACAATTTCAGAGGAAAAAAGGAAACATTCAATGGCTATCCCCAATTCCAGTTTCCACTATGGACTCAATAAAAAATCTGCATTCCTGTTTGAGCTTTGGCCTTGAAATAAACCTACAATATGAACGCAGAACATGTTAAAAAGTTGTCCCAGTTGTTTTGACAAGTACCTGCTCAGAACTCTCGTGGTCCACAAGATAGTAGGCCTAGGAAACTTGTTCATGATAATGCTAGGGCACCAAGACGTGTACCATTTGTTGATCAGATTCCCCAAATTCCATTATATCGACCTGACACAGTATTGCCTTAGCATGCACCATTACTTGATGCTTATGCTTTGCAAGCATTAGATCCATATGCTTCTATGTCTCAAAGGCATGCCTTACTGTGAGGAATGGGTTGTGATTATCATGGGGTAGATCCAGGGCTTGAATATTTACACCGTCCGAGAATAAGAGAACATGTTTTAAGAGCCGAATTATCTCGATGAGATTATCAGGCCTTATGTGCCAAGAGAGGCTGACTACACTGATGTTTCCCTTTGTAGAGCTGACTTCACACATCCTAGACGTTCATATCCTTCGCTCATAGATTCATCCTCAGCGCTAGGGTCATCTTGACTGTATTAGTATTGATTCAAAACTTTACAATTGAATGCAGCAATTTAGGAAAAGCAGAAAACATGAAAAAAACATCAAACTTTAACTGCACCATTTGGCCAAACAAACATGAATTTGGGAAAAATAAAACATGGGTTTTTTCGAGGATAGGGTCAATTATATATTGCAGAAATTGTTTTAAGAAATTCACAGTGTTTTGGGAGAAATTATCGGTTCTCTAAAGCCTCATTTTGCATGCCGCGTGAAGAAAAACGAGTTTAAATTAATGAACAAGCTGTGATTTAATTCGGTAAGGGAATTCTGATTTTGGAATCAACTGTGTGTTGGCATCCAAAACATGATTACATGCCTTCCATCTTTAATAAACTTGCGCTTCACTATTTTAACGATTAATTACATGACGTTAACCAGTTGAATACGGCTCTTCATAGCCGACTGATAAACGTTGGTTTTCCTCACCGAAACTCTTGACTTCTACTCCTGCAACCTTTTTATTATGAACTCAAACCACTTGAACTCCATTCAGTCTCGCAGTTCTATTCATGAGGGATACTCTGCATCCACTTAGTATGTCTGTACACCAAGTTTTACAGCCTTCATCTATTTCTGTTCATATAAGTCTTCTTGCTTCGAAAATATTTCTTCATTTCGTACTCAACATTTTTCTAGTTCCATACCCATTAGTTTTCTCCATGGTATTCCTCATTTCCTATTCATGCAACCATTTTTCTTCCACATAACCATTCTATTTTCATATATCCATCTTCTACATTGGTGTTTACACATTAAAAGAAGGCAGAATGGGTCTCATTGTGAGGACAGAACCCAAAGGAGTCATTAAAGCTATTGAAAAGATCATACATTTCCATTACTCTAATATATTTTTCATCACTAAAACTGTTTTGCTTCATATACCATTTACAAAGTTTTTATTTTTCAGGTAGACAGTGAAGAAAAAAATATATATCAGATCATGAATAATTGGTCTTGTGCACCAGTTGTGATCTTAGGCTCTTTCTCCTTGGTACTTGGCTACATAAAATCTCTTTTCCAATAACTTAAATTAGAAAACTAATGGTTGGTTGTCCTTTAGCTATGGAATGTAGCCTGATTCTGCAGCTAACTGGCAATTTCGCAGCCATTTTCATACTTCTATAGGTTATAGGTGTCAAGAGACGAAACGAGCAACATGGGTAGCTGGGGAGATATCAGTACATGGATGATGTCCTATTCATTTGATCCAAGTCGATGAAAAAGACCCCAGTCAAAGGGAAGTCAAGGTGTGTGTTATCACTAAGTCATCACATGTAAAAAAATAAATAATAATAATAATTTTGAATCAATGAAGTGAATAATTTATTTGCTCACTTTTCTGAAGGTATTGATTAATGGATGGCTAACCTTTTATTCA
>Ga0181469_100326_pt1 | contig 17429 bp, 19 predicted proteins | sample InSIn2SAF170_2_FD_119081 | JGI IMG/M metagenome (GOLD analysis project Ga0181469, IMG submission 119081) | Clean room microbial communities from NASA Spacecraft Assembly Facility at Jet Propulsion Laboratory, Pasadena, California, USA -... ... | reverse complement strand
AGAAAATCACTGTCGAATCCCGGTGTGCAAGTAAAAGACCTGTTCAATGCGGTTTTGGTTGTCAATACTGCGTAACAGGCTGCATGAATTGCATCGCGGAGGGACGAAAAGTTTCGGACCCCAATCCCTTGGCTTGGCGACTTCAACCTAAGGCATGAACTTGTACAAACAAATAGCCCTACTTATTGCATCCAGTCCACTTAGATTTGCATCTTTCAGCGTGTCACTCGCCCTCAAGGAGATACTGTCGTAATGTACAACCAAGTCTATATTGGTTGATTGAACCTTCTTCCTTCGGTACGAACCACGGCTCTTCGAGTAGCGATACTACAATCCTATCTGGCCATGCACCGTCTGGTTCCGTAGTTAAATGCTACCGACCAGAGGCTGTTGATTGGCAAACGAGTTCTCTACTCTACTTCAACTATGATGAAGACAGCTTGCACTGATCAAGTAGCTATATGAGGATACGTTTTCTATTAGTCATGGACGTAGGTGCTTGGGTGTAGAAGGATTTTATTGCAAAACCCCATTCAGGATTATGCTTACTCAGCTCGAGCCGCCACCACTAAATTTTCATTTTCTTTCATTTATTCTTTTGCGAGACGAACAAGACTGTTTCATTTTGCTTGCGACGCGTTGGCTGCCATAGTCCTATCGGAACGTTGTGTCTTCAGGGGATCGTTCAACTAGTGAAGGCCGGACCTAGAACATCTGTCTGCCTCTCATCTCCACGGGGAGGAAGACCATAGTAAGCGCAGACACCCAGATACCACCAGCAGCGAACCACAGGACGGCAGCGTTGTTTTGGGTGACATAATGTGCACCTACATAACGAACGGATTAATTTCGGAGCAGCATGGAGCAGGAAAACAAGGACACTCACCGACAAAAGGCGCAACGATACCAGCCAAACGACCCAAGCAAGACAGCATGCCTGAAGCACTGCCCCGGTAGGCCGTCTTGAAGAGTTCGGGGGCAGATGCATAAAGTACGGCGTTGAAGAACTATCGATCAAGCTTTGGTCAGTTTGAGTATCTTGAATGATTTTCGGAAAGCACTTACGGTCTGCATGAGATATTCGAGAGCATTCAGACCAACGTAGCCAGCCTGACTCTTCACTTGTGTGTACATGGCCATGGCAAGACCTTGGCATACCGCGGAGAAGACGAGTGACCATTTCCTGCCAACAAGAGGCATCGAAACCGTGAACAAGCCCATGAAAGCACCGATAATACCTGGAAGGTAGATATAGACGTAGTCTTTGTACGTTTGTGAAACCGAAACTGAACTCTCCACGTTGTTCTGAAGCAGGATAATAGGAAGGTATTCACCAGCCAGATTGAAGGACCAATAGTCGCCCTAGAACACGAAAATTTCGTTAGAATCGACAAGAAAGTGTCTGGTGTTGGTCATGCTTACCATGTATGCAATGCCCAAGAGGACGAAAATGAAGAGTTGAAGCCTGTCCGTGAAGAGGCCCTTCATGTGTTTGAAGCTGCCGAAGAAGGACTTAACGACATGCTTGCCGGACGCTGCTGGTGGCACTGCTGACATGTGCGACTCGGACTCCTCGACGGCACGAAACATGTCGACGGTCAAAGTTGGCGGTGCAGCCTTGTTGTATTTGGCAATCTTGTGCAGAACCTCGATTGCTTCGGCTTCCCTGCCCTTGCTAAGAAGGAATTTGGGAGATTCGTAGAACCTGAAGACGAAGAATCGGAGGAAGAAAATAGCCAACGTCATCAAGCCAAGGATAATAATCTCATACCGCCAACCCATGTTGCTCGATCTTGTGCAGCAGGCGGCACCTTTTGCAACAGCACTGCACGCTGGGAGTTTAACATTGCAACGGTATTTGGCAGCAGTTCCCCAGGCGATGAGAGAGGCGACGACGACGCCTACAGGTTGCCACAAGGACAGGAGAGTGACCAGGTTGCGGCGGCTCTGAGGAAGAAACTCGAGAGCGATAGTTGCGTCGATTGGGATATTGCCTCCAAGACCGAGACAGGCGAGGAAGTAGATTCCACAGACTGCACCATAATTATTTACCGGTGCGGCCTGTACAGGGGAAACCCCCACAAATTAGCAAAGGCTGAACAAGGACGTCGATGTAATATTCTTACCAACAAGAGTCCAAAGACTGATGTGATCAAGCAGGTGAGATTGAAAGCCCATTTTCTGCCGACAATGTCGACTAGAATGCCCCAACCGAACGCGCCGACAGCGAGGCCGGCGTTGGCGCAAGACCAAATGTTTCCCTGCGAGGTTGAGGGAACATTCATTTCCTGGTAGACAGCACTGGCGATAAGGCCGACACCTTGTGCCCAGGCCAAATCAAGGAAGTAGCCAAAACCGGTGAGGAACCAGATGCACCATTGATACTTTCCCATACCAAATTTGTCCATTTCTGCGTTGATCAAAGCAGCCTTCTTCTCGAAGAGGGTCATAGGAGTTGCGGAAGTGCCCTTGAGGATACTTCCAATGGAGATCTCGTTGTCCTGAACTCGTTCCAAGTCATTGTAGATGGGAATTTCTGGTCTGACAACCTGCTTCTCGTTCGGGCTGATGTTGGTAGGATACTTCTCATTGTCCATATTTGGGACAGCATACTTGTCGTGGTCCATGGCGACATGCTTCTCATGGTCCATGTCGAAAATACGTGTGGCTGCACACGATCCTAATCGTGTACACCAAAGGCTCTGATTAAATTTCGAAAAGGTAGATGTGTGAACGGACAAGAATTATGGTAAATACGTACGACTCGATCCTGCCCCATGAAGCAGGGAAACAGCCTAGCTATATACACCACGCATTGGTCTCGTAGCACACTTTTTCACCCAACACGGGAGGCAAACTGGAGATCGCGTTGCCCGTCAGCTCCAGCGAGCAAGTCCACATGGTAGCCACGAACCTAAAGACCTCGATACCAGGGTGCCATGGGGGTTGATTGGCGGAAATATGGTGTAGTTTTTAGCTTCAAAATGGTGGTCTTGGGCGTGGGGCAGTTTCCATGCCAATAGGACGTCACAATCGTTTGACCTCAAGCTTGTCCCAAAGTGGTTGGGATGAGATCCTCACCCACTAGGATCTTGTACAACATTTGCAAGGAACGCACATCCGGCACCACTTGGTTGGTTCTTCACGTCTCTTTAGATCACATTTTGGTGCAGTAAGCGGCAGGTGGATGAATCTTAAGGGAAACGGTGGTGCCATATGCAGTGTTAGCCTGCTTATCGACTTGGCCAAGTGAACGAGAACCAGAACTTTGCTCGTAGCGACCGAGGCTCGACTCCTCCCATTATCGCGAGTTGACCTAACTCGCTTCTCGAGGAACGCATAGGCGCGTCGAATTCCTGGTATCGAGGTCGTCGGTCAGTGCCGCATCTTCCGTCTTGTTCTAGAACCAGATCCTGAGCTCCAATCATCGTTATGAGCTTGTTGTGCTGCCAGATGATAGGAAGCAAAAAGTCAGTACAATACAAGACTCAGCTCAAGCAAATGCTCGAATTGCGATGCCACTCGTGTCATGGGATCTGGATCTCTGCTCCACAAGCAAGCGGCTGGATGTGGGGGCATCGGGGTGGGCCCAGAAGACCAAGCAATAGATTTTGTGAAGATTGCTCCACTGCGCAAGCTGAAGAGGAAAAGACGATGGGAAGTGTTCGAGCCCAAGCTGCGCTACCTCTTCGGCAGCCTAGCTTGAACATTTCAAGTAATCTCTCGTGCGTGTGGCAGCTGCGAGCAGCATCGTACAGTCCGTTGGAAATGAAAGAAAGGTTGATCCATGTATGCCTCGTGCTCAAGGCAACAATCACCTGATCCGTATCTGTAGGTACAGTAGATGCGGTGTTCATCAGCAGCTCCAAGGTCCACTGTAACGTCGTTGAAAGCTTTACAGGTGCATCGAAGAATAAAAGCTACCTGCGGTACTGTAGTCATCCATTTCCGAGATCCATCAAGAAAGGAAAGAAAAGTTCCAGTTCCGAAAGAAGCCTTTACTATACTGAAATAAGCATCTGCTCCTCAAACTTGACTTTTCAGAGCATTGCCACCTTGAAGTCATGACACTTGCATACCAGGATATAGAGACTCGTGTTCTTTGAATCTGTAGAAGATCTTCATGAGCCTCTTGGTGCCAAGGGACCAGTGTTGCGGCAAGAATGGACTCCCTTCAAAATTGACATGAGGTATTGACCAAAGCGCTCCGGATACCATAGAAGTCAAGAACGACAGTACAGTACCTAGCATATTGCACGCCCAACGGACAATCCTGTTTGACGGATGGTCAAAGCATATTGCTCCAGCCAAGCCTGCGCAAATGTTGGCACACTCACACATCCGTAAAATAATGGCTGTTTGACAATCCAGATCGCTCGCTCGCTCGCTCCAGATGGAACAGCATTACCGGCCGGGGCTTGTACTGTAGCGCGAAATGCAGGGAAAAGAACCCGACCCACTCAAGTCAAGCTCTAGCTCGTCAATCATTTCTACAGTACCAAGTACTGTTACAGCTGCAGGCCGACCGCTAGGCTTGCTCTTGGCCTGATGACTACTCTACTTAGGTAAAAAAGTTTCGTTGCGCAAATTGACCATGGCGAGGCGCTCACACGACACCAAAATTTCTGGTGGCACGGAAACCACACCGATTTCTCAACGCTCAACATCCCAGCTTTTCAAAAGACAACGTCCATCTTGGTAGCAGCCTACGCCAGTTTTTGTTCCTGAGGGCGGCTACCTCACCGTCTACTCCAGAGTCAAGCGACGGTCACCTTTTGATGTCTCTTCGAATGGCGGATAATACCCTTCGTTACCTTGCCGAGTACCTGCCACTCGACCAGGAGCTCTGTAGCAAGTAGTTTTGCTTGAATGATAAAGAGATTGAGCACCGTAAGCAACAGCACACGGTTCGAATTTGAAGATCCGAGGAGTATACTACGTAGCAGTGAAGCATTGTGCTCTCATCGTTGTTCTTCTAAATAGTCTGTCGTCGTACAACTGCATGTTTGCTACTGACATAGTCGTCACTTTGGTTTGTGACTAAGCTATCTTGAACACATACTGTAGATTCGCAGACACTTCATTACCTCGTGTGGAGGCACGAGTTTTGTTTACAGTAGAACGATAAGTAGCTCGGAAAGTGGGAAATGTACTCAAGCATACTGTGAAAGTGGAGAGGTGAGGAGGAGTAAAGTACATTCATCTCTGCTGCGCAACATTGCAATATTTGTGGGCTACAAGCAGTACTTTTACCATCCGTGATACGTCTGGTCTCTAGCCTCGTTAAACGACCACCTTTGCGTGTCTGACCTATCGGAGATTCTACAAGTACATCAAGATATGAAATCTTCCAAGCTGGATCTGAGCCTTCATTTCAGAAGGACGCTGGGAACTTTGAAAGGTCATGACTGAACAGAACATCTTTCGAATTGTCCATGCGTACATAGCGAAATCGCCCCATTGGCCCGCACATCTGGTAGTGCTACCACGTCAAAGCTTAGCAGTACATTCTTGTTACCCCTTTGAAAACGAAGTTGGTAGGTTCATTTTGCGATACTTTATAACGTGTGATCGTTGTTGACCATCCAAAATGGTTTCGGATGCCCGCAAACGTCAGAGATGACATGAACTGTCGTGTTGGCAACGGAAAGTCAATTGGAGGAGGTAGTCCATAGGTACCTATGTGTCGACGAATTTGTTTACCAGCCTTTGGTTGGCGATGGCACACTGCTCATTCTGTGTTTTGACATGCTGCTATCATGTTTCAACGTACACAGATCACACTTTTGCGTAAAGTTAAGTCTGTTTTTATGGTTCGCAACTCTTGAACAGTAAGAAGGAGAACAAAAAGTTCAGCTGACAAACATGCCGAGGTGAAGGTCGTAACTACCAACACAATCCCAATTATTTGCTTCCTGACCACAATACTTTTGTGACTACCAATTCTATCTAAGTACGATTCGAACCCACATTGAGCTAGGATGAAGCTCTCAAACATGACGGGACCGTTGGCCGTTTGCCTGGACGAGACAGATGCAAAATTCCAACTCGGGCTTTCGTTTGTCAGTGACCCTACTAATGCTGCCTTTTATTACATGAAATCAGAGTGTCTCTGCATTGTTTCCACACCATCTCGAGCAAGTCATGAACTTCTTATGGTAGGCATCTTGTGTTTAGAATGTTCCCTCCGAGACATATCTCTCTCATCGGAGATATTCCCATTGCCAACGTAACTGTTCCTGCACTCACCACAATGACCACGAAGTCCTTCCGTTTCCTCGACCTGCCGCAGGAGCTCCAGGACCACATTTACAGACATCATCTCCAAGTTGTTTCAATAACCATTACCGATAACCGATATGATGAATAAGGAAACCACGTATACTTCCAGTTCCACAAACTGCCAGAACTTGTGCTCGAACGAGTTTGCAAAGCAATTTGTAAAGGGTCAAGAGATGTGCGCCGCAATTTGTGGCCACGACGGTTGATCATCAAGCCAGTTGCATTCTTAGAGCAAGCGGTACACGCACTGGCTGAGAACCACAAATACCATTGGCTACACGGTCATGTTGATACTATCGAGGTGCACTCTTACCACCCCCTCAGCTTCACCTGGGCCGGTCTTGCTCGAGCATGTCCGAAACTACAGTCTCTCGACCTATTCCTAATGTTCAGTCAAGGGTACTTGTCATACGGAAACGTCCACATTGCTCATGCCTTTGCCAAGTCAGGCATGATGGACAGCGACTACATTCCCGGCCTGTCTATACCCTATATTGAGTATACGCTTTCAAAGCTTCGAACGATACATGGAGAGCACTTTTCGATCCATCTAGCCGTCCACCGACAGCATGTATTGTACGGAGAATCCAGTGATGGAGGCTGCAAAGCTTTTACAGAGGTATGTGGTGATCAACGTCTTTCTCATGAGCACAGGGGTTGACATTTTGACATAGACGTTGAATTATATGGTTGAAGCGGCTGGCGTGAAGATCTTGTCAACGACACTCGACCCGGACGACATATCCACAATCCAGAGACGAATGTTGGGACAGTTAAAGGATGAAGACATACACAACGCGATTACGTTGGCTATGGGAAATGGACAATGAAGCAAATAGGTCTGTCATTGATACTCAGACCATAACATGACCTTCTGCTCAGGTTGTGGTCGAGATCCACAGCCTGAGCTCTTGAGTAAAGTAGATGGCAAGAACCAGCCTCGATCGATGCTGAACGCGCTCCAAAAAACAGATGAACAAGGCTTTGACAGTTGTCGACGAGCAGGCCTCTAGATGACCTTACAACTACAGAGTGATACTTCGTCTTTCATGCCCTCCACTGCGCTCGCCCAGTGGCGTTTGAGTAAATGAAGGATACATAGGTGTTTCCAGTCCCGAGTCTGTCGAGTGCTGCCATCTTGCAGTTTCTATGACCTACATGGAACGTTTCGACTGACAGAACTAGAAAGGATAAGCACCTGCGATTCGACGTGATACAGGTTGGCGAGAACCAGCAAGTTGGATGCCAATACGATATTGTAGCGATCAAAGAAAGGAATCACGATGCAGAAATGATTACGTCATTTGATAGTGAACAACGCCGTGAACGCTTCACTAAATCTACTACGCCTACTTCCTACACACCAAACCATTTTCTGTTAACGACTAAGTACCATTTGTGGTCGGGGGAATACACTAAACAGGTAGTCAACACTAGAAGTTAGCTGCGTCGCCTTGAGAGCTGTCCTAACATTGTCCAATGAATATCCATCCCTTTAGACTCCTCGATCTTCCCCAGGAAATACAAGACCAGATCTATGCGAAGTACTACGAGGGTGTCGACCTTGTCCTACGGAAATGCGAGAGACGTGACAGCATTATATTTACTTCAGCAATCAGTTTCAAACCCCTTCCTAACCTCATAATAGAACAAACATGTCGCAAAGTGCTGACCGACTCACGCCGGGTGCGTCACAACATTTGGTCTCGGAAGCTCACGATCGCCAGGTTATTGGGTGTCAAACCCTGGATTAATCCGCTTGCGAGCGATATCAAATTCGCTTGGTTGCGCCAACATGTCGAGAAGCTTGACTTCGAGGGAGAGAAACTCGGAACCGTGTTGAACTCTGGTGTCGAGGAGCTCATCCAGCAATTCACCAACTTGCGGCAAATCCGCTTCACGTTCAACGAGTATCCAGGTATCATTAATAATGATAGCCAACTTGCCAGAGCACTGAGGCTTATCAAAACTGATGTTGGAGCAACGCCACAGATAGAAACGCTCGGCATGCAAGGCATCAAGCAGATCGCAAGCCTTCTGCTCAACCAGCACGGTTCAAAAACATGTGTGAAAGTAACACGTATTACGTACTACACCCACTCCGTCATGTTCAAGCCATGCGTCCTGGCAGGGCTTCCACGTCGAACTTTCACGATCACCCACAACTTCAACGTCAATCACGACTCCGATACCATAGAACTCGAGTCTAGAAAGACCGATCCAGCCGAGGTCTTACCAACTGTGCTTGAGCGCCTAGCCAGTCGTCCACAAACATCGCTGGGATGTACGGGGAATTGTCTACTCAACTCGACAGGTTCAACGACTTGGCTTTTATGTGATGGACGCTGGGCTACCAGCACCGGGTAATTACCTTTAGGTATTGTATGACAGCCGATGACGCCAATGGTCGCATGTGGTCCCAAAGGCTTGACACGATATGTACGAAGGAGGAGATGCAAGGAAGTATGAACGAATGTGTCATTAGAGCTGTCTAATGTATGATGTTAGGTATGTAGGTAAGCATCTTCATGCCTGTCGTGCCTTCTGTGCATTGCGCTCAAATACCGTGTCCAACGGCAAGCTGATACGTCCAGCAATATCCCTCTTCTTCTTTCCGTCGTCGCAAGGGCAGTCAGCGCCACCAGCGTCCGTCAATTCTGCATTCATATTAGTAAGTGTTTCAGCTGTTTCGATAGTGGGAGAGTGCTGGCTCAGTAAAGCACCAGAAGTGTCAACGGCCTGACTCACGTCCATTCGCGCAGCAGTAATACATGTATTCGACCGTCTCGCCAAGGTCTTCGGCACAGGACATGATGCTGCAGCTGTCGACGCATTCATCGCACGCACGCACGGTCGTGCCCAGGAAGAGGGCCAGGAGTGGAAGAAGTGTTGCCACACGCATGGTGAAGTATAATGGAATCGATAGAGCTTGTGAGGTGGTATCAAGGTGGGTAGTTGTGTAGAGCTCACAGGATATGTTTGTTATAGCTGGAGGTGGTGATCCTTGTGTGTATGCGATGTCGACTGCTGGATGAGATATCTAAAGTTCGAGGTGAGTATTGCAACCTACTTATACCATTCCTCAACCTTACTACCAGTTAATCTTCTCAAGGTAGAAGCACATCCTATGTGATAGAATATACACTATCGTCAGCTCTTAGACCAACCATCATTCAGTAGGATCAGCCAAAGCTTCCCTGTACCACAAGACCTACCTTCTTTGCTATAATTGCTGCCGCTACAAGGTAGATCCCTCGATCAGGAAAGTCATTTGAGACAATCATTACTGCAACCAATACCAGTCATGCACTGATCAGCATCCTTCAACCCTAGGGAAGGCGGGGAGAGTAAGATGGACTATGCACAGTAGATAATTAGAAAGGTCATGAGCAGCGAAGAGTGGAGGACAACTACACGCAATCGAATGGCCAGATTAAAGAACAAAGCACTACTGATTGTACAAAACAAAGACCACGACACCTAGAACAGTTAAAATGTAGATAATTGCTATATATCGATCAGCTTCACTTCTTAGATTGACATCAACTCGACTGCAAATACACTACCTAATTGGTGGAAGGCCGCATCCAATAGTCCCTTGTGAAGATGTCATGGAAAATTGTTTTCCACCTCCTACCAGCCCGAATCAATGCAGATCCGTGAGCCGGAGAACTCAGTCATTAATCCTACCAAGGAGGTGTCAGGTACTTGACATGAAGTCTGAGGCGCTTTCAGGACCAACGATGGACAAGCATTATTTAAACGAGCCAAGCAACATCAACGTGGTTGGAAGCGAGGAGGAACTTGATCGTGATTGGAGGGGTGGTCCCGAAGCCGGAAGGCTTGTTCCTCTGGTGGAGAACCGTAGATCAATCCACTTCATAGCGTGCTAGAGATTGCAGTTGTGATGCAATACTTGGAATAAGCTGAAGAGTGCCTTACCTAGGTATGGATATGCGTTCCCGGATATCCAGCCGACAGCTCAGAAAATGAAATTAAAGTTGTCCACGGGTTACATACAGTACAGTACGAGTATTGGTGCAGGAACGGGGAAGAAAGCTTCGCGCAAACCATACCCATACGAACACGAGATTTGGTGCTACGAATGGCCATTGAAGCAGTTGATCTCAAGGATAATAAGAGTGGATAATATAGAGCATAGACCATCGGTATCACCCCGCACGACAAGAGTCCCGGGTATGCGAGAACTCTCTTGTGAACTACCTTTCTATTCCGGTGTAGCTTTTTATTCAGTGCCGGCATTAGGAATTGATAGACATAGACGCAGTACTTAGTGAAATAAACAAGTCTACACCTATCCATCTCGGCGCGTGCTAGACTGGAGAAAGAAGAGATTCGTGGGAGTTTTGAAAACATGATTGGTAGGTGCACTTTATTTATGATCCATAAATGTGATGCCATGAGCATAGTAAGAAGTACCTTGTTGGTCAAAACTAGTGAAGATCTGGGAGTAGTTGTAGATTTATTTATCTTATCAAGTATGATCGACCAGCTACAACCACCCCTCATGACTTTACTCGAGCTGTAGGTCATGCGTTGCTACCAACTTAATGCACCGACAGTTCATTGATCTATCCTTTGCAATTGCGGCAAACGTGCGTTCATTCATGCATGGCAGATGATCGACGTTGCACATCGCAAGATGATACCTCATCGAATCAGTCCACCGCCCGTCCAGACAGATAGATTCAACATGCACTCGTTTAACTGTCTCTTATGGGATATTCTGTCATCTTTCTCACTACCGGTCAAGACAGCGTGTGCACAAATGTTGCCTTCTTGGTTGGTGCTTGTACGTACCGACGATCTTTACACAATCACTTCCTTTCCTGCAATACGGGCTATCAGAACTCTGGATGTTACAGAATGTAACCTGCCTAATCTAATCGTTACTGACGTTGAAACGCTGGAACTCTTGAACAAGGTATCTCAGTGTTCGTCTCTTCGATCCTTTCTACCACCTTTGCATGGCTATGACCGTTGCAATTACGGCGTGATCTCTTTTCGAATTAACAATGTTTACGAAGTACACCCGGCTCTCAACTGGCAGTACCGATACGTCTGAGAAGCGACTGGAAGAACAAATTACAGACGAAACAGTATCACGACCTAAACTCGCCACACAGTTGTTTCTTAGCTTGCTTTACACCTTCGTGGTACTTGTGATTGGGGTGCTAGTGGGGATTGTATACTCTAAGCATACGAAACATGGTTCGGCGGATGGGTTTGCTACCGACTTTCGTAAGTACAATCTAGGTGTTACCTCCATTCAATTCATTAGTTTTGTACCATCCTCTGACATATTCGACGTAGAGCGTGCTAGATCAGCCTTGAGCTTGACACCTGTCAAGTTTGTAGGGACGGCTGCCTTCCACGACAATGGTACCGCCTATGTCGCCAGTACGGAGCCGAATCCCTATCTCGGACCACCTAGCCCAGAGCTAGATGCGGCGTGGGATAAATTGATCGCTCGTAGGCTCAGACAGACAACATTGCTGGTGCATCTAGCTGACCGTGATAGATCACTACATATATATTGACGCGGATGAAGCTCGTCACACATGGGGTCCAGGGTTTGAACAATACTACGAAGAGCCAGGGAAGGGTTATCCTATGGGGTAAGGTCTCTACAGCGACCGAGATTCGCAAAACCCCTTTTGACGTGAAGCAGATTCGACGTGCTACATACACTTCATTGCCTAGTATGCATACTCACAAGCATGTTCGGTAGCAAAATAGCTGACAAAGTCACAGAATGCAGTCAGGAAAGCAGTCTACCCAGATTACTACCCCAAGCACATCGACGAAAACAATTTCCAACCATACCATCTGGGTAAGACAATCGGGTTTCAGACAAAGAGACAAATGGCTGACCAGACGATAGCACACTGCATTGACATTCTACGACAGTCAATACAGTGTCACGGCGACATTACGCCAATACCGTTGCGATATTTTCCCGGCATTCATAATCCATTCGTTTATACTGATAGAACACATACTTGTAGAGATTTCGGACGCATCCACAAGTGGGTTGCTGACGCGCGCGAGCGAGGGGAGGGAGTTCCGTGGTTATGACAGCATGTAATAACATACGTGACCTTTTTGCTCTTCACTCATCCTTCTCTAAGAGATGTGTATTACTACTGTGTTAGCAATGGAGTTCGATGGAGTAAGGATCTGGCAGTATCCATGCCTATACTAAGGTAATCGAGCTTGGCGTTCCTTTTCTTCAAGACCCGAACTGTGATTCGTTTGTCTAGCGGTCTTTGAAGACGACAGCTAGAGGCGCAGAAGTAACTACTTTGTGGATTTGAGAAGTAAATACCAGCGCAGTTCTCCCTCGAGTTTGTTTCAGGGGCCCGGGCCGACAGGAAGTGCATAAAATACCTGGAGTAGGACGCCGTGAGGCTGCTAAACACTTCAAGTGGTGGTACCGCGCTGGCATTACTTCTTCAGGTATGCAAAGTACGATGCTCGGCACACCTGCCGTTTTGTGCATGATAACACTTCGAATGTTTACGTTGAGATCATTAAGTATCAACAATCAAGAGATTCCACTTTCGAGCTAGAGGAATTCCGAACAAGAGCAATGGCGTCTGGACCGCATACCTTCGTGATCTGTGTGGTAGGTACATTTGACCTAGCACCAGACCCGACCTCATCTGTCTTTCCTACGAGTACACAGTCTATTCGCACGCGAGTAGAAGCACACACCCGGATGATTGCCGTCGACCGTCACAAGTACTAGCCTGACCTTGGTGACAACGTGCAGGTGTTCTCCGCAGAGAGATTCAAAGGCAATCCGTTGGCCATCGTGGCAGTTCGTGGCAATGCGCTCTCGCTGCAGCGGAAGTCCTCAATCGCAAGGGAGTTTGGATACTCGGAGACAGTATTCATCCACGACTCGCCAGGACCGAATCTGCCGCGAAGGATTGAGATCTTCACCGAGCAGGGTCAGGAAATATCATTCGCAGGTCATCCGGTGAGCAATTCGTCCACTTTTTCTTACTACGTGCTAACTTGAATGTAGGTTGTCGGAGTTGCACATTATGTAAGTACTGGTGTTGCAGATATGCCATGCTAGATATATGTCCCTGACTTGATTCGAAAGATCTTCAATTTTGTCGACAAGTTTGTGCCGACGGATGCGCAGTCAGGTGAGAATGAGCGACAATCGACTGTCTTCTTGACGAAAGCTGGTCCTGTGCCAGTCTTCTACAACCCCTATCGCCATGTGGCGGCATGTACGGTGCCACAAAACCTACACTTGCACGCTACTCGTGTGCCGATGAGCAGAATTTTGAACCGCCAGCCTCAAATTCAGATTGTCCCTACATACGAAGGCATAAAGGATAAGACGTTTCCGGTGGTCTCCTTGGTCAAGGATATGACGTTCGCTCTCGTAGATCTCACGGAAGCCCCGGAGACACTTGCAGCCTTGAAACCAAGCGAAGCGCCTGAGATAGAGCTTGATTCAGAATGGAGTGGGAGTTTCACGGGTGCTTTGTACTACAAAAAGCATAATCCCATAGTTCAGGAGAATGAACCCACGATTCACACGATACAGGCTAGAATGATCACGCAGAACATAGAGGATCCGGGGACCGGAAGTGCATGCTGTACTTTGGCTTGCTACCTTGCTCTGGATGAGATGAGGGCACTGAAGCCGAGGTCGAAGCCTGAGACGACGAAGCAGGAAGGAGACGAGGAGACGGAACTCGTATCGAAAACAAAAGATGTCAAGCTCGAGGAGACGAAGAGTAGCACAAACACGCCAAAGTTCGAACGACATGTGTATGCAATTCAACAGGGGGTTGAAATGGGCAGGCTTTGCACTATTGCTGTTGAGGTGGACCTCAAGACAGCAGAGGATGGTTCCAAATCGATTGTCAACGTTACTCTGTCTGGACGAGCGTGTTTCTTCGCGCGGGGAGAGTTGATGCTGTGAAGAAGCAATGCTCCATCTGTGGTTGTCCAGTTCAGGATGATCTTGAACAACTCCTTACGTTTCTGTTTTGGAAACGAAAACATAGAGAAGGTGGCAACGCTTCGAAATAGATATTACTGTTACAGCCAGATGAGGGAGTACAGTCCTCAGCCCTGCTTGTTATTAGCACGTATTAGCGTTAAGTAAAAATTGTGACGCTGAACAAAACCATAATTGGCGTAGTTCCAAGACTGAAGCGAACGTCATCTGAAACTGAAGTGAGGTTGTTCTGATGCTGGACCAAGTCAGCCCTAGTTGAGCGTATAGTCTACACCTGACATTGTTGTATACTAATGCGTGCTAGTAACAAGCAGGTATGGAGTGTGTAGTTAATGGTATTTGAGGCGCTATTCTTGACCTAAATATAAACTCCTACAAGAGATTTTGTAACTGTGCGTCCAGGAAATCAAATTGTGTGGAAAACAAAGTGCAGATCACACATAGAGAGCGTCATGTTTGACCATAACAACAGCATCAAGAGTTGAGAAGGATGGCAAGGCACAGAGTTTTTGTAGAGAAACACGCTGAAAGACGATTTGATGCACGAGGTGTTTCCACATTAGCGCCGTGAACTATTTCTGGCTAGCGTAACTCGAATCATGTCCTTCCCGTTTCGAAACACCTTCACCTTTCGTTGTTTCTTGAGACCGACTCCAAACCCCGCGAGCGTCACTTGCTCATGGTCACTACAACGGCCGTCGTACAGCTCTGATACTCGTAAAAGGTCATCTGCCTCGTTATGTTCCCTGCTAGAGCAATAGCGATGACCATGGATGAGGGAGTATGGTGCAACTCCTACTACACCATCTACCCAGTCAATGTATCAGGATTTTCCCCTTCAGAGACATCTTCAGCATCAGGTAAGATGATGAACGGATCCTGTTTGGTCTTGTTTATGCCAAATCAGACTTGATAAGAATGTGGAATCCCATCTCTCAACACTCTGCGATTTTCAGCTCCAGCAAGCTGCATTGCCTTATTTCAGCATTCATTCTTTCCTAGTTTGACTTCTACCACGCTGCAAGCCAGTCGTGTTCTTGTCTTTCATTCATTCTGACCTTACGTTTCACGTTGATCGTGGTTATCTGACCAAGGTTTATCCCAATCATGCATTTTACCAAGACCTTCACACTAGCTGTGGCTTTTGCAGTGCTGGACACTGTTGTGGCTGTGCCGCAGAATCGAAACAATGGAAATAACAACAATAACAACAATGGTAACAACGATGCCAACACTAACAGTGGGAACACCGGTAATACTAGTAACAACAACAACAACGCAGCAAACCTAAACCTCCTCGCTGCCAATGTGCAAAGTGGTTCAGCTTCGAATGGAAACCCTGACGCAACGAAAGGGCAATCGGCCTCGCTTACCGACAATGCAAACTTCATCAACTTTTGCTCCGGGAAAACGTTGACCAACGGTGACCAGAAGACTGGCGGTTCGTGCAATGGCATTGGTAAGCTTCTGCTCCGCAACGACGTATCAAGCATCACTCACTATTATAGTGATGGGCGACATGCCCTCTCAGGACAACATGATCTCATCCATCATAGTGAATCCAAGTCCAGGACAGAACATCGCAGCCAACACCAACTTCAAAGTCCAAGTCCAAGTCTCCAATCTCCTTGCCGGAGTGTTCACAAACCCAAATGACACATACTACGCTGCACCACAACAACTTTCTGGTGGTAAAGTCGTCGGTCACAGTCATGTTGTCATTCAAGATCTTGGCAATTCACTCGCTTCCAAAACTCCACCAGATGCTAAGACGTTTGCTTTCTTCAAAGGCATCGACGACGACGGCAATGGTGAAGGCCTTCTAACAGCTAACGTAACCGGTGGCCTGCCAGCAGGTAACTATCGTGTATGCACAATGACAAGTTCAAGCAACCACCAACCTGTCCTTATGCCTGTGGCACAGCGTGGTGCTCAGGATGATTGCCAGAAATTTACTGTTGGCCAAGGCGGAACTAACAATAATGCCAATACGAATGCCAACGGCAATGCAAATTCCAATGGCAACTCTAATGGCAACTCTAATGGCAATTCTAATGGCAATTCTAACACTAATGCCAAGGCCAATGCTGGAACCAATACGAATAGCAACCAGAACGGAGATGACAATACCAACGACAACGGCAGTGGCAATACTGGAAGTAGCAATACTCGCAGCAGCACCAGCACCAGCAAGACGAGCAAGACCGTGAGCTCCCAGTCCAACGGAAGCACGAGCACAAGTACAAACAATCGCAACGGATCTCAAAACACCAACAACAACAACAATCAAGCCGGTAATTCCAACAGCTTCGCAAGTTCACAGTCAAATCCAAACACAAGTACGGCAACCCGCAGCGCAGCCCAAAACGTCAATACTCAAGCCAGCAAGTCTACCAGTAGCACGTCTGAAGAATCGCACTCTTCGAGCAGTGAGTCCACGAGCAACAGCAATAACAACAACAGTGTTAACCGCAACGATAACGACAACGGTAGCGGTATCAGTGATGGAGGACAAGGACTTAGACGAGTACGCCGATCTTGAGTGCAAGAGTACAATACAGTCTAATCCACACTGTGATGTGTACTACATAGATTTGTCGTCCTTCATGTGAAAAGACCAGTAGTAGTGGTCTGATCTGTGTATATATTTATTCAAAAGTCAAGTCGAACAAAACTCGAACAAAACCAAATTGAAATTAAACTAAAACTAACCCAATTTTATTATATTATACTACACCATCCCATATACACCACATCGTACCTCGCAATCGTTCTACACATTATTTAAACTACTAGGCTTGCCTCGCGTCCCATCAACTCTATCTGCACCAAGAGTATGTCCTCTGTGTAAATACGTATATCAGCCAATCTACATATCTTACCTACGTATGTATTCAGTCAAGCACCTATTCACCACCTCTTCTACAGTATCTATTTATCTATCTATATCTTTTTTCTATCCATCCACCCATCCATCGATAAACAACTTGCCTTGATTAAGCAGTCCACTCCAGACTTGCTTAACCACGGTACGCAAGTACGTATTTTCACGCTACCTGCCTACCCAACCGTCCTACTGTCTGAGCGTAGGTATTGTTTTGGATATACTACTCCCCCTTTCGCGCTTGTACTTACT
>Ga0181469_100324_pt1 | contig 17571 bp, 15 predicted proteins | sample InSIn2SAF170_2_FD_119081 | JGI IMG/M metagenome (GOLD analysis project Ga0181469, IMG submission 119081) | Clean room microbial communities from NASA Spacecraft Assembly Facility at Jet Propulsion Laboratory, Pasadena, California, USA -... ... | reverse complement strand
GCATGACGAATGAGCAGCGATAGTAGAGACACAACAATCGATTCAAACAGAAGAGAGAGAGAGAGGCACGGGGTGATGTTCAGAAAGAAGGCTTGGATCTAGCCTTCACGATTGTCTCGCCCTTGCATTTCTGCCACGAAACTCTCCGGCATGAAATGACCGAAGAGGAACTGGCGGCAAACAAGTGGAGGGGTGGATTGATTTTCACATGGCAAAGTTAAACTGCTTTCGTGGTACCTGATCTCTCTCGCGTGTACCTGCAAGGCATGGTGGATGTTTTAGCACTTCGAATAGAGTGACTGGAAGATATTAAAAATGCGGCAATCAATTTATCAGGATCACATGGAGGCGCTGAGGACGCTGCTTTCTCATGCAGGTCAGCGTTGCTGAAGGGGACTGACTAGAGTAGCTCCAAATCGCGACCTGACGAATCGCAACTGCCAGACACCCATTGTCATCATCATCCATAAGAAGCTTGGCTCTCTGGCACACGCTCCTTGTACCTTTCGTATCCCCTCCTTTTCCTCGAGCCTTTGACTGGTTTTACTCGGTACCGTACGGGATCTCTTGGGACCTGAAACCCCAGTAGATCTTTGGAGATGGGGCGAGACACATTCTGACACCTATCTGACAAGAAGGGGCATGAATGATGGTGATATGGTGAGAGCAAGGCACAGATGAAACATGCTCGAGGAAAAGCAACTCCCCATCCGATGGTGGTATCGAACAGCACTTCTTGATCACATTGTCATGCTAACGAGCCGTTCCATCCCGTTCTCTCTTCCTGTTCCTCGTTTTGCTCTACTCCTCCAACGACCTTCACCGTCTTTGTGGCTTGGCGGTGGCCGGGTAGCGGTCCTTGGCCGGTTTTGCTCGCTGGTCAGTGGTCACCCTTGTTAGCACACCGTATATCGAGTGGAAAAGGGTAAAACCGCCTCGTCCGGATTCCCTCGAGGCATGTATGATGTGGGTGTGTGTGGTGGTATGGGTGTGCGTGACCCAAGACTCTCTTGTGAATAATGAGTCCGAGCAACAAGGGCTGGACAGCGGGCGCGCGTGTTCAGGCGCGGTACTGACTTGCAGACAAGGACAAAGTAGAGGGGTAGGTACACGCATTGTCGTGCGTTTGCCGTGGACTGGTTGGTTTGCACCTGAACATGCACCACCATGTACCCTCTTGTACATTGCATGCTGCGCACACCCCACCTCTTGTTTAGTGTCGAGGGTACCTTTTTACCATTTCACGCTGCTCTCTACTCTATCCTACGCAAGCCCCAGACAAGAGCTGCGAGCAGCAGGGTGGGTAGTCTGCTGGTAGCCAGGGCGTCGGCGGGTACGCACATGCCGTGAATCGCGAGAAAGTTAGGAGAGGACAAGATGGTTGGTTGTCGTCAGTTGAAACGTCTTTTGCTCCAGATTTCTGCATAAGCCACTCGACATGTTCTTGCCGATCCGGCGCGGTAGAGAAAGTTAGTGGTGGGATCTGTGCTCTGGATATGCGAGGGGAAGTCATCATCGTCTATCCGTACTTGCCTTGTGGATAGCGCCATGATCTTTCTCTCGTCCCGCAGTGGGCGCTCCTGCACTTTTTGACTCCGTCGCGGCCCTTCTCGGACGCTTGTTCCTGCGCCTTGTCTTGTCTATCGTAACTATAGTTTTGATCGAGCCCCGGGAACAGCAAAAAGGGCGCCAGTTTCTGGCCGTTGGATTGCCGAGTACGCTACCCAGTCGCTGCCTTTCGCAGGATCATCATCCAACGTTGCGTGTGTGGCGGGGCTGTATCCATTACTGTCGCTGCATCTGCATCTGCTGCTTGCTTATCACGTCTCTGACCCTTTCGCCGCTCGTCGGAGTCGTCCTCGTCGTCTCTTACGTCTCCTCTACCACGACATCCAAATCTTCATGTCGTTACGATTCACGATTCTCTAGTTTTCCCCCACGACTCCATGTTCCCTCAACCTTCTCAGCTTCATGACATGCTCTAACCTCACCGGTACGCCTTTTATATGCATATAAGTCGGCAATATTGGGGCCGTTCTTGTGCACCTCTGCGACCGAATTATTTGCTAGTCCTCGATTTGTCGAATCGACTGATCTGAACAAAGCCGGCTAGAATTTCATTCCATCTCAACACATTTGGCCTCCTGACACACCATCCTCCCCGCCGCCGCCCTTGTCAGGCATGTCGAACACTCGAAATAGCACGAGACCGATGCTTGCTCCAGGCAGCAGAAAACGAAGTGGTAGTACGACCGACGATTACCAACCCACGACACCGCGACTTAACGCGCGCTTCTCCGATCATCCCGCCGAAGAAATCCTCGCCGAAGAGTCGACTTCAAATACACCGACCAGAGGAACTTTCAAGTTCCCCGCTGACAACTCGATCGGCTCCGAACAACATGGCGACAACACTGGTGTGACACGCGAAAACTCAAGGCGCTCAGTACATTCGCATCAGTCCAGCGATTCGCAGGACATCGACATGGGCGATGACGACGATGACGGACACGATCAAGCAGGGTCGGACAACGAGAGCGACGACGACGAGAAGCCTTCAAGAAAGAAGAAGAAGGGCCAGAGATTCTACTGCACCGACTTCCCACCATGCAACCTCAGCTTTACTCGCAGCGAACATCTGGCTCGGCATATCCGGTAAGCATAGACTTCAAGTCTGGTGTAGATCAACATTCTGACATGTGCTAGAAAACATACGGGTGAACGCCCCTTCGAGTGCCACTGTTCCCGACGATTTTCTCGGCTCGACAACCTGCGCCAGCATGCCCAGACCGTTCACGTCAACGAAGAGATCCCCGGCGACTCTCTTGCAGCGACTGGTACCAGGTTTCAGAGACAGATTCGCACAGACCGCGTCCGCCCGCCGAATGTGAGGCCCAGAGCATCAACAGCCAGCAGCGATGGACATGGGCACGGTGCGTACAGCAGAGGGCATAGTAGAAACCTGTCAGCCTCGAGCGTCCTCTCGACAACATCCAGCCTAGCCATGTCGGATATTGGAGAGAGTCGCCCGCGCCCCTCTCCCTTGATGCTCAACCAGGACCCCGTAGCAAGAGCAAGGTTGAGTCTGGATACTTTCAATCCAGCCATACCCAACAATGGTCCCCAGTTTGGCTACTACCAGCAAGCGACCAGTGGGTACAGCTCTCCGACTTCGTCAACCTTCTCTACTGGCGAGGGCAGCCCAAGGTTCCAGGCCACCATGCAGTCGCCATCTCTGCCTATTGCTAGGTCGTCGTTCTACAACGGCAGCAGAACGCCCTCTCGTCGTCTGTCTGTACCTTCGGGCACCAGCCCTTACTCACCACAGACAGCAACCTACCAGCCCGTCTACTTCGCTCCTCTGCCCTCGGGCCCAACGCCCCAATACTCGAACACAAACAGCATGGTCGCTAGCCCCACCGCTTCCACCTTCTCACACCAACGTCGTGAGTCTGATGCCGAGCTCGAATGGAGAAGAAGAACATGGCATCCTGGCACCCATGCCAGCTACGCCAGTCGTCCTGCGACAAGTGGTTTGGCTTACAACCAGACTCCTGATGACGCTGCGCCTGCTGCAAGCTCTCAGCCAGCAGCAAGCCAGATTACCAGACTTCCTGGTATCGAGAGCTTTGATCATGTTCTTCCTCCTGCTGCTCCAGCACGCAACGTCACCAGCCCAATGCAAGTCGATTCCGGCCGTCGCCCTTCCGTTGTGTCGGGTCCAGTTGAGGTTTCCGCTTCAGTTCCTGTAGACCGAAGAAGTACAGGTTGGGAGCACAATCTCCACCACAACCTGAACAGATTGGAGATCGCCCAAGCATCCACCCACCCTCCCGTGGACCCGTCTCGCATACTCCCAAGCCAGCGTCCAACCACGGCACCTCACTCTGGACTGCACCAGCAGCCTGCTCCTGGCTACGCATTGCCGCAACTGCAGCCACCCGTCGATATCCGTCCCGCTGCGGATGAGCGTGCAAACAAGCGCCAAGGCTGGTACGGTGGTCCAATGGGCCCGCCTCAGGGAAGTCAGCCGATCATGATCGCACACCGCACTTCACCCGAGTCCAGCAGCAGTGAAGGCATCCCGACACCCTCGACCTCTCAAGGTAGAGAGCTGCACCCAGCCATCATGCATGCAAATGGCATGGTCGAACTTCAGCCTCCCGATGCTGTGCTGACTGATGAGCAAAGGGCCCTTCAAGCTCAGTTCCAAGGCAAACCAGAGCCTATCAGAGCAGACTCTGGATTCCACAGCTACGTGCACATGCCTGGTCAAGCACCTAATGTATACATGATGCAAGCTGGTCACAACATGCAGATGCAGCAGTCTCCTGAATGGCGTCCTGCACCTGTCAACCAGAGAGCCAACCCTGATATGGGCAGACTCGAGGCACTCGTCGCCGTCGCCACTAGTGAGAACCGCGCCGTTGAACACCGCCGATGATTTCGATCACCACCAAAACACCAAATCCGATCCTTACCCCAACACCCCTACCCTACACCTACAACTAATGTTTCATAATTTGATGAAACTTCCCGAGAAACGACCACGACCACGAACGAATTATTACGATTTCTGTTTTGAGCCTTGATATTTCTTGTCCTTTTTCCAATTCGAGCGTGTTCTTCCCACTTCCCCAAATACCCCTTCCCCCTTTTTGATTCAATTTCGCAAGCACATCCTGTTCTGCCATTTGATGTTCTTTCTTCCTTTTTTCGATCTTTCCTTGGAGCGGTCTCTGTCAAGTTATTCACCTTCGATACCCTGATACCCCCCTCATGGACTTTTGCTGTTGTTGTCTTTTGCGTCTGTTTTGTTTTTACCTCTCGCTCCAACGACCCAACGAATCTGTTTGCTTCTGCTCTCTGTTTTTGGGTTACCTTATCAGTAGTTTAGCGTCCCTTCACTCACACTCTCCAACTTTGGTGTTAATATCGATCACTGTTTCTGCATGCGAAATCATACTTTGCCTCGCTCCATGTTATGACTTGTGACTTGTGATGGCTGTCAAGTGCAATGACCATCTTCCTCCCGATCCAATTTACGCTACCTTCCGCATGAGGAGCAGGTTCGCACGAGGCAATAATCTTTGACATTGGCTACAGTACAGTCTAGGTATGACACCACACCACTCATCTTTGCTTTTTTGGATTCTCTCTCATTCTCTACAATCCTATCTAATGAAAAGTCATTTGCTTCCCCTACAACAGATGCAAAAATCCCCCCACCCAACCCAAATGCCTTTTTTCTTGCATTCCCTGAAAAACGCCCAATAATGCCAGAACAAAAATGTATGCTTTTGGAAAGTGATGACCAAACCAAGCCAAACCTCACACCTCAGAAACGCCATGCTTGTGATCCCCCCCAAAAAAAACTCCATGTCAAAGAGAAAATGCTCATGCTTGTCCAACGCAAGATCAAAAGATGCAAAAATACTTTGTTGCTGTTGGCTCCCGAAAACTCATGGATTTCTCTCAAGCAACCACACCGACCAAGCCTTCTCTCATCCTCTCAACACCTTTGACGCCTACACCTTTCAACCTGCCCAATTCGCCAACATGTCTGACTTCATCATCCATTTCACAAAGCGCATTGACGATCATTTCCGCTTTCTTGGCTCCCACTCCTTTGAGCAGACGGATCTGTGCTACATCTTTGCTGTTTATTATACGCAAGATGTGTTTGGAGCGGGGGGTTTGGTCGGGTCCGGTGTGCATGAGGGAATGTGCTAGTTCGTCTTCCGAGTCTGATTCGGCGTGGTGTTGTGCAGCAGGGGCGGCATCGTCGCGGAAAACAGATAGGTTGCGGCGGATAACTGGGCGTCTGGGTTTTGCGGTGCGTTGATCGAATACATCTTCGTCGTTTTCTTCTTCTTCGTGGCCTTCATCTTGATACTCCTCATCATCTTCTTGACTTCTGTACTTTCTAGTCCTCAGATCCTCTGCTGCTTCTTCGGAAATGGGGACACCGCCGCTGGATTTGGGTCGGCGTTCTTCTTCTTTACGAGCGATCTTCTCTTGCAGCTTGAGCATCTTTTGTGCGAGCTTGGCATTGTCTGGGAAATGGGGGAGAGCAAGGCGGTACATGCACAAAGCGCTGACGTCTTCGCCGCGGACGGTATGTTGTTTGGCCATGAGGAGGTAGCGAAGGCCCTCTGCGCGCGCGGATTCTTGATCGACAACTCTGCGCTCGAGGGCGATTAACCTAGCCTGTACGTCTGGGGAAATCGTTTGCTCGGTGGTTCCTGGTGGTAGTTTCATGCTGAGGGCTTGTTCGGCGAGTTTCTCAGCCACCTTCTTTTCGATGAGCTCTTCAATTGACTTTTGAGACATGGCTGCTTCGGATTTGGCGATTGATGGCTTCAAGACTTTGGCTGGTCGGTTGATGGTTGGGACAGCCTCACTGCTGGTACGCTTTTGTGCTTCGGCCATACGTGGGTGACCTTGTCCAGAAAGATGGCCTGGTCGCGCGATGGTCGGCTTAGGCTTATCGGAATAAACAGAGAAGGCCTTCACAGGCTTCTCCACCTTGTCAGGCTGTTCCTTGCTAGGGACGACATTATGCGACAGCGCCTTAGGCCGCAGAGGTTGACGATTTGCTAGAGGGATCTGAGTGGTGGCAGACTTGGACTCGGCCTTGGGTGCAGTACGGAAGAAGGGCCTGTTCTCGACTTCGTTGACTTCGATCTTCTTTGTGCGGTTTGCAAAGTTCAAAGAGCTCAGAGTATCGAGGTGGTAGCTTCTGACGGGAGCCAAGTTGAGAATCATGACTGTCAGGCCATTGTTTTGACCAAGAGATAGAATACGGGTCATCTTTGATTCGCGGTAAGGGATGCGGTTTTGCTTCTTGCTGATAGCCTCAACGCATTGAGCGAGAACGAAAAGAGATTTGTTGATGCTGGCTGACTCGACCATTCTCTCCTTGCCATTGTCGGTACGGCGGTTGTCTTCAGAGCCAGCCAAATCAATGGCACTTGCTGTGCTTACTCGAACTTCGTTACCGGTTACTTGAGTTACCTTGACGCAAAGGACTGCATGAGAGCGTGACGAGTGTGCGTTCAACTAGATAGACGGTTAGTAAGATGTGGCATCGCGCTGCCAAGATATTACGCACCTTTGTAGCAGATGTGGAGCGGTTGACGTTGGCCTGGTCGTAGAGCGTCTCAAAGTCCTTCAATGAGGTACAAGGTCTCTCGGTCAAGCCAACAACAACCGTCTTTCCATTGTTGTCACGGATTGGTAGACCAGCAGGAGTGCGCTTCTCGGGACCCTCGAAAAGATCAAAGACACGATCATTGTAGATTTCGTAATAACTCATCGAGACATCGATGTTGGTGTTGCCTTCGGTATCCTTTTCAATCTTGCGACTCCTGCGATAAATGCTGCTGAGCAGTCGCGGAATGACACCTCTTTCTGCCAGTAGTTTCCCTCCACGCATGGTGTGCGTCTTTCCAGTTCCAGTGACTCCATATGCGAAGATAGTGACATCAAACCCTTTGAACAGATGTTTGACGGTGGGAGCAATCTCATTGTCAAAGACTTGTTGTTGTGTGGCTTGTTGATCGTAGACGCTGTTGAACTGGAAACTGAAGGCCTCGGCCTCGTTCTTCGGATTCGGGATGCGCACAATCGAGGGAGTCGCGAGTGGCTCGGTGACAGACGGGGCGGCCTCGACGATGGTGTCCTTCTCCAGCTCCTGCTTGAGCAAAGGCCGAATGCGCGCAACGACCCTGACGCTCATGATGGGCTCGGCTCAGGGGGATTAAAAATGTATGCTGTCAAAAGTCGAGATGCCCTGCAGCGTTGGCGACGTGTCGAAGAAGAAGAGAAGAAACTTGACACCCTCCTGGCCTGCCGTGTGCAGATGCGGATGCAATGGCGTAGCGCGTGCCTCCTGATTTGACGTGAAGCTGCAGGTGCGGAAGCCGTTCGAGACTTTCCCCCACGCTACAACATGTCAACAACACGTCTTTTTCCCGTCGACCCAGAAACCGTTTGGAAGCTCCTGAACTCAACTCTATTCACCATTCACCAAAGTCGACAATACCACCAACAGATTTCTATATCAACACCTGCTGGCTGCAAGTGTATATGTTTACATGCAATTTTGTTCATAAATTTCGTATATACGATGCCGCTAGTAACGTCGATCCCGCCTAATTATGCCAACAAGCGAGCTCGATAACCTATCCGATAACTGTTCTATCAGTCTCTAATAGGCAATTGCTGTTCGGAACGCGTGAACCACCGCCCTGACCTGAACTACGTCAGATGCTAAAATCAAGTATTATGCCGTCTTGGTTCAGAAATCTCGACCTCCCAGATCGATATTCTCGCTGAGGATCGTGGGTGTGTCCAACAATTAGAGAATCGATATCAGGCGCACAGGATCGATCGCAATCATCCGATGTCTGTGAAACGTATCCGTATAGCATGTAAAATGCTGTCCGCATGATACCGATATTCAACACCACAAGTCGAAGCCCATGTTCTCTCAAGATGTCGCTGGTTTCTTCGCCTTCACCGGTGCCGGTTTGGCTGCTGCTTTCTGAGGGACTTTTGCGCTGGCGGTCTTGCTACTTGCGCTGGTACCATTGGGTGTAACAGTCTTCTTGGTAGCAGACGACGCCTGGGCTGGCTGCTTTGTTGCAGTCGATGGACCTGAAGTTCCTGCCTTCTTTGCGACAGGCGCTGCCCGTTGCTTCTGTGAATTCTCTGCAATCTTCTGAACACCCTGTTTGGCCTTTTGCATTGCCAGCGTGGATATGGGTCGCGTGATGGCGGTCTCCACAGGGGTCATTGGTAACGACTTTCGAACATTTGGCGCGGGCTTTGGAGATGCTGATTGCGAGGCTTTCATTAGTCGTCGCCTCGTCTCATCGTGTACGTTTTCGATCGTATTCTTCATCGTAGGATCTAGGTTTCGTCCGGCTGTTGGCCTTTTGGATCCTTCCGGCATGGGATGCTTTCCCATGGATTCTTGTATCTCTCTCTGAGTCCGAGCAGCATCTCTGGTAATCTTCTCTATAGTCGATCCCTTGATCTGCTGTCCACCCCCTGATTTTGCGGCGTATGTCAGAGCCTGTCGCATATCTTCGGTAGATTGTGTCGTTTTCGGTGCTTTACCTGCTGTGAGCAGATTCAGTTGCTGCTGTTGGGCCACTTTGTTGAGTAAAGCGTCGAAGTCGATGTTTCCAGGCGCTATATCTCCGCTTGAGAGTGCTGTTGCCGCTGCGGTAATGGGAGCGAAGATGGCGAGGAACTCTTCCCATCCGCCAGCCTTGACTTCAGTCGTGATGAACTTGGCAGTCTTGTTGACGGGCTTGATAACTTTCTTCTTCTCTCCGTTGCTGTTGCCATTTGCAAGCTTTTGCAATGCAGCTTCTGCTTGCATGGCCTTGATCGGACAACCTGCGGGGAAAGATCCATGGCGGTAAAAGTGCTCCAGTAGGTAATCCTTCTCGGTCCAGCGATTCTTAAGCCATCTACCAAAAGCTTCGTCATTGTCAATCGGGATCTCACTGATCTTGTATCGTCTCCAGTACATGTTGACAGACTTTGGTGGACGGCCTTCGAAGAACGAGGAGCGGAGAGTGAAGATGTCTTGTCCAAATTGTCCTTCTGGAACACCCTCGTAGGCGATCGTGCAGTCATATAACCAGTTTGTCGATTCCTTCAATCGTTGCAGACAAAACTGCAGCCCAGTGGTGCGAGGTAGGAGCTGGTGCTTCATGTCGCTGATGCCTTGTTTATCTGCCCATGCCTTACTCTTTGCCCGAGTAGTCTCACTCAAGTTCGTGCCTTCTGGGAAGATCAACAGCCACATGGGATCCTTCGGGTCGCTGAGCTGACTCAAATGCCTTTGGAAGCGACTTTTGTCAGTTTCCCACTTTCTCGACAAGAAGATGAAGTTGTAGAACTGTGCACCCCAGCCAAAGATGGGAACATTTTTCAGAGATTCCTTCAAGATGATATAGATGCGACCATGCATCTTGTTAGTGTAGGCGATCCACCAGAGGTATAGCCAGTCAGTGTAGAGCTGCTCTTGTCAGTACTCATGGTGTTCTATAGGAGTCCTTTCTAGCAACACACCTGGTGGTTGGCCATCATGACAATTCGATGCGGGAAGTTGCATCGAAGACTTCCATCTTCCATTTGATACAATTGGTCTTTCATGCTCTCATCTCCAGTAACTCGAACAGCAGTAGGTGCCCACCATTGGGTCATGGTCGCAGTAAGTACAGCGAAAGACTCCTTTGTCCAAGCCATATATCCATCATAGAATTTGGGATCAATGAGCTTCAGGGGAGCACCAATGAATTGAGAAGCGCTTATACTGAATTGCAGTATTTCATCAGACACAGGTCTTACAACGCACTTTCAAGTTCTACTTACGCCAATACTCCTGATAGAAACGTCGATGCAGCAGAGAAGGCTCTTTCAGCCTGTCCCATGGTGCCATGTTGAGGTGGTCCTGCTGGGTGTTGGTCTCCTGCTTTCGACTTCAGAATGTCGAATCCGGCTCCTAACAGCGTATCGCCAAACGCTTTCGACGCTGCCTCGACTTGCGGTCTCGACATTTTGGCTTTTGAGGAAATTACAAGGTAGCGAAAGGAATACTGAACAGCCACAGATCAGCTATTCATTTGATCGAACACGAACAAGCGACTTCGAGACTTCGAGACCCTGTCAATTGGCAGTGCAACATCCCTGCTTTTTTCGCCAGTTCTTCGATGGGTTCGCGTCAGCAAGCGACGTGCGATGAGGCAATGTGGCACTGTGCTTGTGCCCGATCGAGTTCCGAGCTGCAGGTTCAGCCACGACCAACCTGATTCACGCCCCGCAAGGGAAAGTAAAATGACGTGTGATTTTGTGAGCCGCCTTTCGATTCGAGTCCAGCCACGCATGCTTGCCTTGCCTAAGTTACCTTTAGGTCTCGAGATCGCACCCTTCTTCTTTTAATTCCCCATAATCTTTACACGACAAGCAAGCCTTTTCTACTTGACATCCATCTTCCTCGAACTCGAACCCTGTTATATACTTCGGCTTCGACCCATTGTTTGCTACAACATCCACACACAACCAATTCGGAACATCAGTTTCGTCGCACAAGACCCAGCAAAGACTCGATATGGCCAACGCTCCTTCGGCAGCTCGTCAGAACAACCAATCGCGTACCAACGGTGTAGCCCGAACGAACGGTGCTCCTCGTGCAAACGGAGCCCCTCGAGCAAACGGAACAGCAGCTTCTAGAGCAGGCGCATCTCGTCCGGCAGCCAGAGCAAACAGTGTTTCCTCCCAAGGTGACGCACCCGTGAACGGAGTTGGTTCAGCATACGCCATTATGGCCAACCGAATCGCAAACCGTGTCGCCGAGATGGCAGAGAGCATCACATTCGTCGAGAGGTATGTTCCCACGACATGACTACCATCACGATCCAATCGTCGCTAACAAAGCTTCAGACCCAAGCCGCAACAAAACGGACAAATTTTCAACGAAGAGCCAGCCGAGAAGAAGCGTCCTCGCAAGCTTGAGATGCGCTTGGACCCGAGCAACGATCTCAGCTTCAGCGCTGCCTTCCTCGACAACACACTACAGAAGATGCTTGCTCTGCAGAACCGCATGCTCAAGAGCACAGCAGACCTATCAAAAAACGAGAATGTCGATGAGAAGATTGTCAGAGAAGCGGCTGCACAGAGCGCAGAGCTGAGTCGTATCATCGCTCTCATCTGTGCGGAGAAGGCACGTCAAGGAGCTTAGAATTTCTCTCTGGTCTCGGAGCGCGGAGAGCCACAGCACGGCATCGAGATGTTTTCTATCTTTTCTTTAATCTAATTCACGAAGGGCTATGAGGAGGAAAGGGCATGACTTTTTGGTCAATCTTTTTGACGGCGGATGTCTATTTTACCATGTATCAATACCAACAACGTACCGGGCGTTTTCTGTTTTTGACAATCACACATCTCGCTTGCTTCCTATGAGACCGATCATAAGAATAGGGCTTCAAGGAGAAGAGTTCACCGGCCCCTCTGCAACTCTCTTTGTTCAAACTTTCCCAGCCGTCGTCCGGTCGCGTGTGTTCATGCTGTGCCGCTACGTAACCTAGACGGCTGTCCAACCGCTGGCCGGCAACGGTCGATTGTCTCACTCTGCCGTGTGACATCTCGTGCCTTTGGGGTTACGCCACACTTTACGTCACTCTCACGCCTCGAGTTCCCGTTCCCTGCCCCAGATCTTCAATATCATGCCAGGTTTGCGGGAAGAGTTGCAAGGGATGTTCATGCACAGTGATGCTGCTTGATGGCGCAGGGCGAGGTCTGGAATCTTTCTCTTCCTCTTCCATCATCCTTGTTCTCTTGAGGGTTTGTGCTTTTGCGATCTCCCCTTCAGCCTCTCCAATTTCCACATCTCTCTTCGCTTCTCGAATACCCTCGACTGTGATATCTCTTTGAATTTTGTCCGAGCACTTGATAATTACGAACATCGCAAATATGACGGGCTTCATCACGAATTATATCCAAAATACTGCCATGGGCATGCTGTCCAGCGGCATCACAGCAGCAGGAAATGTAGCTGGCAATGCCGTTGGCGGCGTAGGCACCATGATCCAAAGCAGCGGACAAGCAGTCGGCAATGGTACAATCTCCCTGCTCTTCCTCTCCAAGTACACCAAAGCTAATCAAACCCATCAACAGGCATCGAAGGCAGCATCAAAAACTGGGGCGACTACATCAACAGCTACGGCGACCGCGCAGTCGCAGCAACAGCACCAAACCCTGGTACAGCAACCGCAGTGAAAAAGCAAAAAGCCCTCCCAGCACCAGCAAAAGGAGCAGGTGTTGTTCCAAAACAAAAGGCTCTCCCGTCAACAGCACAAAAAGCCCTTCCCGCTCCTGCATCAAAGCCAAAGACATTGGGTGCAAACACGCCATCTTACGCAGGAGCCGCAAAGAAACACGCAGTCTCTGCTGCATCCAAGCCGAAAGCCGTGGTCAACGGCAGTCCCATCCCCTCTGCAAATGGCTTGACCAAACCCTCCACACCTAAACCGTCAACTTCATCTCTCCCTCCAGTGGTCTCCAAACCTCTCAGCAGTGCCAGCAGCGTACCCGGAAAAGCCAAAGTCAGCGCAGCAAGCAAGCCGAAAACCAGCGGAGGACTTCCCAGAGCTCCCGTGGATGGATTGCCCAAACCTCCTGGTGTTAGTGGGATCAAAAAGGCGCCTGTGGTGGGAGGAGTGAGTGGATTGCCCAAGGTTTCGGCGACTTCGTTGCCGCCTGCTAACGTGCCGAAACCTCCTTCGATGAACAAGGTCAGGGTTGATCCTGCCAGTAGACCTAAGAAGTAAAAGGTCCGTCGGTGGAAGGAAGAAACGAGACATGATCGCGGTCTCTTGGATGGATGCATTGAGAGCAGTATGTTTCCAGCAAGCGTTGTCGATGTTGGTTGTACGTTTTTGCGTTTCCATTTTTCCAAGGGGACTGTTGTTGTATGAGGGTAATGAAATTACGATAATCTAGCTGTTTCAGTATCAATATATTCTTTGTTATACATAATCACCAGACTGTCTTTCCTGCTGTATCCTCAAGTCGAAGAAAGAAGGAATAACCGATATCCCTCCTACCCAATCAAGCAACTTTCGGCGACTGAACCTCCACCACTCAAACCTCGGCATCTCCAAGATTGCGGAGATATACAACTTGACTCCCCTTCTAACCAACCACCGCTCTCTGAATTACAACCTCTACCTTTATCCAACATTATACCACGACACTCAACTATCCGTTACACAAGAAATCATTCACCTCCAATCATATCAAGAAGAGACACGAAAGAAACGAACACGAGATCACAAAATGTCCGCTTCCATAACAGCAAAAGAAGTCAAAGACCACGCATCCCCAGACAATGGCCTCTACATCATCATCGACAATGCAGTCTACTCGATGGCCGAATTCGCAGACGAACACCCCGGCGGCGCCAAAATCCTGAAACGAGTGGGTGGAAAAGGTATAATTCCATACTTTCCTTTCCCATCAATCCTTTCTACAATATGGGAGAGAGAGGAGATTGCGACTGAGTGCGTTTTTGGATATGGAGTAGTACTGACAAAGGTGGAATTTACAGATGCGAGTAAACAATTCTGGAAATACCATAATGAGGATGTGTTGAAGAAGTATCAGAAGAGGTTGAAGATTGGTGAACTCAAGGAGGAGGCGAAGCTATAAGTGGGGAGGAAGACAATGTATGGAGTTTTATCGATCATGGTTTTTCTGTTTCCTTCATGTCCTTTGGATCTATCTAGACCTTACTTAGAGGTAAAGGGGTAGATGAACAGAGTATATGTAATACGTTCTGGCAAGTATCATTGTTGGTGTTGACATTCTGCACTGGGTCAGCTCCTTGATCTGAGTCCACTGTTGATGAGATGACCCCTGAACTTCACACAAGAACAAGGTGAATGCTACAATCCAGTGGTAAGAACTTTCTGCATTTCCACATGTACGATTCTTATGTATACGCCTCCGAGATGTGATGTGATATGCTATCTATTCCCTTTCCAAAACAAAAAACTCCAAACCGTTCTTTGCTATGTAGAATGACCTCAAAATATACAAAGACTCCAAATACTCCTTCCTCATGGCTCGTAAAGGCTGTCGCCGTCATCCGCATCGCCTTCTTCTTGGTAGAATGAATCATCGTTGTCTGCCATCCATTCACTGTCGGTGAAGCTGGACTCTGAAGCTTGATGAGGCTGCTCGTTGTCGTCCTCGTCCTCATCCAAACCTCCCCATTCTTTTTCGCTATCGGCTGCGCCAGAGCCCACAGACTCTACTTCTGTGTCTCCGCCATCCGCCATGGCAAGGTCGACGACGTTAGCAACGTTATGGCTGTGTGGTGTGGCATATGCTGTGGGTGTGCTGAGCCTCTTTCTGCTTGATCCTGGTCTGCACTGACTGCGTGTCTCCCAGATATTGTCCACCAAAGTTGTTGGCGGCTCGTGTGACCATCTTGGTGTCAACTCTTCCAACCCTCCTCGGTATCTGCTGGGAGAGCCAGAGATTCGGCGACGTTTTTGGTAGGCGACTGGTGTACAGGATGGGCTTGTCCGTCGTTTGGAATCGGAGGTTCTCTTCGCGATGATAGGGAAAGACTCTGAGTATCGAGGAGTGATGGTATCTCCGGATGAACTCGAAGTATATGACTTGGCGGATGGACTCTCCATCTCATGATCTTCAAATGTGACGTTAGAGCTTCGACGTTTGCCGAGAGAAATATTACTGTGCTGTGAAACGAATGATGAGAAGCTAGGCGCATCGTCAAGAGCAGGCACGTGTTTCCAGAAAGGCTCCGAGGGTGCTTCTCTGCTGAATAGTGTCCCAGATCTCGCTATCAAGTTCTCATATCTGGGTAGGTCGCGGATTTGCTGCCATGTCCAGCCAGTCTTTCCTGGTTGAATATAGCCATCTGCAGTGGTCATATACAGTCGTTTGCGACCACCTCTACCGTTCATGAAGACTCCCGAGTCCAGAAATGAGATGTCCCATGTAGCCGGAGTGATCAATTCGTGTGTTTCCAGGTATCGAAGCCACGAAGACTTCTTGATCTTTCGTAGGGGTACAAATGCCTCTTTTAGCGCCTCATAAGGTTGCTGCTGGTTGTTTGAGCAGTGATATGGCTGTGTCTCAACAAAGTCTGCAAATGCGTCTTTAACCGATTCCCAGATGCCATGTGCACCAGTATCCACGATACTAACATTACGAACGAGCCCACGACTCTGGAGACGTTTAAACATGTTGCTGTTCGGTCCAGGCGCTTTCGGCCACAGCCATGGGTTGATGGTGCTCGCCCAAGCCTCGATGGTATCTGCTGTCCATGCAGGTCCTTTGGTTCCTGTCGAAGCAAGTAGACCACCAGACGTTCTGTCTTCGTCGCACTGAGCAGCAGGTGTGCTGGGTAGCTGATTTGACTCGGTAGCACTTGAAGTATGCCAGAGACCTTGCAACGTACGGCCAAAAGGCAAAAGAACAACTTCAATCTCCCAAGGATTAGCGTACGAAGGTTGTGCGCTTTCCAAGTCTGCCAGACGGTCCTCCACTTCAGAGACACGTGAGAATAATGCTTTGCTGCCGGCATAGGTTTGAAGATCTTGAAAAGATGTCGAAGCTTGCGAGTCTTTGTCCTCGAGAGCTAGGTGAGATTTCTCAAGTCGAGCGTCAATGTCCTTCTTCCAGTATTCCAGCTCCAATAGTCGGCCGTCAAACAGCTCAAACTTTTCTTGAACTTCATCGAGAGGGACGTGCGAGAAAGAGTAGGTTTCCAGTGATTCCAATCGCCGTACACAGCTTTGCAATATGTTGTGTACATCTGGAGTGATGGTCTTGGTCGGCGTACTCGGTGTTTCTTGCGGTTTGCTGTCTACGAATTTAGTGACCTCTAGACATGGTTTGGCGTCTTCTGTCTCTCGTTGTGATGCATCTGGTTCCACTGGTTTCGCCGGTTGGCTTTGTGTTGAATGGTTTGCTCCTTCGTCGTGGTGAGTGTTCAACGGCACATCCACTTGTAGTGAATCGGGTATGTAATCGGTTGCGGTCGGTGTTCCTTGGACAGTCGGACTGGCCATCAAGCCATCCATGTTCGGGAATAGAGACGCATATCGCCGTTCATTCGATGTCGTACTTTTGACTGGCGATGGCTCGCTCGGCGCACTCGGGCGCTCAGTCTGTGGCTCATAAGACAGAACACTGGCCGGTGCAGTAGATGGAATCCAGGCTGGATCTTGTTGCCATCGCGCGAAGTTGTTCAACCGTCCCCAAACATCGTTCGATAACGGCGCAACCTCTAATTGTCCTGTCCGATCGTGTCTGCTCTTATCTTGTGGAGGAACACCGAATTGTTCGATCGGGGGGCCGACTAGTAGACTAGTATTGCGATCGGGATTTGAAGGTACAGAAGGAGCACTGCTGTGTCGCATCAAGCTAGGAGGTGGAACGGAATCGACTGTAACGTCGTGAAAGCACGCGTGGTGGCCGCATGCGCAGAGTACGGAGGATCCATTTTGACTATCTAGCGGCTTATCGAGCCAAAATCTACGACAACCGCAGGTCGGGGCTTGAGAGCCGGTGCTGAGTGGGCGAAAATTGCAAGATCCATTGGGTAGAGACGCGTAGGACGAGGTCGTGTTTGCTGTGTTTACAGCGTTGTGCCATGCTGAAGCCGCCATAGACCTTCAGCAAAGCATCGTCTGGAGATATGTGTACACGGGAATGAATCTGTTTCTTCTGATGAGTAGGCCGATTGGTATGGTGTATTCATTGACATGAAAGGGGTAAGTATCGCGTAGAGAAGATGGCAAGAGGTGTGTACACAACAAATGTCGATGAGGCCGAGAATGCGCATCCCACGCGCCCGAATGCATGGACTCCGCTCGGACGGCCCGTAGCGCAAGAACGCTGAAACGCTGCTCTCCCTTGTCTCCCTTGTCTCCATCATGGGGATACCATGGCACGCGTATATCTCGTGTGTATGAGGAGGCTCTGCACTCACAGGATCTTGCTCTCTCGTAATCC
>Ga0181469_100323_pt1 | contig 17577 bp, 9 predicted proteins | sample InSIn2SAF170_2_FD_119081 | JGI IMG/M metagenome (GOLD analysis project Ga0181469, IMG submission 119081) | Clean room microbial communities from NASA Spacecraft Assembly Facility at Jet Propulsion Laboratory, Pasadena, California, USA -... ... | reverse complement strand
AATTGGCTTGACTCCAGCAGGCAATGGAACAAGGTCCCATGTCTCATTCTTTTTTAGGGCAGAAATCCCCTCGCACCTTAGCTTCCAACACTTAAGATTTACCTCCTCAAGTGCCGGATATGAATGTTTTATGAATTTCATACGGGACTACTTACTTACCTAAAGTTCACTTCTGACTTACCAAATAAGTTTACTGAAGGAACTGACCTAAGCATAGCTCTCTCTCTCAAATACAAATGCCAAGAAAGATTTTTTTTATAAGTTGAAAAATGCCTTTCATTTCTCTTTTAAGGCGTTTGTCCTACTGTCCTCCAGCCTATCGAAATTCGTGTTTTTATTACATTAACCAACAACACATGCTTTGTTGCACTAAAAAAAAAAGGTTCTTCAATCCACTAGTGCAACTGAAGGAATTACCTCTTCTGAACCGAAACAAGAAAGAGCTCATAACCACTGCTTGTGAACAGCTCTCCTCAACTGAAGGCGCACCTACTGTTACTAGAAGTCTAGTCTCTCTCAGGTCCAGTTTCGATCTCGAACTAACGGCCAGAAGAGAGATATTGAAAAACCCGATTTCCTGTCCTGTCTTAAGAACCTGACTCAAAAGAGAAAAGAAGACCGGACTAAAAGAGATCTCACTTTCGACGATTGAACTGCACTTTTATACCCGAACTGGATTTTAACGTCTTTGGATCCTGCTTAGAGCCGGCTTTCACTCCACTTTCACCTTTCATATCAGGAACGTCGACTTGCACTTGCAATATAGAATTTCACTTTCAGGAATCCTTGCTCCTCATATTCACACTCATAAGAATAAGACGTTCAACTCCCTAAAACACGTATAATTGAGAGACTCAGAATATCAGTGCCTTGGGTAAATCGGGAGCGAACGAGTTTCAAACCTGTCCTCTTCGCTTCCCAAGATATTTAGGGAAAAGGGCCTTGTCGGCCACCGCTTGCTGACGACGGAACGCATCGTCAATTAAATCGCGTTGGACTTAGTTGGAAAGGTAGGTGCTCGGCATGTCCCTTGCTTGCGAACTTTTTTAGTAGGGCGGGTAGCTTTGGAGATCCCATTCCTCACGTTTACCGTTGTCCCCAGACTTCACTCTTTCAACACTTGTATACTTTCTAAATAGTCAGGCGTGTCCCTGCCCCTGTCTCCAACAAGTGTGTGATCCACCGATTCACTGAGTGACTCTTTCTTACCGCTGGAGTCCCTATCTCTTAAAGCCTTATCTGACTTCCCCCTTGTTTGCCGATTGAAGAAAGCCTTGCCTTCTATTATATGGTCTCAAAGAAAAGCCCTTTCTATGTTATTAGTAAAGCCTAAACGTAAACGCCCTGCAATCAAACTAAAGCGCTAACGAGCAACGGCTTTCGCGCAGCTCAATCCGTTGCTTCTTGCTTTCGAGCCGGGGGTGGTGAAGTAGTCCGTGAAGGTTAACTTGTGTTAAGCAAGCAGAGTAGTCAAGCCAGAAAGGCAAAAAAAGCAAGAAGCGATTTTCGTTCGATCGACGGAATCAATCGTACTTTCACTGCTGTGGACCGGCTTTCATAAAGCACCTTTGGGCAGCTGCTACTATTGGGATTGGGATCCAATTCCGAGATCAATTCGACAATGAAACTCTTCAAGCAATGATCTTATCTATGCCATTTCTCTTGACGCGATACAAAAGACGACTTTCGAGAGTCACTTAGCCCCTTGACCTCTTCTCTCAAAAAAGACGCTGTGTGGGCAAGTCGATTAAAGTCAGAGCGGGGAGGGAATGTTTACAGTTGTTGTAGTACGACTTTTCATTTCCTGTTCGGTCTTTCAATAAGTAGTCAGCTGCGGGCTAAGAAGCCTCGTAGTCAGACTTAACATTGATTGAAGCAGCTGTTGGAGAGAAGGCACCCGTCAGACCTGCAAGCACCGGCTAGTACACAGCGGCAGTTTTCAATCATACAATGTGTACTCGTAGTCTGACTTTTAGCGGTAGTCAGCTGTCCTCGTTCTCCTCTTTTCATTGCCCTATTGAGTAAGGGTCGGTGTTTGCAAAAATGTCGAGCCGACGGGGTCAGGTACCAGTAGTGACAATGGCAAAGGGGGGGAAGGGGAAAGTCAAGGAAAAAAAAATAGACAAAAAAAGGCTGCACAAGACGAAAAACCAGAGGCAGCGCTAAGGTGCGAGGGGATTTCTGCCCTAAAAAAGAATGAGACATGGGACCTTGTTCCATTGCCTGCTGGAGTCAAGCCAATTTCTTGCAAGTGGGTATACAAGGTGAAGCGACGAAGTGATGGATCAGTCGAACGGGCGCGATTGGTTGCTCGTGCTTTCTCACAGCAGTACGGGATTGACTACGACGAGACGTTTAGTCCCGTGGCAAAGATAACTGCTGTGCGAGTGCTCATCTCTCTAACAACAAGTCAGTCCTGGGCAGATGGACGTCAAAAATGCCTTTCTCTATGGCGTCTCTCTACACCGTTCCCCTGCCTTCAGTCTTCCCTGCCCCTGCACCACATGAATGAAATTCCACATTCCAAGCCAAGCCCAAGCATCACTGAATGCTTCCTTTCCCGATCTCGGACACACAACACTGTGAAAGTGAGACAGCGTCTGCAAAGTCGGCCTGCATATACTTCGGATTAGACTTCTTGATCCGCAAAGACCTTCTGAGACTTGGCTGATTTTCAGTCGTGATGTCTTCCATTGGTAGTGGTCTCTTCTCTCGACTATCTCGCAACTCTGTTCGTGAGCTACTCTCTCCACTTCTGGGGGAAGGCTTTTCCTGGCTTATGGGCTTTGGACTTTGAACCTCGCGAACACCTGTCTTCTATCAAATGAAATGGGGCTCAAAGAACTGCCAGTTCGTGAACTCGATTTTGGCGACTCTACAGGTTTCGAGTCGCTCCCGACAGAAACCTCCTGCCGCTCTGGTAACTGCGCTCGCATACTCGTGTCTAAACTCTCCGAGTCTGGCAACACTACATTCTCGGTAGACCACCATGATGATGCCTCATCAAAGACAACATGCGGCGAGACGTATGCTTTATTGGTGGTGGGATCAACACATCTCCACCCTTTCTTCTGCTCATCGTACCCAGTAAATATACACCGTATCGCTTTCTTTTCCAACTTTGTCCGACCAGTTGAGGACAAAGACGTAGCAAACGCACCCGCTTTCTATTTTGGTGTCTTGTCGGGCCCAGAAAGTACCTGCAGTGTTGATTGATAATGGGAGTGGTTTGAATGCACGTTGAGCAGTGTAAAGGCCCTGAGGCTGGGGCATGGAGATATGAAGAGAAAGACGATGACGGTCCGAGCATTCGAAAATTCCGTCCGCCAGACTGTTGGAGTAATTGAACTTGACGTTGTGACCGGGCCGTACCAGTTCAAGATCAGTTTGAATGTGGTAGATATCGAGGCATCGTTCACTTTTGGGAAGACTTTGGCTCCATTCAGAAGGGCCCTTCCCCATAAGGCCCATCTACGCTGCACCAAAGGGTAAGTTCGTTATCGACGACCAGCTAGTCACTATCTTGGCTGATGACGAAAAAGTAGGCTCAAGAAAGGTAGAAGTTGTGCAGCATGTAGAGTAGGAACTTCAATTCCTATCGTATCAGTTCGAGACAGTCAATAGTATCCCCCTCGACGCGAGGCCACCCAAAAGAATGAAGACGAGCTCACCCGGGTGTAAAATGCTGGCGAAGATGAAATTTCACCCCCTATTTGAGTAAGGCTGGGTCTGGGGATTAGCTTACAAGGAAGGCTTGTGCCGGTAATTCTGCCAAGGCACGATCCCCCTTTCCTTTACTTAGTAGGGCTTGAAAGGCTGGACTATAAGCATAAGCCCACTCCCCAGGATTACGTTAAGAGAGCAGAGCGGAGAAGGAAAATTGGAAAAGCAAGAAGAAATGGGGATCCCGACCCGCCGACTTGTCCATGTAGCTTCATGTGGCATCGTTAAGTATCCATGTCTGCCTTTCACCCGCCTATTGCTCTTAGTCAACCATCTCCTCGCCTACGCGCATCCTCGGTTTAAGTGGCTTTCTTCCTGGTTTATTTGGGTATCAGGACTTGTCTAGCCTTGTTCTTAAGTAACAGTGCTGGTGTCCAGTTGCTCGAGGAGGGATCCGGTTTATACATAACCAGTTTCTGACCTATTCGTTCTTGTTTAATCAGCCACAAATGATAACGAAAATAAAGGTACTTTAGACTCATCCGGTGCATTCAGGAAGAGCAAGAGCACTTGCCTCGTTCCGTTCGTACCCAGCTTTTGACCACCTATCCATTGTGGTTTATCCAGCCAAAGACTAACTTCAAGCTGCTGATGCTATAATCTCAACCAGTGCATTAGCTAAGGCCAGTAACAACTCGAAATAACGTAAGATAAGGAAAGAGAACCCACCCGGATTCTTGTCAATTCTTCTTTTGGTGGACCTTCGTCCGTAGCGTATAGTTTGTAGTCGGTCTTTGGCAGCCTCTGCCTCTGGGACGAAATCCCCATTTTTCTTGATCGGGACTAGCCCACGTCAGGGAATGTAATTGTAGGTCACACTGATCTCTCGCTCTTGGGATGCATCCCTGGTGGTATGCTAGATCTTTTTCTTGATTTAGTATGACACGAGCAGGAGTCTTCTTTCCGGGTTGGCAGTACCGACCAGAAGGCGTGGTTATGAACGAAATTCGCTTTAACAGGGGGAGATCTGTAATATCATGATTGAGATTTGGCTGTCAATGTAATAGTTCCAGTTTTTCCCCTACTTTGGCCCCCTACGGTGAATGATCAGGAACGAATCTCAACGCCACTGACTGACAATATTTTACTAGAGAACAGGTTACGAAAAAGAAATTGAAATGACGTAATGTAGAATAGAAATGTGTCTTCGTCTTCAAGAAGAATGATATACATAAAGGAGCAAGAAGGGGGCTTATTCTAGCCCAAGAATTTCTCTCATATATCGCGTTCTCTGAGATCTTGCCCGACGCTATCCAAAATTTGGAGTTCCCTTCTGTCCCTTTCCGCCGGGCTCCACTTTTGTGGGTGGGTGTCCAGTTCGTCCCGCTTCTGGTTAACAAAATCGAGAAAGGCTTCTCGGGGATTGTAGGAGGCCCTTTCGGCCAAGGAAGGGTGCCGAGAAAGGATCTCTTTTAATTGCGTATAACACGAGTGTCGCAGCTCCCGGATCTGGAGATCCCGATTCTCGAACTCGAGTAAGCGGTCATACTCGATTTGAGAGCGAGCTTGATCCAGGGAAGATTTTATTTCGGACCAATACTGCCCCCTTTCTTTATCAAGTAGAAAGAGGGTATGGTCTAGTCTTACTATTCTATTTTGTAGTGAAGCTTCGATTAGGATTTAGAGGTCTAGGTTGGTGGGACGGTCCCGCATCATCGCGCGCCACCCCAGGGATCGAAGAATTCACCGACGTGCCCTCCATTTCCGTTTCCGAAAAAGGTTCCAATAAGACGCGCATCTCGAATGAATCCTCCGTCCATGAGGACGAGCTTGATGGGCCGGAAGGGGCCGGAAGAGCCCCAACACTCCAAAAAGAAAACATCTTTCAAATAAAGACCTAAGCGAGAAACTAAGTAAATTCGGAGAAAATAGAAATAAAAAGAGAAAAAAAAGATCATGAATATATACAAGACAACTTGCAAGCTAGACTTTTGTTTCAAACAAGAAAGACGAAAGAGACAGATCAAGCCTAAAAATAGTATAGGGCAGATAGCTCGCTGCTTCGTATCTAATAAGGCTCGCTCTTGTAGCCCCTATCACTTAAAGTAAAGGGCTCGCGACTTGACTTCCACTCGCTCTTATATTATATTATGATTATGGGGGCTTTTGACTTATTAGTGATTTTGTCCTGCTTCGACAACTCTGGCACAAATTACTGTCGTTTTCTTTTGGGCTCGCTGGTTTCGATAAGCCAATAGAATAACGAGTAGGTTTCGAAGCTCAAATAGGGGAGTAAGAGAGAGGTCGAGTTAACCATGGACGAGAGGCAGAGACCAGAGCGGACGAAAGGGAAGCTTTCTAGCAGGCTTTGTAAGGTCAAGGGACGGAGGGCAGGGCTATTCTGAGCCCTGTGCCTAAGTCGGATACGAGAGTTATTCTACGCGAGCCACCAAGCAGCCTAGCCTGCCAGAAAGTACGCAAAAATCTCGATCGGGAAGGACGTTTCTCGTTGATACCGAGACAGCTATGAGAGCACCAAAGTCATGCGTTGGCTTTGGGGCGAGGATCAAGGAGGCCGGATTTACCTTTATGAACCTCAGCGTGAAGTGGTCGGGTTCACTCCTCCTATTGCCTTTACCCAGCGGCAAGACGCTTAGTTTTGTCGGAAAGGGAATGCTTCTTCCCCTCTACTGTGCGGGTGCTAAGACTAGGCGAAGAATGAAATGAATCAGTTCGCTTGACCAACCCGAGCCTCTAGTTCTTCTGATTTTGCTAACATCCTTCGATGACAGGCCGACCGAAGGAAAACGCACCGGGATCCTACAATTCCCTATTCAGCTCCCTGACAACCCCTTCAATCCATCTTCATCTTGCCTAGATAGATTGAGCCCTGGGACTGATCTTCCCGTTGGCTTTGCTACAGCAGTACTCACAGTGTAAGGTCAGCGGGTGGCATAGCGAAATTCCTCACCGAGCCTCTTGACCAGATCGTCCCAGCAGAGCGATTCAAAGCGTCTTTGGAGCGAATTTCTTTGAAGTAGTAGTAGTTAGTGTTCTAATTGAGCGAACCGTGGATCATAAATGATGAGCGTAGCTTAATTTAGCTGATCTCATACCGAACTATAAAGAAATATGTGAGTGGCTCTTTATAGATACTTAGCGCACTTCCGTTTTCTACGCTGGACTTGCTTGAAACAACTAGCTCTACTTCCGGCTTTAAGGAGCTTGACTGAAAAGTCTAAGTATAATAAATTAAGACTGATTTTCCGAACGGTTGTTTTTACGACTTCCGCTACGCACCTGAAACCTGAAAGCTTAGTAAGGAAGCCTCCAGGCTGATTGACCATTCTGTAACAGTGGAAATTCTCCCTCTGGCGGCAAGGAATGAGAAAAGAACCTATTGACAGGCTTATATCTCCTCCCGCACACAGTCGATGCTTCTTTTCGTGCAGCAAAGCAAAGAAAGAGGAAAGGTTGGCAGTGAAGGGGCGAAGCGGTTACCCATATTATAGAGATTTGAGATTCAATGTGGGTGGGAATCTTATTCAATAACCAGGCGGAAAGGCTATGTTTTCAATTCCGCATTTTGAAGATCTTTCTATCCTTCTCATCTCAGATGCGCGTAATCGTCTTAAGTAGATGTGGATAAGAGTGTGTTTGAAAGGGGGTGTCAACCGGGAAGAGGCTTCCCGAAAGCATTAAAGTAAAGGTAAGGAGGTAGCTCGAGTCAGTTGGAAGGCTACGCCCTCGGAAGTGACGGCAGAAGCTCAATCATTCCTCATTCACTTCGAGCTATAGAGGAGGGATAAGTCAGTTCTTTCCTTTCCATTCCTTTCCGTACCGGTCAGCTAGGAATTCGAGTTATGTTAAAAAATTCTTATGCGGATCGAAAAAAAAGCTCTCGTTTTATGCCAATACGGGATTTTGGGCTTAGTTATCTTCCTTCCAACAAACTAGTCGTAGGGCACGGCGGATTCTATAAAAGAGCGTCTTCTCTGCATCTACGAATCGATAAATGAGTGGCTTCAAAGCTCCTTTAAGTCATTGAATTGCCCTTCATTTTCACTAGATTCGTATCCCGGGGATTCCACTAATCAAACCAGGGGCGTAGGGTACCTCCCGGCCAAAGCAAAGAATAAAACAAATAAAAAAAAGTAGCCAACCTAGATGAATCTGGTCTCTCAGTCACTTCCTTCGTATAAGCTGGTAAGGCAGAGGCTATTCGAATTCCTAGTATGAGTTTTCCAATCAAAGATAGCAGCTAACAAGAGCGCATCTACATCTACAAGAGAGATCTAAAGTAGAGCAAATCGCTAACCTAAGTTGATAAAGGAGCATGCCGATTACAATAGCATGTAAACGGTCAGGTGAACACCATCCGAACAGTGCCCGAATTGGAATGCGGACTGGGTGAAAGGCGAGAAAGACCAGGCAAGCTCCGCATCTAGGATTCTGTAATCACACCTGGCGAAAGGCGATCCTTAACTTCATAGCCTAAGGATATTTTCGATTCAATCTGTTATTCCAGAATAGACTAAAGGGCGTAGCGGTAGATAAAGATAGAATACATGAATAAGTATCCAAATTGAAATATCTGATTAACTACATATTCATCACTTATCTTATATAAGTACGTCAGCCTTGTACTTTTATTCAGTTCGAGTTTGGTTGCCTTTCTTGCTGGCATTGAATGAGCCCAATCCCGGAGTTCCCGCTTTCAGGTTGTTTTGTGAAAGGCAGCTTTGATTGAGTGCGCCTTGCTTTATTCTTTCTTGCTTCTGCTTTCTGTCATAGAGGTGTCAGGGGAGAAATCAGACCTGAGATCAGGCTCTCACTACGGACTGTGATCAATCATACAGGATAGACTTTTCCCTTTCCGGCCGGTCTGGTGTGATGTCTAGTGATTGCCGAATATATAAAGATAAGGGGATAGCTCATCATATTACTAAGGAGAGCTCTTTCTTCCTATCGGTCAAGTGCCCCTCCGTGCCATTCATAGTTTTCACTCCTGGCCTTTTCCTTTGCTTTGCCCCGGAGACCTCCCCGAAAGAGGAAAGAGAAAAGATCCCCTCACGAGATGGGATGGCATGACCTTCTTTGGATGGTTCCTTCTTTAAGGAGGGTGCCTAGCAAGGCAAGAACAGCATATATTCCTCCAACAGGGCATTCGTGAACAAGAAAGCATTCCCTCACAGCGGATTCTCTTGCAGTAAGAGCTGATTCGGGAGCAGTAAGAGCTTCGAGTTGAACAGCTTCTTCTATTCCTTGTTGACCTGCAGCTCCTTTTGTCCCTCAATCCTCTGATGGGCATGTCTTACTAGTGGAATCAGTCCCTTGCTTTCCTTCCCCGCAGTAAATCCCTTCGCGGCAAGAAGTTCCTTAAAAAAGGGATATTCCTCTTTAATTGCAATTGGATGCTTCCTCAACAGCAGCTGATTCTATAGAAAGGGTTATTCACCATCAACCGCGGATAGGGTAAGAGCTGCTATTTACTCAACAACGGCTAGTCTTGCAGCGGCAACAGAAAGAGCTGGAACTAAGAATCATACTGTCACAGCGGTAACTGGTTGCCTCGAATGCCTTGATTTGGCTTTTTGATAGAAGGAGCTTTTAGGGGAATGGGATTGATGGAAAATTGGCTATGGAGATTTCATTTCGTTCCGATTTGCCGTTAGGTTAGGTGGGGCCCTCTCCTTCGTGAGAGGGGCTTGTGGGAAAGGGTGGGTGGCCCCAAGCGCTTTAGGATGAGTCCAGTGTAGTTGGATGGAAGGGAAGCGCATATCGGAAACGAATCTGGCATCTATGGAACCCACGTGCGAACCTTCGGAACTCGAAGTGAAAGGATAACATCAGGAACTTTTACTTTTCTCATTCCAGCTGACTCAGCCCTGCCAACTATTGAAAGAATGGATAAGCTATGAGATCAGGGCTTACGACAATTACATACGAAAGGAAGGTGAAGGGACTCCAATGTTTAAATGGCTAAACCAAGCTTTACCAAAGATGATTGTGCATAAAATCTGGCACTAACCATGCGACTTTTGAAGGGGCCCCGGGGCAAGCTCTTGTTCGGATACTACCATCGATACAACAGAACTTGCCCCACCCAAGCTCTACGGGATACCCCTTATTATACCCTTTCAGTGGAAGCACGCCACGTGCTGAGTTGAATCTACACTATAACTTGAGCCCACAATCCCATACAAGACAACTGTCATCCGACGGACACAATTGTGTAAAATTCTTCTACGACGGTGCTAGTCGTGGAATGGAAATCCAGGTCCCGCTGGGGCTGGCTATGTGCTCAAGACAACTACAGGTCAGACCCTTGCGGAAGGTTCGGAACATTTAGGGTCAAAATACAGCAGAACTGAAAGCTCTGTCGTTGGGCATCCAAAAAGCCAAGGAGATTGGTATATGCCGGAAGTCATCGGGGACTCCAAACTCGTTACTAACTGGATGCTCGTGGCAAACCAAAGAATTTGATTCAAGTCAGAATAATGGAGTCTATAGGGTCGCTGACGCACGACTCTATGGTGATCTACCCCGCGTACCTAGACGGTTCAATGTCTGGGCTCTGGGCGGACCGCCTGGCAAAAGAGGCAGCAGGCCAGGTAACACACGGATCGAGACTACCGCCTGACTCGAATTGGGAATGAAATGACTGAGGCAATGATGACATTGACAGCACCCCCTCCATGCTGTCACGCCCAAATTCCACTTGGAACCCCGGCAAGCAAGGATACATCCTTGCCGGTGACGAAGGTTTCACACAGAAATTACAGCTATGATGGAAGGCTAACCGGAGCTGAATTATGGAAAAGTCATCTCCCTCGCCTCGTATTGAGACGGGGAATAATCAATCGCTAAAATCGGGTCGGGATTCCGAGAAGAGTCCGCAATGACTGTGTGTTAATGGCCGGATGACAAAGTCTTTCTATTAAAAGCTCGGAACTCAGCATAAGACCTCTTTTGTTTCGTCCTCCTCAGGCGGTCCTTCTGGCGATCATCAGCGATCCGGCTCAAATATGGGCTAGGCGCGGGTCCCGCCAGAACCATGGACTGGAAATGACGAGCATTCCTGCAGTAAATGGTGCATGCAGGAGTTTCACCGAATTGAGGACGAGGTCGCGGAGCTAATCACGAATTTGAACTCTGAAGAAAGTCAAGCAGATGTGCGAACGACTGGTCAGTCATACTTTGACGGTCCTCCAACAAACAGCGCAACTTCAATCCCAAAGCTGAGCTGGAGTCCTTTTTCTCCGGGATATGCCGGATTTTCCCCCTGACGGAACGGAACTAAATCTAAGTAATACATGTTTATGTCTATAGTTGTCTCAGTGGGGTCTATCTTTATATTTTTTGTCTGTCTGCCTGTGGCTGCAGTAGTCGGGTCTAGCTATACAGCCTCCTAACTAGAGGAAGAACATAGTGGTGAACATAGGATATCAGAGACAACAACGGCTATGGACTGAATTGACTCCCTTCACTTGTATATATTTGTGTTTCTTGAAGCACTTTTTTGTGGTAACACCCCACCCCTCTTTCTTATGGAAGGGTACTATAGATGTACGGGTACATCAAGATGTAATACGTGAAAGTCGTCTATGTCAAGATGGCAAAATACGGCATATCAATGTTTGTATGTTGCCTTTTTTCACTTGAATTCTTCTTGTCTTGTGAAAACAAAAAGTTATGTCATATTTGTCGGAAGACCATGTTACCGACGATTGTATGTTGAGAAAACTCGACGGAACCGCGATCAAAGGACGTACCAAACGTCTGTACAAGGACCTTATAAGCAAACAGAATCACTATAAGTAGGATAGGAAACCCGCCAGAATCAGAAAGGGGGAGACCTGCGACAAACGCAACGACAACAGATTGCCCGAGATCCGCAGGGTCGTCCGATCGTTCAGTGCTTGCAATGCAAACAATGGGGACATTTTAGAAAGACTGTCCTGATAAGCCACCAGCCCTGTTGATGTGCCAGTGGTTGGGACTGGGTGATCATGATGATTCGGAGTGCCCGAAGCATAGGGTTAACCGTATTAATACGAATTAGGGATCAGATCCTGCGGCGTAGTATCGACAAGAAGACGGCTGCGCCCTCTCCTGTCGCTGAAAACAGAGAGTTCCATGCTCAAGTGAAAGAGTGACAGCCAGATACCGTTAAGGCCAGTGAAGCGCAGCCTGAGATACAGCAAGATTCTTCACTGCAAGTGAAAGCAATTAATATAGGTAGTAGTTGTATCGTCCTCTTGTATTATATGAATTAAGAAGATCCCTTTCATAGTAGTTCTTCTCTTTCCCCTAGTTAGCGGACTTTAAGTAGTCTCAATTGATCGACCGCTTACATCGTCCGCATCTGCTAGTCTTTCTTCCTTACGTTATCTCTTCAATTAGGAGGCTTAGTTGGAGAGCGTGAACTTCTCTCTTTCCCTGCTATTGCCCTAGCTAGAACGAAATCATCAACTTCGGAATAGTTTCGATAGCTTCTCAAATCACCTTACCTTGATTGAGGAAGCGAAGTCAGATGCTTCATATGCCTCTTCTCGCTTAAAGGCCCATCCCCTGGATTTGGAAAAATGGCCTTCCAAGCCCCAACCTATCATCTCGGAATCGAATTCATTTGCTTTTGCTGCGTCTACATATCGATCGGTTTCAAAACCCTCGGTATCGGCTTAAGCCTTCCCGGATCCAACCTTCTCTGAACTCTTCTGACCCCAGAAGTTGGGTATTCCTTCTTAAGAGGACACTAAACCTCCCGATCTTGCTATCCGACTTCTACTCCACGGCTGATATGGTAGGGTAGAAATGGTTTGACATAAAAGTCTGGATGTAGTTGGTGAAACCCGGCTGATGAAGAAGCCCTAACGAAAGCAGGGATCATCTTTTATAAGTCAGCTATCTCTTGCCCTCTTTACCGATTTTCATCCTTACCTTACGAAAAATGGATTACTTATATCGAGCGATGGAAGAGTAGAGGACCTCCTTGAGATGGGGAGGTGCTTTTACCAATTCGCTCCTGGAAGGCCATAGCAAGAGAGATAGCGTTGGTTTCCGACTTAGTGAGAGAAGTCGTCCGTATCAAGTGATAACAACAGGCAACCGAGGGTTGTTGAAGAACCCGAGTGTATCAATGGAATAATTGAGCGTTACGGGTACTCGGGAGTTAAGGACAGGCTTTACTAAAGTCCCCTCACAGGTACACTGGTACAGAGATTTTTTAGTGCCTTCTACCAACCCTTTTTTAAAGAAGCCAGTCTTTCAATTGAAAGCCTTCCCTTCAAAGAACAAAAGAGCTCCGGACGCAAGGCTTTTACGGTAAGGCGATCCCCTCAAGTAGAACAGAGCACCTGCGAGCTACAGGACAGGAGCGATCCATAAGAATCGCCTCGAATAGCCCTAACCTCATCTCGCCTTCCACCGCACCAGCAAGAGGAAACCGAATTATAGCTGAAAGAATACTAGAGCCATCGTAGGAGAACCGGATACTTGAACACCAGATAGGCATTCACCAACAAGCACACCGGTTACTGATGAGTCTGCAAAGACTAGGAGCTGATTCTAACAAAGAGAAAGTAATTAGTTCTGTTCTCTGTTACTGAGAAGTACGAATACAAAGGCGGAAGAAGGATGATTCCCTCTCGAAAGGATAAGTTCCAATCTCAGTCAAAGGTCCTCAACACGAAACTTGGAAAAGAATATGGAGAAGCTGTGAGCAAATCATAATCGCTTTAAATAGGTCATTTACTCTCGGTCAAAGAAATGCTCTTAATAAACACGTAGGCATATTTTCTATTTAGGAAAGCAAAGCTAACCCGTAGTTGCTCAATGAAGCCTGCAAGCAACCTTCGGGCAGAAGACGAATCAAAGTGTTTTTCCTCCGCTGGAAAGCTGAAGGAAGAGAAGCAACCGAAACGAAGTAGTAAATAAATTGGTTAAGCGAGATAGCTCAATAGTGAACTCTAAAAGAAGGAGGTAGAGGGGTAGAATGTTGAGTAGAAACCCCTCAGTAAGGGTCCGGACCAATTTCATCAGTTGACAATCGTGGGCCAATGAAAGATTGAGATGATACGGCTAAGTTCATATCTTCTCTAAGGCTGAGAAAAGTACTACCAAATCGAATTGATCACAATAAAGGGGGAACTTTCAGGAAAAGAAATGCTCTTTTTAAGCACAAAAAGGTAGTGTAGCTCGCTCGACAAAAGGGAAAGGATAGTTCTAGACAAACTTCTAGTTTAAACTTATGCGGTTGATAGCGGGGTTAGAAACCTCCTCAGTAAGGTAGATGGATTCGTTTGCGCAGTGGAGTGGCTTGCCTCTCTCCGTCCTGCTTCAGATCGAATCAATTACTTCTTAACGACCGCAAGACTTTCAGTTCTCTGTTCCTACACATGCTTAGGAGGAATTCATCTATTTCTTGATTGGGCTTAGGGCGAAGACAGCGCTACTAGGAGAACAAGGAGCAACAGATAAATAGCAGTTTCGATATCCATTCCCGAGCGGCACCCGTTGTTAGTGAATAGAGAAGTAGTTTTTTCAGTTATTGGTTCATAGAGACCTTTTAAGTTATTGGTTAGTTTATCTCTCCGTTGTTGTTGAGTTAATCTCCCTGGGTTCTTTCAGTTAGCTCAGTGTTGTTAGCTCCTTTGCTGGTTAGTTGATCTTCCCGGCAACGAAGCCTTACTGTACTTCTTCATAAGTAAAGTAGATTTCGAAGCATTATTCAAAGAAGGTGGGCGCTCTAAGGCAGTTTACTTATTCGTTTAAGTAGTTAGGGTAAACAAGCTAGGCAGCTTGCTGTTTAGTTCCAGTCAGAAAGCTAGGCTCAGTCGAAGTAGGGTTAGGAAGGGTCAATCCGCAGTCTTCAATGGGAGCCCCACTCTACTAATAAGTCTTTCTCCTCTTAATAAGTCTTTCCCCTCTGCTTTCAAGCCAAGGAAGGGAGAAGTCCGAATCAACAACAACAAAGTCAACGTTGCGAGCAACTTTACTTCTTTTACTTCTTTTATTAGGCCAAGTTGTAAGTTAAGAAACCTATTTGGATCACTAGTTTTAGGTATGATGGGTACTCAATCTAGAGGAAATTTGCTTAATCAGCACTATAATAGTCCCAGGAATTCCATTATAATCCCACGGGTTCGGTTCGGGACTCCTTATTCTCAAAGGTTGCTGACTCTGATAGTGGGCATAGATTAGAAAAGCCAGTCGACCTTCCATTCCAATTCAAGGGTTTGAGCCCGTATCCCTCTCTTTCCCTGCTGCCCAAGGTAGGTGAAGGATATCGATTATCAGTCCAATTTACTACTACTCAACGCATTTTCTCACTTGAAATGTACTCCGATACAACAAGGAATTTCAATGCTCAAGTTCCAAATCGAGAAGTAGGGTTGTTAGATCCATCCGTCGAAGTCGAAAGAGAAGTAATGGAACGGGCCGCTTTCGAAGCATTCTTCAATAAGGCCAAGGCCCCTCTTCTCTTATCAAAATAAAAGCTTGTACTATACTAAAGATTAGGTATCATCCGCAGATCAGTCTTTCTCCTCCGCTTAAAAACTGAAGGAAGAAAGCCGGGGTGAGCCAATCACTTATAGTAGTTTATATTGATCATTGAGCAATGCCCGGCCTGAGTAAGGCTGTGACCCTTCCTATTGAAAGTGAAAGGGGCGGAAAACCGCTGAGACGGAAAGCCGAAGAGAGTCGTTTACACTCAGTGAGTAGGAATTGGGGGGTCCTATTTCCCAGTAGCTTGAGTCGGGAAGCCCCCTTGGGACTAGATGAATGACTCGTACGACATTCCTAGGAACCTGAATTTCTATATGAGATGTGGCTTGACCTATTAGTGCGGGTTACCCGATCTAATGAGAAAAGGTTCGAAACGCGCCGTGCGCTCTACCAGAATTGACTACGTTAGACGGATGCCCGATACTGGAAAGATGGTAAGATGCCCGGTAATAAAAAGAAAGGGGATTTCAAGACAAAAGAAAGGAAGATACTTGTGGGAATTCAAGCCGATAGCGTACCATTTACAAGACCGCACCAAAGCGATAGCATTGAGGAGACTTCCTGGAATGGAAGAAAGAAATATTAAGACAAGTGCGCCGGGAGGAATAGAAAATCAAGAAGAGAATAAGCATCTTAAAGCTCTGATCGATCAGGTCCAGCAGATAAGTAGGCCCATCCTTAAGCATGCAATAATCGATTATGCAGCTAATCACACCGGGCAGGAATGGATTATAAGTTTAAACTAGCTCAGGTCGTAGTCAGTTCAACTTCTAGTACAAAATGCTCAAGCGCGCAGAGCGCTGCACTAAGGTAAGCTTGCCGATCGACCAACGAAGGAAGTGATAGAAGGTGATTTCAAAGTAAAAGAGGTGCAATCTGACCGTCTTGCTTTTAGATAAATCCTTAAAAAATAATCTGGTATAGTTTAAATTCACTTTAGTTGAAAATGGAGGAAGATGAAAAATAGTCCAAACGAGTGACCCGCGAAGGCAAATCCTCAGTGCAGTGACTTGGGCTGATGAAATTGGATCATGGGAAGATTGTGTAGATGAAGGAGAAGGCTCGTCTTGTTGCTCCCCCCTGGGATTAGTAATAGAAGTTACATAAGAAGTGATTATATTCGCTCCATGCCTACGCCTTCTAGGGCGATATTTGTTTGGAGACCTTATGGGAGTCTTCTCGTCGTCGGACCTTTTTTTCTTTTAGAACTGCCCGAGCTATATGACAAAGCTGAGCTGGAACTGGAAGGTACTTTTTTGATGCTATCGAAGTACCTCGCAATCTTTTCTTCTGTTGTTGGGAAAGTCTTCCTCGGAATGTAAGTCAAAGCCTTGAAGGAGTTGTCTCCTCAATCTGACTCTGGAGGCGAGGCCCCTTGGTTATTACATTGTGGCCTTGAAGGCGGATAGATATAAAATTAAGAGTTAGTGCTGGCCTTTTCATATTGAATCACAGCCATTTTCCCTCTTTCTTGGGAAGAGAGGATAACACTCCGGGGAACAAGCCTGAGCACTGATGCAAACTGTCCATCATTAGATTGTTCTTTTGGTTTTATAAGGGCCGGAGCCTTTGATGAGCAAGAAGCCTGTAATTCTTGAGGATGATTCTTTGAAGCAAGAGTTCCATAAGCAAGCGTATGAGACTCTTTTACTTTCAAGCTCCGAAAAAGAGTGAAACTGACCCCACTTTCATTGACCAGTAAGTGATAGCTGTCAGGTTCGCAGAATGACCGATGAAACCAACTGAATCTCTCGTGACATTATCGAAGTTCGATCCACCACTTTGGGGAAAGAGATGAGACGGTCTACCCACCTTTACACATACGAGGAATCACTCACTGACGGACAAGAGGTCGACAACGTGAGCTTTACTGCCGGGAGAACAGGATTCTTACAAAAAGAAAGACAAGAACAGATACGGGGATGCCTCTTCTGCAGCTGATTCATTCCATTCCTCCGTCGCAGCAGATACGAGAACATTTGATTGAAGTCTCACTAGCGCCTCTATAAATTCTTTCTTTGCCCGATCTCTCTTTATACCACTCATCGTCGGCTGAGGGTAGGGAATCGTCATTCTCTCCATCTAACCCGCTCGTGTTATCATCTCTACTTCCCCTTGATCAAGTCCGCTCCTTCTATTTATTCTTGATCATGTCCGTTCATTCTCTCATGTCTCATCTCGTCCGCACCTGAATCTAAGCTGAAGGTTAAGGAATCCTTTGCTCGATTAAAGAGCTTCTTCCATTCTGTCTGTACTATTTCGTCTTTAATCGGTCTATCTTTACTTTTACTGTTGGCTGGCATTCAAGCTAACCTCACTTCGGGGTCTTCCATTACAAGAGAGTGATATGAAAAGAGGAGCTCTTGGGCGAAGGCAATAAGAAGAGAATAAGCATCTTAAAGC
>Ga0181469_100303_pt2 | contig 17628 bp, 12 predicted proteins | sample InSIn2SAF170_2_FD_119081 | JGI IMG/M metagenome (GOLD analysis project Ga0181469, IMG submission 119081) | Clean room microbial communities from NASA Spacecraft Assembly Facility at Jet Propulsion Laboratory, Pasadena, California, USA -... ... | reverse complement strand
TCAACATCTTCTGGCAAGACATAGATGTCGAAGATGATCGATTTAACGACTTCATAGATCATGAAAGTACTGACAGTCCCTGCGATCGCTCTATATCCTCCATGACTTCAAGAGAGATGTCTGATGATATATCTTCAGAGTCTCTAACCCTTCATGAACATACTATGCTGGTTGATAACCCTGTCGATCTAGGCTCTAGACTCACGGACCCAATTCCTTTCGATGGTGGATCTATTGCATTCGGCACAATCCGTCTCTATGATCACTATAGCGAGCTGGAAGACACTACCCACACATTCATACGGGGACGAACTAACCATGATCGTTACCCGAACGTGCTCATCAAGCAAGGTCTGAATAAGCGCTGGATTCGGACAGACGGCTTGTCGGTTGGCACAAAATCAAACATTTCCACTCTTCGTATCTACGTCTTGCCAGAAGATGTTGATCGGTCCAGTCGTGGCTCTGTGAAGGACTTTCGCCGACTAATCAAGTACCTACTAGACTATGTTGACTGCTCCATCGAAGCCTGGAGTGGGAAAGCTGACCCTCATGGTCCAATCCAAGTATACCCTGAGCCATCACTCGAAGAGGAGGAATCACTGTTTTACATTTTCAATACACTGCGCTCTCCGAATCCAGATCTGAGAACCTACAATGGCGATGTCTATGGGTCGCAGGCTATCTCAGATGTGCTTCAGAATAATATCACTGGACTGAAGACACAACTCTATCCTTACCAGCAGAGATCTGTCGCAGCTATGGTGCAACGAGAGGCGGATCCAGCCAAAATCGGAGACCTGCGGAAAAGCAAGTATTTGGACATCTACGGCAGAGAATTCTTCTTCGATCTGAAAGAAGGCTCACTCTGCCGCCATCGACCTCTCTATACAGAACCGCAGGGTGGAGTTCTGGCCGAGACTATGGGATATGGAAAGACATTGATATGCTTGGCGTTGATACTTGCTACCCGAGGCCACTACCCCAAGATACCCCCATGTCATGCTGACTTAACCAAAGCCGAGTTGCGATCAAAGCCTGCAACACTTCTAGAGACTGCAGCACGGAGACTAAAGTACGAGGGCTTGCCATGGAAGAACGAGTTTTACAACCTCACAAAAGCGGGTTATCATTACAACCGATGCATTGATGAACTCCAGAAGTACGAAAGGACTTATGATGCACAGCAGCAGCGTTCCACATCTCTCAACCCGTCTAGAAAAGGTAAACCTGCATATTCTAGTCCGATACGGTTGTGTTCAGCCACTCTAGTTATCGTTCCACCGAATTTGATTATTCAGTGGCGGCATGAGATTGAACGGCACATCGACAAGGATGCTCTAGATCTTCTCGTCTTAGACAGGCCCGACCTCAGAGTTCCTTCATGGCAAGAATTGGCCAGATATGACATGGTACTCATTTCAAAGGCCAGATTTGAGCAGGAGTATAGGGATGATGATCTTAACCAGGGCCGTATTTCTCGAAGTGACTCGAGGTACAGGTCGCCATTGACAGACGTGCGATGGCTAAGAGTCATCTGTGATGAGGGACATGGATTCGCCGGTTCATCAAGTAAGACAAACGCCATGGCAATGCTGGATAAAATGGCGATCGAACGCCGGTGGGTAGTCAGTGGAACACCAGCCAGCACTGTCCATGGTGTTGAAGTTGGTCTGGCGGCAGTTGAGTCTACTTCTCCCACGCGACCGACGTCCCGGGAGGATGAACTGCTGCTGGCACTTCGGAGTGGTCGATCACCAGAATCTCAAAAGCACGAGGAGAAAGATTTCGAGCGGCTTCGGCTGATGGTGGTCAACTTCCTCAAGCTCCAACCTTGGGCAAATGACAAAGACGATAAAGCCGACTTTAGAAAGTACCTAGCTCCACGACTCAGCGAGCACGGCAAGCGTCAGAGTATTCCGGCACTTAGAGAAGTACTACAGACCCTTATTATCCGTCATCGAATCGAGGACGTTGATCGTGATTTGACACTTCCATTCTTACACAATAAGGTCGTTTATATTGAACCATGCTACTACGACAAGTTGACTGTCAATCTATTCACTATGATCCTGATCACGAATTACGTTACATCAGAACGAGAAGATGAGGACTATATGTTTCATCCAAGGAATAGAAAGAAGCTCAGTACACTGATCAACAATATGGCCGTCGGCACGTTTCATTGGATGGGCATCACGGAGAAGGACGTACGGACCACGATCGAAATTGGTAACAAATATCTAGACGAGCACATAGATAAAGTTTCTGATCTAGATGGAGCATTACTAACTGAAGCAATACTGAATGGCGAGACAGCTTTAGCTGATCCTGGCTGGCGCGCATTCAGCACTATACACGATATCGGCACAGTCGTTGGCCAATTCCCAGAGGAAGCAAGAGCAGCTTGGGCACTTGATGGCCAAGACAGTGACCCACTACTCATGGGTGTCACCCAAGCCCGAGAAGTGCAGAGATATGTTCAAAGTGGAATGGCCAGCAATCCTGGCGATCCTCTGTGTGGTATTGTTGGTGCAGGTATTAAGACTATGAATGCGGCACGAGCAAAAGCGAATGAATATCAAAAGCAGGATGAGATAGGACAGAAAGACCACAGTGAGCAGAAGGAGCTAGTGGGCACCAAAGAGGAACCCAAAGTACGAAAGTCATTCGCCAACCATTTATCGGTCAAAGCGCCATCACGGAGAAGTTCAGAGAAGCATCCTGTGCTCAAAAGCAAGGCAAGCTTGCAGGATTCACGGCAGACAGAGGTACAGACAATTGAGGGCAAGATTCTCGGCTTCAGCTCCGCAAAGCTGGCCTACCTCGCACAACGTCTGCTTCATACGCATCCCAATGAGAAGACGATCATCTTCTACACAAACGATAACACAGCTTTCTTCATTGCTGAAGCACTAGAATTGCTGAAGATTACGTTTCGCATCTATGCAGGTTCACTAGCAGTCAGCAAACGGGCGGAATATCTTGCCGAATTCAATAGTGATAAAGATCTTAGTGTCTTGCTTATGGACTTGAAGCAAGCTGCATTGGGGTTACATATCGCTGCTGCGAGTCGTGTATACATTGTGAATCCGATTTGGAATGCAGCTCTGGAAAGCCAGGCAATCAAGCGGGCTCATCGAATAGGTCAAACAAGAGAAGTATATATCGAAACGCTAGTGCTTGCAGGAACGTTCGAAGAGGCAATGGTACGGCGAAAGGCTGAGAAATTCGACAAAAGTTCCAGTCAAACTGCAAGGGATACCACACAAGAAGTCGGTTCTCAGGTTAGTACAGCCAACATGAACATCCCTTCCGAAAGCAAGGATATGCTTGATGACAGTGGTATGGTGAATGTGCTGAAGAACATTCGGTTCTTGAAAATCAAAGATGATGAGGAGAGATTTGCCAGATTGGCACAGTCCGTTCCTCTGTTTGATATGACTCCGCTCAAAGGGGCGGGCAACACTCTTGCCGGCGATAAAGAACCGAAGAAGCCAGAACCCCGTACACCCGACACGAATGAGTTCAGGGGTTTCTTTGGAAGTCTCCTTTTAACGGGAATTGCTGCGTCTGCTCTTGACAATGCCAACATTTCTAGCTCAGCGGTTGATGGAGAACCCCAGTCCTCATCTATCTTCGGATCTCAGACCAAGCCTGAGGGAGTAGCAGACTCACAGCTACGCCCTGTACAGAAGAGAGCGAACAATGGTGTTCGAGATCATGATACCATGGCAAGAAGCTCCGCACAAGGCGGATTCAACCCAATTGATGGTCCGCGACACCCTAAGCGCGCGAGACCTGAGATGCCATCGGCCTGACAGATGGATAGTGAATTTTTGTAAGATTCGAGGCTTAGCTCGGAGCGCAGTTGCATGATCAATGGTATACCACACGGCTCAACAGTGATGACAGTGACTCGGCGCATTGAAAGTGAATCGAAAGATAACCACACAGGCTCCATGCTGCACATTGAGCTTCAAACATCCAAATATGGAGTGAGCTCTGGCCAGGAGTATGAGCAACTAAGAGGATAGGAGAAGCGGCTTATATAATCATCTACTCCACCCGGCTATACGCTAGCAATAACTGCCAAAAGTGGCATAGCTTGTACAATACTGCAACCTCACCACCGTTTGAGTTCACTCCATCTTTCACACTTCACCACCAAGAAACGAGAACCTTCGTCCAGCATTTTGCATCATGTCGGCCTTCTTCAATTGTCTGCACCTTCCTTCACATAGTCAATACCCTGTGTTGGTTCTATTCGATCTACCACTCTCTAACTGTATCCACAAACCTCTACCCATCCTCCTTGATAAACCGTCTAGCAACCATGGTCCGACCAGTCAATGTCGGTAGAAGTCGAGCATGCAACCAATGCAAGAAAAAACGCATTAAGGTAGGTTGTACAATGGTCGATGGCAGTCACGCTAAGGCAGCCTACTACTAGTGTGATCTTCACTTTCCTTCCTGTCAGCGATGCATCGAATCAAATCTCACATGCTCGGGCCCTGTGTCTGGTCTCCTACTCGTCAACGAAAATGCTCTTTCTTTTAGCTATACAACTACTCAACGCATGAGAAAACCTTTGACAGCACATACGACTCGAGCTAGTCGTGCTGTTATCTACCAAGCTCCCAATCCTTCAGTCGTGTACGATGACATACTCCTCCAGAAATTCCTAAACTACTTTTCACAAAATGCTGCTAGTCAAGTTTGGTCCTTCAAACTTCCACAGTTGGTGTCGGCAAAGAACGCCGCTGCTATGAAGACTGCTGCCCGTGCCGTCTCTCTTGCCTTTGCGGCGAAACACACGGGTAATCCCTCCATGGCGGCTGCTGCATGTGAGTATTACGGCCATAGTCTACGTCACCACCAAGCATCCTTCGTCGCGCCGACTGGAAGGAGTATCTGCAGGAAGAAAGCAGTCAATGCACTGCCTGTCACTGTCTTGTTAAGTTACTTTGAGATGATACAGCCCACAGGATTGGAAGCATGGTCAGAGCATACCGCCGCTGCAGAACAATTATTTGTCTTGCTTGGACGGGATGCATTGAAGGATAGTCTACTCAATCATCTTTACTTCATCGTTCGGTCGAGCTCAGCAATTCGGTGCTTCTTGTATGGATCGAGGACATTGCTGCTTGAGCAGTCATGGTCAGAAGTACCCATGGCAACGGCTTGTGGCAAAGGAGCAGCCATTTTCAATCACCTTGTAGACCTGATATTGTGGTTGTCAGATTGTTTAGCTGCCGGAAATGACGAAAGCAATGGCACAAGTAGGTCAATGTACGACACGTCTACATTGCATAACACTTTGCATGATCTGGTGCGTCTATGGGACAGTCTCGGCCAAGCCATTCAGCTAGACACAACCACCTCACCCCTCCTTTCACCAAAAGTTGCAACACCATCTCTCCTCCATTCCAGCACCATTGCATCCGAACCATCAATTCCCGACCTCCCACCAGCCCTCCACGATCCGTCAGCAGCTCTAACAGCATCCTTCCACCACGCAGCCACAATCCTTACCTTGATCCTCCTTCAACATCAGCCAAAAACTTCAGCACACACCTACTACCAAAACCAATTCAACACCACGCCATCATCAGGTTCCTCTCCAAGCTCAATAACGCACCACTCCACACAAATCCTCGCATTAGCACTATATCTCGAAAGCCAGGGTATCGGCTGCTCATGTCTACGCATGATGCTCCCTCTCGCAGTCGTTCACAGGTTCTGTCCGGACCCTGCGTACCAGCTGCTAGCGGAGGTTGTGTTTAGACGGTGGTCGACGAATGATGGGTTGGTGGGGTTGGGGGTTGTGGCTTTTGGGCGGAGGAGGGGGGTGGGAAGGCGCTGCTTGAAAGAGAGTTCGTGAAGGAGAGAGGAGTACGTACATAATACGTACTTACTGTATGGTTTCGAACATATAAAAAAAAGAGAGTGCGAATTGAATAGATCAGATGAGACCAGATAGTCCGGATACCACGTACGTACTGTCGTACGTCAAATTTACGTATTCACACGTCTTCTCGGCGTAATTGTGAGTCCCGAAAACGGGGTTTCGTCAAAACTCTTATAGCGCATCATAACTGTACCCATGTATGTAATAACGAAATACATACTGTGTAGCATGTATGTATGTATGTATGTACGTATGTATATAACCCGAGCAATTAATCTACAACCAGGCCCTTTACGAAAAAACAGGAATATATAAAACATACGTAGTACGTATATGTACGGAGCTACAGTACCAACATATCATGCTCACTGTTATACACAGACTTGACTACATACATACATATTTAATACCAAAAATAATAGCCTTGAAGAAAGAAAACCCGAGCAACTGCTATGAATACAACGAATTCAGGTACAACACCATATACGTACGTACATACGTACGTACAGTCAGTAACATTTCCGGTTTTCATCGTTTCCCCCATCATCGTCTTTATTATTATTACGTATTAAACAACACGCCTCACACACTGCCCACCATTCGTACTCAAACAAAGTACATGTACGTACCTTTATGCCAACTACGTAAGCTTGGCACTTTCTCGTTACCGACGCATACATGTACCCCAGGAAACGGGTTTTGGCGATCTCCAAGCATTCCGCGTACCTAGCTATTATTTGAATTTTGCGCGAAATGAAAACTAGAGGCAGGCACGGAGACTTGAGGTTCAGTCACGGCGAAATCTTATTGGATCATTCCTCCATATTGCATCCTGCCTGGCCGTGGTGAAAAGGCTTAGAAAGGGGTGGAATGAGCACCAGACGGCTGGCTGGCTGGCTTGTAGGAGATATTGTGGTATATAGATGTAGGCTTTTTATTGGCGTCTTGAGAACGTAGTTGCAACGATTCTCGTGGGAAAGGTCTAAAGAAGCAGCCTTGAAAGCCAGCTTGAGGTCTCTATTAGGGAATTTGCCGTCTTGGGCAGCGACTTATCTCGAACACCTTGGAACAGGTCGCCAGTTATAAACTATCGTATTTCGTCCTGTTACTGACAAGGTCAATTAGACCATAAAATCTCTCCTCATCAGTTCAAGCCAAGAAACACCGATGCCGTCGCCATCGACACTGGCACCACGCTTCTCCTGCCACACCCGTTCTACCAACTCCAACGCTGAGTCGAACGCGCGCAGACCGCTGCGCCGTGAATAATGTGCGAACCATTGCGCGAATGACGATTGGACGTCGGGGTCCTCAGCTTCGCATGCTGCGATGAATGCGGGCCATAGAACCTCGGCGGAGCCATAGGGTATGTCGGCATCGGCATGCTGATTGCGGATGAGGCAATCGCGGATGTTGATGACTTTAGGTTGCAGGATTGTGGCGTCGATGTCGTAGATACGGCGGTAGAAATAGATTGCTAGGGCGTCTTTCATGGCTTCGAGCATATTTTGCTGAGTATCCGGATCGATAGTGCTTTGGGATTGGGGGTCGCTTGCGACGGTGGCAGTAGCAGCAGGCCTTTCCATACCGGTGATGGGCTGACTGGTGAGATCTAGCTGATTGATGGCCTTTTCAATTGCTCTGGCTCGATTGGTGAAATCTTTCAGTCCTAAGGGGTGTGTTGTGTTGGATTGTTCAGCAGAGTCCTTTTCGTTCCCAAGTCGAATGACTTGTGACAAGAGCAATAGCCACGACTCGGGTATGCCAAAGATCTCAGGATAAAGCGTGGCAGGAAATTGTCCTGGCCTTTCTAGATGTAGATCGTTCTCACCTTCCTCTCGAGACTTCATCAGCATCATCTCTTGGTGCCAGTCGTTCCATCCATTTATGCGGAACACAGGAATGTCTGAACCATGGACCGTTAGTCCGCTAGCCTGGACAGCATTGCGAACGTGATTCCTTTGAATTGTATTCATGTTGAACATGGACATGCTTTCGTGAAACACACGAGTAAAGGCATAGCAGTGATGTAGCAGACGAACTTTGCGAGATTTCTTGCGACTGAGCCCTCGGAGCCGGATGAATTTCTCGGCCTCGAGCAGATAATATTCTGTTTGATCCCTGTTGTCGGAGAATATGCAGCCATAGACTAATGTCAGCAATGCCATCAGAACGGATTTGTATTTGAACTTTTTGGGAAGGTCGTATGCATGCTTGAGCATGACACCAGCATGTTTCTGAGCTTGGGTCCTGTAAGTTTTGGCCCATTTGAGCCACTCGGAAGATTGAGAGGAACCTTCTAGACTAAAAGCACTGAGAGACAAAGTCCCATAGAAGATACACATACCAGCATTGTCAAGAGAATCGTTCAACATCAGGATAGCGAAACACTGCCGGACGAAAGGTAAGAAAAGGACATGCCAAGGTGTCTTCGAATGTCGGTAAGGGGTAAGCGCAGATATGATGGTGGTAGCATAGTGTTGTAGTAGAACCGATGCATTAGGTGGTACCTGGTTCTCCGGAGTGGCAAGAAGCGATATCGTTGGTGTCGGCGACCTGATGGAAGGAGGGCGCGTGGAAGGCCGTGAAGGTGCAAAGCTTTGTGGAAGTAGTAGGGTGTCCAAAAATGATTGGCCCTCGACAATTGTATTCACACCAAGAATTTGATGAAACCTGTTCAGGTCCACAGTCACGTCTGCGAAATCCAGAGGGAACGGTAAGGACATAACTTCAGGTTGATCAAGCATGGACTCGAACACGTTTTGTGACCATGGCGATGTTGGAAAATGTGTCTCGTTTGGGTAGTCATCATTACTTTCAAAGTCGAATGTTGATGTGGATATTTCTGCGATTTCATGCTGAGGCAGGTCATCAGTTGAAACTTGCTGGCGTGAAGCAAGTCTGAACGCCCCAAAGGGACCGCGGACAAGAGAGACTTCATCGAATGGAGGCATACCCTCGCATTCCTCGTCAATCTGGAACAGAATCTTGGATGCTTTTCCGGGTGAGACACTTGCGGTGAGCCATTTGCTCATGTTCTCCCGCTCTCTCTCCGTGAATAGGGGTCGCCGAAAGCGACCTGCCGCATCATGGTTGGCCGTAGTAGATGTGAAGAAGATGTTCTTTTCGTATCCTCCGCAGTTGATACCGCTAGAGATGCATGTTACACAGGCCGGACGACCTTCATCACACTTGACGTGGCGGCTCCGGCACTATGCATGACTATTAGCGAGCATACAGTACGACATGCAAGGCGTGGCATACAGTGGAGCATCCACCAAACGAACGGGCCCTTGTAGTGCTCGATTCCAGCTGATGTTGTTCTGGTGCCGAGATGGTTGTGGCAGGGGCACGAGGAGGTGCCATCGACGAGACTTTCCATTTCCAACAGAAGTGATCAATTCTGCAAGAACAATGGTCTGATTAGCAGTAAATGCTGCGAGTTTCGAAGTACAGTACGTATTGGAATGAACTCTACGTACATGGTGTAGAATTGGCGAGTAACAAAAGAGGAAGGTTATCGAGAGAGAGTTTTATTCAGTACTGCTGGGCTTGTCCGCTTTGGGCCGACCTTCTTCCGTGCTTCCACCGCATTTCGAAAAGTACGTAGCTGTTTTGAATCATGGAGTGATAGACCTGTACTACTATGTATTGTGACAGTTTTGGGTACTGTACGTTATGTATATCTGGACACTACGTAATTCAGATACTCTGAACGGCTTGAAGGGTCCCAGAAACCGTGTGCACCTCAGCCTTCAGATCAATACCATTTGTGGTGTAGGGTAACGGTTGGAGGATGAGTGATGGTACGTTGATGGCTTATCTACCGTTGCGTATAGCCTCCATCTACCATGAGGACAGTGCCTGTCACAAACGAGCTTCTTCCACCAGAAAGATACACAACTCCATCTGCAATTTCCGACGGTTGTCCCAATCGCTGCATTGGCACAGCCGTGCCTACTCTCTCCTCCATTGCCTTAAAGACCGCTGGGTTGTTTGTAATTAAAGGAGTCTCTGTATAGCCTGGAGCGATAGCGTTGATCCTCAAGCCTTTCGCAGCATAATCTTCCGACGCTGTCTTTGTCAAGCCAACAACTGCATGCTTGCTCGCAGCATATGCCGTTGACAGCGGGATTCCAACAACACCCTGAATCGAAGAAAAAGTGACGATCGAGCCTCGCTGCAAGGAACGGCCGTCGATGACTGACCGAATTGGTTCTTGCTGAAGCATGATTTGAGCTGCCGCTTTGAGAATGTAGAATGTGCCGTTAAGATTAACGTCGAGGATGCGCTGCCAGTCAGATGCTTTGGCGTAAGCTGCACCACCCTCATGTTTCATGGCGATGCCAGCACAGTTGGCAACATAATCTAGTCGACCGAATTTGCTAGCCACGGCCTTGACGGTCTGGTCGACTTGCTCTTCATTAGTCACGTCGACGACGTAGATATCGATTTGACAAGGTGAGTGCGAGCCCGAAGTTTGTTTCTTCTGTCGCTGCTCGTCGATTTCAGCTTTCACGGCGGTCAGAGCATCGTGATTCATATCAAAGATTGCGACACCTGCAGCACCATCTCGGGCAAACGCCGCCGCACAAGCCCTGCCAATACCAGACGCTCCTCCCGTAATCAGTGCGTAGCCTGGGACATCCATTGAGAGGCGAATGTAATGGGTATTCGTGGCCGAGCCAAGGTCTGTCAATCTCACAGTATGCCGTAGTATCGAGTGAAAGCGGCTCTGTTCGGTCTTTTACTAACTCAGGTACGACAGTAGCACTATGTACGTACGCAGGTATTTCAACGAGTCTTCATTTTATCTAGATCCGGGAATAGTTGCCAGAATCGTACTAATCATCTGGGGTTAACACTTGCATGTGGTCACTGGAATTTATGGAAAGCCTGCTAAAAACACATTTTGGCAGTTGCGACCACGCAGTACCCCGCCTGCCCAAGAAACCAAAGTCATTACAAACGCTCATACACTTCATCCTGAGCAAATCTACACAGCCATACCGAACCAGTCTGTGCTGCCACTACATGGGTATGTACAGTACCACTGCCGTTCACCCAACTACGTTGTTCACCAGCAAATCGAACTCTCAATTGCTTGATTAAGCACTGTTCGGTCAAGCACTTTGCCTCTACCGTGCGATCTAGACATCGATTCATCTTCCCGAAGTTCTGCTGGTGGATCGCGCAAGGCAGACCCTACCCGCACTTGTAAAGTGCAAACTAGGAGTTGGAGAGCAAGAGACTGGGCTGCCAACGTCTGAAGAGAAGGAGAAGAATATCCGACTGTTTGTGATGTCCGACGCAATTTCTACCTACACTCCATGGCAACGTAACGAGCATCTCCGTATAGGGGCACGTCTAGATGACAGCTCATCCGTCATGACTCCGGAGATCTGCACCATCGTCGCCTGGTGTGCTTGGATAGCACCCGTATGCCAACCATGATGTGCGTACCTCTCTGGACTATGTATCTTAGAAACGCCAACAGCCAGGTAACAGTTCGATCAAAGTTGCACGAGTAGAGACAGGTCTTCCTGAGGAAGAATAATATGTAGGATCGTCTACTTGCGCAAACACAAAGCCACGCCACCAAACGCCCTATACTACGCTAGGATAACCAACACTCAAGCGAAATTCAAGCCCTTCCACCCAAGCGATCTGCTTTCTTCACACCGTCTGCGGAATTCCGCAGCACTTCCAGAGTATCGTGCTACACTCCGGACGGTCTTTCCCTTGACATTTTTGTTGACTCCAGTCATCCAACTGTCAACTTCGTTTGACAACGCCCCTTTACTACATTCAACAACGTGTTCCGTCCATGCATCTGCAGCCTCTGGTGTGGGCTCGAAGTATGTGTACCCTTTCTCTTTACAGAATTCTAGCAGTTCTGTGACCACTTCCACAGCATGCTCGATACTGCGGGTCGCATTACCAAAGGGTTGATGAGGTCCGAGAACCATAGACATATTAGGCATGTCAGGCACAGTCATGCCGAGGAAGGTGTTGGGTCTATGGTCAACCCAAATAGCTTGTTTACCTGTTTCGGAATCGCTAGCCCCAAGCAGAGGTTTACCGTTCTTAGCATGCCATTCAATAGCGCTGAAGGCACCTGTGATGGCATCGAAGCCTGTGGCAAATATCAATATGTCGAGCTTGTGTTCGGTGCCATCCGAGGTGATGATACCACTCTCCGTGACGCGCTCAATAGGCGTCTTTTTCAAATCGACAAGGTTGATGTGTGGCTGGTTGAACGCCTCGAAGTAGCCGCTTTCCAGGGGGAGACGTCGCGTGCCGAAGCCGTGATCTTTCGGAACAAGGCTTTCTGCTGTTTCCGGGTCGTGTACTCGCTCTCGAATCTTTTGCGCCATAAAGTCTGAATAGAGCTTGTTGGCTGCGCGGTCAGTATAGGTGTCACTGAAAGCACCAATCCATTTTCCGAAGCCTGGTTCGCCATACAACTTCTCCCATAGCGCAAGTCGTTCTTCATCCGTGACTTCTGAAGATTTTCGAGGGTCAGCTGAATGAAGAAACAACATGGGTGTCTCTGCGCAGCGTTTGAAGATGTTATCATAGTCGGCTTTATATTTGGCCATTTCTTCAACCGAAATATCCGTGTTGCGGAGGGGAGCGGACCAGTTTGCTGTACGCTGGAATACATGTAACGACTCAATGCTTGGGTCCTTCGATATCGCGGTGATTGTCTGTATACCTGTTGCGCCAGTACCGATAACACCAATACGCTTGCCAGCAAAATCACGACTCGCAACCAGATCTTTGGGCCATCTTGATGTATGGAAAGCTTGACCTTGAAAGTCTCGGATGCCAGGAATTTGTGGGAGCGTTGGTGCGGACAAAAAGCCCAGACAGCTTACAAAGAATCTGGTCGTGTACTTGTTGCCTTTCTCGTCAACGAACAGCCAAGTGTGATTGGCATCCTGCCATGTCGCAGACTTGATCCGTGTATTGAACTGAATGTTCTCGCGCAGGTTGAGCTTGTCGCACACGAACTCAATGTACTTCAAGGTTTCTGTCTGGGGCGAGAAGGCTTCCTTCCAGTGCCACTCGTCCAAAATGTCTTTGTCAAATGAGAAACCATAAGAAATGGATTCGGAGTCGAAACGGGCCCCAGGATAGCGATTCCAGTACCAGGTACCACCCACTCCGTCGCCAGCTTCCAATACTTTTACTTTCCACGTTGGGAAGCGGCTTCGAATGTGGTGCAAGCTGCAAACGCCAGAGAGTCCAGCGCCGATGATGAGAACGTCGAAATCGGGTTCCCCCTCAGGTGCCCAGGAGCCCATTCTTTAAAGAGGTTCAACACTATGGTTTTGCTGACAACCAATATTTTGTTATTGCAATGGCTTCTCGACAATGGAAGTCAGGGCTGACATTTTGTATCAACTTGAAATACTGAGGTCACAATCTCCACCTACTCATGTGTGAAAGGCGGTCGATGTTTGCAGGCTCGACCTATCGGAGAGGTTCGTCAGTATGTTTCTCCTCAACTTGCCTGTTGCCACAGTCGACGAGTGATGGGAGTGGGCCGCAAAGCCATACGTTGGAGTAACCTCTTCCTCGGGTTGACTTTCCTGATTCATTTTGCTTGTAGAGAATACGCCGTAATCTGCCAACCACGAGATAAGAGTGTCCTTCAATGCCAGCTTTACATCACTATTTCCTCGATGACTTGCCTGAGATGCAAATACGATGCTGATACGTGGTGGATGATTGTGGTCCAACCAAGGTGTCAATTTAAGGGTGGTCGTGTCTGATAATGCCAGTCTCGGAGAGGTGCATTTGATGCATAGATATGAGCGTTGTTGTTCGAGGTAATATTGAGTTACAGTTCAAGCCCGAATTGGGTGCTTTTTGTGCTAGTCCTTTGGGAATCAAAGTTACCTCTTGCACACGCTGTTCAGTTTATGAACTAGGTCCTGAGGACGCTTGTAACTGGCTGGTTTCGGGAGCTCATGCGAAATGAATTTCCACCAACAGCGTTCAATGTTCTGTTTAGGAGTGAAGATCTCGTTCTTCTGTGTACTACGTTTTTTGGTATTGGTACAATGTAGACGTCTGCTGGTACATGTGAAGTTACAGCGTGTTGTAAATGCAGGAGTGGACACCAAAGCTCAGTAGCAGCTTCCTCATGCCCTTCTTCCATAAGGTATGCACTAAATACATACTGTACCTGCTCAGTCTTTTATTTCTTGAACACTTCTGATCGTGAACCCGGCATACTTGAACAACATCAGTTGCACATACGACCACTAGTAAGCTGATCACAAATATACATATACAACACACGGTTCATACGGATCGCGGCTTTACCTGCCATTCCCTCGTATATACAATCAGGAGCGATGGCATCCTTCGACGGTAAAGTGGTCAGTATACAACCACGGATTCTGTTACGAAAGCCCGCTCATGGAGTCTTGCTCAGATCGCCATCACAGGCGCAGCCTCTGGCATGGGACTCGCTACAGCTCAACTCCTCGCATCACGTGGAGCGACCATCTCCCTAGCAGACTTGAACGAGAAAGGCCTCGCCGAGGCCGTCAAGTCGTTGGACAACAGCGACAAGCACATCTGCACAACGGTCGACGTGCGAAGTAGCCAAGCCGTTAATTCTTGGATACAGTCGACGGTAGAGAAATTAGGGAAGCTTGATGGCGCCGTCAATATGGCTGGGATAATCACCCCTGCTGTTCCCATCACCGAGGAGACTGACGAAACCTGGGATTTCAACTTTGCCGTCAATGCTCGAGGTGTTTTCTTTTGTTTAAGAGCACAACTGAGAGCAATGACTGCTGGTGGTAGCATTGTGAGCCCTTCCCGAGAATACATACCATATCAGAAATGGTGAAAAGTCCAAGTTACTGATCTGTTACAGGTATCGGCAGCAAGTGCATTCGGACAAATGGGGTCACCCGGCGTGGCTCCCTACTGTGCCAGTAAAGCAGCAGTCATCGGATTGACCAGGACTGCCGCGAAAGAGAATCAGAACATCCGAATCAATTGTGTATCCCCAGGTAAGTATTCCTAGCATTCAACTCGCACCCTGCACTGCAGGATTGACGGTTGACTCTCGTTCTGTAGGTTCTGTCGACACACCCATGTCGCGCGGTGAAGACCCCGAAGCCGTCAAGCGCGGTCTACAGGTAACAGTTCAAAAACGCAGAGCGCAGCCGATTGAAATCGCACGCGTAATCGCGTTTCTACTCAGCGATGAGGCGTCCAATGTGACTGGGGCGAATTATAACGTTGATGGGGGTTGGATGTGTTGATGGATGTTCACCACTTTCTGGGGAATCTACTTCTAGCTACAGTAATGTCAGTGTCTGTCTGTCTATATCTCTGTTCAACCTGGACAAAGGGAGACATGATGAGGTTGTAGTCATCGAGCACGGTTTTATACGTGTTTTCTGCTGACTTCGTTTCTTTGGACATAGCATGTCTGCTAAGCTATTATCTCTATCTGCGTGTCTCACTCTGCTTTGCTCGCGCAGTGAAGCCTGCGACAGTCCACCGTTCAGTCTATCATACATGTCTCGCTGAATTATTTCATGCAATAACACCAATGCGGCTCGCTCATAAATCACTGTAGTCCGTTGTCTTCGCGTCCTTAGTCTTAACCGTGTCGTTAGTCTCAATCGTGTCCTTAGTCGTGGTCGTGTGCTTGGTCCCACTCACGTACCGCACATGTGCACAGGAACCTTATATCCAAACTCCAACTGCATCCCAAAACAAACCCTCGTCACCATCCTCTCATCCCACACTCCCAAACCCTTCAATTCCTCCTTCAACCACACAAACATCAGCCCACAAGCAACCATATCAACCGTCCCCGCAGCGTACCCCAGCTCCAGACACTGCGTCACTAGACCATTGAATTCGACTTTCTTGCTACTCATGTGCACCGCCGTGATCAACCCGCCTGTTCCGCGGTATCGACGTAGGACTTCGGGGCTGCGGACATCTGATTCTTCTGGTTCGAACGTGAGGATGTTGTCGACGTCGGTGAAGATGAAGTAGTCTGCGTTTTCGAGACCGACGGGGGGTTGGGAGCGGTAGAGAGTTTGACGGAGACGCTCGAGGCTCTCGAATTGGCGGTTTTGAACGTGGATGAATGGACGGACTGGTGCGCGGGCTGGCATGGTTGTGCTTTCGTCACATACGAGGAGATTTGGACGTCGAGTGCATTCACCGGTTGTGTAGTGCCGGCAGAAGTCTTCGTGTAGGTGCTCGGTATTACAGTATCGCACGTAGTGAAGTTCTGTGCAGCGTGGACAAATTACTGTATTTCCATCGTTTGATGCCGTTGGTTGACCGCAGATTGGGAGCCAGCAGCGGGTTATTTGGTTGTCGCTGTTGTATGAGAAGAGGACGGACTCGGAAAGGAGGGTAGCGACGAGCTGGCCGGGTGCGACTGTATTGCGGCGGGTGTCTGGCGCAGAAGATGGTTGGAATGTTGGGGTCATCATCTGGGGAATTGGATAATTAGATGATATATTATGGCTTTCTAAGCTCTGTTGTGGTGGAATTGACTGCTGTAGTGCTTATTGCACATCGTGTTCATTCGCCTGAATTTCTGACATTGCCGATGTTTGCATTGATAGTGGTAAGAAGGGTGAAGGTCCCTGCGGTATAAACGTGGAAGTGTTTGAAGGTATGGTCGTCCGCGAAGTGTTGGTAGGAAATGAAGTGACTGCCATTTCGTGGCCTGAGTCCTGCACTGGTGGCCCCCTGGGAGTAAGATTTTCGGACTTTTCGTCCTCTTCTTCTTCTTCAATAATTGGCGAGAGTCCACCTGGTGCACGACGCTCAGTCTGCAATGTTTGCGACACAAGAGGAGTCTGTTCAATGGTTCTGGCAAAGGAACTCGTCATTTTCGACGTAGTTGATGTGGCGTTTTGTGTGACACTTTCGTTCACCTGTCCAACAGAGACCTGTGTATCCGAATGTAAAACGCCAGGGTCGAGTGAAGGTGCTGTCGTGTTGTCTCCAGGCACGTGACGTGGTGAGACCCCATGCATTGGCTGTGTTGAAGACATGGTTTTATCTTCCAGAACTAGAGGGACAACTTGTGGGAAGATCGGATTTTGTGGTTCAGGATCGGTTGCAACTGTTTTCTTTTGCTTTCTCTGTATTGCAGGCATGTTGTCTGAGGCTGTACAAGTATTGTTCAGATATAGTGTAAGATAGCGTTCAGTTCCCCGTTTGTCTTCTGGTGACTCCTTGACCCCTGCACCATCTTCTAAGTGACATTTGGCACTTTGAAATAGCCACCAAGCTAAAGCAGCAATCTCATGGAATTTGTAGCGTTGATGGCCGAAGTTCGCTAGGAATTGAGTGTGCTTGAAGTCAACCGCTATGCAGCAGGTCTGAGTAGCTAGACTGTTGTTGCGGTTTGCTCCAGCGATGGTTTGAACTCGTGGTTGGAGTTTGAGATAGCATTGAAAACACCCATATTCTTTCAACGCCTCGTCCAAATCAATTTGAATAGTGTGGCCTTCTCTACCAGCAATGCCACCAGACCAGTGCTTGCCCACTGCAAATGGGTTTGCAAATTTCTCCCATTGAACATCAGTCTTCTCTGCAGACATACACTTTATAGCACGAATGCCATATGGCCAATTGTGTTTGTTTAGAAAATCGTTGTCGTTCCAAGAGTGCATTAAATGCTGGCAGAGATACCCAGCAGTGGCAAT
>Ga0181469_100317_pt1 | contig 17685 bp, 17 predicted proteins | sample InSIn2SAF170_2_FD_119081 | JGI IMG/M metagenome (GOLD analysis project Ga0181469, IMG submission 119081) | Clean room microbial communities from NASA Spacecraft Assembly Facility at Jet Propulsion Laboratory, Pasadena, California, USA -... ... | reverse complement strand
TTGTTCAACTTCCCATCGGTCAAAAAGAAAGGAGCAGGTTAGGAAAGATATGAAAAAGGTAGGTTCTGAAGCCGGTAAGGGAGGTAAGTACTGGCCTGCCCTCCTGGGTAACATAGTATTCGCCTTCCTTCCCATCTAAGAAATCGTGAGGTGGAAAATGAACCATTTTTTAGAGTAAGTACCGCATCGTAAATAAAGCAAGGAGTCGTTTCATTGCTTACAAAAGCAAGGAGTCGTTTCATTGCTTACATTGGTCGAAAAATAGGATGCGTAAGCATGACTCGACCACCTATTTTTTACTTATTTGAGAGCCCAATAAGTAAATTGAACCGGTAGGGGCTCGACCGAGGTTACGAGGGAGAGGATTTTGACATTGATTGGCAAATTGATTTGGATCTTGATTGGCAGGGTTTGGATTTCCCCCAGTATTAGCAGATGGATTGGGTTGATGACTCCCAGCTATAGAGTTCTAGTTATTAATTTTCTTATTCCTTGTATTTATGTATGTATGCCTACTTTGATTTATGCCCAATCGAACCTTCTCTTTACCTATGCAATTAGCCAACCGAAATCAATATCACTAATCAAGATCCTCCCCCGATGCGGGGAAGTGGGGGGCCTCCTTCCTTTAGCTTTACGAAAGCTTACCTCAGACGTAGGTGCCTAAATATATATGGTAACTGGGCTGGGGAGCTAGTCATATCATGTAACTGGATTTTACCTTTTTGATCGGGACTAAAACTTTCCAGTGATTTCAATAACCATCCACTTTCACTTATTTTCCATTAAGCAAGCAAGCAAGCCCCACCATACCAACCCCACCAGACCGCCTAATGCCGAGCGGTATTCCTATAGAGAAGAGACAAATAATACATAAGTAGGCTTATTCAGTCGTTAGGAGATACATATTCACGGGGAGCTAACCAACCCGTCTATTAGCAGCAGCAAGAGCAGCAGCAGCCGGAGAGAACCTATCCATAGCAGCAGAGGAGGTGCTCCCGTTCGTCACATTACCGTACCAACCGTCTTCGTCGCATTACCGTTCGTCTGAGGACAGTCAAGAAGAAATCTCCTTCCGTACCAACCTAACCATCGTTCTAACCTGCTAGTCATAAGGAAGGCAACTGATAACATATTTGGTGGGATGATTTATGGGGGGTAGTATTGTCTATTTTGAATGTCAATGAATGTGTGTTAGTGCTTGTGTCTGGGTGAGTGTGTGAGTGTATGTGTGTTAGTGAAGGTACAGATTGGTAAGGAGCTGGCACCAGATAACATATTGAAGAAACACAACGGAATTAGCAGCCGTCACCAACTACAGGTACGAGGAGCCTATTTAGCGGGTCAGGAACTACTTGTTTGTACGGGGGGCTATTTAGCAGCCGGCAACAGAAGAATCGTAAAGGTGTAGGGTTATCCCGGCTACTCGTACTTAGTGTGGTTCAAGCTCTAGCTCTAGTTAAACCCGGCAACTGTCCTTCCTGATCTAAGGAAGCATGTGTTTAGGAGCTCTAGGTGTTTGGCTATTTGCATAAGTAGAACCAATGAATGGTACTTGCTCTTAAGGAGCCGGCCCCTATACCTATATAGTCTATTTCCTAAGGAGTTGTAACCTATACTTGCAAGATGATAAAGGAGCCGTCCACCAAGTAAGGGAGAAAGGGGCAAAGCGCCCCTCTATCAATAGTCACTTAGGCCATGATTTATGAAAGAAACTGCACGCGAAGGTGCTTTGGGGTAAGATCAATACCAGAGCTTCCAAACGAAAAGGCTTATTGACTATCGTACGTAAGATGACCATTGATAGGTCGTTATCTATTGTATATAGCAATTGATTAGTGATAGCGACGAGTTAGAGTGGGTGTAGGTGTTGAGGTAGCGGGATAGATGCTATTGATGATTGGTGTATGGGGGATTGCCCGTCATTCAAGTTCAATGGATGGTGTGATTGATGGATCTATAGTTTTGATGGGTGGGATAGCTAGCGATAGAAGCAGTAGTGTGTGACTCAATGGCTATGGTAGCATTAGAAGGCTTAGTGTTAGCGGGCTATGTGTGTAGTTGCGATACGAGGTTGAGTTCACACCGCTTGGTTCGATGGCTTGGTATGTCAGTTCAATGAATCAATCAGTCTATCTCAGTAGGCAGGCTAATGATAGCTTGGCAGTAGGGTTAGCAAGCGAGAGTAGCAGTACTATTTACCCACCCACCCCAATCCCCGTAGACCACTCCACTTTGCACGGGACATAGACCAGGTTCAGCTTTGCACGAGACACAGTTTCACGAGGTAGGGCTTCGCACAGGTTAGATAGAGCTTCGCACAGGTTAGATAGAGCTTCGCACAGGTTAGATGGCTTAGACCACTTCTTTTTCTTGGACAATGGGTATACGAGACGAGGTTCAGCTTCGCGATCCATTGTTTGGTTAACGATCTAATGGTTCAGTTTCAAGAGCTTGGTTCGGGACCATTTGGATGGGACTACTTCGTTTAGACCCAAGAGCTTAAGGTTTTTTAGACCGGTTTCAAGAGCCTATCTGTATGGTGCGGTAACAGCTTGAACCGGACAGACTAATTGCTATGGATCCAGCCTATCGAGCTAGCGATAGATGATCAGCCTCTAGTTCTAAGGATGCCCACCCTATAGTTCTTATTCAATTGAATCATTCAAGAGGTAGGGTTAAGCTTATAACCATACTAGTGCTTGGGATGAGTACCACCCTTTAGTTCTGATTCAGTCTAATCATTCAAGAGGTAGGGCTCATCACCATAATACTATTGCTTGAAAGCTTTTACCGTCCCAATTGCTTGGGAGGATAACCAGCTGACTATCTAGCGATAGAAGCAGCACGAGGTAGACCCCTTTGCTTGTGCAACATCGGGTAGACCGGGTTCAGCTTTGCACGAGACAATAGTAGACGAGGTTTAGGTTCCCACAAAGGCACTTGAATTTCCCTTACGACGCCTGCTCGCCTTTCACTGCTGAAGCTGGGACTGACTAAGCAACATATATAAGAACAGCAGCTAATGACACTACTCCTAGGAACACGCGCTAATGCACATTTAGGAACAACGGGCAATGATGGAATTACATATATAGTCACTATAGATATTGGAACATCACTCATAGGTTCTCGCTTTCCTGAACGTAGTGAGGGGAAGGGACAAAGGCATATGCCGGAAAATCATAAGTAGACACACTTGCTTATGCTGGAACTCCAAAATACCAAAAACTTTGAAATGTTATCATGGCAACCATTAGTACCAAAGTCCATGATAACCATCATAATAGACAAGATTTCATGTAGTAGGGGGTCAACCTGGAAGTAGGAGGATATTCGTTATCATCTTTAGATAACCCCCCCAACCTTTGGTCAGTGGTTCATGATTGATAACAACGGTTTTCCATCCATTGTTATCCTATGGTTTCTCCTCCAAAGTGGGGAACTTGTTGTTGGCCTAGGATAGGGGCTACATTTCTAGTTATGCTAGTGTTTACATGACTTCTTCACCTTATTGTATGCCATGTGGCATGGTTGTCCTAAACTATTATAAGATTGTTGCAATTGGGCTAAGGGAGTCAAAGACTATATAGGGGGTGCTCTCCAATATTCTATGTGATGGAAAACGTGTGTGACATCCATCTCAACCTTTTCTACATCGATGGTAATCTCCAAATACAAATTCAAACATAATTGCACTCTATCAGACCACGAGAATAATGAGTCAACTCAATTTTTGCTAAAAAGAATATTGTTTCTTCTCTTTCAATAATAGAATTTTGATCTTAACAAGCTACCATGCTTACTAAAATTCTATAGACTACTAGTGTTTGTTGCCCAGAATGAGAGATTTCCATGATAAGTTAGATGGGGAAAGGTTATCACAAAAAGGAAATAACAACTACCCCATCTATTTGGCAAAGGGACATAACTAGAAAATATGATTGAGATATTTTTGGCTATTGCAGAAGGGACATTTTGGGTGGGTAATAGTAAGATAAATGAGGCAATAGCCAACAATTCATCCCATAAGAACAAGAGAACAAGCTAAGATACTGGAACTTCACTCTTAACATCGTTAAGGCAGAACACCTCCACTCATATTTCTGATCATATTCATGAGTGGAGGAGACGACGCCAGATGATTAGAGCTGAGATACCAAATCGACTCTTAGCATACTTGTTTTTTCAGTATCTATTGCCTAGTATTACCAAAGACATGGCTCTATCAGGTGTCGAGGGGTAGGTTCTCCTTAAGGTCCAATAATTGGGCCTGGTTTATTCCCAGTATTGGATGCTTTTCGAGATCATTCCCAATGCACCTTGGTTCGATACTGATGCTGTAAAGCCTATGACAAGTCCTCATGATGATGGCATGATAGGATCAATTGGAAATGCTGCAGTCAATCAGGTGGTGAGTCAAGTGGGACAAATGTACATGTAGACTAATCCACATGTAGCCATGCAATATGCTCAACCCACCTCCACCCCTGTCCAAACCTCCGATGTCCATACGGTTCAGTCTACAGACCAGAAGGGCAGCTAGCAACCCAAAGGTAAGAATCAAAGCTGACGAAAAAATGTGAATAATGGACAAGGGGATGCAACAACGAATACTGGCCTAAACAACAATGATCAGAGGCAAAAAGTAGAAAAAGAAATGGAAATTGACTTAACTGAGCGAAGCGAAGGAAAGGGAGAACCTTTTCAATTGTGTAAAGAAGACCATATTACTTATCAGTGCCCCAAGATGGAGGATGCTCAATGATGGCTTGCTCAACATGATGCTCAACCCGTTGTTATTCAAAAAGAAAGTAGCTTACCTGGCCCGAAATCAAGTGAATGGTGAACCCCGATTTCACCCAGCAAGAAAAGAGAAGATTAGTTGGCTCACGTTCATCTCAGGTAATGTTCTTCCTTATTCAAGCCAGCCATTCCTGCTCCGTATATGAATGACTTCGGCGTTCGTCTATCTATTCCCACTGATAATAGGAAGGAAGGAGTTGCTCTCCGCTGCTCCCCCTCTCTCCATGCCCGCGGAGGATGAAGATGGGGCAGGTTCAAACAAGTGGATTGAATAAGGAATAGCAAAACCCCTTGCCCTCAGAAGCGCAAGCCCCTCCGGGACCTTTATAAACACTAATGAAAGGAGTAAGATCCGGCTTGCTTAAAGTGATTGGAGGAGCAAGCAAGAGTCCCCCCTCCGAGCTGGTTGTTCTTCTTTCTTCCATGCGTAACTCACTGATACACAGGGGACCTAAGGCCCCAATACATAATCCGGCGGCGGGAAAGCTTGATTGATGGATGGTAGTACTCCGCTCTCGCTCGCTTAGGCTGTCTTTCTCATAGGCTAAACTCACTTACAGCAGCAAGGAGAAGTGAGCAATCAGACAAAGCCTTATCTTTTTGACAGAGAATTGCCCTTCAGATCGTTCGTTAGCTTGCGGGAGGGAGGAAAGAAATCTATTAGCGTTATACCTAAAGGAAAGAAAAGAGAAGATAGATATAGCCCTCCCGGGCAGAAGCAAATGCACTTTTGTAACAGAAGTCTCAAGAGAAGAAATTACACTTAATGGGCTTCCGGTACTCCTCTCTCCACTCCAAAAGGGACGAAGTGACTCTCTAATTGGAGAAGATTTGATAAAGCGACCAATGGCTAGCCGGATAAGATCTTTTATTTGATTAGGACCGGCAGGGTGGATGGAAAGCCTTACTACTTGAGGGGTGAAGGAAAGAGAAAGAAAGTAGATGGCTTGCTAGCTTTCCCGAGAAGATAATCCGCTATCCCCGCTTTCAATAGTCCTTCTTTTCAACTTGTCACAAGACGGGATTCACTCAGATAATGAATAATGCTTTCAAAGGGGCTTCCTTACTTACTGGTACTGGATTAAGTCATCTAACTTAATAGCTTGCTCCCCCATTCCTTTCCAGAAATGAAGGAAGTTCAAGAGACTTTGTTACTGGCCCAAAAGGCGAAGGACTAGAACTTCACTTGAAAAAGGGACAGGCACAGGTCGGGATGGCGGGGAACTCACAAGATAACTCCCAATAGCTCTGGCAGGGAACTCTATCTTTCGGGGATAAGTTATTATCTTAGGACAGGCTCGCAAGCAGAGGCAGAAGCACTCGAACTCGCTCGTTGGCTTGTTTGGTAGCTCAGCATTCTAGGTAATCCTATTAAGAGTATAAATGGGAGGACTTATGACTAGAAAGAAATGAATTCTCTAATCCGCTATCACTAGCTTTAGGCACTATAGATCCAATCCTCTAATCTATTTTATATGCTTAAGGTCAGAAAAGCGTACAGACCCCCAAAAAAAGGCACTCACACTCGATTCAGTTTTATCCCACACGGGATAGAAGAAAACTGGAAATAGCTTTCTTGCGTAATAAGACACTTATCCCAATAGATGCAAAGGAAAGATAGCCCTCCCCAAGAGTGAATTATGAAATAAAAAACAAAATGTATCTCTTATCTGGCAGTGACAGCAAGCGCTTTCTTAATAAAGATGTTCAAATTGATACTGGCTAGCTTAAGAGTTTCTAATATGGGATTTCCCTTTCCTTTGGCTTAAAAGATTCGATACTGCTGACTGAAAAGTGAAAAGCTTGCCCAGAAAGAAATAGGTTTGAATAATAGCCAATGTTCAACCAATATTCAAAGGGGAAACGAGAACAAATGCCAGTGCTTAGGAATGCCTGGGAGAAGGAATAGAACTACATCGGGTTACCTCTCCAACTAGAACTGCAAGGTCTTAGGACAACTTTCTTACCCAAGGGATGAAATCACTCAAAAAAACTAGATCCCAGGAAAGGAAAAAGCCCCAGAGAAGGGGGGAAGAGGCTCAGAATAGGGCGTGATAGAGACAGGGATAGGCACTTACCTTGTAACAGCCTACCGGTGACCACCTCGTCTATGTACTCGGCGCCTTTGGGCGGAGCTTTCTCGATCAACTATCTCCCTTTAAGACCAAGGGTAGATAGGAAGCGAACTCTCTCACGACGTTCTAAACCCACTCTAATTTTGTGCAGGTGATTCTTCTTCAATCTAGCCCGCGATAACGAGGGCCTTCACTCGAAAGCGAGTTCTTCGATAAGCGAGAATGAGCGATCCACTATATCGCTAAAAAAGGGTGCACCTCTCAGTAGAAGGGCGTAGCGGTGACTCGACTGAAAGGATATAGTGGAATAAAAGAAACGAAAGGGTAGAAAGTTCCTTTTTCACCTGAACCGGTCTGTTGCAACTCTCTCAACTTGCAACGCGCTATATATTCTACTCCACATTTTCGGGGTGGAATTGCTCTCGTTTGAGCTCTTGTGCTAATGGTGCACCGATTGTTTTGAATGTCTTCAACCTTCGATCGCCACCACAGTTTGGCATCCCCAGTGAAGTACATTGTGGCTATGGTAACCTTGTGCTCCTCTGAATCGGTTCGGACCACCCGACAGTCTTGTTCCATGTCAAAGAGAAAGTTATCATCTACCTCTTTGGCATCTATATTACCCCCATAGATAGGCCCGGGGTTCTGGCAATTTCACCCGTCCAGTCTCAAGCATCGAAGGTCCGAAATCAAATTGTTGGCATTGCGCATCAACAGACTCACCTTGGCATTGAGCTCCTGCAAATCATTTTGCAAGGTATTCACGGTCTCTTTTACATTATCTGTAAAAAAGTCAAAAGCGTCACTTTGAGAGGCCTCAAGCTCTGTTGGCCGATCCGAAGAACTAGGGAGTATCGCTAGATGATTCTCAAGTTCAGAAATCTTGACTTCGAGCGTCTCAATGCGCTTAGTTTGAGCTGCGGACAAAGCCACCTCAAGGTCTTTCTCTAATGCTTCGATGCGAGCGATCTTGGCACTTTTGGCCATGGTGCTTTTATATCCCACAATCGATTTGAAGCTCTGATACCAACTTTCACGGGCCCAACTAGTCACTCCCCCCTAAAGAGCATAAGGAGCATGTGAACTTGTGGTAGAAGGAGACATCAATATGCTGGAGGTGTCACACCCCTTGAAATGACAAAATAAATGCATTTGTCAAGTACAATATTTCCACTCCCATGTTCCCCACAACTATACTACATGTAAAAGAATTGGCCTATGACACTCTCCCCCACTCAAATGGTCGACGTCCTCGTTTCCGGGATTCCTCCACTTGACTAGAAACTCGCGGCGTGGCCTCCGTGACACTGTGATGACTCTCTCCGCTAGTCTCTCTTCCGCTTCTTTGCTCGGTTGTCGCTTGCTGTTGATGGCTGGTCGATTGCGCTCTGCATCTTCTGGATCAGCATGATATGGCTTGAGAAAACTGACATGAAACACGGACTTTCCACCAATCTGGTGGATCAATCTTGTATGAAGCTTTGCCCACTCTATGACTGGAACTGGCCCTTCATACTTGCGGATGAGTCTTTTGTCTTGATTTCCGAGGAATCTGAGTTATTCTGGAGATAGCTTCACCAATACCATGTCGCCAACCTGAAATTCTGGAGGCCCATGTCTGCCCACTTCTTCATGCGCTTTGAGGCTTTCTCAAGATAAGCTCGAGCAATGTCTGCATTTTGCCTCCACTCCTTGGTGAAATTGAAGGCCTGGGGACTCTTTACTTCGTACTTGTCAACGGTATTTGGTAACAATGGTTGTTGACTTGTAACAAGCTCAAAGGGACTTTTGTTAGTTGAAGAGCTCTTCTAGGAGTGAAAACCTCATTTTGCTACATCAAGTAGTTGGGTTGGCATTAACGAAATGTCGCAAAGACTCTTCAAGGAGAACATGAAACTGCTCTGTCTTGGCCATCAGTTTGTGGGTGATAGCTAGAGGAGATCTTTCATTTAGATCCCAGAAGGTTCCTGTGAATCTTGAGTCCTGATCACTGACAATGTTCTGTGGCACACCCCAATACTTAACAACGTATTTGAACAATCCAGCAGTCTTTTTGGCGGAACAGCTTTTTGGAGTGGGGATAAAGGTTGCATATTTTGAGAGTCTATCCACAACCACCAGAATTGTTGTCCCCCACCTTCGGAAGGCTTGAGATTCAATCTAAGGGGAAACTCTCCCAAGGCCGACTTGGTACTGGGAGTGGTTCCAAGAACCCTGCGGTCTTCTTCCTTTAAACTTTCTCTTGCTGGCAAAGTTAGACAAGTTTTGGTGTACTCTATTGCATCGTCTTTGATTTCTGGCCAATAGTACCCTTGCTTTACTAAGGCGAAAGTCCTCTGCCAGCCCAGCCCGGATGACCCGCCCGTCATGACATTCTCGTAGGAGTACCTTCCTAAAATCTCCAACCTTCGGTACAAACAATCGGTGCCCCTTTCCTTTTTGTCATCAAAAGTCCGTCCTCCACCCAGAACTGACGGGTCTTCCCTTCTCGCATCAAATTCAGGAGGGCTTGAGCCGTAGGATCTTTAGACTAATTCTCCTTGCACTCGGAAGCGCAAGACCCTCCGGACCTTAAGATGTTCCCGCACTGAGGTTGCCACTTGGCTGGCGGAGGTGTGGGAAAGGTATTTTCAAGCTGCTAGTTCTGCTTTCCGGCTAAGAGCATCTGCTATTTGATTGGTTTGACCCGTCTTATATTCAAAGTGAAAGTCGAACTCCGCCAAGAATTCCTGCCACCGTGCAGCTTTGGCTGCGTAAGAAAATGGCTCACTGCAGTCTTATCTGTCTTCACTACAAACTTGGACCCCAATAAGTAGTGTTTCCAGACCCTAACCTAAGGCAATGGATTACTTCCAATAGATCCTTTTCTTGTGCTGTGTATCTTGTCTCTGGGTCGCTCAGTTTACGACTCTCATATGCAACTGGGTGACCTTCCTGCAATAGGACTCCCCTAAACAAAAATCTGAGGCATCCGTTTGTACCTCAAAGGGCTTCATTACATCTGGAAGAGCAAGTTTGTTCTGGGTCACTTATCATCGCCTCTTTCAAATCGTCAAAGGCCACTTGGCCTTTTTTAGACCAGTTCCAATCTTTTGAAGAAGGGACGAGAAAAGAGAAGTGTGTCCGAATTGTAGCGAGTAAACTCTCTACTGGATTCGGGATTAGCTGTCCTTCTGAGTCTCGAGCAGGTTGACCAGGAGATAGATCAATCCTTACAGAAGCTTCAATCTCTGCCTTGGCTTCCTTTGGTAGATGATCCCACCAGTTTTTCAGCGTACCGACAAATCCTTCAGTGATAAGTCGATATGCAGTTTCAGCTTCATTCTTCCCGTGAAGATAGGCATTTGAGGCTGCGATCATCATGCCTAACATCCTGTTAATCTGTTCAGGATGAAGGCCATCAATGCTCCAGGGATAGCCGCCCTAAGGGAAATGACACTAGCTAACCCGAACGGAAGACAAGGATCACATCGATAAGAGCAAAAGCAAAGACGGCTTATGCCGAATATCTTGAACTCACACCAGACTTTCATACCAGTAAATCGAAGATGTGCCGGAAATAGAACCTGGAGCCAACGGGATCTGGAACGGGTCCAATTCGATCTGCATCTGGATCTGGCAACTGGCTGATTAAGAGAAACTGCCTCTGGTGGTTCTTAATCTCGATCCCGTAGGATGGTCTTGAGAAAAGCAGATCAGGATCAATTGCTGCTATCACTCCCTATGATTCTGCGTCCCATACCCCAACCTCTGCGGGACTGCTCGCTTTGGCAACAGGGGGCTCAGGAACTAGTATAAGGTATGCTTCGGCCTCCCGATCCGAGAGGGACGCGACGCGAGATGATGATGGGTCAACCGCGACTGGCGCTGCTGGTTGAACTGCAGCTTCCGCTCGGTGAATAGAATAAGCCCTCAAATTGTTCTAAACTGATTCGAGGACAACAAGACTGGGTTTTCATAATAATAAGGCAACTAAGCGATTATAACTACTCCTCTAGCCGAGGGCATAGTTCTCAATAGGCTAAGCGCCTAGCTTGTGAGGGATTGAGTGTTAATATGAGATCAGAGGTCTCAGCTGAGCCTGAACGCCCAACAACGGACACTTTGTCTTGGACAGCTGGTCAAACAACAGGGAACAGCGGAAACAGGTTGCGCGTTGTTCATTCCAATGTGGCGGAGAAAATCACGCAAAAAGGATAGCCTCTGAGAACCTGCTGGGCGTAACAAACCAGTATGAATGAGAGACTAGCGGACCTTATTGATGAGCCCTTTCTATCTATACGATACGATCAAAACGATACTTGTGCTTACTCGGCTCCCATATGCCATTATTCATAAGTAGGTGGTGGAGCAGGTAGTTAATGAATATTGAACTGTTGAGTCCGACCGCCTATCAAGCACGGGATTTCCTTTATTCATAGAGGAGAAATGAACCCTAGGATATTGAAACCTTAGTCTTGACTTCTCTATTAAACCGAGCTCACGATAAAGAAGAAAAAGGGCGATCGATCTATGTCCATCCTAACAACCCGAACACGCCTAGCTATTTAGTTCAAACCTGCAATCGCTTATGCTCGGTCGGAGATAGCAGCTCGGAATGGAGCGAAGGAACTCAACCTTATTTCAATTTATTGAACTCGAAGGCGCGACAATTCATAATAGAATAACTTCGGGTGGGCGCAACATATCTACACTTCCATTCCAGTACAAGGAAGACCCAGCAGACTCAGGGCTAACGTCTGATTAGTCTGATTAGTACGATCTAGCGGGCGCAGGAAAATAAAGCTAACTTGGCGAGCTCGAAGTCGACTTAAGCTATCACGCTTTGGGGGCCTTCACTCCCCCCCTTTAGATAGCGAGAAAGGGGTCGTAGGTGAATCTCTCCATATAGTAAATGCCTTATTCCGTTTCAGTCACGTCTTCGTTTTTGGTAGTTTGGTCATTGACCCTTTAGCCTACCTTTCGTTTATGTACTACAATTCCAGAACCCTTTGCTTGTGTTTGTCAGCACCTTACCTCAACTGTAAGTAAAAAGAAGGCGCATACATTTCGATACGAAAAACTCCAACACCAGACACTGCGGGAAAAAGCTAAAAAAGAGACTTCCGAGAAAGCCTCAATAAGCTAATCCTTCAGTTAGGGAGATACCCGTATGGGTGTACTTACACCAACTTGACTCTTAGAACCAACCCCGGGGTTGTAGGCAACTGGGATCACGTTTCAGTACAAAGAAATTGGTAATAGAATTCGGTTGTTGAATCAGATGTCCTGCTACTATAAATAAGAACGATGCCCTGGGCCTGCAGCTCTTTCCTCGAGATGTGGGGTGAGATCTATTCTCGTCCTATTTTGCGCAATAAGAGAAAATATCTGTTTTTCGGAAAATGGGACGCGAATGCTCTGTTCTTGTTTTCTTGTCTTTTTTCCGAGGAAGTAGCCCCAGCTTGCCTGGTTTACCGGTCCCAGGTCATTCTGCCATACGAATTTATGAAAAAATTCCACGAACCGACCTTTTTGCGAGACTACTATTATGGCGCTGAATGTGCCGATACTCTATCTATGTCTATTTCCCTCGTTGAATGGCCCTTGCCTGTCGTCGGAGTTACCAGAGTGAACGGGGTTCGAGGAAACTACTTACTAATAGATAGTCGGTTGTGCAATAAGATGTCCTGCCACTAGGAAATGGAAGCCAACTCCATCGAGAAGCTAAAAGCGCACTAAAGGGATAACGCTTAGTGACTGGAACAAAGTAGCTCCATAGGAGTAGGTGAAGGATTTGAATACTGCGGAAAGGCAGGTTGGAGAATGAGATTTGGGGCCAATGAGAAAACACCCGTAGGAAAGAGTCTCGAGAAGAGAATACCCATCCAATCTCATAGAAGGTGGGTGACCGCAGTACACGAAAGGGCGATCCATTTCTATACGAAAAAACCGAACCACGACTTTGATTTATTACCAAAAAATCTAGAGTGCTTGGTCGGAGATAGCTGCTCAGGAACTGCTCGCCTAGGCACGATCGCAGACAGAAATGACCTAACAAACAAGAGCTGCAAGCGATCAAATCCGGAAGAGATAGGATAGTCGACTTAGTCTTGACTGAGCTTTGACCCTGCTACGAGAAGAGCTTCGGAGGAGGGATTTTCAATTCAATTACTTTATCGAGATCGAGGAAGAAGACGCAGGCTCCCCATATAGTAAATCTTTCTATTCCAGTATGGCTGCATTCAGGCTAGTATGATGTCTCGGTACATTCTTCCTAGCCCTATGTTGTTTGACGGGACTATATCTACTCTCTTTTAGAACCCGATTACGTGAGATGCTTTAAACTCGAGATTCTTATAGATGGAACTGGCCATAGAATCGATAGACTGAGATCTGATCATCTTATATATGCAATAATGAAAGAATTCTTTTTTCAGGGTAAGGAGGTAGTGCTTACACAGGAGCATGAAATGGCTCTAGTTTCTACCCCGGAGGAGATACCGAGTATTCACCTGGGCAGCAGCACGGAGGATATATCAATGAAGGCTGGTATTGGTGAAAAAGGGAGCCCACACCCCCCCATGATTGAAGGAAGGGGTGAACCGACCTTGACTGAAACCCCCATCAGGGTGGAGGGTAGTGGGGAGCCCGGGAGTGCATCACCGGCAATTGGCACACTTGGGGTAATGGCGAAAGACTCTCTCAATAAGAGAAATTCCCAAGGGGGTGGCCGTGGGAAGAACAAGAAATCTCCTGCCTCCTCAGGAGGCAGAAGGAGGTAGAATGGAATGTAATGCCCGTGGGGCTTTTTGTACACTTTCGAACATGTCTTTTGGGAGCTGGAATATAAGAGGTCTGAATGACCCACTGAAGCAGGGAGAAGTTAGAAGATTTCTTCGAGAAAAACAGCTCAATTTTGTAGGATTGGTGGAGACAAGGGTGAAGGAAATAAACAAAGTGAGGGTGGAGAAAGCTATTGCAAATGGCTGGAATTTCTTATCGAATTACAGGGATGCTCCCAATGGCCGAATATGGATCGGCTGGGACCCCCAACAAATCACTGTTACTAGCATCAGAGAGGGGGAGCAGTTTATCCACTGCTCTGTGAGTGACACCAACAATACATGGCAGTGTGTGATCTCTGTTGTGTATGGGGTGAACTGTCCAGAGAAGAGGAGAGACCTGTGGAATGAATTAACATCCAATGCACTGAACGCAACAGGAGTGCCATGGCTGGGGGACTTCAACGCAGTCAGGAGACGAAATGAGGCCATTGGAGGATCTTCACAGTGGCCACCATGGAAGGAGGATCTGGAAACTTGCATGGCTAACTCAGAATTGGAAGACTTGAGATTCATTGGACACTTCCTTACGTGGTCAAACATCCATATCCAAACAAGGTATATAGTTGTTATCTTTCTTACCCTAGCCTAGCCGCCTACCATTGACACTCTATCACCTTAATCCATTCTTTTGAACATCCTTTCTTTCATTTGACTGATTTATAAAGTGTGTACTGGCTACTACTTCTCTTAGGACTTCTATCTATTATCAATAGATAAAGGCGAGGGAACAAGGGTCAAAAGCGTTGGCTATCGGTCTGTCGTCTTTCCATTCCACTTTCCCCTTGCTCATCAGATTACCACTATTGATTGAACGATTCGGGCGGGCTGGTTGCGAAGTTCATATCTTTGTGGGAATTCGATCCCCTCCCAATTCTGCCATCTCGTCTACTTCCAGGCTTTTTCGCCAGGTTTCATTCGGCGAGGCCTATTTCTTCTTACTCTTTTTGATTCCAGTTTTCCTTGCACTAGGAAGCGCAAGACCCTCCGGACCTTACCCCGCCGCCTTTTTGATTTGGTAAATGTTGAATAAGCGTGATAGCTCTCTATCCTTCCAACCCAATCTCGACGGTTCTGGTTAGCCCACTTGCCCGAGCACACTCTCAACTTGTGCATTCCGCCTTACACTACCAAAAGAAGGATTCTCCTTTCCCTTATATTATACCCTCCGCCTCTCCATTCGCCGCTGACTGACTTGTGTTTGGTTCACTACTTTACTTACTTGGGGGGGGGGAAGGCCCCCATACCATTCCTATACTTGATCGACATTTATGTCTATCCAATACCTTAAGTAAGGAGGTATTGGCGTACAGCGTGTCTTCAGTTCCGAACCTCCGATTTCCCGACAGTTAGAATTGTGACACATATGAGTCGGGAGGACCTTCTGCCAGCGCTAACCTTTGATTGACTTGCAGGAGTGCTAACGCGCGCCCTTATTCGAATTCTTTCGAGGAGGCGACTGGGCTGGAGTGCTTTCATCAAATGATGACCAGTAAACTTCCGATTCCGTAGAAGTCTTACAACATCAAATTTGAATCCCGTGCAGATAGGGAAGGGATCTTTCTTGTTCTCGTGGGGTAAGGGTAAAAAGCAATTTGATCCATTTCTGAATGTACAGTGACTGCAGCGCCGATAGGACATCTTGGTTGGTCCCACCACCACTAGAGATTGGATATATATATAAATTCTATCTCTGAAGGTACCTGTGCAGGTGAGGCGTCGGTCGGTCCTAGAAACGGCGGCAGCGGCGCGAGGAGGACCGGACATGCTGCAACCTAGGGATCACCAGGCAGCTCTTTCGCCCGACCTATCCCTTCACTCCACAGGGATTCCGTACAGCTAGACAATCACGGTTCATCGCTTTTACACGTGCTTCTAACATTCGTACAGTTGTGGTTCCGGGTGATACACCAGCGTCTACGCCTACATCCGCAGCTATTCTTACTTCAAATCGATAAGGCTCCTGATCCCACCCGGTTATCTCACTCTCAATTGGTAAGGCTCTCTGGGTCTATCTATTTAGAAACGTGCCCAACGTCCGGGGCAAGAGAGCTTGCCGTGATTATCAACCCACATGGGATGGGATGATAGGTCTGATGGTAGTGATGATGGGCTGGATGCTGGTATGCTGGGCTGATAGTGATGGTATGGATGGTAGTGATGATGGTATGGATGGTAGTGATGTGATTAGCTGGTCTCAGGGAAGAGCGCTCAAACCTCCGCCGGGGATTGGGGTGGGTGGGTAAATAGTGGCAAGAATAGGAGGGAAAGATGTTCAAACCTCCGCCCCCTCCTAATTGGGTGAAAATGACAAATCTCGTAGGGAACGTAGTCGAAAGAATGAATGCATAATGACATATGCCCATATATGCATGATCTGCTAAAGCGTAATTACGTATATAATGAATGACTGCATCGATATATGTGTCATACCAGATTCGATGTGATTCATTAGTCATTCTTGAGAGATTGAATGATGCTCGTTATATATGTCATTACGTTCTCTCGAAGAATTGATCAAAGATGCTTATTGGGTGGCCCCTCTCGTCACTAAGGTCGGAATGAGTGAGTGACCGATGGCGGCCTCTCGATGGCGGCCTTAACAGTCGAGCATGCTTACGCATCCTCTCGATGGCGGCGATGGCGGCGATGGCGGCGATGGCGGCGATGGCGGCGATGGCGGCGATGGCGGCCTTAACAGTCGAGCGAGAAATCCCTCACCATATGAATAGTGAGTGACTCCGTCCCTCTATTTTAGGAAAATAGAGCGAGAAATCCCTCACCCATATGATGAGTGAGCGTTAAAACCCTTTTGGTCGAGCGAGAAATCCCTCACCATATGAATAGTGAGTGACCCCTCACCATCGGAATAGTGAGTGGCTCCGCCCCTAAAGAATATAGGGCCCTTTTGGTCGAGCGAGAAATCCCTCACCATATGAATAGTGAGTGACCCCTCACCATCGGAATAGTGAGTGGCTCCGCCCCTAAAGAATATAGGGCCCTTATGGTCGAGCGAGAAATCGGGCCAGTCGAGCCCCTGCCGGACCTTATGGTCGAGCACCTAAAGGTGATGGCGGCCAGTCGAGCCTGCTTACGCATCCTTATGGTCGAGCGAGAAATCGATGGCGGCCTTAACAGTCGAGCCCCTACCGGTCCTTATGGTCGAGCACCTAAAGGTGATGGCGGCCAGTCGAGCCTGCTTACGCATCCTCTTCAATTGACTTATTTGCCCCTCAAATAAGTCAAAAAATGGTCGAGCACCTCTTCAATTTACTTATTTGCCCCTCAAATAAGTCAAAAAATGGTCGAGCCCCCTAAAGGGTCCTTACTAGTCGAGCGTGCTTACGCATCCTAAAGGTCCTTATCAGTCGAGCACCTAAAGGTGATGGCGGCCAGTCGAGCCTGCTTACGCATCCTCTTCAATTGACTTATTTGCCCCTCAAATAAGTCAAAAAATGGTCGAGCACCTAAAGGTCCTTATCAGTCGAGCACCTAAAGGTGATGGCGGCCTTAACAGTCGAGCATGCTAACGCATCCTCTTCAATTGACTTATTTGCCCCTCAAATAAGTCAAAAAATGGTCGAGCCCCCTAAAGGGTCCTTATCAGTCGAGCACCTAAAGGTGATGGCGGCCTTAACAGTCGAGCATGCTAACGCATCCTCTTCAATTGACTTATTTGCCCCTCAAATAAGTCAAAAAATGGTCGAGCCCCCTAAAGGGTCCTTATCAGTCGAGCACCTAAAGGTGATGGCGGCCTTAACAGTCGAGCATGCTAACGCATCCTCTTCAATTGACTTATTTGCCCCTCAAATAAGTCAAAAAATGGTCGAGCCCCCTAAAGGGTCCTTATCAGTCGAGCACCTAAAGGTGATGGCGGCCTTAACAGTCGAGCATGCTAACGCATCCTCTGATGGCGGCGATGGCGGCCTTAACAGTCGAGCACCTAAAGGTCCTTATGGTCGAGCACCTAAAGGTCCTTA
>Ga0181469_100314_pt1 | contig 17692 bp, 17 predicted proteins | sample InSIn2SAF170_2_FD_119081 | JGI IMG/M metagenome (GOLD analysis project Ga0181469, IMG submission 119081) | Clean room microbial communities from NASA Spacecraft Assembly Facility at Jet Propulsion Laboratory, Pasadena, California, USA -... ... | reverse complement strand
GGGTTTAATAAAATTGCTTCGCCCGTTCCAGTCCCGTTAGAGATACAGATCCATTCCAGGATATTTGGAGCCTTTAGATCCCGCGCCTATTCGTTCCCTGACCAGTTCCATATCCAGGGACCATGTGCCACCAATAGCAAATCCACCAGCGGCCGGATCCAGTGCCAGTCCCTGCAGTTGACTCCATTGACCGAGTCTAGGCGCCATCCCGCCCGCCCAAGAGACCCGGGTTTTGTTCCGGGAAAGGGGAGAGGAGTTGTTGCGAAGAGACCAGGGATTGGTTGTTGCTGAAGAGACGGGGAGACTGAGCTTTCTTGATAGAAGAACCCCCGTGCGTGGGATGAGAAGCGGGAACCTCCGAAAAAATGACCGGAGGTAAGATCAGGAAGGAGAAAACTATCTTTGGGCCTTTTCTCAATGAAAGGGGCCCGAAGCACCTGCCCCTGCTGATGAGTCAACTGCTCCTTCTAATGTGACTCCTATAGGTGATGATCTCCCCTACCTCGCTCGACGGAGATGAAAGATAGGCGACCTGCCGGATGGCCCTCTTCCCTTAACCTAACGGTTAAGCAATTGACCCTGCCCTATTCTAACAATTAGGCTGGCTTCGACTGCCTTTGTTGTTCCCCACCTGCCTAGCCTTCCGAAGAGAACGGAATAGAACTGCTACTGCAATCTCTTGAGATAGAGGCCCTCATTCATTTCTTTATTGGACTCCGACCTTGCCTATCCAGTTGATTGAATAGAGATGCGCCTTCCTCTTCTTCTCGTATGGATAGCACCTCCCCCTTTAGTCCACCCGGCACAACCGTATCTCAAAAGCAAATAATCCTGTTGGTCTATGGCCATCATCGGATCAAATCCCGCCTCTGGTCTCTTCCAGATCCTCTTCTTAGCAAGAGCAATAGGAGCGGGAGCTGGAGCTGCGGGCCGGTAAGCAGCTGTTCAAAACAAAACCTAAGGAACGAAGGGAACGGTCAATCAATACTTTTAGGTTTTCGTACAGGAGTGGAACGAAGGACGAGAGGCGCAGGTGGGTTTTTGCTCGCCAAGGTTCAATCGGGAAAGCAAGCCACTTCTGTCTGGCTCTGATAAGACCTCTTCTCCCCTCCACTGGTCTCTTGTTACTGGTCTTTCTCTTGAAGAGCCGATATTCATCGCCTTCTTTCCCTCTGCTCCTCCGGTCACAGGTCGTAGCCAAAATTGACATTGAATTCCCTCCTCTGGTTTCAATATGAATTGACTCTGCTTCGGTCACTAGCTCCGTAGGTCCCTAAGCAACTCCTCTCGTCACTAGTCACTATGCCCGAAGGTTAGCAAGCCTGTCCCCAGGTCAGCTGCGAGGTCAGCTCTATCTCCTCTTTCCTTTGTCTACTGCCCGTCCTTGACCTTCTTCCCGCACTCGTTAACACCGGAACACCCGCCATGAAGGTCTTTCAGAGCCTGGCTTTGTCACTCAAAGTAACCTACTCGAGCTTCGCCCTTTGTATATAAAGGCCTTCCCTGTCAGAAAAGAGGTCAGCTAGCCTTTCCGTCCCTGCACCTAAAACACCATTGCCTTACTTCCCGAAAGCCCTAAGCTCGAAGTCAAGGTATTATTCTTATATTTTCAGATTTATTAGTTCCGGGGCGGATGGAATGGGCAGACGAGTTGGTTCGGTTGTTTCGAGACCAAATAAAGGGCATAGTTACCCGTTACCTAAGCGGAAGAGGAAATTAGATTTTTAATCATACATTATAACGATAGCAGATGAGAGAAGCTAGTTATCCTAGACTAGATCGGACGAAGGTTAAGGCTTTGAAAGGCAATGAAATTGGTTCGTTAGAACTTAATTGCTATTGTGCTTTCTGCTGGTGACGAGACTGGGAATGGCTAGTATGAGTGAGGCAGGTAAGCAAGAGCAGAAGGAACGGTGCATTGCATTATTTTGATCTTTTCCTTACATTCTCCTTATCTCTTTTCCTTTATCTTATCTTTTACCTTAGCTTAGTATATTTTTAGTTTAGCAATATATCATGCTTCTGAGATATAGATAAGGCCTTATTCTTCAGTTATCATCTTTTTTAAGTCTATATCTTATGTCTACTTTTCAGTACGCTAGAAATAATGTACGATCCGAGGGCTATCGACTTCGCTTTCAACTTAGAAAGGGTCTCCTCTTCGTTCATTTCGTAAGCTTGCTAGCTTACCGGCTGAACCATCATCATCTGGTTGCTTGGTCACTTTCGCTCATAGAATGAGAAGGCGCTGAAAATGATTCTGGATTCTAGATCTTTCGGGAACTAAGAGAGTGGCTGGTTGAAGGGAAAGGGAAGCCAGAAAATCCAGGGAATCGACGTCCACCAAACCATTAGACTACCAGAGAAGAGGAGTCCGGTCGGATACCCATTAAGACACTTCTCGGAAACCGAGGAAATATCCAATTCCGATCCTGGGTAGGATTCACCATCCGCTAGACATACCACATAAGCCAACAGTAGTATGAATGGGACAGGAACCATTCGACCTCTTTGAGGAAAGGGCCTTACACACGGGGGCACTGGCTGATCCCGCCGACAGGAGTATTGCAAAGGAAGGTCTCTTTCGCCTACGAGCTAGGTCGAATTTGTACGAAGAAAGGAGTCAACAATTCGTACAAGGATAGCCATGGTTGGAAAGAAGGGTTTCACCTTCTTTCAGGTGGGGCTTATCTGTTCGGGCGGAGGCGGACAATGAAAAGACAGAAAGGAGCGAATAATGCCAACCAATCAACTCGACAAAGACATTAAGATATGAAGAAGATAAAGACAGACGTGTTAAGCTTGTGTTTTCCCAGCCGGCTCGCACACGCATACACGCATAAGGCCTTTTTTCGATTGAAGAGTCGGACCACACTCTCCCTGGAAAGATACCAGCTCGTAAGTTTCCGGAAGAAAGACGCAAAAATCGGTATCGGTAAAGGCGACGTCCGCCTCACTCTGCTTTGGTTGAGAACCAGTCTTTTCTTAGGTCAGGCTTGACTTCGCCTTTCCTCGACTTGTGCCTTAGTTTCTCGATTTAGTGAGCGAGTCAAGTTCACCAAATCGCTTTCATTCTTATTCTACGATACAAGTCAACCCTACCTTCCTTTTCATTCTTCTTGCCACCTCCTCCTCTCCCTATCTCGCCTTGGAAGCAGAAGACTCGAAAAGAAGAGCCTTTACTTTCTTTTTTTCGAGGGGCGACCTGCCCTTCCAAAAGTCTATCCTACTCTTTTTATTGAATGTTCGAATCCTGCCCTTCCGCTGGTAATCAACCCGACCTTCGAATCCGAGGGATCCCTCACCTAGCCTTGATACCCGGATAGAATCCACACCACTGGTTGTTCGATCTGCCGCTTCTTCAGTATGAAAAAGTGTATCTGTAGCGACAGGAACCTTTTGGTCGAATGATGGAAAGCGCCAACCGGGAGCAGGATTTGAAACAACTGCTTCTGCCAGTGTAGGCTTGCTCCGCCCTTAGACTCGTTACGCTGTTCGACTGAACTCGCTCTTCTCTAACGACCCTATCTCTAAAGGGGCGTAAGCACTGAACTCGCTGCTTTAAGACTCATGTAGAGTCCTTAACTCATGAAGTTTACTGAAAAATGCACTCTCTCATTATTGCGTAAAGTCAAGTAAATAATAGGGTATATTCATTCAAGTACAGCGAAAGGCTAATGCAAAGCGGAAAGGCAGGATTGAAAGCGCAGCAGGGGAGGTATCAGAGCCGTGTGCGCTCGGTGATAAGGCAAGCAACACAACAAAAATGAAAAAACTCCATAAACGTACCTGTAGCCATGAAGTTTGACGGCAATTTCGGTGTGCGGCCGGTTGCTCCCACTGTACAACGATGTCTGCCCTTTTCTCCTTTGGATGGTGATGGTCTTCTCCCCTTTGAGTTGTAGCTCATACGATGGGGCAAAGCCTTCCTCACAACTAAGAGGAGGGACCGTCCCATATAACCTTTATATAGTTTCTAACAAGAACCCGTCTGCACATTAAAGAAATTACGGTCCATGCCATCCAATTATAATTATATTATACAACACAAGCACGCCGCGGCCAATGCACCTTAGTTCATCGCAACATCCGTAGGGCCCGGCTATGCATCATCAATAAGTCTTGGGGTTTTACAAAAAAATCCGGTTTTTTTTTTGAAAGAGAAAAAACACGGTGTTCGGTGCTAGACCACAAACTATCATTCTCCCACTTGGTCTGCAGCGAACACGTCATCTTGCGATTTTCAGAAAAGAGTTTGAAAATATGACTACCCGGACTATACTGTAAACTTGACGCGTCGAGTGGCCACTCTTTTAAAAACAGCCCAAAACTGATGAGATGCTCATGCTTGGTTCAAACCTTTACTTAGTTCAAGCAGTACCCCCAAGACCGGATCGTGAAGACTAGCACACCCCTTAAACGATGTGAAAGCCATTTCCACGGTCTCAATCAAGGCAACACTACCGTCCCCAAGTCAACCAACTATGGCACGACCAGTGCAGATCAAGACGAACATGAAACCGCATGCGATGAGAAAATACATGTTCTCTTGATATGGTCCTCACTTGCTTCACACATGACTGTGTGTCGTCCAGATGTCCGAAATGCGACTGAGATCTGCCGCGTGCACAATAACTAGTACACCATCTGAAAACGAGGGTTTACCTACCATGATGCCACGTCTAGCCCAAGCATTTCAGAATACTCACTAATCACCTATATCTCATGTGAACGGAACCGCGACCATATGTCCACTAGGTGATCTGAGTCATTCTGTGGACAACCTTATGCCTCAAAACGAAGGCCCTTATTGTCTCAATCCAGAGACCCAACTATTCTCTCAACCCTGAGAATATCATTCACAATAAACCACATGTGCGCACAATATAATTCAATAATAGTCATGACACAATAACCATATCCATAACCAAAAGAAAATCCACCAGAGTATGGAAATAGTCCTATAAAAAGAAAAAGGATAAAACACCCATTTTTTTTTCAAGAAAATCTTCACAACACCTAAGTGAGTAGCTTGCTCCTCAAACACTTTAGAAACCAGTTCCTTGCTCATCGGATAGGCCAGAATCAACAAGCAGCAAGAGTTTCATAGTAAATCCTAATAAGCCGTGATGGAGTTAACAACAACCATGGGTGAAAAGCTGAAATGGGAACTCTAACACTCCTTAGAATCTAACGTTCCTCGACCGTAGACTCCCACGGATTTGACCAAACCTAAATTTATTCAAAATCATATCCTAAAAAATACGCCCAGAGACTTGTGCCAAAACATAGATAGTTTTTATTCAATACTATAAGTAATAGTAAAACTATAAAACAATTTTATCATAAGAAAAATTTGAAAAATAACATTCACGAGCAATTTTATTAAACCCATCTATAAATGTTCCTCTATCAACTGAAAAGTGAATGAAACTTGAGAGCAAAACACCATCACCAAAAGAGAAGAAAAAGAATCTGTAGGCCTAGGAACAGAAAAATAAGTAGCACTTAACCAAAAACACAAACAAGTCTCTGAAATCTGAAAAACACTTGGGAGTCTAAAACTACATTAAAAAATAAAAAAGTCAATCGCCTCAACTTGGCCTGCATCCTGTTGCCCATATGGAGGAAAACGCTCCTAGCCATCAACTCCTCGCTTCCTTATCAACCCCTTGCTTCTTCAACCACTCCTGGTAGCGGTAGAAATTTTTCTTGATGTGTCCCTTCTTGTGGCAGAAGAAACATTCAACTTCCTTATTCTTCGTTGCACCATCCTTATTATGTTGAGGCTGAAACTCCTGTGTCTGAGAGGTCGAAGGTGCTTTCCCTTGTTCTGGCTTCCGATGACCTGGAGTAGACTTCCTATTACCAGACCTTTTCAAATTCTTTCTCTTTGGCCCATGCACAGCAACATGTGCATACTCTGTCTTTCCTTGCTTCAACCTTTCTTCCTCCTGCACACAATGTGCAATAAGTTCATTCACACTCCATTTCTTATCCTGGGAGTTGTAATTCACTTTGAAGGTGTCATACTCTCTCGGCAGAGAATTGACGGCAACATGAACCAAATAATCATCTGGCAGATCCTTTTTTAGGTTTCGAAGCTGGTACACTCTATCGGCCATTCTCAAGATGTGCTCTCGCACACTACCCTGTCCATCAAAACGCATGGACCCAAGCTGACCTAACAAGGTACTAATCATGGCCTTTTATGATCCGACAAATTGAGTCTTAATGACTTCCATAAGTTCCTTTGCAGTCTTAGTCTCTGGAATTCCACCTCTAATAGCCAGACTCAAAAGTAGGCGAATTGAGTTCCTAATGATCTTTAGACTCATTCTATTAGCCTTTTCCCACTTCTGATGTTTCAGTTTCACAGCATCGGAAGAATCATTAGTGGCTTTCTCCGGTTCATCCTCAATGAGGACGAATTCATAATCGAGGTATCCCAAGACAATCTCTAACTGCGATTTCCACCTAGAGTAATTTGAGCCACTCAACGGCTCCACTCCGGTCAACTGACGCTGAATAGCAGCGGCATCTAGAACTTTCAACATAATAAATAAAACATGACCATTCACTCAACAACAATTCACATGCATGAGACATCAATACAACAAAACATAAAACTCATGCAACCCAAATAATGTGATCATGTCCAAAACGAATTCGGTCAATGGGGTTCTTGCCGAATTCCCCAGAGTGAACAAATAAATCTGCCTTAAATCCAAAGGCCTAAAACACTCTGGCGGGACAGCAGGTGCGTCGCTATAATCCCTCCTTTGGGCCGAGATTATCCACGCTAAAGCCTCCCAGAAAAAACTTCGCCCAACAAGACTAGTCGGCCAAGACACTGCACGAATCCAGATCCTTCTACACCTTTGGGCATATGGGAACCTTTCATCGCCAATTCTCACCGGCCATCTTGTCCCGTCTCAGCCGCACTAGACATGTGACCCTCCTTTGGGCTGACCACAGCCTATAACGGTTAGACGCAACGAGCAGTCCACCAACCGTATGTCTCGAAGAACCTCCCGTACGTTCTCATGAGCACGGTCACTTTGGCAACTAACATGCTCAATCAACATTATGCGGTTTCAAGACGACATACTTGTCTTGCTTCAAACCCAATTATTGTTCTTACCCCATCATCCAACAAATTTCTTTGCCTGCTTCTGTAGCCGCTATGTATTCTGCCTCTGTCGTGGAAAGAGCAACACACTTCACTTCTGCAACTTGGACTGCCATGAAACTGCTCCCCCTGCAAAAGTGAATAAATACCCAGAAGTGGATTTCCTGCTGTCGACATCACCAGCCATGTCTGCATCTGTGTACCCTTCCAACACAGGTTTTGCACTTCCAAAGCATAAGCATAGTTTGGATGTGCCCTTGAGATACCTGAGAATCCACTTCACTGCTGTCCAATGTTCTTTGCCAGGGTTGGCAAGAAATCTACTCACCACGCCAACTGCATGTGCGATGTCCGGCCTCGTACACACCATGGCGTACATCAAACTCCCTACTGCTGAGGCATAGGGAACGTCTTTCATGTCTTTCTTTTCCTTCTCATTTGAAGGACTCTGCTTCACACTCAACTTAAAGTGACCTGCAAGTGGCGTACTAACCGGTTTTGCATTCTTCATATTGAACTTTTCAAGCACCCGTTCAATAGTTATACTTTTCCTGTGATAGCCACAACTTCTTTGCTTTCCTATCACGTGTTATCTTCATGCCCAAAATCAGTTGTGCTGGCCCCAAATCCTTCATGTCAAAGGACTTGCTTAATTCTTTCTTCAACTTGTCAATCCTGTGAACATCTTGCCCAACAATTAGCATGTCGTCAACATAAAGCAGAAGAATAATGAAGTCATTATCAGCAAATTTTATAAAATAAACACAGTGATCTGCAGCTGTCTTCGTATACCCATGGCTCACCATAAATGAGTAAAACTTCTTGTACCATTGCCTGGGGGGGCTTGTTTTAACCCATACAGGCTTTTTTCAGTTTGCAAACCAAGTGTTCTTTACCCTTCACTTCAAACCCTTCTGGCTGTTCCATATAAATCTCTTCCTCCAAATCACCATGAAGGAAAGCAGTTTTGACATCTAATTGTTCCACTTCTAGATCTAAGCTTGCAGCTAGACCCAGAATCACGCGAATGGATGACATCTTCACAACGGGAGAAAAAATATCATCAAAGTCAACACCCTTTTTCTGCTCAAAGCCTTTCACAACTAAACGAGCTTTGTACTTCACTTGCTTCTCACCTTCATTCTTCAACCTGAAGACCCACTTGTTTTTCAGTGCTTTCCGGCCCTTTGGTAGTTTAACCAAATCATAGGTATTATTCTTATGCAAGGAATCAATTTCTTCTTGCATAGCTTTATTCCACCTGTCCTTCTGTTCATACACCCGAGCTTCTTGAAAATTTTCAGGCTCTCCCCCATCAGTAAGCATGACGTACTCAGTGGGAGAGTACCTTTTCGACGGTTGGCTCACCCTGTTAGACCTTCTCAACTGAGGCACCATTGGTGGTTCTTGAGGCGTCTTTTACCCTGCTCAACATCATCATGTACAGGAGAATCATCACCAACCACTTCTCCGTGATCTTCTTGCACCTCTCCCCCATCATCACGTGGCATCGGAGGAGGAACTGGAGTGAGATCTATAAGGTCATCCACAAAAGCTTGTGGTTTCTCAACTTTTTCAAAGTCTTCAATTGTTTGGTCTTCATAAAAGACCACATCCCGGCTTCTAACCACTTTCTTCTCTTCTGGATCCCACAACCTGTAGCCAAACTCCTCATCTGCATAACCCAAGAAGATACACTGTGTTGCCTTGTTATCAAGCTTCGACCTCTGTTCTTTCGGTACATGAACAAATGCTTTGCAACCAAACACTCTCAAGTGTTCGTATGAGACATCTTTCCCGGTCCACACTCTTTCTGGATAATCTCCCTTCAAAGGAACTGAAGGAGATAAATTGATCAAATAACATGCGGTGCGCATAGCCTCACCCCAAAAGGATCTCGGCAATTTAGCAAGTGAGAGCATACATCTAATTCTGTCCACAATAGTGCGATTCATCCTTTCTGCTACACCATTGTGCTGAGGAGTATTGGGAACAGTCTTCTCATGTCTGATGCCATAACTTCTAATATTATTCTGAAACTGCTTCGAAGTATATTCCCCACCATTATCTGTGCGAATACACTTTAAAGGTTTTCCTCTTTCCCTTTCAACTTTAGCATGAAAATGTTGAAAAATCTCAAAGACATCGTCTTTGGGCATATGCCCACACTTTTTGATGCAGGAGCATCGGTTGTTAGGGATATTTTAGTTTTCATAGGGGTATTTTTGTCTTTTATTGAATGAAGGGCCTAGATCTCGTAGCAAAACATGCAACGAGTCAAGACGCATCAAGAACCACTTAGATCTGAACTAAGCAATGATGTTGAATCAGAAGGAGGATCTTATGCGGAATCAGAGAACTTGCGATGGGATGAGCGCATTATTCGAGCCTTAGATGCGCGTAACGAAGGAGGCATTAGGGTTGATGTTCCTGAGTTTCATGGGAGACTCAACCCCGAAGAATTTCTGGACTGGCTTAATAGCTTAGAAAAGCTTTTTGACTGGAAAGACATGCCAGATCAGAAAAGGGTCAAGTTTGCTGCTACTCGTCTAAAGGGACATGCCGCGGTGGGACCAGATTCAAGCAGATAGGCGGGGTAAGGAACCTATTGGAACGTGGGAGAAAATGAAGTCCAGATTACGTGGAAAATTCGTGCCGCCGCCCAGACGTTATTCCAGAAACTCCAAAACTTACGCTTTAAAGGATAGGGGGCAAGGCAAATATTCTTGTTTTCTCTGCTTCTTGGCACTGGCTGGCCTAGTGTTACCAATAGCAATACCAATTGCTAGTCTAGTAAGATTGATTTGCTTTGCCGCGACTTTCTATATGAAAGATTGCATTGATAGTGGTTCTCAGATCAAAGGTTATCCTGTTTTTTTCCCAAAAGCCCCCCAAAGCACTGCTGATACAGTGTATTGATAGGTCTATGGGTACTCACCTAGATAGCACTACTAATACAATCAAGAGGTACTTACTGTATTAATATAGTCTAGGATAGTCGATTGGAAGCTGAAAAAGCTATTTAGCCCGCCTCTTCTTCAAAAAAGGCAAGGCTCTCTATTGGCTCTGCCACTACTTCAGTTGACTGAACTTTCTCCTGACCTGAGTCAGTAAAGTGCTATACTAGAGTGGGCTGGCTTCCCCGCGGAAAAAAAACGTTCCTTCCACCTTAGGCTAGCCGAGACGTAGCGTAGGGATTATCGCCTTGCCTTGATCCGCTGCGAACTCTTTTGGACTCAGGATTTTCCAGCATTTGTGTCAGATCTAATGAACAACTTCCTAATAGGGCCCTGCTTCTCTGCACGCACCATCAGCCTGTTCCGAAATAAGACAGTCGGTTCGTATAGATAGACTGGCGGGATAGATCACTGGTTTGTTTTTCAGGGCCGGCCTTCGAACCAACCTTTTAGGACTAAAATCTTAGGCGCTCCATTCCGTTCTATAGACTCGTTATTAAGGTATTTTTTAAGAACTCGGGTGGGGGAAAGGAGATGGAATCAACTCGACCAACTAATCTTTCTTTCGATGAGCACTCGACTTTTTTTCCGGACAATACGCATGAACTGCCATCCATCACTATCTCCCGGAATCGAACCCACCAGATGAGAAAAGGCAGCTCAGCTCCTCTCTTTATTGAATCCAGCTTTTCCTGTGCCGTCTTTTTTATTTTATCGATCTAAACCATTCCCTCTCCACCGAGTCAGTCTCGCCCCGTCTCAAATGCTTTCTTCTCCTCGATCAGTGCCCGCTTATGTTCCCTCGCTTTAAATGTATTAGTGATCGATAGCTCCCGCTGGCATAGATAGGAATAGTCTTTCAATCGGGCGGCGGAAGGGAGCGGTAGCGAAAAGGCTTGATTCAAATATTATTGCGGAATCCGTTGTGTAGGTAAGAGCGCTTTCTCCTCTGTTCGAGCAGAGCAGTCCATTTCGGAAATAGAGATTTTTGTCCGCTTATCTTCGCCTCTCTGTAAATGTCTTAATTAGGTAGGTATAGCTCCCGCTGGCCTTTTTAGGAATAGCCATCTTTAAATCATTCTTCCATTCTCCCGACTAAACTCTTCTTCGCCTTCTTCTCGGCTCCGCTCCCACTGCTCTTCCTCCTCTGCTACCAGTGATATCCTGCGATGGCACCTGGCAACGGATCGCATAAGACTAATTTGACTCCAACCATTGAGGCCCGAAACCCTCTTATCCCCTCACAAAAGCAAGCTGAAGCCCCCGTGAGCGGTCAAGTTAAGATGATAGGAGAGAAGGTGAGTGCCCATCCGCAGTATTGGAGCTCTTTTCGATTGAAAAGCTGGAACCAACTCATTTTATAGGCTCCTTGGCCTGGACGGACAAAAAATGCGGCAAAACGGCTCTCCTGCAATTCTATTGCTATTTAAAAGCCCTACCTCAAAAGGGCCTTGAGAAAACGAGACAAAGACCTTTCATTTTGCGTTCGGTAAGACAAAAAAATGGCTTTCACGGGCTTGCCAGTTTCTGGGAAAGCGGTCTTTCCTTGCCCTGTCCTCGTCAAAATCCATCGCTGAAGAATCACGTGGCGACCTCCTCCAACGACACTAACTTCAACTTATTGGACGGGTGCGTCGCTTCCAATTTTTCAGAACATGAAGCCTTCTTGCTCGTTGGGCGGCCTGCCTTCCTCGAGCTGACGGATGAACTCTTCCTTCCTTCCGCCTTTGCGAAACATTGGAATCGACGTGTGGGCGGGAGGAGCCTTGGTCCGACCCCTGTCCACCTACCTGTGGTTCTCTCCATCGGACCCTCTTTTGGGATCTCATTCAGATGAAGCATGGGCCGGGAGAAAGTTGGGTCATTAGGAGCGGGATTCTGGAGCAGGAATTTCGTTCGAATCAATATTGACAGGGAACATAGAGTTGCATACGGAATGTCGGATGGGAATGGAGCGAGTGGAACCAAGTTTCCCAGAGGATGGGACCGGAGTGTTTTAATACGAATTTCTTTCGAAAAGCGGCCGTTATTTATTTTTTTTGTCATCTCTCGTAATGATAACGATCTAGGCGGTAAACAGTAGAGTGAAAGGCTCCCCCGACTCAAATCATGAATAAGTTCGTTCGACCAACATAATGACAACTCAGGCAACACGGAACCGGAACACGGCACGGCGACACGAAAAAGATGCAGAGGAAGCCTGGGAATGTACACTGTAGAACAGAAGGAGCGAATTGCTTTCGCGATTAATGAGAGTAGCGTCCTTAGGATGTAAGCCGACCGAAGTACCTGGCGTGCTACCCTTCCTCAGCCGAAAAAGAAGACTCTCGAAGAAAGCTATTCGATTTTGCGACCCTTTGGTTACTGAGCAGTCTGACTTTACTCATTCTCTAATCTCATCTCTCAAATAAGGATGAACCACCGAACCTTATTTATACGAATAAAGAACTGAACTTCGGGTCGAAGAGAAGGAAAAAGAAGCTGCTTCGGCTTCGCGTTGGCTTTCAGTTCCGCGTTTTCGTTGCATCCCTAACTTTAGTGAGTGAACGTGAACGGCCACTGCTTTCCTTTGTGTTACATGAAATGAGGGCCCAACGACAGCCTCCTAACCCGTGGAACCTGCTTGCCCGGTGGATGAGAAAGCTGACTTCGCCCTCCAAACCTGATCTGTGTGGAGCAGGAAAGAGGAGATCGGAGTCAAAGGGAAGGATAGCACCAAAGCGAAACACCTACTTCAAGGAGAGCAGACCAAGTCGGAGAAATAGGTTTTAAGGAACCAAGTCAGCAAGTCGAAGCTCAAGGACGAATGAGTTCTTGAGTCAGCAAGCTTTCTCCTCTTTGGCCCCCTTTCAAGCACCAAGGCACCAACCAAAGCGAAGCGTAGCGACCAAATCGAAGAAGAGAAGGAGAAGGGAGCTTACTCCGCTTAGAGAGACTGGAGATCGTAGTCTCAATCCTAACCTCATAGAAGGTCTTTTCATGGTATGCCTTCCTGGCTTGTATGATTGTGTTGCCTTCCTCACTGGTATTCCCATATCGGGATCGGGGACCAAGACGAAGCGTAGTACCATACCCGAACCTACCTCTCGCTAGTCTTACTGATTTTTCCGACTTGGTGGTGGAAAAGGGAATAAAGCATGATTGCGAACTACACTAAGGTGCAGATAAACTCGTTAGCGGGAAGAACAACGACTAGCAGTACGAGGAGGCGATTCAGCAAGAGAGGCACACCTCCGCTATTGACCCGATCAACTTGTTTTGACTCGACAAAACCCAATCTACTCGTATCTGTTGCTCCCCAAATCGAGTTCATAAATGGAGTTTTTATCTTTGAAAAGGTTCCGAGTTTTCGTATCTTCTCCCGAGAAGGAAGATAGAATTGACCTAAGTAAGTGGTCATCAGTTGTATCTTCCCAGAGAGATAGCTAGGCTCGCAGGCACAGCCCTCTGTTGTAAAGGGGGGAAGGCTTTCCCACCTCGCATGAGCAAAGAGCAAGACTAGCGGCAGGATTTGATTCAGAAACTCGTGGATAGAGTGGTTGGTTTGGGGCGTCAGATGAGGGATTAGCTTCATTGAACTGAAAGGGCTGGTCGAAAGCTAAGGCAGTACGAGGAGATCAGAGAAAAAGGGCAAGTAGGTCGGCTTCAAAAAGGGCTAGGGTTGCTTTCTCTGTTGGTTGAATTCGCGAATCAGACCTTCGGCTCTCGATTGCTGCTTGATTACCTATGTCGCTTGCGTTAAGCTTTCTTTCTGCCGCTTTCAGTTCCGCACCAAATCGTAGCAAAGCGCAGATGCGGTAGCCATTTTTGAAAGCTGCCCGTTAGCTTAGTAGCTGCGAGACCTGTCAAGTTCCTCCCACTTGATCCTGCAAGCCTATACTTCTTGCTTTGATGGCTGTCACTGCAATCGTTGGAATTGGTTGGTCGCTTGCTTGATTGGAAGGACTGCCGCTTTTCTCTCTTAGCTTAGCTTGACTGATCGTGTAGCAACGAGCTGCTTGAATCTGAAACCCTAAGCATTCAACCCTAACAAGCATGATCGGCCATTTCCCGATTGAACCAACACAGCTGTTCCGCTTCCCCCCCACCTACCTTCCCTGAACGAGCTCTTTCTATCCGTTCCTTTCCCTTACTTCCCTAAAAGCTGGATCTATCTCTTCCTCCGAGTCGTGCCAACAGTCGTGCCTCACCAAAACTAGTGATTTTCTGACAGTCGTGACATCGCTCCGCCAGACCCAGTGTGGACCAGGAGGGTAGTGACACTTGTCGTTCAAGATAAAGGGGAACGATCCGCTTTGCGAACCACCACCGTTGACAAGTCTCCTTAACGAAACAGAAAAGGTCACCGAGGGGCCGAGCGCGAGCTTCGTCCAGAGCTTGACCAGGGGATGGTTGAGTGCGCAAGGAAGAAACTAAAGCAAGAACCAGACCGATCCACCAATCAAATCAGTGAAAAACGCTCTCCATTTTCACTTGGCTTGAAGGCTTACACAAACCAAAGAAGTGAAAAGAAACATTTCGACAGGACTGAAAGCACCAAGTCGGAAAGAAACGAGCAAGTGTCGTGTGCAAGTGTGGCTTTCAAGCTTGTCTCCCTGTTGCCTTAAGCCTGGAGACCGGGGGTGCTTAGGACCAGAGGTGCTTGCGGCCAGCAGGAAGTTGTTCTGGCTTTAGAACTGAGACCAGAGGTGCTTGCAGACCGGAGGTCGCGGCAGCTTGCTTGCTAAGGTACGAACTAGTGCTGGTAAGTGAACGAACCTGTGAATTCTCGCGGCAGGCGTTCTCGAGGTCTTTGGTCCAGTGAAAGCCTTCTTTCGAAACCAAGTCGTAGTGACGAAAGGAAGGCAGACGCGCAGGCCGGGCCGAAAAGCAGCCCGCCGCTTATTTATCTCGTAGTTCCACTTTCAGATCGTGGAGCAACACCAAAAGGAGTGAGCTTTTAGGGTTAGGAAGCGAGAGGAAGAGTGAAGGTCGACAGGCAAAGAATGGCTTGAGTGAAAGCTGGAGTGGCACAAGACAGATTGAAAGCAAAGGGAAGGGAGGAGCTTACTTACTGTCCTTCCTAACCTTCCGAGAGCCTTCCTGACTGGCATTTCAACTGGGCTTGACTAAAGGGGGTTGCCCGGTTCTGATCCTCATTGTACTCGTCTCAAGCTATTAAACAGGCAAAAAGGGGAACAGAGGTCTCCTGAATCATTTTGAGCGAAGAACGGCGATTCCTCAAAGAGAAACCTCCTGACGAAGGTTTCCTCAACACCCGGTTTGAACACCCTTTCTGCCCATTCACGGAGTTTCACTCGCTACTGGAAAAGCGGAATCACAACATCCAAGCTTTTGTCTGTCAACTCGCCTCTGACTCTGAGCTTGGTCCCTTTCCACCCGGTTTTGACGAACCCATTCTTCCCACGCAAATCATGAGGATTGATTGTTTTTTCTACGATGATTCAGCTCCCGAACCTGCAAGCTTCTACGCAGACAGGTCGACGCTGAAAGGAACGGGAAGGTAGAAAGGCAAGATTTGTGAAAGGCCAGACAGGTTGTATTGGGGTGGATTAGCTTCCGGAGAAAGAGCAAGGAGCTTACTTACCTAAGAGCTAAAAGGACAGGGTTGGGAAGGAAGGAGATACAGCTTGAGCTTGAGCGTGGAGCTTGTCTTCTTGACAGGCCTACTTTTCTTTGTTCAACTGGGCTTGTTCGCTTGACGGGTCCTGTGCTAGTTAGCTCCACGAGACTTGGATAATAAGTTTCAAATGGTCTTTCTCCGACTTCTTGTTCCTCCTCCTTGGTTCTCTTTCCAAACGCTCCTTTAACGGCTTCGTTCGACTTACTTAGACAGATAGAAAGCGGCAGGCGAACTCCGACTTGTTAACAAAAAGCTTTCTCCGACTTCAAAGTTGGATCGACTGGTTCACTGGGCTTGGCTGGTGGACTAGATAGGGACAGGACCTTTTAAAGAGCCTGAATCCGGTGTGAGGCTTGTGCTTCTTTCTATGTCTATGGAGAGCATGAAAGGCCCTAACAGGAAATTGTAGCGAAGGCAAGTTTCGCAGGAAATTGTAGCGAAGGCAAAGCTACTTCAGTAGCTTTGTGCAAGTTGAGTAAGCGATAGCTCACGCAAACGCTATTGAAAGTGAAGTTCAGTAGCCTGAGGAGTGTCTTCGAATCTTTTTTAGCCAAGAGCCTTGAGTACTAGAAGAAAAGCACCTTTTCGGAAAAGTCCAGTTCAAGCAAAGGGAGGACAGAGAGAACTCCATGGATCGTTCCTAGGTCAACGGTCCAACGGGCTTTGACTTCGTTGAGCTTCAAAGCATTCCCGCTCCCTTTGCAATCCAATCCCGGAACTACGGCTCCAAAGGATCGTGCAGTGGATGTGTCGGGTTCGAAAGTCTCTCTTCCTCCTGCTCCTGCTGCCGTTGGAATTGTGTGTTCGTCTCTGCCTGTTCAAAGAGCGACAATCAATGGTCTTAAAGGAGCACGTATCTGCCTGACTTGAAAACAATCCACGCTCCCTCCGATGAATGATTGTTTGTTCTTGCTTGATTACCGGAGGACTACCGCTGGAAGGCGTTGTCACTGCGACTTGGTGCCTAGTGTGCTCTTCACGGAAAGGAGTGAAACGAGCAAGGAGAGAGAGTCAACACGGTGAAAGGAAGAGACAGAATCACATCTGCTTGGCTGGTCGACACAAGCAGGGTCGCTGGGAAGGATACAGATGGGGTCCATTGAAAGCAAAGTCAGGACGAGAAGGGTTGAACGGGAAGAACGGGTTGTGGAGCTTTAGTTCGGCTTGGCTGGTCTTCATGGCATGAGGAACTCGGATTCGACAAAAGAATAAAAACCATAGCAGAACTGAGGGATCCCACTGATCGCCCTCCAAACAAAACAACCTGATCTGTGTAGGCCAGAAGCCAGAAAAAGCAGCTCGCTTGATCACACTGATCGCTCCGCTTGTCTTCTTGGTGGAAGGGTTCAGGTTCAGTGAACTGAATCAGCGAGAGCTGTTTAAGAAAGAGGCGGAACATCGCTCTCCGTGGCAGCAAAGGGAAAACGAGATATTGATTCAGTCGGAGGTAGACTTTCGATGAGCGGAAGTAGATGCACAATGAGATTCACCCTGGATTGACTGTGTTAGTGCTCTATATCTGATCTGTCTGTCTGTCTCCTATTGTTACGAGAAATCCCTTCCTTCCTGATCAAATCAACCCGAACCGAAGAAAAATAGGATAAAGCCGAGCTCCTAACTTCTATCGCAGCTTGGTGCTCACAGGAACAACACCATCCATTTCATGCCTTTAGTTGTTCCGGATTTAGTTGTTTGTTCCAGAATGAACAACACCATCCACTCCACACTTTTGTTGCTCCGGAACTCATAGCAGTCCATCCGCTCCATATCTTTCGTAGTTTAGGAACTCGTCCATCCACGGGACACCTTTCGTAGTGAGGGAACTCCTCTGTTTTTAGGTTGACGAGTGAAGGCTCCCTCCGCTCATCTTCCTACCACTTATCCCCGAGGATCTTTTTTAGGCTGACGAGCGTAGGCTCCCGGAGCGGTCCTTTGAATCCCGGTAACTCACGGACGGTTACCAACAGCTTTTTTCTATTG